>ENA-OSEO01000022-OSEO01000022.1-sediment-metagenome-genome-assembly--contig:-NODE-22-length-361976-cov-8.020296_pt1 | contig 361976 bp, 319 predicted proteins | sample MGYA00237883_ERZ534232 | MGnify/ENA metagenome assembly ERZ534232
GGCGGCGGCGGAGGAGGCGGCGGGGGAGGAGGGGCCAGGAACGCGCTGTAGACCTCGACGGTCGGCAGCTCGCCGGTGTTCATCAAGGGCAGGATGACGAGAAGGAGCAGGACGGCGACATGGGCCACGAGGGACAAGGGAAAGGCGATGGCCCTCACGGCCGCCCGGCTCTGGGGACGGTAGAACGAATCCTGGAACATCTTGACCTCCGCGGAACGGGATGCGGGGGCTCCGGCCGGCTCGCGGGCGATGGCGTCCCGGACGCGTCCGGAAAAGGATGCCCAGTAGTCCGCCTCGCGGGGCGGCGCGGGAGAGGTCCGGGGGAGGCCGTCGATCCGGCGGAGGAACTCGAGGTCGCTTCGGCACTCCGGGCAGGACTTGAGGTGCTCTTCGACCCGGGCCCGATCGGCCGCGCCGAGCTCGCCGTCAGCGTAGGCCCCGATGAGTTCCTGGAATTCGCGGTGTCTCATCTCAAGCTCCCCTCGCGAGGGAATCCGCCAGGAGGTCCTTCAGCCTCCGCCGGGCCCGGTTGAGCCGGGACATGACGGTGCCGACCGGCAGGCCGAGCGCCCGCGAGATCTCCTCGTAGCTCAGGCTCTCGTGGAACCTCAGGACGAAGACGCTCTTCTGGTCCGGTGGAAGGGTCTCGACCGCCCGCTCGAAGCGGGCCTGGAACTCGGCCCTCTCCAGGCGCTCCTGCGGATCGTCGGCCCGAGCGGCCGTCGGCGTCCGCCGGTCGCCCGGCGGCCCGTCCTCGAGTGACCGCTCGCGTCCGCGGGCCTTGATGTAGTTGAGACCGGCGTTGACGGCGATCTTGCGGAGCCAGGGGTAGAGGGGCCAATCGGCGTCGAACCGGCCCAGGGCGAAGTAGGCCTTGACGAAGGTCTCCTGGGCGAGGTCGTCGGCCGACTGGTGCGCGCCGGTCAGGCGCCGGCAGAGGGCGTAGATCCGCTGCTGGTGCTTGCGGACCAGGCTCTCGAAGGCGTCCATGTCTCCCTGCTGGGCTTTCCTGACGAGGACGGCATCCTCCGGATGCTCGTGAGGCCTCGTCGGAGCTCCCATGGGTGATACACCTCGCCGCGGGACTTATTCCCCTTCCATTATATTCTTTTCGGGCGGGCTTGTCGCCGCACGAGGTCATGGGGGTCACCTAAAGATCGAAAGCGGACTGTCTTTCGTGGATCCAAAGATTAAAAGCGGACTGGCAGTTGAGGGCGCTTCTCGAGCGCGCGGGGGACACGCGCCTTCGGTCTATGTCCCCGATTTATTTTCGCGCAAAGGAGGTCACTTGGGGCCGGTCAGGGAGAGTGTGCGAGAACAGCGGGATATTGATCCTTGTGAATATCCCCGCCGTGCTCCCCCTTCTGTTACTTGAGCACGAAGTTCACGGTGACGGTGAAAGTCACCGGGCGGGGCCGGCCGTTGATGATGAGCGGCTCGTAGACCCATTGGCGGACGGCGGCCACGGCGGCCTCGTCGAGCATCGGGATGGAGCGCAGGACCTTGACGTCGATGACCCGCCCGTAAATGTCTGTCGTCGCCTCGAGGATGACGACGCCCGCGGCCCGGACGAGCCGGGCGATCTCGGGATACTCGGGCTCGACCCTGCGGACGAGCCGGGGCGGCTTGATCTCGCCGACGGCTCGGACGACGGGCTCGACCTCGCCGACCAGACTGTACAGGACGTCCCCGATGAGACCGGCCGGCAGGCCGCCCTCGATCCCGTAATCGACGCCCCCGGGGATGCCGAACTCGGCGCCCCCGGTCCCGAAGCTCTCCTCGACGATGCCCTCGGGGATGTTCACGGGAGCGACGCTCCAGGGCGCGGCCGCCGCGGCGACAGGCCTCGCTTTGATCCGGCCCCCGGGGCTGCCGCTCCTCGCCTTGGGAGGAGGCAGCGGGGTCTTGGGAAGGGCGGGGGCGACCATGACGGTCGAGACTTCGATCCGGGGCAGCTCGCCAACCCTGAGGAGAGGAAGGACCAAGGCCAAGGTCAAGGCGACGGCATGGATGAGCGCGGCCGCCGGCAGCGCGACAGCCCTGGTCCCCAGGTGCCTTTCCGGGACGAAGATGGCATCGTTGAACATCTCGGCCTCCTTGCGGCGGACTCCCGGAAGCCCGTGCTTCCATACGGGATACAACCGAGGAGGCGGAGATATTCCCCTAGGACTTCGCCTTCGGCCTCCGGCCGGCCTTTTTGTAGACGACGGCCACGACGGTCTTGTCGTTGCCGCCCATGTTGACCGACAGGGCGTAGGGTCGCTTGCGCGAGATCTTGATCTGCCAGCCGTCGGCGTTGCCGGTCAGCTGCTGCCAGACCGTGACGGCCTGGCGCACGCCCGTCCCGCCAGTCGGGTGCCCCCAGCCGATGAGCCCGCCCGAGGTGTTGAACGGCACGTCGCCCTTGCGCGAGGTCTTGCCCGCCAGGACATAGTCGGCGCCCTCTCCCTTGCCCGCCAGGCCGATGGCCTCGACGGAAAGGATCCCGGAGATGGTGAAGCAGTCGTGGCACTCGACCGTGCCGATCTGGTCGAGGGTGACGCCGGCCGACTCCAGGGCCTTCTGAACGGCCCGCCTGGTCGTCTCGAGCTCGGTCATGTCGTCGGGCGGGGCCGTCAGGTCGGCCTCGACCTGGCCCCAGCCGACGACCTCGACGGCCTGGTCCTTGGAGATGCCGCAGCGCTCGAGGCCCTCTTCGGAAAGCACGGCGATGGCCGCCCCGGCGTCCGAGACCTTGGAGCAGTCGAAGACGTTGAGGTTATCGACGAACACGCGGGGATTGGGCTCGGTCAGGCCGACGGCCTCGAGGTCCGGGCAGGAATTGTGGAACTCCTGGGCGGTGTCGCACAGCCGGGCGTTCTCGACGGCGTTGCGGTACCAGCGGGCGAAGGCCCGCCGGGCCTTGTCGCGCCCGACCTTCTCGTAGTAGGCCCCGGCCCGGTCGCTGAAGGCCGAGGGGAAGAAATAGGCGTGGCCTTTCTTGCGGTCCCCTCGGTACCAGCCGGCCCCGCCGAGGATGTCGGCCCCGTAGATGGCCTTGACCGTGTTCTGGACCTCGACGCCGACCGTCAAAACGACGTCGGCCGTCCCGGCCAGGACACTCTTGATGGCCGCGGTCAGGGCGACGCCCCCCGAGGCGCAGGCGCACTCGACCCGCGTGCAGGGCTTCCAGCGGAGGTCGGGGTCGATCGAGGGGATGAGGGCCGCCAGGTGGCCCTGCTTGTTGAAGCGGGCGGCCATGAAGTTGCCGACGACCCCCTCGTCGACGTTCCGGCCGCCGCCGAGCCGGGACAGGACGGCCCGCCCGGACTCCTGGATGTATTCCTCGAGGCCCGGCCGGGGCTTGCGGGGATTGAACTCCTTGCGTCCCGTGCCGAGCGAGACCGTGTGGTGGCCCGCGGCCATGTAGACTTTGCGCCGGTTCTTTTTCATCGTCCGTCCTCTCTCAATCGAAGTAGCCGTTGATCGGCCCGTAGGCGTGGTAGAAGCCGGTCAGCATGACGGTGTTGACGTCCTCGTCGCGGGCGGCGACACCGTCCTTGACCAGGCCCAGGCCGATCTCCTTGGAGCGCCGCCCGTATTCGCCGGCCAGCTTGGCCCCCAGGGTGTCCATCTTCCGGAGCTCCTTGAAATAGCCTTCGAGGAAGGCCGCTCGATCGGGCAGGCCGATGGCGGCCTTCCAGGGCTTGGCCGAGGCCGGCGGGGGGCCCAGCCGCTCGTCGCACCGGGCGGCGATCTCGGCGACCGGGACATAGGCTTTCGTCTCGGGATCGAAGACCCCGGACGGGCGGCCCTTCTCATACTTCAGGAAGCCGTCCTTCTGCGAGCCGTCGGGGAACTGTCCCCCGGCGACCCCCAGCCCGAGCATGCCGTCGACGAGCGGGCTGTGGAGCCCTCGGCCCGGCAGCCGCTCGTTCATGACCCCGAGGATGAAACGGCAGACGTCGAGCCCGACGTAATCGATGAGCTGGAAGATGCCCATGGGCCGGATGAGATACTCCTGGCTGACCTTGTTGACCATGTAGACGGCGTCGACGAAGCCGAACTCCTTGGCCAGCCGCTCGGCCTCGGCGATGCCGTGGAGGGCGTCGCGCATGAAGTGGCCGTTGCCGATGAACCCGGCCACGTCGTTCGAGGGCACGACCGTCTTGCGCAGCTTCTTGGCGTACTGGGCGGCGAACTCGGCCAGCTCGGGCAGGGTCGTCGCCGCCCGGATGACCTCGACCAGCTTCTGGACGGCCGGCGGATTGTAGAAGTGGAAGCCGATGATGCGGCCGCCGAGGCCGATCCTCTCGTCGAGCTCGGAGATGGGGATCGACGAGGTATTGGTCAGGAACCAGGCGTCCTTGGCGTTGTTCTCCTTGATCTGGGACAGGAGCTTGACCTTGAGGCCGGGGTTCTCGTTGACGGCCTCGAAGACCAGCGTCGAGCCGTAGGCGGCCTCGATGCGGGTCGTCGGCCGGACCAGGGCCAGGACGTCCTCGACGTACTGGCGGATGATGTCCTCGTTCTCGACGAGGTCGGCCCGGTCGGCGTAGACGGCGCGCAGGGCGACGGTCTTTTTCTCGGCCGTCCGCAGGACCTGGCTTCGCAGGTACTTGACGAGCCCGGTCAGGGCCTTGGACGAGATGTCCACGGCGTTGAGGGTGAAATCCCGGGCCTTGTGGGCCGGGTCCAGGGCCAGGTCGGCCATTTCCAGGGCCGTGAGCAGCACGATGCCGCTGCCCATCTTGCCCGCGGCCCCCAGGACGGTGACGTTCTCGAGACGGTCGGCGTAGCTCATGACTTGCTCCAATCGGGCTTGCGCTTCTCGAGGAAGGCCTTCATGCCCTCGGCCCCCTCGTTGCCGAACAGCGAGCCGAACATCTCGGACTCCAGAGCGCAGCCGCTCTCGAAGTCCTGGAGGAGGCCCTCCCGGGCGACCTTCTTGACGAGCCGGACGGCCTTGGGTCCCTTGGAGGCCATGAGCTTGGCCAGCTCGACGGCCGTCGGCAGGAGGGCCTCGGGCTCGACGACCTTCTGGACGAGGCCCATCCGCAGGGCCTCGTCGGCCCCGATCATCTCGCCCGTCATCAGCAGGAAAAGGGCGTTGCCCAGGCCGATGAGGCGCGGCAGGCGCTGGGTCGCGGCGTAGCCGGGGATGAGGCCCAGGTTGACCTCGGGCTGGCCGAACTTGGCCTTCGAGCTGGCGACGCGGAAGTCGCAGCCCAGGGCCAGCTCCAGGCCGCCGCCGAGGGCGAAGCCGTTGACGGCCGCGACGACGGGCTTTTCGAGGAGCTCGAGCGAGCGGAACGTGGCCTGCCCGAGCCGCGAGAAGCGCGAGCCTTCCTCGGGCGTCTTGTCGACCATCTCGGCGATGTCGGCGCCGGCGACGAACGCTTTGCCGTCGCCGGTGATGACCACGGCCTTGATGTCGGCCCGGTCCCGGTATTCGGCGACCAGGGCGTCCATCTCCTGGAAGAACCGGGTGTTGAGGGCGTTGAGGGCCTGGGGCCGGGAGACGGTGACGACGGCGACGCCGTCGGCGACCTCCTGTTTGAGGATCTCGTAGTTCATGGCCTCCTCCTTATTTCATCAGCAGGGACCGGGCGATGACCAGCCGCTGGATCTCGGAGGTCCCTTCGTAGAGCTCGGTGATCCGCTGGTCGCGGTAAAGGCGCTCGACCTTGTACTCTTTCATGTAGCCGAAGCCGCCGTGGACCTGGAGGGCCTTGTGACAGACCCGGTGGGCCATCTCCGAGGAGAACAGCTTGATCTTGGCCGCTTCGGCCGGCAGGCTGGCGTCCCCCTTATCCTTCAGCCAGGCGACCCGGTAGAGCATGGCCTTGGCGACCTCGACCTCGGTGGCCATGTCGGCCAGCATGAACTGGATGGCCTGCAGCTCGGCGATGGGCTTGCCGAACTGGACCCGTTCCTTGGCGTAGCGGACGGCCTCTTCGAGGGCCCCCTCGGCGATGCCGACGGCCTGGGCGGCGATGCCGACCCGCCCGCTGTCCAGGGTGGACAGCCCGATCCGCAGCCCCTTGTTCTCCTGGCCCAGAAGGTTGGCGACGGGCACGCGGCAGTCGGTGAAGATGAGCTCGGCCGTATTGGAGGTCCGGATGCCCATCTTGTTCTCGTGCTTGCCGATGGTGAACCCCGGGGTCGATTTGGGCACGAGGATGGCGGAGATGCCCCGGGCGCCCTTCTCCTTGTCGGTGCTGAAGAAACCGATGACCAGATCGGCGTAGGCGCCGTTGGTGACGAAGGTCTTGGCCCCGTTGATGACGAAGTGGTCGCCGTCGCGGACGGCCGTCGCCCGGATCCCGGCCGGGTCGCTTCCGGCGTCGGGCTCGGTCATGGAGAAGCAGCCGATCCATTCCCCCGACGTCAGCTTGGGGAGGTAGGCTTTCTTCTGCTCCTCGTTGCCGTAGGCCATGATGGCGTCGTTGACCAGCGAGTTCTGGACGGACACGGCGACCGCCAGGCCGTTGTCGACCTTGCTGAACTCCATGACCGCCCCGACGTAGGCGATGGCCCCCAGTTCCGCGCCCCCGTAGGCCTCGGGGACGGTCATGCCCAGGTAGCCCAGCCCGCCGAGCTTCTTAAAGGCCTCGAGGTTGAACTCGCCCTTCTGGTCCCGCTCATCCATGCCCGGGGCCATCTCCTTCTCGGCGAACTTCCTGGCCCCGTCGATGACCATCTTCTGTTCTTCATTCAATTCGAAATCCATGATGACTCCTTCCTCGGTCGATGATGTATCGGCGCCCTCGGGCCGCCGTCACCCCGTCGAGGACCTCCCGGCCCTCTCCCGGATGTAATCTACGATGCCTTGCAGGTCGTCGCCCGGCCCGAAGACCCGGCCGATGCCCAGCTCCCGGAGCCGGTCCTGGTCCTTGGTCGGGATGATCCCGCCCCCGGTCAGCAGCCGGTCGCCGAGGCCGGAGGCCTCCATGAGCTCCTTGACCCGCCGGAAATGCGTCATGTGGGCCCCCGACAGGATGGACAGGCCGATGACGTCGGCGTCCTCGTCGACGGCCGCCCGGACGATGGACTCGGGCGTCTGCTGGAGGCCGAGATAGACGACCTCCATGCCGGCCTCGACCAGGGCCCGGGCGACGACCTTGGCGCCCCGGTCGTGGCCGTCCAGGCCGGGCTTGGCGATGATGACCTTGATCCTGCGGTCCGTCATGTGCGCATCCTCGCTTGTCCCATGGATTAGAAGAACGGCTGCTCCCTGTATTCCCCGAAGACCTTCGTCAAAGCGTCGCTGATCTCCCCCAACGTCGCGTAGCGCCGGGCGCACTCGAGAAGCGGGGGCATCAGGTTTCGGCCCCCGGCGGCGGCGGCCTCGAGCTCCCCGAGCGCCCGCTCGACGGCGGCGTTGTCGCGCTCGGCCCGCAGGCGGCCCAGTCGCTCGATCTGGTCGCGCTCCACGGATTCGTCGATCTCGAGCAGGGGGATCTCCAGGGTCTGGCCCGGATTGACGAACTCGTTGACCCCGACGTGGAACTTCTTTCTTTTCGACAGGGCCATCTGGTACTCGTAGGCGGCCCGGGTGATCTCCCGCTGGAAGAAGCCCTGCTCGATGGCCGCGACGACCCCGCCGAGCTCGTCGATCTTGCGGAAATAGCGCTCGGCCTCCTCCTCGAGGGCGTCGGTCAGCTTCTCGACGTAATAGGAGCCGCCCAGGGGATCGATGACGTTGGCCGCGCCGCTCTCGAAGGCGATGACCTGCTGGGTCCGGAGGGCGATCTCGACGGCCTTCTCCGAGGGCAGGGCCAGGGCCTCGTCCATGGAGTTGGTGTGCAGGCTCTGGCAGCCGCCGAGGACCCCGGCCAGGGCCTCGAGGGCCGTGCGGACGACGTTGACCTCGGGCTGCTGGGCGGTCAGGCTGCAGCCGGCCGTCTGGACGTGGAACCGGCACAGCCACGAGCGGGGATCCTTGGCCTTGTACTTGTCGCGCAGGACCCGGGCCCAGATGCGCCGGGCGGCCCGCATCTTGGCGATCTCCTCGAAGAAGTCGAGGTGGGAGTTGAAGAAGAACGACAGTCGAGGCGCGAACTCGTCGACGTCCATCCCGGCCGCGACGGCGTGCTCGACGTAGGCAAAGCCGTCGGCCAGGGTGAAGGCCAGCTCCTGGGCGGCCGTCGATCCGGCCTCGCGGATGTGGTAGCCGCTGATGGAGATCGTGTTCCACTGGGGGACTTCCCGAGCGCAGAAGGCCATCAGGTCGGTGATCAGCCGGAGGTGGGGCTCGGGCGGGAAGATCCACTCCTTCTGGGCGATGTACTCCTTGAGGATGTCGTTCTGAAGGGTCCCCCGGAGGACCTTGAACGGGATGCCGCGCTTCTCGGCGTTGGCCAGGAACATGGCGAAGATCCAGGCCGCCGGGGCGTTGATGGTCATCGAGGTCGAGACCCGGTCCAGGGGGATGCCGTCGAACAGACGCTCCATGTCGGCCAGCGACGAGACGGCCACGCCGGTCTTGCCGACCTCGCCGGCCGAGAGGGGATGATCGGAGTCGCGGCCGTAGAGGGTCGGATTGTCGAAGGCCACCGACAGGCCCGTCTGGCCCTTCTCGAGCAGGAACTTGTAGCGCGCGTTGGTCTGGTCGGCCGTGCCCATGCCCGCGAACTGCCGCATGGTCCACAGCTTGCCGCGGTACATCGAGGGGTGGACGCCGCGCGTGTAGGGGAAGGCGCCCGGGTAGCCGAGCTTGGCTTCGGGATCGTACCCTTCGAGGTCGTCCCAGGAGTAGAGCGGTTCGAGCGGGCGGCCGGAGAGAGACGTGAAATCGGCGTCCCTCAGTCCGCCTTTCTCGTACCGCTCCCGCCACTTTTTCCTATCGGGGTTCTTCACGGGGCGCCCTTTCGTCGTCGATCAAGATGCGGATCCGCGAGACGGCCTCGCGGACATAGGGATAGGGGGACCGCCGGCTTGCGAGGAGCTCGCCGACAACGGCCGGGATGGCCTCCCGGGCATTGGTCAGCTCGGCGTATTTGTCCCACAGGTCCCGGCCGATGGCCGCCCGGACCTCGCTCTCGAGGCGGGCCCGGCGCTTCTCCAGGAAAAGCCCGGAGGCGACCAGCCCGGCGATGAGACGCTCGATCTCTCCGAAGGCTTCGTCCAGGCCCCGGTCCTGGAGGGCCGAGGCTTGCAGGACGGGCGGCAGGCTCCTTTTCCGGGAGCCCGGGCCGATCTCCATCAGGAACCGCAGGGAGTCGAGCAGCGTCTCGGTGCCCTGGAGGTCGGACTTGTTGACCAGGAACAGATCGGCGGCCTCGATGATGCCGGCCTTGAGGGCCTGGATGACGTCGCCGGTCCCCGGCTGGAGGACGAGGACGACGAGGTCGGCCGAGGCCATGACGTCGAGCTCGGACTGGCCGACGCCGACCGTCTCGATGAAGATGCGGTCCAGGCCGAAGGCGTCGAGGACGTCGGCGGCGTAGGGGGTGGCCGGCGACAGACCGCCGTGCCCTTCCCGGGAGGCCATCGACCGGATGAAGACCTGGTGGTCGTCGCTCAGGCTCTGCATCCGGACCCGGTCGCCGAGGAAGGCCCCGCCGGAGAAGGGGCTGGTCGGGTCGACGGCCAGGACCCCGACCTTCCGCCCCGCCTGGACGGCCCGGCGGGCCAGAGCGGCCGTGACCGTGCTCTTGCCGACGCCGGGGGGGCCGGTGACGCCGATGCGCACGGCGCCCTTCTGGCGGGGGATGATGCGGTCGAGAACCTCGGGAAGGGCCGCAGGCGAGTTCTCGACGATCGAGATCAGCCGGGCGCAGGCCAGGCGGCTGCCGCCGAAGAAATCCGTCCACAATTCCCGGCTGACGGACAGTTTCTCTATGTTCATCAAGCTGCGAGGGCGGCCATTTCGCGCGCCGCCCGGGGCGATTTCCCGATCCCTGAGAAACTATCTTATATCTTTTTCCGGCGCGCCCTGTCAAGAAATCAGGCCATCAGGCTGCAGATGGCGGCGACATTGACCATATCGTCGGCCGAGCAGCCCCGGCTGAGGTCGCAATAGGGTTTGTTGAGGCCTTGGACGATGGGCCCGACGGCCTCGGCTCCGGCCAGCCGCTCGGTCAGCTTGTAGCCGATGTTGCCGGCGTCGAGATCGGGGAAGACGAGGACGTTGGCCTGGCCCGCGACCGGGCTGCCCTTGCACTTGCGCTCGCCGACCGAGGCCACCAGGGCGGCGTCAGCCTGCATCTCGCCGTCGAGCAGCAGGCCGGGGGCCTTTTCCTGGGCCATCTTGGTCGCCCGGACGACCTTGTCGACGTCCTCGTGGTCCGCCGAGCCCTTGGTCGAGAACGAGAGCATGGCCACCCGGGGCTCCCGGCCGGTCACGGCCTGGAAGTTCTTGGCCGAGGTCACGGCGATGTCGGCCAGCTGGGCGTCGGTCGGGTTGGGGACCACGGCGCAGTCGGCGTAGCAGAGGAGCTTGTCGGGAAGGACCATGATGAAATAGCTCGAGACCGTCGAGATGCCGGGGGCCGTGCCCACGGTGTGGATGGCGGCCCGGATGACGTCGCCCGTCGAGGACAGGTTGCCGCCGACGACGGCCTCGACCTTGCCGGTCGCCAGCAGGAGGCCGGCGTAATAGAGCGGGCCGCGGGCGGCCTGGGCGCTCTGCTCGAGGGTCCAGCCCTTGGCTTTTCTCTTCTCGAACAGCGCCTGGATGAGCTCGCTCTTGGCCTCGTGGGTGGCGGGGTCCGCGACCGGGATGCCGCGGATGTCGAGCCCGTTGTCCTGGGCGACCTTGGCGATGGCCGCGGCGTCGCCGACCAGCCACGGCTGGGCGATCTTGCCGTCCCGCAGGGTCAGCGCCGCCCGCAGGGTCCGGACGTCCTCGGCGTCGGGGAAGGCGACCCGGAGGAACTTTTTCGAGGCCTTGTCGCGGATGTCCTGGATGAAGGTGTTGGCCATATGAGAGCTCCTTTATGATAACGATATCGTTCCCTTAACGGCCGCGTCCCGCGAAGGAGGTCAGCGGCGGAGGTACTTGTCCATCTCGGCGGCGGCGATGCGGGCGTCTCCCATGGCCAGGATGACGGTCGCCCCGCCGCGGATGATGTCCCCCCCGGCGTAGATGCCCGGGAGGTTGGTGGCCATCGTCGTCCAGTCGACCTCGACGTTGCCCCACTTGCCCATCTTGAGGCCCGGTGTCGTCTGGGGGATGAGGGGGTTGGGGCTCTGGCCGATGGCGCAGACGACGAGGTCGACCTCGGTCGTGTACTCCGAGCCCTCGATGGGCACGGGCCGCCGCCGGCCCGAGGCGTCCGGCTCGCCGAGGCCCATCTTCTGGCACTCCATGGCCCGCAGCCGGCCGTGCTCGTCGCCGATGTAGCGGATGGGGGTCGTCAGGAGCTGGAACTCGATGCCCTCCTCCTCGGCGTGGTGGATCTCCTCGATGCGGGCCGGCATCTCGGTCCGCGAGCGGCGGTAGACGATGATGGCCCGCTCGGCGCCCAGCCTCTTGGCCGTCCGGACGGAGTCCATGGCGACGTTGCCGCCGCCGATGACGGCCGCCGTCCGGGCCTTGAAGACCGGGGTGTCGTGATCCGGGAAGTCGTAGGCCCGCATGAGGTTGACCCGGGTCAGGTACTCGTTGGCCGAGTAGACGCCGACCAGGTTCTCGCCGGGGATCTTCATGAAGTTCGGCAGCCCGGCCCCCGAGCCGATGAAGAAGGCCTCGTACCCCTCGGCCTTGAGATCGTCGATGGTCGCCGTCATGCCGACGACGAAGCTCGTCCGGATCTCGACCCCGAGGCGCTTGAGGTAGTCGACCTCGGCCTTGAGGATGGCCTTCGGCAGCCGGAACTCGGGGATGCCGTAGATCAGCACCCCGCCCGACTCGTGTAGGGCCTCGAAGATGGTCACCGAATGACCCAGCTTGGCCAGGTCGCCGGCCACGGTCAGCCCGGCCGGGCCGGCCCCGATGATGGCCGCCTTCTTGCCGGTCGACGGCGGCGGGGTCGGGACGTTGACCGAGCCCTCGAGGCGCTCGAAGTCGGAGACGAACCGCTCGAGGTTGCCGATGGCCACGGGCGAACCGCCGGTCTTGCGCAGCGTGCACTTCTCCTCGCACTGGGTCTCCTGGGGGCAGACCCGGCCGCAGATGGCCGGCAGGGAATTCGTCTCCTTGATCTTCCAGGCGGCCTCGACGAAGCGGCCGGCCTCGACCAGCTTGACGAAGCTCGGGATGTCGATGCAGACAGGGCAGCCCGTGACGCAGGGGGAGTTGGCGCAGTCCAGGCAGCGGCGGGCCTCCTCCCGGGCCATCTCGGCGGTCAGGCCGAGGTTGACCTCCTTGAAGTCGCGGTTGCGGACATCGGGGCCCCGCTCGGGCATCTTCTGGCGGACCGACTTCATCCGCTCCTTGGGCGGCACGGCCTTGCGCAGCTCCTTGCGCCAATCCTGGTCGAACTCCGCCTTCAGACGGGCGCGATCCTCGGGGGATAGTTCCTTTTTTTCCTCAGCCATGTCTCTCCGTCCCTTGCTCTAGGGGAGCTCGGACTCCTCGTAGCGGCAGAGCGACCGGATCTCGTCGTCGAAATAGGATTTCCGGCGCATGAACAGCTCGGCCCAGTCGACCTCGTGCCCGTCGAAGTCCGGCCCGTCGACGCAGGCGAACTTCGTCTTGCCGGCGGCCGTGCAGCGGCAGGCGCCGCACATCCCGGTGCCGTCGACCATGATGGGATTGAGGCTGACGATGGTCTTGATGCCCGAAGCCTTGGTGGTCTGGGCCGTGGCGTACATGAGGTAGGTGCAGCCGACCGAGATGACCCGGGCCACGGGGGCCTCGGCCTCGAGGACCTGCCCGAGCTCCTTGTGGACGAAGTCCCCGGACCCCAGGGCGTGGTCGCGCGACGAGAACAGGACCTTGTCGCAGACCGAAAGATAGCGGTCTTTCCAGTAGACGAGGTAGTCGGCCTTGGCGTCGATGACGGCGATGACCTTGTTGCCGGCCGCCCGCAGGGCCCGGGCCGTCGGCCAAAGGGCCCCGATGCCGAAGCAGCCGGCGGCCAGGACGACGGTCCCGAAGGCGCCGATCTCCGACGGCCGGCCGAGCGGCCCGACGAAGACCGGGACCTCGTCGCCCGCGTTAAGGGCGGCCAGCTTGCGGGTGCTCGTGCCGACCGACAGGAAGACCGCGGTCACCGAGCCCCGGCCGGTGTCCCAGTCGGCGATCGACAGCGGGATGCGCTCGCCCCGGTCGTCGGGCATGACGATGACGAACTGCCCCGGGCGGCACTTCTTGGCCACGTCGGGGGCCTCGATCTCGATGAGGTGAAGGTTGGGGACGAGTCGCTCGCGGGTCAGGATCTTGGGCATCATCGTCCTCGCACGAGTTTCAGGCTCTTGTTCTCAAGGGCCAGATCGAGCCCCTTGTAATCGTCCGGGTCCCGCGGCCCGGCGGCCCGGGGGGCTTTACGGTCCGCGGCCCCGGGCCCGATGACGGCCCCCGGCCAGGCCGTCCCTTCCTCGAGGAACAGGCCTTCGCGAGGCGCGGGGCCGTCGGATAGAGCGGCGAAGGACGGCACCCTCCGGGCCAAATCCTTGCGGAGGTCATGGACCGACGACGGCACGGCCTCGGCGCGGCCCATCTTGGCGGCCAGATCGGCCAGGATGCGCCAGCCCGGGCGGGCTTGGCCCGCCGGCTCGACGGCCGGTCCGCCGGACTGAATGCGTCCTTCGACGTTGACGAAGTGGCCCTCGGCCTCGAAGGCCGTCGTTTCCGGCAGGACGACGTCGGCCGAGGCCGCGTTCTCGTCCTCGTAGCTTCCCTGGAAGACGACGAACCCGGCGGCGCCGGGCTCGAGCTTCGGAGAGGGGCCGGCCAGGTAATGGGCCCGGGCTTTCCGGCGGGACGGCGGCCCGGCGTCGAAGGCCCCGGCGATCTCCAGGGCTCCGCGGCCGTTGGCTTCCCTGCCGAGCGGGACGATCCGGCCTTCGGTCAAGGCGGCCAGGCCGGCCAGCTCGGCCAGGGCGGCCGGGCCGCCCATGCTCTCCACGAAGACGGGCCCGGCCAGATAGAGAACGGGCTTTTTCGTCCTCAGGGCCCGGGCCATGGCGGTCAGGGTCTCCCGGGTCAGTCCGAGCGGCCCGAGCGTTTTCGGCCCGCCGAGCCTGACCTCGGCCCCGCCTTCCTTGCGGACGGCGGCCGCGACGGCCTTGATGAACGCCTTGGCCCGCCCCGCGGAGAGGTTGATCTTGAAGGCCGCGCCGGCCGCGGCGCCGGCCGGCGCTCCGGCGCCGACATCGATCAGCGTCGCGCCGCTGCGGACGGCCCGGGTGACCTCGAGGCCGACGATGGGCTGGGTCGCCGGAAGGTCCTCGCCGAGGTTGACGATGACCCCGGCCCGGCCGATGTCGCTCATGACGAAGTTCACCGGGACGGGCTGTCCGGCCCGGCGGCCGGCCGAGCGGAGCGCCGCGGCCACCGTTCCTTCCCAGGGTCCCGTGACCGGGCGGGCCTCGAGGACCTCGGCGGCGAAGAGGTGGAGGGCGTAGAGATCCTCGCAGGAGCTCTGGGCCGAAGCGGTCACGGCGATCCCGCCGGGGCCGGCCTTGCCGAGCCCTTCGGCGGCGGCCGCCAAGGCCTCGTCCCAGGAGGCGTCCTCGAGACGCCCCTCCCGGCGGACCTGGGGCTTGAGGAGGCGCCGGCGATGGGCGACCGCGGCCTTGACCACGAACCGGCCCTTGACGCAGGCCTGGCCGCGGTTGACGGGGCCCTCGGGATCGGGCGCGACGGAGACGATCCGGTTGTCGCATACCCCGATTCGCAGCCGGCAGCCCTGGGCGCAGAAAGGACAAAGGGCCTCGGTCTCGGTCTCGGGCAGGCGCTCGTAGCGGGCGCTGCGATCGAAGAGCGAGCCGGTCGGGCAGACGTCCACGCAGGCCCCGCAGAAGCGGCAGCCCGAGTCGAGGAGCCGGCGGTCCATGGCCGTCCCGATGACCGTCTCCGAGCCGCGGGAAACGAACGTCAGCACCGAGGCCCCGCGGACCTCCGAGCAGATCCGAACGCATCGGCCGCAGAGGATGCAGAGGCTGTTGTCGCGGTCGATGAACGGATCGTCCCGCCGGGCCTCGCCCTCGCGACGGAGGGCGGGGTAGGGGACCCGTTCGAGGCCGACGGCCTCGACGGCCCTCTGCAGCTCGCAGCGCCCGTTGGCCGGGCAGAGGACGCAGCCGGTCGGCTCGCCCGTCTTGCGGATGGTGGATTTGTAGTCGTCGCAGGACGACTTCTCTTCGCAGATGAGGCAGGCGTGAGGGTGCTCGGCCAGGATGAGCTCGAGGATGCCGCGGCGCAGCTTGCGGAGCTCCGGGGTGTCGGTGCGGACCTCGAGGCCCTCCTCGGCCCTGGTCGTGCAGGCCGGGACGTAACCCCGGCGTCCCTGGACCTCGACCAGGCAGAGCCGGCAGGCGCCGTAGGGCTCGAGAGCGGGGTGCTCGCAGAGGGAGGGGATGAGGATGCCGTGGGCCTTGGCCACCTCGAGGATGGTCGGGCGGCCCTCGAAGGCGAGCGGACGGCCGTCGATGGTGATGTTCATGACCGCCCTCTCTCGCCGGTGGTTTTCGACACGGCCCGGACCTTCGGCGGGCAGACGTTGAAGCAGGCCCCGCACTTGATGCAGGCGGCCTGATCGATGACGTGGACCTTCTTCCGCTCCCCGCTGATGGCCCCGACCGGGCAGGCCTTGAGGCAGAGCAGGCAGCCGACGCATGCGGCCGGGTCGATGTGGAAGGTGATGAGGTTCTTGCAGACCAGAGCCGGGCAGCGGCGGTCGCGGATATGGGCCTCGTATTCCTCGCGGAAATATTTCAACGTGGACAGGACGGGATTGGGGGCCGTCTGGCCCAAGCCGCAGAGGGCGCCCTGCTTGACGGTCAGGGCCAGCTCCTCGAGCCTGCCGATGTCGTCCTCGACGCCCTCGCCCGCGGCGATCCGGGCCAGGATCCCGGCCATCTGCCGGGTCCCCAAGCGGCAGGGGGCGCACTTGCCGCAGGATTCTTCCTGGGTGAAGCGCAGGAAGTAGAGGGCGATGTCCACCATGCAGGTGTCCTCGTCCATGGCGATCATGCCGCCCGAGCCCATCATGGCCCCGGCCTTGGTCAGGCTCTCGTAGTCGACGGGCAGGTCCAGGAGGTCGCGGGGGATGCAGCCGCCCGACGGGCCGCCGATCTGGATGGCCTTGAACTCCCGGCCCCCGGGGATGCCGCCGCCGATGCCGTAGATGATCTCCCGCAGGCTGATGCCCATGGGGACCTCGACCAGGCCGGTGTTGTTGATCTTGCCGACCAGGGAGAAGACCTTGGTCCCCTTGCTCGTCTCGGTGCCCAGGCCGGCGAACCATTCCGCGCCCCGGCGGATGATGGACGGGACGTTGGCCCAGGTCTCGACGTTATTGATGACCGTCGGCTGGCCCCACAACCCGTGCTGGGCGGGGTAGGGAGGGCGCTGGCGGGGGTAGGCCCGCTGGCCCTCGATCGAAGCGATGAGGGCCGTCTCCTCGCCGGAGACGAAGGCCCCGGCGCCGCGGACGATCTCCAGGTCGAAGTCGAACCCGGTCCCCAGGATGTCCTCGCCGAGAAGCCCCAGCTCGCGGGCCTGGCGGATGGCGATGCCCATGCGCTGGACGGCCAGGGGATACTCGTCGCGGATATAGAGGAAGCCCTTGGAGGCGCCGATGGCCCGGGCCCCGATGACCATGCCCTCGACGACGGCGTGCGGGTCGGCCTCGAGGACGGAACGGTCCATGAAGGCCCCGGGATCGCCCTCGTCGCCGTTGCAGATGATGTACTTGGGCGTGGCCGGCTCCTTGCGGCAGAGGGCCCACTTGCGGCCCGTGGGGAAGCCCGCCCCGCCCCGGCCGCGCAGGCCGGACGCCGTGATCTCCTCGATGATGCCCTCGGGGCTCATTGCCGTCAGGGCCTTGGCCAGGCCCTCGTATCCGTCATAGGCGATGTACTCCTCGATCTTCTCGGGATCGATCCGGCCCCGGTTGCGGAGGACGATGAGCCGCTGGTGCTTGAAGAAGTCGATGTCCGTCATCTTGGGGACCGGCCGGGCCTCGGCGGGGGGGACGTACATGAACTTGGGGATGGGTCGGCCCTTGACGAGGTGCTCCTCGACGAGGAACGGGACGTCCTCGGGCGTCAGGCGCTGATAGAAGATGCCCTCCGGATGGACCATGACGATGGGGCCCCTCTCGCAGAACCCGTTGCAACCGGTGGCCACGACGAGGACCTCGTCCCCGAGGCCGCGCGCGGCGACCTCCTTCTCGAGGGCCTCCTTGAGCGCGAACGCCCCGCAGGAGACGCATCCCGTCCCGGCGCAGACAAGCAGGTGAGTGCGGTGGTGTTTCAATCTCGTCCTTCAGTACATGGTTTCGCTGCCGACGGCCAGCGCGTATTCGGAGACGACCCGGCCCTCGAGCACGTGCTCGGCCAGGATCCTCCGGATCTTGTCGGGGGTCAGCTGAACGTACTTGACCGGGGGGGTGTCCTTGATCTCGACGGTGGCCATGGGCTCGCGGTTGCAGAGCCCGGCGCAGCCCGAGGTCGTCACGATGACGTCGGCGACGTTCCGCTTCTCGATCTCCTCGAGGAGGGCGTCCATGATGCCGCGGGCCCCGGCGGCGATGCCGCAGGTTCCCATGTGGACCGTGACTTTGGCCCGGCCCGCGCCGTCGCGCAGGACGGTCATCCCCTTGGCCTTCTCCCGGATGCGGGCCAGCTCCTGGATGGTCAGCTTTTTCGTGGTCAATGGCCGTCTCCCGTGGCGTCGTTCATGTCGTTCCGATGCTCTCGAGTCCGGACCGGAGCGTCCGACGGACCTCCTTGATGAGCTCCGGCCCGGCCGCGGACCCTCCGCCCGCTCGGGCGAAGAACGCATGGCTGGAGAACCTGAAGGTCCGTCCGTCCCGCCGATGGCGGTATCGAAAATCGATCTCGGGATGTCCGAGAGTCAACATTATCATCGTTTCGGCCATGCGCGTCAAGGGTTGTCTGTCGATATGGCCGGACCGGAAGCGGGCCGCGACGCGCGTGCCCCGGGCCGGGACCGACCGGACGGTCACGTCGCCTCCGCTCTGACGGGCCGCCTGGGCCAGGAGCGGCAGGCCCAGCCCGGTCCTCTTGGCCCCGGTCGTGAAGAACGGGTCGAACACCCTCCGGAGGTCCTCCTCCGTCATTCCGCGCCCGTTGTCCGCGACCCGGATGGTCAGGACCCCCCGCCCGCGGTTCTCGTTGATGAGGATGGTCACCCGGGTCGCCCCGGCGTTGGCGGCGTTCTCGGCCAGGTCGAGAACGTGGAGCGAAAGGTCCTCCATCATGGGCCGAGGACCCTCCGTCCGTCCCGGCCCTGAAGGGCCAGGCGGATCTCGCCCAGCGTCGGCGAGGCCAGCAGGAAGTCGGTCCGGCGGGCGCCGATCTCCTCGGGGCGGTGGGCGTCGGAGAAGCGGACGACCGGCAGCGGAGGCGGCGAAGGGCAGGGGAGGCGCTCTCCGGAGCCGGCCGGCGAGAAGGCCTCCAGGGCGTCGAACGGCACGTCCGGGGGGATGAACCCGAGCTGGGAGAGGACGCTGAAGGAGCCCCGGTCGTAGTGGGCGGCTACGGCCAGCCCGCCATGGGCGTGGACGAGGCCGACGACCTCTCCGATCGACAGCGGCGTGGCCCCCATGAGGAAGAAGGGATGGAAACCGGTGACGATGTCGGACTCGTCGACGAGGACCTGGTCCTCGACGAAGGACCGCTTCGGGCCGCCGTCGGGCAGGCCGCGCTCGACGGCCGCGAGGACCGGGCGGGCTTCGTCCATGGACCCGAACAGAGCCAGGACGTGGACCTCTTCGGCCGAGACGATCTCCATGCCGGGCAGGACGGTCAGGCCCGTTCCCCGCGCGGCCCTGATGGCGGCCCCGGCGTTCCCGGCGGCGTTGTGGTCGCTGACGGCGATGATGTCGAGACCGGCCTCCCGGGCCCCGGCGACGATGGCCCGGGGCGACATCGTCAGCTCGCCGCACGGCGAGAGGCAGGAATGGATGTGGAGGTCGGCCCGGTAGGTCCTGAGGGCCATCACGCTCCGCGGAGACCGAGCCCGTGGAGGCGACCGCCGAGCTCGAAGGCGGTGAGGGGGGTCCCGAGCAGGGGGAGGCTCTGCTCCTCGGCCTGACGGACGGTGTCCTCGGACGGTTCCCGGCCGTTGGCGATGACCACCCCGGCCAGGTCCTTGAGGGCGGAGACGGCGACGACGTTGGGATGGATCTGGATGGTGATCCACAGGTCGTCCTTGTGGGCGTGGGCCATGACGTCGCTCATCAGGTCCCCGACGTAGGCGCCCATGACCGGGCGGTTGAGGGCGCCGCGCCCGGCATGGACCTTGAGCTCGAGTTGGCTGACGATGTCGGACAGGGTCATCGGACCTCCTTTCGGATGAGGGGGCAGTCGGCGAGGTCGGCCGATCCCCGGACGATGTCCTCGGCCAGGGTCAGACAGTCGGGGGCCCCGCAGGCGCCGCAGTCCTTGCCGGGCAGGAGCCGCACGATCTCGTCGCGGCGGGCCGCCTTGCGCAGGGCCTCGACGGGATCGGGGTCGAGGAGCGGCGGCTCGGCCGGCTTGACCGGGTGCTGGAACGACAGGAAGTTCTCGCGGACGAAGGGGCCGAAGTCGGCCCGCTCGACGCCGATCCGCTCTCCGGCCATCGACACGAGCCGGAGGATGCGGCTCTTGGCGACGAAGCGGTTCTCGACGGCCAGCGGACCCCCCACGCAGCCGTCCGGGCAGACCATGCATTCGAGATAGTCGACGTCCTTGATCTGCCCGGCCTCGACCTGGTCGAGGACGCGGATGGTGTCGCGGACGCCGGACACGGCGATCGTCCGGTGTTTCTTGAGGCCGCGCGTCTCGCCCCCGGACAACGACCAGCCGAGGCCCAGGCCGCTGAAGACGTTGGCCGGGAACAGGTGGCGCATGATGGTGCTCTCGTCGATCTTCTTGAGGGCCTGGAGGAGCCGGGGGTAGATGTCGCGGATGGAAATGGCCCCGTCGAGATAGGACTTGGCCATGGTCGCCGGCCGGTTGATGGAGACGATCTTGGCCGGGCAGGGCGTGATGTGGATGATGCCGATCTCCTCGGGCCGCAGCTTGAGGACGCCCGGCAGGGTGGCCCGGAGGATCTTGGCGGCGATCTCCCGCGGCGGCTCGACGGGCACGATGAGGTCGCAGAGCGAGGGGTAGCGCCGCTGGATGAGCCGGACGACGACCGGGCAGGTCGTCGAGATCAGCGGCCGGGGGCCGGGGTGGTCGGCCAGGAACCCTTCGACGGCCGAGGCGTAGAGCTCGCAGATCGAGCTGAGCTCGAAGACCTGGTCGAAGCCCTCGTGCCGCAGGGCCGACAGGATCTCGTTGGGCGTCGTGTCGTGGCCGAACTGGCCGTAGAGGACGGTCGCCGGGATGGCGACCTTGTACCGGAAGGCCCGCAGGTCCTGGAAGGAGGTCGTCCGCGACTCGATGGCGTCGTTGGGGCAGTACCGGATGCACTCGCCGCAATCGATGCACAGGTCGCCGATGACCTGGGCCTTGTCGCCGCGGACACGGATGGCCCGCGTCGGGCAGGCCGTCAGGCAGTGGACGCAGCCGCCGCACTTGTCGAGATTGATGTGGATGGGGTGCTCCGGGGCCCGGCTCACGACGGCCTCCCGTCCCGGGCGAAGGTCATCTCCAGCCGCGTCCCCCGGCCCGGGTCGGAGCCTATCCGGAAGACATCGGCGTTCCTGTTGATGTTGGGAAGACCCATGCCGGCCCCGAAGCCGAGCTCGCGCATCTCCTTCGTGGCCGTCGAATAACCTTCGGTCATGGCCAGATCGATGTCGGGGATGCCCGGCCCCCGGTCGTCGACGACGATGCGGACGTCCGCGGGCGTCACGGCGAGGTGGACGGTGCCCTCGGAGGCGTACATGATGACGTTCATCTCGGCTTCGAAGCAGGCGATGGCCGCCCGGCGGATGATCGCGGCGTCGAGCCCCAGCTCCTTGAGCAGGTTCTTGATGCGGCGGGAGACCTCACCGGCCCGGGAGAAATCGCCTCCCCGGACCGCGTACTCCTGGCGGTAGCACAGGTCCTCGTTCATGGCTCTCGGGCCCGGGCGACGGAGCCTATCCGGGCGCAGGCCTCGAACATGGGCAGGGGCGTCGAGAGGAGAGGCAGGCCGCTCTCCCGGGCCTCGGCGACGACCTGGAGCGAAGGCTTCTTGCCTTGGATGAACACGACGGCCGCGATGTCGGCCACGGCCGCCGTGCTGACGACATGGCCGTTGGCCAGCCCGGTGATGAGCAGCTCGCCCGGGCCGGTGAAGGCCAGGACGTCGCTCATGAGATCGGAGGCGAAGAAGCGCGTGACCTCGAGGTCAAGGTCGCTCTCCGGGGTCAGCAATTCCCCGCCGAGGCGATCCAGGACGTCCCGCAGGTTCATCCGGCTCCCTCGGGCCCGGGGGCCGCGCCGGGGGCCGGCCTGAGCGTCTCCAGGACGGCGTCGGCCTTGGCCTCGTTCATCTGGCCGTAGTAGCGGCCGTCGGCGACGACCAGCGGGGCCAGGGCGCAGGCTCCGAGGCAGTTGACCCTCTCCAAGGTGTATTCGCCGTCGGCCGAGGTCTGGCCGGCCTTGATCCCGAGCTTGCGCTCGAAGTGCTCCAGGACGGTCCCCCCTCCGCGGACGTGGCAGGCCGTGCCCATGCAGACCGTGCAGACGTGCCGTCCGCGGGGCCGCAGGCTGAACGACTTGTAGAACGTGGCCACGCTGAAGACGTGGGCGGGCGGGATGTCCAGGACCCGGGCGACATCGTCCAAGGTCTCGGGGGACAGCCATCGGGCCCGGTCCTGAAGGTCCTGCAGGATGGGGATCAGGGCCCGCTTCTCTCCGTGATACCGGGCGACGATGTCCTCGACGGTTGCGGCTTCCGGGCTCATCTTGGTCTCCTTTTTGCTCACGCTCTCCTCCGGCCGGTCGAAAGGGGATCCTCACCTGTCCGCCGGGCGCGCCGCGCCGGGCCCGGTCGACGGGGCGTCAGCGGCAGCGCTGCCAGTCCGATTCGCTGAACATCCGGTCGAGCTGCTTCCACAGCTGCTTGACATCGCAGGTCATGATGATAAGGTCCTGGGTCTCGCCCTTGATGTCCTTGACGAAATCGGGCATCAGCGAATCGTCCCGGAACCCCAGCCGCCGGAAGATCTTCTGGGCCCCGACCTGCGGCCTCATCATCCGGGCGACGATCGTCTGGAGGTTGTTCTGGACGGCGATGAAATAGAGCTCGCGGACCATGATCGCCCCGAGGCCCCGCTGCTGGAAGGGCCGGGCGACGATCAGCCGGATCTCTCCCTGGTGCTTGCTCCAGGCCTCGCCCGACAGCTCCAGGGCGCCGCTGGCGATGATCAGGCCGCCGTGGATGGCGACGATGCGGATGTCGTCGCCCGAGTCGACCCGCCGCAGCCGCCTTTGGACGGCCTTGCGGTCGGTGACGTCGAACTTGAGGTACTTGCGGTCCTCCAGGGGCAAAGCCAGGTAGAACTCCATGAGCAGGTCGAGGTCCTCCATCTTCAGCCTGCGGATGATGACCTCGGTGCCGTCCTTCAGTTTTTCGATCTTTTCCATGCGTGCCCTATCCCTCGTTCTCGGATTTCCGCCATTTTTTCCGTAATCACTCTATGTCCTTGCCGGCCGATTGTCAAGACATCTGCGCGCGCCGCGGCCCGGACCGCCGGGCCCGCCCGACGATTGACAGGGGGCGAGGGGGAGTGATATCGTGAGCCGAAGAGCCACGATGTCCTTGCGCGTTCTGGAACGGACGTTTCACGACCTCCCCCTCCGGAGGAAGCTCATCCTCAGTTTCCTGGCCGTCATCGCCGTCGTCGGCCTGATCACCCTCTACGTGGGGACCCGCCTCGAGCATCAGACGATCATCTCCCTGGCCGAAGCCAAGGTCCGGCACGACCTGGCCTCGGCCTGGATGGTCTACGACGAGAGACTGGCCAGCATCCGGGACACCATCCGCCTCAGCGCGGACCGGGACTTCCTGCGGGAAACCCTCCTGACGGGAGTCGTCGGCGACGTCGCCCTCCGGCTCGACCGCATCCGGCGGGACCTCGGTCTGGACGTCCTCACGGTCACCGACCGGGAGGGGCGGGTGGTCGTCCGTTCGCGTCGGCCCAGCTCGGCCGGCGACGACCTGTCGGGCGATCCCTTCGTCATCCGGGCCCTGGGCGGGGAGTCCCCGGCGGGAACCCAGATCGTCGCCCGGAGCGAGCTTCTCAAAGAGGGGGCCGACCTGGCCGACCGGGCCTATTTCGAGTTCGTCCCCACGCCCATGGCCGCCGAGCGCGAGGGGACCTTCGAAGAGAACGGCATGATGATCAAGGCCTCCGCCCCCGTCCTCGGCACGGACGGGGCCATCCTCGGGGCCCTTTACGGCGGGCAGCTCTTCAACCGGGACTACGCGCTGGTCGACAAGGTCAAGGACATCGTCTTCAAGGGGGAAAAGTACAAGGGCCACGACATCGGGACCGTGACCCTCTTCCAGGACGACCTGCGCATCTCGACCAACGTCATGGACGACCAGGGCAACCGGGCTATCGGGACCCGCGTCTCGCGAGAGGTCAACGACGCCGTCCTGGAAAAGGGGCTGTCCTATCTCGGGCGGGCCTTCGTCGTCACGGCCTGGTACATCACGGCCTACGAGCCCATCCGCGACATCGACGACCGCATCATCGGCATGCTCTACGTGGGCATGCTGGAGCGGCCCTACATCGACCTCCGCAACCGGGTCATCGCCACCTTCAGCGGGATCGCCGGCTTGGGCGTCCTCTTCATCCTGGGATTGCTGTCCATGATCGCCGGTCGCATCACCCGGCCCCTGGGGAGCATGGTCGACGCGGCCGGCCGGATCGCCCGGGGCGACCTCAGCGGCCGCCTCGACATCGGGGGCCGGGACGAGATCGGCCGGCTGGCCCAAGCGTTCAACCGGATGAGCGCCGATCTCCAGGAGGCCCACAACGACCTGACCCAATGGGGCCGGACGCTCGAGCAGCGGGTCGAGGAGCGGACCCGGCAGCTGCGCGAGGCCCAGGACCAGCTCATCCAGTCCGAGAAGCTGGCCTCCCTGGGCAAGATGGCCGCCGGAGTGGCCCACGAGATCAACAATCCCCTGACCTCGATCCTCATCAACGCCCACCTCCTGCTCGAGCGATGCGAGGACCACGAGGAGGAGCGGGAGCAGCTGACCATGATCGCCGACGAGACGACCCGGTGCGCCCAGATCGTCGGCGGCCTGCTCGACTTCGCCCGTCAGACGCCGGCCACGACGGTCCAGGCCGACCTCAACGATATCGTCGACCGGACCATCCAGCTCATGGAGATGCAGGCCTCGATCCGCAACATCAAGATCGAGCGACGGCTGAACCGGTCCCTGCCCGACGTGGCCGTCGACAAGAACAAGTTCCAGCAGGTCTTCTCCAATCTGATCCTCAACGCCTGCGAGGCCATGCCGGACGGGGGGACCCTGACGGTCACCAGCCGCCCGAGCCGGGACGGCACGCACATCGAGATCGTCTTTTCCGATACGGGGGTGGGCATCTCCCCCGAGAACATGTCGCGGCTCTTCGACCCGTTCTTCACCACCAAGCGGATGGGGACGGGCCTGGGGCTGGCCGTCAGCTACGGGATCGTCCGCCAGCGCGGAGGCACGATCGACGTCCGCAGCGAGGTCGGGAAGGGGGCGGACTTCACGGTCCGCATCCCCTTGGAGGAAAGGTCGGAGGAATCGGGACGAGAGGAGAGCGAATCATGACGGGAACAACGAAGAAAGCGATCCTGGTGGTCGACGACGAGATCACGGTCTGCAAGAGCATCCGGAGCGCGCTCGTCCAGGAGAACTACGACATCGACCTGGCCCTGAGCGGGGAGGAGGCCCTCCAGAAGGAGCAGGCCAAGAAATACGACGTCATGATCGTCGACCTGATGATGCCCGGCATCAGCGGCCTCGACCTCCTCAAGTCGATCAAGACCACCAGCCCCTCGGTCCAGGTCATCATGGTCACCGGCTACCCGACGATGAAGAACACCCTCCAGGCCATGCAGATCGGGGCCTTCGACTTCCTGCCGAAGCCGTTCCTGCCCGCCGACCTCCGCAACCTCGTGGCCAAGGCCCTGGCCGCGGGCGAGGAGAGGGCCGCCGGGTCAGGGGGTTCGTGACAGCGCTTCGCGCAACCGGTCGCCGATCTCGGCCGGGCTGACGGCGACGAAAGCGCCGGCCGCCCGCAGGGCGTCCATCTTCTCCTTGGCCGTTCCCTTGCCCCCGGCGATGATGGCCCCGGCGTGTCCCATGCGGCGGCCGGGCGGCGCCGTCTGGCCGGCGATGAAGCCGACGACGGGCTTGGGGAACTCTCCCGAGATGTAGGCGGCGGCCTCTTCCTCGGCCGTGCCGCCGATCTCGCCGATGAGGATGACGGCCTCGGTCTCGGGGTCTTCCCGGAACAGCTTCAGCAGCTCGACGAACTTGTGGCCGACGATGGGATCGCCGCCGATGCCGACGGCCGTCGACTGCCCGAGCCCCTGCCGGGTGACCTGCTGGACGGCCTCGTAGGTCAGCGTGCCGGAGCGGGAGATGATGCCGACGCTGCCCCGCTTGTGGATGGGCCCCGGCATGATGCCGATCTTGGCCTTGCCGGGGGAGATGATCCCGGGCGTGTTCGGCCCGATGAGGACCGTGCCTTTCTCCCGGAGGAAGGCCTTGACCTTGATCATGTCGAGGGTCGGGATGCCCTCGGTGATGCAGACGACCAGCCGGACGCCCGCGTCGGCGGCCTCGAGGATGGCGTCGGCGGCGGCGAAGGGCGGTACGAAGATGGCCGCGGCGTCGGCCGCCTCGGCCCGGACGGCCTCGGCCACGGTGTTGAAGACCGGCACGCCGAGATGGGTCGCCCCGCCCTTGCCGGGCGTCGAGCCGGCCACGACCTTGGTCCCGTACTCGATCATCCGCTGGGTGTGGAAGGTGCCTTCGCCGCCCGTGATCCCCTGGACCACGACCCTGGTTTTTTCATCGATGAGAATGCTCATGGGGGTCTCCTTGTCGCGTCCTTATTTCACCAGGGCCACGATCTTGGCCGCGGCCTCTTTCATGCCGTCGGCGGGCTCGAAGGCCAGCCCCGAGGCCCGGAGGATGTCCTTGCCTTTCTCGACGTTGGTCCCCTCGAGGCGGATGACGACGGGGATCGTGGTGCCCAGCTCCTTGGCGGCCTTGACGACCCCGCTGGCGATGAGGTCGCAGCGGACGATGCCGCCGAAGATGTTGATGAGCGCTCCGCGGACGTCGGGGTCCGAGACCAGGATGCGGAAGGCGCTGGTTACGGCCTCCTCGGTCACCCCGCCGCCGACGTCGAGGAAGTTGGCCGGCGTGCCGCCGGCGTACTTGATGATGTCCATGGTCGCCATGGCCAGGCCGGCCCCGTTGACCATGCAGCCGACGTTGCCGTCGAGCTTGATGTAATTGAGGTTGTGCTTCGAGGCCTCGACCTCGAGGGGCGACTCCTCGGCCAGGTCGCGCATGGCCTGGATGTCGGCGTGGCGATAGAGGGCGTTGTCGTCGAAGTTCATCTTGGCGTCGAGGGCCAGGACGTCGCCCTGCTTGGTGACGAGCAGGGGGTTGATCTCGGCCAGCGAGGCGTCGGTGCCTTCGAACGCCCGGTAAAGCCCGGAGATGAACTTGACGGCCTGCTTGTGGGTGTCGCCGGACAATCCGAGGCGGAAGGCCAGGGAGCGGGCCTGATAGGCCTGGAGCCCGGTCGCCGGGTGGACCCATTCCTTGAAGATGGCCTCGGGCTTCTCGGCGGCGACCTTCTCGATCTCCATGCCGCCCTCGGTCGAGGCCATCAGGACCGCGGCCTCGCGGGCCCGGTCGATGACGATGCCGAGATACAGCTCCCGCTCGATGTCCAGGGCCTCCTCGACGAGGAGCCTTTGGACGATCCGACCCTCGGGCCCCGTCTGGGGCGTGACCAGGGTCATGCCGATCATGTCCCGGGCCAGGCGTTCGGCCTCCTCCGGCGTCGAGGCCAGCTTGATGCCGCCGCCCTTGCCGCGCCCGCCGGCGTGGATCTGGGCCTTGAGGACGACCCGGGAGCCGAGCTTCTCGGCCGCCGCCCGGGCCGCCTCGGGGGTCTCGGCCGTCTCTCCCCGGGGGATCCGCACGCCGTAGCGCGACAGGATCTGCTTGGCCTGATACTCGTGGATCTTCATCTGTCCCTTCCTTTATATAGAGAGTCCCTCGACTGAGGGCCGTCCGCGGCGGTCGTCCCGGGCGGCGGGCCCGAAAAAAAAGCCCGCTCCGGCCGGGCGCCCTTTATAGCAAAAGGCCGGCGTCCTTGTCAATCGCCTCGGCTCCGCCGGGGCCCGGTTTCACGCGAACTCGGCTTGACAGTCGTCGGAGAAAAGGGCTATAGTGTTTCTTCATGTATTGTCGCGCCCATCATCCCCATCATAGAGGGTCCCGGACTCATCCCTCACCTTCCTCTCGAATCCCCGGAGAAAGGACGACCCATGGCTAAGCCGAAATTCGCGATGTACTGGGCGGCCAGCTGCGGCGGCTGCGAGATCGCCTTCCTCGACATCCGGGAGAAGATCCTGGATTTCGATGCGGCGGCCGACCTGATCTTCTGCCCGTGCGTCATGGACACCAAGTACAAGGACATCGAGGCCATGGCCGACGGGTCCATCGACGTGACGCTCTTCAACGGCGGCATCCGCAACGAGGAGAATCTCCACATCGCCAAGCTCCTCCGCCAGAAATCCAAGGTCCTGGTCGCCTTCGGGTCCTGCGCCACCGAGGGGTGCATCCCCGGGCTGGCCAACCTGACGACCAAGGAAGAGATCCTGGATTACGTCTACCGGCGGTCGCCGTCCGTGGAGTCCGGCAACACGGTCCTCCCCCGGCTCGAGACCAAGACGCCGGCCGGGACCCTGACCCTGCCGGACATGTTCGAGACCCTGCGGACCCTCGACCAGGTCGTCGACGTCGACTACCGGATGCCCGGCTGTCCCCCCGTCGCCGATCAGATTTGGGCCGTCGCCGAGGCCGCCCTGACCGGCAAGCTGCCGCCCAAGGGCTCGCTTGTCGGGGTCAATCCCAAGACCGTCTGCGACGAGTGCCCGCGGACCAAGGAAGAGAAGAAGATCAAGGCCTTCCGCCGGCCTCATCTCGTCCATCCCCGGGACATCGATCCGGACAAGTGCCTGCTCGAACAGGGCATCATCTGCAACGGGCCGGCCATCCACGCCGGCTGCGGGGCGCTCTGCCCGCAGGTCAACATGGGATGCCGCGGCTGCTACGGGCCGGCCGCGGGCATCCAGGACGTCGGGGCCAAGCTGGCCGGGGCCATCGCCTCGGTCATTGACAGCGACGACCCGGCCGAGATCGAAAGGATCGTCAACGAGATCCTCGATCCGGTCGGGACCTTCTACCGGTTCAGTCTGGCCGGTTCCATCGTCGGGAGGCGCATCACATGAAAACCATCACCATCGATCCCATCACCCGGCTCGAGGGCCACGGCAAGATCGCCATCTTCCTCGATGACGCCGGCGACGTCGCCGACGCCTACCTCCAGGTCCCGGAGCTGCGCGGCTTCGAGAAGTTCTGCGTCGGCCGCCCGGTCGAGGAGATGCCCCGGATCACGACCCGCATCTGCGGGGTCTGCCCCGAGGCCCACATGATGGCCGCGGCCAAGGCCTGCGACGCCGTCTATCACATCGAGCTGCCGCGCACGGCCAAGATGCTCCGGGAGCTGCTCTATTCCATCTTCTACGTGACCGACCATGCGACCCACTTTTACGCCCTGGGCGGCCCCGATTTCGTCCTGGGGCCCGAGGCCCCCGCGGCCCAGCGCAACATCCTGGGCGTCGTCCACAAGGTCGGCGTCGAGATCGGCCGCAAGGTCATCGGCATCCGCGGCGCCTGCCACGAGCTCATCAAGATGATGGGCGGCAAGGCCGTTCACCCCGTCGGGGCCCTGCCGGGCGGGATGAGCAAGGGCCTGAACAGGGAGGAGCGCGACGAGGTCCTGCGGGTCGGCAAGGAAGCCGTCGAGTTCGGCAAGTTCAGCATCGACATCTTCAACCAGATCGTCCTCGGGAACAAGGAGTACGTCGACCTCATCCTGAGCGACAGCTTCACCCACCAGACCTACAACATGGGGCTGGTCGACGAGAACAACTGCGTCAACTTCTACGACGGCAAGGTCCGGGTGACGGGCCCGGACGGCAAGGAGCTGGCCAAGTTCCCGGCCTCCGAGTACCTCGAGCACATCGTCGAGCACGTCGAGCCCTGGTCCTACCTCAAGTTCCCCTTCCTCCGCAAGGTCGGCTGGAAGGGGCTGGTGGACGGGCCCGACAGCGGCATCTACAAAGCGACCCCCCTGTCCCGGCTCAACGTCTCGGAGGGTATGGCCACCCCGCTGGCCAACGAGGAGCACGACCGGCTCTACAAGACGCTGGGCGGCAAGCCCGTCCATCAGACCCTGGCCACGCACTGGGCCCGGCTCGTCGAGCTGCTCTACGCCGCCGAGCGCTGGGTCGAGCTGGCCTCCGATCCCGAGATCATCGGCCCCGAGTACCGGGCCGTGCCCGACCGGACGCCCGACGAGGGCATGGCCGTCGTCGAGGCCCCGCGGGGGACCCTGTTCCACCATTACAAGACCGACAAGAACGGCATCCTCCAGGAAGCCAACCTCATCGTCGGCACGACCAACAACAACGCGGCCATCAACCTGTCGGTCAAGAAGGCCGCCATGGGCTTCATCAAGAAGGGCGAGGTCCGGGAAGGGCTCCTGAACATCGTCGAGATGGCCTTCCGGGCCTACGACCCCTGCTTCGGGTGCGCGACACACGCGTGGCCCGGCCAGGCGGCCCTCCACGTCCGCGTCCTCGACCGGGCGGGCAACGTCGTCCACGATCTGAGGAGATAGCCACGGCCATGAAAGTCCTCGTGCTCAACAGCGGCAGCTCTTCCGTCAAGTTCCAGTTCATCCGCATGGAGGACGAGGGCCTTCTGGCCAAGGGCATCGTCGAGAAGATCGGCTCGAGCGACGCCATCGTCACCTACCAGCCCGTCGGCCGGAACAGGATCCGCGAGATCCGGGAGGTGCTCAACCACGGGGTGGCCATCGAGATGGTCCTCGTCCTGCTCCTCCACCCCCAGCACGGGGTCATCCGCGACAAGAGCGAGATCGACGGCATCGGGCACCGCGTCGTCCACGGCGGGGAGGAGTTCGCCGAGTCGGTCATGATCACCGAAAAGGTCAAGGCCGCCATCCGCAAGTGCATCCAGTTCGCCCCCCTGCACAATCCCCACAACCTCAAGGGCATCGACGCCTGCGAGATGCTTCTGCCCGGGGTGCCCCAGGTCGCGGTCTTCGACACGGCCTTCCACCAGACCATCCCCGCCCGGGCCTTCATCTACGGGCTGCCCTACACCCTCTACCGGAAGCTCGGCGTCCGCCGCTACGGCTTCCACGGCACCTCCCACAGCTACGTCGCCCACCGGGCCGCCGAGCTGCTCGGCCGGCCGATCGGCAAGCTCCGGATCATCACCTGCCACCTCGGCAACGGGGCCAGCATCACGGCCATCGCCGGGGGCCGGTCGATCGACACCTCGATGGGCTTCACGCCCCTCGAGGGCCTGGTCATGGGCACCCGCTGCGGAAGCATCGACCCGGCCCTGGTCCCCTACATCATGGACCGCGAGAAGCTGGGGACCAAAGAGATCGACTCGATCATGAACAAGAACAGCGGCATGCTGGGGCTGACCGAGACCTCCAACGACATGCGCGAGATCGAGCAGGAGGCGGCCCACGGCAGCGAGCGCCATCAGCTGGCCCTCGAGATCTACGCCCATCACGTCACCAAGCACATCGGCGCCTACATGGCCGAGATGGGAGGCGTCGACGCCATCGTCTTCACCGGCGGGATCGGCGAGAACTCCCGGCTCGTCCGGCGCCTGGCCGTGGAAAGCCTCGGGGAGTTCGGCATCCGCCTCGACGCCGCCAAGAACGAGGCCAACGAGACCGTCATATCCTCGGGAAAGGTCAAGGTCATGGTCGTCCCGACCAACGAGGAGCTGGCCATCGCCCGCGACACGCGGCACATCCTCGAGACCCGCAGGCCGGAGGAGACGGCCCCGGCCTCCGCGACCGCGCCGGAGCGTCCGGCCGCGCCGCCGCCCGCCGAGGTGGCCCGGCTCGTGCTCCTCTGGGCCCGCGACCCCCAGGCCGGCCCCGAGTCCTTGGCCAAGAAGTGGGGCCGGGCCGTCGGACGCCCGGTCGGCGCCGAGGCCGTAGCCCGGGAGCTCGAGCGGCTGGGCCTGACGGCGGCCGTCGCCCCCCCGAAAACACCCCGACGGAAAGGGAAAAGGACCTGATCATGGACAAGATCGATCGCGAAGAAGCCGGCTGGCTGGTCGCCCTGTCCTGGCTGAGCGCCCTGGAGGAGACGGCCCGGGATTTCCACGGCACCCGTCCGCTCGTCTTCAGCGCCCGGGCCTACGAGCACTCCGTCCAGTACTACCTCCACCTGCTGGGCGACGAATACGGGATGCAGATCAAGAAGTCCTCGTCCATCCGGGCGGCGGTCGAGAACTACATCGAGATCGGCATCGCCGGCGGCCTGTTCCGGGACGCCAACGCCTTCGAGCTGGTCGACGTCAACCCCTTCCATCTCGAGATCACCGTCCACGACTGCGTCTATCTCAAGAGCTGCCAGGCCCTCATCGACGAGGGCTTCTCCGTGCGCGACCTGACCTGCGCCCGGATCGGGTGCTTCCGGGCGGCCGTCAAGGCCCTGGCCAACATCGATTGCGAGTACCAGGTGACGTCCTTCAACATCGAAGGCGACTGCAAGGGATACATCGAGAGGACCTGACGTGCAGAAGGCGCTTTCCTCCTCCCTCGACGGCCTGATCCGCTCGGCGCGGGAAGGGGAGGACGCCGCCGCCGTCCGGGCGGTCCTCATGAAGCTCGGGTACGAGAAGGGGCCCGGCGTCTACGAGCTCCTGGTCGAGAAGCTCGACGACCCCAATCCCAGCGTCCAGCACGCGGCCGTCGTCGCCCTGGGCCGTCACGGGCGGCCCGAGGCCATCGAGGAGCTCATCAAGCCGAAGATCTTCCGTTCGCCCCACCACCAGATCCGCTGGGCGGCCGTGGCGGCCGTCTCCCGGCTGGGCGACTACCGGGTCATCGACCACCTCCTCAAGGCCGCCGAGGACCCCGAATGGATCGTCCGGACCGAGGCCGTCACGGGGATGATGTCCAAGGTCAAGGACATCGTGGCCCGCAAGGACGTCAGGCTGGCCCGGATCCTGGTCTTCATGTTCTCGCTCGACAACGAGGAGATCGTCGAGCTGGCCATGCAGGGATTCCAGGAAATGGGGCCGGAGAGCCTCCGCTGGCTCCACGATGCGCTCCAGATCTCCTCGGACACCATCCGGGCCAACGCCGCCCTGGCCCTCGGCCGGATGAGGTCCCACACCTCGACGCCCTACCTCCTGGAGCTGCTCCAGGACGAGAACGCCGCGGTCCGGGCCGCGGCCTGCCGGGGCCTGGGCCAGATCGGGGACAAGGTCAGCATCGAGCCGCTCGTCCTGATGATCCAGGACAACGTCGAGAAGGTCCAGGAGAGCGCCGCCGAATCCATCGTCCTGTTCGGCAAACAGGCCGTGGTCCCGCTGCTCAACGCCCTGTCCCGGGAGCGCGACAAGTTCGCCCTGCGGGCCTTTCTCCGCTGCCTGGGCCAGATCGGGGATCCCAAATCCGTGCCGGCCCTCATCAGCTATCTCCGGAGCAGTTATTTCATCGTCCGTCAGGCCGCCGTGGCCGCCCTCGTCCGTCTCGGCCCTCTGGCCGTCCCCCATCTCCTGGCCACGCTGTCGTTCAACACCTCCGACATCGAGAAGCTCAAGAGGGACGCCTGCGACAAGGAGCGGCCCGATCTCCAGATGAGGGCCATCAAGGCCCTCGGCGGGCTCGAGGACCACCGGGTCGTGCCCCTCCTCAAGGACATCGTCGAACAGGGGCTGCCGGACGTCCAGGAGGCCGCCGCCCAGGCCCTTTTCCAGATCGGCTGCGCGGCCTGGGGCCGCTGCTGCGCCCTGCAGGTGCTCGGCGAGATCGCCGACGCCTCGTTCGTGCCCCGGATCCTGCCGTCCCTCAAGGACAACTCCGAGAACGTCCGCTTCGAGGCCGTTCAGGCCCTGGGCAAGCTGGGCGGCCCGGCCGCCGTCCGGCAGCTCATCCGCATCGCCCGCAGGGACTGCGCCGCCTTCATCCGGCGGGAGGCCGTCCGGCGGCTGAGGACGGTCGGCCTGGGCGACGCGGCCGTTCTCGGGGCGGGCCTTCACGGGCTCCGGGACGCCTCGCGGGAGGTCCGGGCCCAGGCGGCCCGGCTCCTGGGCAGTTTCCAGGACGCCCGGTCCATCCTGCCGCTCCTCCGGGCCATGGCCGATGCCCATTGGAGCGTACGGGAGTCGGCCGAGATGGCCCTGCTCAATTTCGGACGGGACGCCGTGGGGCCGCTCACGGACGCCCTGAGGAGCCCCTCGTGGACGACCCGCTTCCGGGCCGCCCGGCTCCTGGGGGAGATCGGCGACCGGAAGGCCGTCGAGGGTCTGAGAAGCGCCTTGGCGCGCAAACGTGAAAGGAAGGACGTGCGGGACGTCATCGAGACCGCCCTCAAGAAGTTGGAAAAGCCTTTGACGCCATCATGAACTTTTAATAATAATCATCCTTCCAACTCGCTTTGAGGAGAGAGCATGAGAGTCAAGCTCAAGGCCGGTCCCGAACAACGGACGTTCATCGAGCGGATCGAGGAGTTGTCCGGCGAGAACGTCTACGCCTGTTATCAGTGCGGCCGGTGCTCCGCGGGCTGCCCCTTGGCCTCGGAGATGGACCTGCTGCCCAACCAGATCATCCGGATGGTCCAGATGGGGCTCATCGAGGACGTCCTGCGGTCCAAGACCCTGTTCCTGTGCGCCTCCTGCTTCACGTGCGAATCGCGCTGCCCCAAGGGCATCGACATGGCCCGGGTCATGGAGGCCGTCCGCCACGTCCTGGACCCCAAGGGCAAGGACGCCTTCGGCCCGGGGGAGATCTCCCCGGAGCTGGCCAAGGAACTGCCCCAGCAGGTCATGGTCGCCGTCTGCCGGAAATTCGCCAAGTAAGGGAAGACCATGAAACTCCATTATTATCCGGGATGCACGCTCAAGGAGAAGGCCACGGCGCTGGACGACTCCACCCGCGAGGCCATGAAGCGCCTCGACGTCGAGCTGGTCGAGCCCGAGGGCTGGACGTGCTGCGGCGCCGAGTACCCCCTGACCGAGGAGAAGATCGTCGGGCTGGCCGCCCCGATCCGGGTCCTTCGGCAGGTCCGTGACGAAGGCGGGGACATCCTCGTGACGACCTGCTCCTTCTGCTACGCGGTCCTCAAGCGGGCCAACAAGGCCATCCAGGACGACCCCCTCAAGCGCAAGCGCATCAACGCCTTCCTGCGGGACGACATCAAGATCGACGAACTGACCAAGGAGAGGACGACGGACTTCGAGGACTACAACGGCGAGGTCAAGGTCCTCCACCTCCTCGAGTACCTCCGCGACAAGGTCGGCTACCCCAAGATCCGTGAGCGTCTCAAGCGCGATCTGCGGGGCCTGGCGATTGCCCCCTATTACGGCTGCCGCCTCCTCCGGCCCCAGGAGGAGATGGCCTTCGACGAGCCCGACGCCCCGCGGATCTTCGAGGATTTCCTGGAGGCCATCGGATGCGCGGCCGTCGATTACGCGTTCAAGCAGGAGTGCTGCGGCTCCTACCTGTCGGTCTCCCTTCCCGACGCCGCCACCGAGGCCTCCTACCGCGTCCTGCGGTCGGCCCTGATGGACGGGGCCAAGGGCATCGCCGTGACCTGCCCCTTGTGCTTCTATAACATGGACGGCCGCCAGCCGGCCATCAAGGAGAAGTTCCTGGACTTCAGCGGGCTGCCCGTCCTGTACTTCACGCAGCTCCTGGCCTGGGCCCTGGGCGTGGACCGCAAGGTCCTCGGGCTCGGGGCCCACGCGGTCCCCGCCGACAGCCTGTTCGAGGATGTTCCGATGACCGAGGTGAGGACATGACCACCAAGACCAAGACCAAGCCGGAGAAGCGCATCGGCCTGTTCGTCTGCCACTGCGGCGTCAACATCGCCAGCGTCGTCGACGTCAAGAAGGTCGCCGAGGCCCTGGAGGGCACCCCCGGCGTCAGCCTGTCGACGGACTACGTCTATATGTGCTCGGACCCCGGTCAGCAGATGATCATCGACACCATCAAGGAGAAGCACCTCGACAGCATCATCGTCGCCGCCTGCTCGCCGACCCTCCACGAGAAGACCTTCCAGGAGGCGGCCAAGCTGGCCGGCCTCAATCCGTACCAGATCGAGATCGCCAATATCCGCGAGCAGAACAGCTGGGTCCACTCCGACAAGGACCGGGCCACCAAGAAGGCCATCAAGATCGTCAAGGCCCACGTCGCCAAGGCCCTGAAGAACGAGGACCTGGAGCCCATCAAGGTCAACGTCAATCGAAGGGCGCTGGTCATCGGCGGCGGCGTCAGCGGTCTGCAGGCCGCCCTCGACATCGCCGACCACGGGTACGACGTCATCCTCGTCGAGAAGAACCCGTCGATCGGCGGCAAGATGATCCAGCTGTCCGAGACCTTCCCGACCCTGGACTGCTCGCAGTGCATCCTGACCCCCAAGATGGTCGAGGTCTCCCGCCACCCGCGCATCAAGCTGCTGACCTACCACGAGGTCGACTCCGTGTCGGGCTTCGTCGGCAACTTCAAGGTCCGCATCCGGAAAAAGCCCCGCTACGTGGACGAATCCCTGTGCAACCTCTGCGGCGAGTGCGAGAAGGTCTGCCCCCAGATCGTCCCCGACGAGTTCAACATGGGCCTGTCGTTCCGCAAGGCCGTCTATATGCCTTTCCCCCAGGCCATCCCCGGGACCTACACCCTGGACGCCGAGCACTGCCTCGGCCTGTCGCCGGTCCGCTGCGGCAAGTGCAAGGACGTCTGCGACAAAAAGGCCATCGATTACGACATGAAGGAGACGATCATCGAGGAGGAGGTCGGGGCCATCGTCGTGGCCACCGGCTACGACCTCTACACGATGCAGGCCCTGGGCGAGTTCGGCGGCGAGAAGTACGAGGACGTCGTCAACGGCCTGGAGTTCGAGCGCATCCTGTCGGCCTCGGGCCCGACGGGCGGCGTCGTCCGGCGGCCGTCGGACGGCAAGGTCCCGAAATCGGTCGTCTTCGTCCAATGCTGCGGGTCGCGGGACACCGAGAAGCATATGCCGTACTGCTCCAAGATCTGCTGCATGTACACGGCCAAGCACGCCATGCTCTACAAGCACCGCGTCCACGACGGCCAGGCCACGGTCTTCTACATCGACGTCCGGACGGGGGGCAAGGCCTTCGACGAGTTCTACCAGAGGGCCGTCGAGGAGGACAAGGTCCTCTACATCCGGGGCAAGGTCTCCAAGATCTTCAAGGAGGGCGACAAGCTCGTCGTCTGGGGCGTGGACACCCTGACCGGGAAGAAGGTCGAGATCGAGGCCGACATGGTCGTCCTGGCCATGGCCATGGTCAAGACCGACGGCATCCAGGACCTGATGAAGAAGCTCAAGATCGCGACCGACATCCACGGCTTCGCCGCCGAGGCCCACCCCAAGCTGCGGCCCGTCGAGAGCCTCAACGCCGGCTTCTTCCTGGCCGGCTGCGCCCACGGGCCCAAGGACATCCCGGAGGCCGTCTCCCAGGCCTCGGCCGCGGCGGCCAAGGTCGGTGACCTGTTCGCCCAGAAGGAGCTCATCCACGAGCCGACCGTCGTCCCGGTCAACGACGAGCTCTGCTCGGGGTGCGGCATCTGTGTCACGATGTGCCCGTACGGGGCCCGGACCCTCGATCCCTCGAAGGGGGTCGTCGTCGTCAACGAGATCCTCTGCGAGGGCTGCGGGGCCTGCGCGGCGGCCTGCCCGACGGGGGCCGCCCAGCAGCGCAACCAGACCGACGATCAGATATTCTCCATGTTGAGAGCCATGCTGAGGGAGTGACGATGTTCGAACCGCAAATCATGTGTTTCCTGTGCAAGTGGTGCACGAGCTCGGCCGCCGACCTGGCCGGGACCTCGCGCATCCAGCACCTGCCCAACACCATCAACATGCGGGTGATGTGCTCCAGCCGGGTCGACCCCCAACACATCCTCTACGCCTTCAAGGAGGGCGCCGACGGGGTCTTCATCGGCGGCTGTCATCCCGGGGACTGCCACTACGTCGAGGGCAACTACAAGACGCTGCGGCGGATCATCCTCTTCAAGAAGATGCTGGGGACGTTCGGCATCGAGCCGGAGCGCCTCCGGCTGGAGTGGATCTCGGCCGCCGAGGGCCGCAAGTACGCCGAGACGATGGACCAGTTCACCGAGCAGATCCGGGCCATGGGGCCCTTGAACCTGAACGATAAAGCTTTAGTTCGAGAGGTGGTCAAAGATGAGTAAAACGGCAACCAAACCGAAGAAGGCCGCCGCCAAGGCGAAGGACGCCAAGGCCGCCGAGGCCAACCTGGTCCCCATCTTCGTCATGGGGAAGCGCTACGAGGTCCCCTCCTCCCTGACCATCCAGAAGGCGCTCGAGTACGCCGGCTTCCAGCTCGTCCGGGGCTGCGGCTGCCGGGGCGGCATCTGCGGCGCCTGCGGGACGGTCTACCGGTTCCCCGACTCCTACCGGATCGAGGTCGGCCTGGCCTGTCAGACGGTCGTCCAGCCCGATATGTACATCGCCCAGCTGCCGTTCTTCCCCGGCAACAAGGCCGTCTACGACATCGAAACGCTGCCGGCCGTCGGGGGGACGATCGCCGCCCTCTACCCCGAGGTCTTCAAGTGCGTCGGCTGCGGGACCTGCACCCGGAGCTGTCCCATGGACATCGACGTCATGGGCTACATCTCCAAGGCCATCCAGGGGGACATCAAGGCCGTCGCCGAGAGCTCCTTCGACTGCGTCATGTGCGGGCTCTGCGCGGCCCGCTGCCCGGCCGAGGAGGTCCAGTACAACATCGGCATCCTGGCCCGCCGGCTCTACGCCCGCCACCTGGCCCCGGGGGCCAAGCACGTGGCCAAGGCCGTCAAGGAAGTCGAGGGCAAGGCTTTCGACAAGGCCCTCGGCGAGCTCCGCAAGAAGGAGCTGGCCGAGCTCCAGAAGCTTTACAAGGCCCTGGAGATCGAGCCGGACATGGCCGAGGAGTCCTGGACGCCGACCGACAAGTCTCATCTGGGAGAATGAACCATGCCGTACACCCCTGAACTCAAAGAGCTCATCAAGAAGGTCGAGAAGACCCGGCCGGAACGCGTCGAGAAGAAGCGGAAAGGCGAGGAGTTCCCGGCCATGTCGCTCGAGGAGCGCAAGGCCATCCTCAAGTACCACCCCGATTTCAAGGAGGACGGCCGGACCGAGATCCTCGTCGGCCCCGACAAGGGCTATCGCATCGCCAAGGAGATGGTCACCCTCATCCACGCCAAGAGCCGGCTCGATCCCGACGCCGTGGACCTCTCCCGGATCGACTTCGAGACCGACGTCCTGGTCATCGGCGGGGGCGGGGCCGGGGCCTCGGCGGCCCTCCTGGCCCGCGAGAACGGCGCCAAGGTCCTCATCGCCACCAAGCTGCGCCTGGGCGACGCCAACACGATGATGGCCGAGGGCGGCATCCAGGCGGCGACCAAGACCGACAAGGACTCGCCGTACTACCACTATCTGGACGCCATGGGCGGCGGTCACTTCAAGAACGAACCCGACCTGGTCAAGACCCTGGTCGTCGAGGCCCCCAAGGTCATGGCCTGGCTCGAAAAACAGGGGGCCATGTTCTCCAAGTTCGAGGACGGGCGGATGAAGTCCATGCACGGCGGGGGCACCTCGCGCAAGCGGATGCACTACGCCGGCGACATCACCGGGGCCGAGATCATGCGGACCCTGCGCGACGAGGTCAAGAACCACCCCGACGACATCCAGATCCTGGAGTTCTCGCCGGCCGTCGAGCTCATCCTCAACGCCCACGGCGCCTGCGCCGGGGCCGTCCTCTACAATCTCGAGACGGAGGAATACTTCGTCGTCAAGGCCAAGGCCGTGGTCATGGCCACCGGCGGCTCGGGCCGGCTCCACATCCAGGACTTCATGACCACCAACCACTACGGGGCCACGGGCGACGGGCTCATCATGGGCTACCGGGCCGGCGTGCCCCTGCGGTTCCTCCACACCGTCCAATACCACCCGACCGGGGCCGTCTTCCCCGAGCAGGCCGAAGGCCTGCTCATCACCGAGAAGTTCCGCGGGGCCGGGGCCAACGTCCTGAACATCGACGGCGAGCAGTTCGTCTACGAGCGGGAGCCCCGGGACGTCGAGGCCTCGGCCTTCATCCGGGAGTGCCTCGAGCGGGGCAAGGGCGTGCCGACCCCGACCGGCAAGTTCGGCGTCTGGCTCGACTCGCCGATGATCGACGTCCTCAAGGGCGAGGGCACGGTCCGCAAGGAGTTCCCCGGCAAGTGGATCCTCTTCCACCGCTACGGGATCGACATCACCAAGGAGCCCATGCTCGTCTACCCGACCCTCCATTACCAGAACGGGGGGCTGCAGATCAACGACCGGACCGAGACGGTCGTGCCCGGCCTGTTCGTCGCCGGGGAGGCCAGCGGCGGGGTTCACGGCGAGAACCGCCTGATGGGCAACTCCCTGCTCGACGTCGTCGTCTTCGGGCGGATCGCCGGCTGCAGCGCGGCGGCCTACGCCACGTCGGCCTTCAAGGACGGGGCCCTGTCCCTGGACCATGTCCGGGCCTACCACAAGGAGCTCGAGAAGGCCGGGGTGACCGTCGACGGCCGGGTCGCGCCCATGGTCCTGCCGGACTACTCGAATCCCGAGGTCCGCAAGAAGCAGCTGACGACGAAATACCACGGGACGCTGCGGTAATCCATGAGCGAGGTTCAGCCATGCCGGTAAGGCAACGAGAAAATCCGTTCGGCTTCCCCAAGCCGGAGACTCCCCACGGCGAGATCGTCATCCTCGAGGAGCGATGCAAAGGCTGCGGCTTCTGCATCGAGTACTGCCCCCACCAGGTGCTGGTCATCTCCAAGAGGTACAATCTCAAGGGCTACCACCCGCCGGAGATCGCCAAGCCCGAGCTCTGCGTCAACTGCGGCTTCTGCCGGATGATCTGCCCCGAGTTCGCCATCTATACCTACGAGACCAAGACGGGAGACAAGCCATGAAAGCCGATCCCAAAGGTGTCCTGACCGGCTCCCACTATATCGACGGGGACCATGCCTGCTGCGAGGGCGCCCTGGCGGCCGGCTGCCGGTTCGTCGGCGGCTACCCCATCACCCCGTCGACCGAGGTCGTCGAGCGCTTCTCCCGCCGGGCCCCGCTCGTCGAGGGGGCCATCTTCATCCAGATGGAGGACGAGCTGGCGGCCTCGATCGCCATCCAGGGGGCCGTGTGGGCCGGCAAGAAGGCCATGACCGTCACCAGCGGGCCCGGATTCTCACTGATGATGGAGCACATCGGCTTGGCGGCCATGACCGAGACGCCCTGCGTCTTCGTCGACGTCCAGCGCGGGGGGCCGTCGACGGGCCTGCCGACCCTGCCGGCCCAGGCCGACATGATGCAGGCCCGCTGGGGGTCCCACGGCGACTACGAGATCATCGCCCTGTCGCCCAACTCGCCCCAGGAGTGCTTCGATCTGACCATCGACGCCTTCAACCTGTCCGAGCAGTACCGGGTGCCGGTCATGTTCATGATGGACGAGTGCGTCGGCCACATGATGGAGCGGGTCGTCATCCCGCCGGCCGACCGGATCGAGGTCACCCCCCGCCGCTACACGAAGCTGCCGCCGGGCGAATACCTGCCCTTCAAGCCGGGGCCCGACATGGTCCCCGAGATGTTCAAGGCCGGCGACGGCTACCGCCTGCACGTGACCGGGCTGACCCACGACTACCGGGGCTATCCCGTTATGAGCCCCGATGTCCAGGAACAGCTCGTCCACCGCCTGGTCGACAAGATCCGGCTCAACGCGCCCAAGATCTGGCGTTACGAGGAGAGCGGCGTCGAGGACGCCGATGTCGTCATCGTCACCTACGGCATCACGTCGCGGGTGGCCATCGAGGCCATCGAGGCGGCCCGCCAGAAGGGCATCAAGGTCGGCATGCTCCGGCTCGTCGTCGTCTGGCCGTTCCCCGAGCCGAAGATCCTGGAATTGGCCACCCGGGGCAAGGCTCTGGTCGTGGCCGAGATGAACTACGGCCAGGTTTTCTATGAGGTCGAACGCTCGGCCCGGGGCAAGACCCCGGTCGTCCTGGCCGGGCACGGCGGCGGCACGGTCCACGAGGCCGAGGCCATCGTCAGCAAGATCGAGGAGGCGTACCGATGTCGGTCCTAGCAGAGCTCCAGAAGGCATCCCTGAGCCCGGGCCCGGAATTCCATCCGGAAAAGCACCCCATGGACGACTTTTTGCGGATGGACCGCATGCCCCACATCTGGTGCTCGACGTGCGGCATCGGCGTCAGCGTCAACTGCTTCGCCAAGGCCCTCGAGAAGTGCCAGGTCCCGCTCGACCAGCTGGTCGTCGTCTCGGGCATCGGCTGCACGGGCCGGGTCGCCGGCTACGTCAAGGTCGATTCCTTCCACACGACCCACGGCCGGGCCATCCCCTTCGCGACCGGCCTCAAGCTGGCCAATCCCAAGCTCAAGGTCATCGTCTTCAGCGGCGACGGGGACATCATCGCCATCGGCGGCAACCACTTCATCAACGCCGCCCGGCGGAACATCGACATCACGGTCATCTGCGTCAACAACTTCAACTACGCCATGACCGGCGGCCAGATGGCCTCGACGACGCCGGAGAAGTCGATCCTGTCCACCGCGCCCTTCGGCAGCTACGAGTTCCCCTTCAATCTGCCCTTCCTGGCCGAGTCGGTCGGCGCGGTCTACGTCGCCCGGTGGACCTCGCTTCACGTCTACAACCAGACCAACTCGATGGTCGAGGCCATCCAGAAGCCCGGGTTCTCGTTCATCGAGATCATCGCCCCCTGCCCGACGATCTTCGAGCGCCAGCAGAAGATGGGCGACGGCCTGGACCGGCTGCGCTGGTATTGCGAGAACAGCGACATCCGCAACGGGGCCAGCACCAAGGAGGCCGATATCCGGCTCCGCGACCGCATGGTCGTCGGCAAGTTCGTCGACGTCGAGCGGCCCACCTACCTCCAGGCGATGAACGCCCATTACCAGGAGCGGCTGGGCTCCAAGTACAAGGTCTACGAGGGATAACATGGCCAAGACGGAAATCAAGATCGGCGGGTTCGGCGGCCAGGGCGTCATCCTGACCGGCTACATCATCGGCAAGGCCGCCTCCATCTTCGACAACAAGGACGCGACCATGACCCAGGCCTTCGGCCCCGAGGCCCGGGGCAGCGCCTGCAGCGCCCAGATCATCGTCTCCGACGGGACCATCCGCTATCCCTACGTCAAGACGCCGCAGATCATGGTCATCATGAGCCAGGAGGCCTTCACCAAGTTCTCGCCCCAGCTCGATCCCAACGGGATGATCCTCATCGAGGATGAGCTCGTCGAGCCCAAGGGCCTGCCCGAGACGGTCCAGATCTTCGGCATCCCGGCGACGCGCATCGCCGAGGAGCTCGGCCGCAAGATCGTCCTCAACATGGTCATGGCCGGATTCTTCACGGCCGTCACCAAGCTGGTGGCCAAGGACGCCATGCGCAAGGCCATCGAATCCTCGGTCCCCAAGGGCACGGAAGGGCTCAACCTGCTGGCCTTCGAAAAGGGCTACGAATACGGTCTGGGCAAGGTCCAGGCCCAATAACCGGCGAGCGCCGCCGGACCGACGGAGGAACGACCATGGCCGATTTCGTCTACACCCCCATGTTCCAGCTGGGACCCGACACGACCGAGTACGACCCGATCTCCCGGGAGCACGTCAAGCCCGGCGAATGCGGCGGACGCCCGGTCCTCGAGGTGGCCCCGGAAGGATTGACCCTGCTCGCCGAGCGGGCCTTCCACGACGCGGCTTTTTATCTGCGGGCCTCCCATCTCGGTCAGCTGAAGGCCATTATCGAGGACCCCGAGAGCTCGGCCAACGACCGGGCCGTGGCCCTCGAGCTGCTCAAGAACGCGGTCATCTCCGCCGACGGGGTCCTGCCGATGTGCCAGGACACCGGCACGGCCATCATCAACGCCAAGAAGGGTCAGGGCGTGCGGACCGACGGCCGCGACGAGGAGGCCCTCTCGCGGGGCGTCTTCAACGCCTACACCGGCAACTTCCTCCGCTATTCCCAGAACGCCCCCCTGACGACGTACGAGGAGAAGAACACCGGCACGAACCTGCCCGCCCAGATCGACATCACGGCCGTCGACGGTGACGAGTACCGGTTCCTGTTCGTCGCCAAGGGCGGCGGCTCGGCCAACAAGACGTACCTCTTCCAGGAGACCAAAGCCGTCCTCAATCCCGTTTCCCTGCCGAAGTTCCTGGTCGGCAAGATGAAGGCCATCGGCACGGCCGCGTGCCCGCCCTATCACCTGGCCGTCGTCGTCGGCGGGACCTCGGCCGAGCTGGTCCTCAAGACCGTCAAGCTGGCCTCGGCCCGCTATCTCGACGACCTGCCGACGTCGGGCGGGCCCGGAGGCCACGCCTTCCGCGACCTCGAGCTCGAAGCGGCCCTCCTCGAGGCCTCCCGCAGGATCGGCCTCGGGGCCCAGTTCGGCGGCAAGTACTTCTGCCTCGACGTCCGGGTCATCCGCCTGCCCCGTCACGGGGCCTCGTGTCCCATCGGCATGGGCGTCAGCTGCAACGCCGACCGCAACGTCAAGGCCAAGATCACCCGCGACGGGATCTTCCTCGAGCGGTTGGAGAAGGACCCGGCCCGCTACCTCCCGGCCCCGGGAGGCTCCGGTGAGGACGCCGTCCGCGTCGATCTCAACCGCCCGATGGGCGAGATCCGGGCGACGCTCGCCAAGTACCCCGTGGCGACCCGCCTGTCGCTCGACGGGCCGATCATCGTCGCCCGCGACATCGCCCACGCCCGGCTCAAAGAGAAGCTCGACAAAGGCGAGGACCTGCCGGCCTATTTCAAGGACCACATCATCTACTATGCCGGGCCGGCCAAGACGCCCCCCGGATACGCCTCGGGCTCCCTGGGGCCGACCACGGCCGGCCGCATGGACGATTACGTTCCCCTCTTCCAGGCCAGGGGCGGCTCGCTGGTCATGCTGGCCAAGGGCAACCGCTCCAAGGGCGTCACCGAGTCCTGCAAGGCCCACGGCGGCTTCTACCTGGGCTCGATCGGCGGCCCGGCCGCCCGGCTGGCCAAGGATTGCATCACCAGCCAGGAGGTGGTGGCCTATCCCGAGCTGGGCATGGAGGCCATCTACAAGATCACCGTCAAGGACTTCCCGGCCTTCATCATCGTCGACGACAAGGGGAACGATTTCTACGAGAAGATCCTGGCCTGACGGAGGGACATGAAGGGCTTCTGGGGCCGGCTCCTGCGGATCGATCTCGACCGGGGGACCTGGCGCACGGAGCACCTGCCCGACGATCTCCTGGCCCGGACCTTGGGCGGCAAGGGCCTGGGGGCCGCCCTGCTCGCCGCCGAGGCTCCTCCCGGCGTCGATCCCCTGTCGCCGGCCAACCCGTTCATCCTTACGACAGGCCCGGTCACCGGGACCTCGATGTGGGGCCAATCCCGCTTCGCGGCTTTCGCCAAGGGCCCGGCCACGGGAGGGTTCGCCGAATCCTATTGCGGAGGCACGCAGGCCCCCAAGATCAAGGGCTGCGGCGTCGACGCCGTCATCCTCGAAGGCCGCCGGCCCTCCCTGAGCTTTCTGGTCGTCGACGAGCAGGGCGTCACGTTCCACGACGCCCAGCCGTTCAGGGGATGGCCGACGGACAAGGCCGAGGAGGCCCTGCTGGCCTTGTCGTCGCCGGGCGCCGGGGGCCTGACCATCGGGCCGGCCGGAGAGAACCTGGTGAGGTTGGCCTGCATCAAGTCCGACCGCTGGCGGAGCCTGGGCCGCTGCGGGCTGGGGGCCGTTCTCGGCTCCAAGAACGTCAAAGGGATCTCTTTCCACGGGGCCCGGCGCGCGGAGATCGCCGATCCGGAGGGGATGCGCCGGGCGACGGCCGCTCTCGCCCGGAAGGGAAAGGAGCATCCCGTCACGGCCCTCTACCGGAAGTACGGGACGCCGATGCAGGTGGCCTTGACGAACGCCCAGAACTGCTTCCCGACCCGCTACTGGACGTCCGGCCATTTCGCCGCCTGGGAGAGGATCTCGGCCGAAACCATGGTCGAGACCTTCGACGTCGCCAACCACCCCTGCCCGAACTGCTTCCTCCAGTGCACGAAGTTCTGCCGCGTCCGGCACGGGCGCCACGCCGGCCTGGAGATCGAAGGCCCCGAGTACGAGACCATCTACGCCCTGGGAGGCCTCAACGAGGTCGACAGCCTCGAGGAGATCGCCTGGCTCAACGACCTCTGCGACAAGCTCGGGCTCGACACCATGAGCGCGGGCAACATGACGGCGTTCGCCGTCGAGGCCAGCTCCCGGGGCCGGCTGAAGTGGGATATCGGTTACAACCAGCCCGACCGGATGGCCGAGCTCCTGACCCTCATCGCCGAGGGCCGGGGGGTCGGGGCCGTCCTCGGGCAGGGCATCCGTCGGGCCTCGGCCGAGCTCGGCCTCGAGGACCTGGCCGTCCACGTCAAAGGCCTCGAGCCGGCCGGATTCGACCCCCGGGTCCTCAAGGGCATGGGGTTGTCCTATGCGACGTCGGCCCGCGGGGCCTGCCATCTGAGGGGGACGTTCTACAAGGCCGAGCTCTCGGGTCTGGTGGACAAGGCGGCCGTCTCCGGCAAGGCCGTCCATGTCATCGACTACGAGGACCGGGCGGCGCTGTTCGATTCCCTGATCCTGTGCCGCTTCTTCCGGGACCTCATCCTGTGGGACGATCTGGCCGACATCATCGCCGCCGCGACGGGACGGACCATGGCCCGGCAGGAGATGGAGGGGCTGGCCAACGATATCACCCTGCGGACCCGCGATTTCAACGTCCGGGAGGGGCTGGCCGCCGAGGCCGACACGCTGCCTCCGCGCTTGCTCCGCGAGAGCACGGCGGAAGGGGCTTCGCTCCGGCCCGACGAGCTGGCCGTGATGATCGGCGAATACAACGCCATCCGCGACGGCCGGCGGGCCCGGCCGGGCTGATCGTCCTTCAGTTGTCGGCGACCGCGCTGTCCGGCCGCTCGTAGTCGATGATGGTCTCGATGAGCAGCCGCCGGAGAGCGGCCAGGCGATTGCTGATCCGCCGGGCCACGCGGGTCATGAGGACGAAGCCGACTTCGGGCTCCTTGGCCAGGTGATCCATCAGCTCCCGGCCCTTGACGGCCACGACCCGGAGCCGGGAGGCGGCCTCGGCCGAGCTGTTGTGATGGGGGCTGCCGAAGACCGACGAGAAGCCGAAGGCCTGGCCGGGGGTTCCCAGGACGGTGACCGTCACCGGCCCGGACAGGGGGGAGACGAAGACCGTCAGGCGGACCGACCCTTCCAACAAAACGTAGAGGTGGTCGGCCGCCGTCTCGGGAGAGAAAAGGACGGTCCCGGGCTCATAGACCATCTCCCGGGAGAAGGAGCCGATGGCCTGAAGGGCCTTGTCGGGCAGACCCTCGAAGAGACTGAGACTGGCCAGGGTATCTCTCGGGACCATGGGTGCCTCCTATCGGCGGTCGTCAACGGTGCCATGATACCCGGACGGCGCGATTTTTTCACCTGTTTTCTTTCGGGCCCGTTTTGGCTATGATAGATGGGCCCAGGGGGCTCCATGGACAGGACGAAACTCATCAAGCTCGGCATCGGCTTCGTCGTCCTTTTCCTGCTGGGCGTCTTCCTGCGGCTGGCCCGACCGGTCCTCGTCCCCTTCAGCATGGCCCTGCTGCTGTCGTTCGCCGTCTCCCCGGCCCTCGACGCCCTCGTGCGCCGGAAGGTGCCCAAGATCGCGGCCCTGACCGTCGTCCTCCTGCTGGCCTTCGCCGTCCTCTATCTCATGGGGACGGTCTTTTACACGAGCGGCAAATCGTTCGCCGCCGAGATCCCCTCCTATCACGACCTCGTCCAATCGTTCCTCGTCGGCATCGAGGAGAGCGTGCCCAACGAGCGCCTCCGTCTCGGGCTCATGGAATGGATCCGGGCCCTCGACATCGCCAAGGCCGGCCCTCTCGTCCTTTCGGCGCTCGGCCCGTTCCTGAATTTCATGTCGCAGCTCATGCTGGTCATCGTCTTCATGACCTTCATCCTCGCCGGCCGGGGCCGGATGGAGGCCAAGATCGCCCAGGCCTTCCCCCCCGACCAGGCCGTGACCCTGACCCGGGCCGTCGGCCGGATCAACTGCGAGATCCAGAAATATTTGGCCGTCAAAACCCTGATCAACCTGTCGATCGGGGCCCTCACGGCGGCCGTCCTGGCGCTGTTCGGGATCCCCTACGCCGTCCTGTTCGGCGTGCTGGCCCTGCTCCTCAACTACATCCCGACCCTCGGGGCCATCGTCGCCGTGGCCCTGCCCGTTCTCGTCGCCGCCTTTCTCCGCGGGTCGTTCGGGCTGCCCGTTTGGGCCATCCTGGCCATCCTGACGGCGGCCCACGCGGCCCTGAACGGCGTCCTCGAGCCCAAGCTCATGGGCCGGGAGCTGAGCCTGCCTCCTCTCCTGGTGCTCTTCTCCCTGTTCTTCTGGGCGTGGCTGTGGGGTGTTCCGGGCATGATCCTGGCCGTGCCCATGCTGGCCGTCCTCAAGATCGTCTTCGCCAACGTCCCGTCGCTGAGCTTCCTCGGGACGCTCATGGACAAGTAGCAGGCGGACGGAGGGTCCCGGCGAGAGGTCCGCCGGTCAGTCGAGGCCGACCGAGGCCAGGAACTGCCCGAGCCGGCGCTCGATCTTGGCAGCCGCTTCCTTGTAGGCGTCGTAGCCAAGCCCCAGAGGGTCCTCGATGTCCCACCCGTAAAGCTTGCCTGCCGGCGCGCCCCAGACGTCCCGGAGGTGGTTGTGGACGGGGATGTCCATGGCCACGATATGGTCGAAGCTTTTGAGGTCGTAGACCCCGACGGGACGGGCCACGTGATCCGAAATGTCGGCCCCATAGACGAGGCGCATGACCAGGACGGCCTCTTCCGAGGCCGGCCCGCCCGTCGCGGCGATGCCGGCGCTGGCCGCCTCCAGTTTATCCCCGAAACGGCTCCGGGCGATGCCCTCGGCCATCGGACTGCGACAGATGTTCCCGTAGCAGACGAAGAGGACGCGAGGTCTTTCACCAGGGACTTTTTTCTGGGTCTTCATGGGCCATCACCTGGAGGGGACGCGGTGCCGGGTGCCGGATCGGCGGCGGGGATCACTCCCGGCCGGCCCCGGCGCTTTCGAGGGCGACCTCCTTGGCTTTCTCGAACAGGAAGGCGGTCAGGATGAAGCGCTCGGCCGCCCGCGCGTAGTGCTTGTCGCCGGCCAGGTCCGCGGCGGCGGTCTCTTCCTCGACGGCCCGGTTGTAGAGCCAGGCCTCCTTGGCGGGGGCCTGAGCCGCTTCGGCCTCCTTGCGAAGGGAGGCGGCCAGTCCCCGAAGGGCCTCCAGGGCCTGATCCTCGTTCTCGACCCGCAGGCTGAGCAGATAGACCTTTTCCAGGATGCTGAAAAGGATACGGGCGCCCGAGAAGTCGTTGTCGGCGGCCGCGGCGACCGCGTCCTTTTCCTTCTCGCCGGCGATCCAGGTCAGGAGGTTCGGCCGGTCGCTGCGGCCCGCTTCGGCGACCTTGCGCTTGGCGGCTTCCAGGCTCTTCAAGGCGGCCTCGGCCCGGTCCCGGTCGTTGACCTGGGCCAGGAGCTTGCGCATCTCCGATTCCCCCCGGACGAAGCTCCGGCGCGAGGCCTCGACATCACCCGCTTCTCCCAGCTTCTGTCCTTCCCGGATCCTTCGCTCGATGCTGTCCAGGAAGCCGGCGAACGCGGCCGCCTCTTTCGGATGATCCTTGCGGATCGTGGCCAGGACCTTTTCCAGCTCCTCCGCGTCCTTTTCGTTCAGGTAGCGGGACGGGTCTTTGAGGAAGGGGGACAGGTAGGACAGGATCTTCGACGATCCCGGGGACCTGAAAATGGCGGCACGACCGGCCGAGGACGAGGGGATCGGCCCCTCCGGAACGACGCTGACCGCCGGAGGCCGGGGCGGCCTTTGCGTCCCGGGGGCCTCCTCGGCCGGCTCCCTCAAAAGGAGGATCAGAGCGGCGACCACGGCGGTCGTGGCGACGAGACCGGGGACCAGGAGCTTTTTCAGGCTGAACTTGACGGTGATCTCGCGGGTCGTGACCGGCTTGCGGGCCGTCAGGGACCGCTGCGTGGTCGGCAGGCCCTGAGCGATGCGTTCGAGGTCCTCCTGGAGGTCGGCGACCTGCTGGTAACGCCTGTCGCGGGATTTCTCGAGGCAGCGGAGGATGACCTCGCTCAGGGCCGGCGAGATCTGGGCGTTGAGGGTCGTCGGATCGACGGGCGGCTCGCTCCTGTGTTTGAGGACGATGCTCAAGGGCGTCTCGCCCTCGAAGGGCAGCCGGCCGGTGACCATTTCGAACAGAATGGCGCCCAGGGCGTAGATGTCGGCGCGGTGATCGACGTCCTTGCCGTCGGCCTGTTCCGGGGCCATGTATTCGGGCGTCCCGATGATGACCCCCGATCCCGTCCCCCCACGGGTGTGGAGGGAGCGGGCGATGCCGAAATCCATGATCTTGGCGTTGCCCTCGCGGTCGATCATGATGTTCTGGGGCTTGAGGTCGCGGTGGACGACCCCCTTGCGGTGGGCTTCGGCCAGCCCTTCCGCGATCTGCCGGGCCAGGGCCACGGCCTTGCTTTCGTTGAGATGGCCGGACCGGCGGATGAAGCTCTTGAGATCCTCGCCGGGGACGTATTCCATGGATATGAAGATGATCAGCCACTCCTCGTCGAGATCGTACATCCGGCAGACGTGCCTGTGGGCGACCTGGCGGGCCAGCTTGATCTCGTTCCGGAAGCGCTCGACGACCTCGACGTCGGAGGCGATCTCGGGCTTCAGCAGCTTGAGGGCCACGACCTCCCGGATCTTCCTGTCGTAGGCCTTGTAGACCGTGCCCATCCCGCCCTTGCCGATCTCCTCGATGATCTCGAACCTCCGGGCGAAGACCGTGCCCCGGGTCAGCTCTCTCGTGGGGACCTCCACGGTCCTGGTGTCGGAGGGGCCGCGGGTGCCCTCGGCGGACATCTCCCGCCCGCAGTGCCCGCAGAAACGGGTGCCCTCGGGATTGTCGTGAAGGCAACGAGGGCATTTCATGGGATCACCGGATATATGTCAACGATAATAGCAATTCGGACCTGAAATATCAAACCCACTAGGGAATACGCTCGGACCTCCGATTTGGTTTCCCCGGCGGCCGCATCGAAGGGCCGGTCCATGCGGCCTCACCGCCGCTCGCCTGTCAGAGGCCGGCCTCCGGGGCCCCCTTCGCCCCCCGGGCGAGGAGGGCCGGGTCGTCCCCCGGCTTGAGAGGCAGGAGGTGGAAGGTGTAGGCATAGGCGGCGGCCGGGACCGTGTACGGCGGGTGGACGCGCGCGCCCCAGGAGTCGTCCCCGCCGACGCCCATCTGGGCATGGTCGAAGGTCAGGCAGGTGAAGTCCCGCCGGATGATCTCGTGGGGGTGCTTCGATCCCCGGGCCTCGAGGGTCAGGTCCTCGGGCCAATGGGGAAGGGCGGAGAACTCGAACAGGGCATCCCCGATGACGACGAGGCCGTGGCCCAGCCCGTCGCGGACGGCGGCCCAGCGGGTGTCCGACCGGTTTCCGTATTCCTGCGGGGAAACGTAGGGGAGGACGGCGTCGGCGACCGATGTCTCGTAGAGGCCGACGAAGGCGGCCGTCTTCCGGTCCCGATAGTTCTCCCAAGGTCCGCGGCCGAACCAGCGGACCCGGTCGAACCCGGCCGGCATGGCCATCTTCATCCCGACCCGAGGCATTTCGGGCAGCTTGCCGTCCGAGCGAGGGGCGAAGGCGTGGGCGATCGTGACTCCGCCTGATCCCCGGACCGTCGTCAGGATGGTGTGGGAGGCCGGGACGTCGGGGAGGAAATACGAGGCGCTGACCTCGACCCGGCCCGGCCCCGTCTCGCGGGCTTCCAGGGACCTGAGCTCTCGGTGGAGGCTGGCCCGCCGCCAAACGGCCAGGCGGCGGGGCATCTCGTTGCCGAAATCGTTGTCGGTGGGCGCCCGCCAGAAATGGGGCTCGGGCCCGGACTCGATCAGCTCGCGGCCCTGATGGACGAAGGATGCGAGAAGGCCGGACATCCGGTCGAACCGGACCTCGAAGTCCGGCCCGGCGACCCGGATGAAACGGGGACCGTTCACGACCCGCAGGGCCGGCAAAGCCTGTTCCCGGGCGGCCGGCGGAGCCGGCATCGGCAGGGGGAACTGCTCGGCAGCCACGACATGCCCCTTGGGGATGCCGGGCCTGGCGTCCCGTGTCCGCAGGGAAACGTTCAGGAAATGCTCGCCGCCGAGCTCCCGCCGCTGGGCCTGGGGCGGCAGCCGGACGACGCGGTGGCCGCGGGGCGCGGCCCGGGGCCTTTCGATCCGGCCCGAGGCCAGGGGACCGCCGTCCGCCGTGACCTCCCAGTGCAGGTCGAAGGCCTCGAGCGGCGTGAAGTCGAAGCGGTTGCGGACCTCGATCCGGCCGGAAGCCAGATCGACGGCCTCGAACTTGACGGACTGGTAGACTTTTTTCACTTCATGGAGGGCCGGATGGGGGGTCCGGTCGGGGGCCACCAGCCCGTTGCAGCAGAAGTTGTCGTCGCTCGGGACGTCGGGCGGTCCGAAGTCGCCGCCGAAGGCCCAGAAGCCCCGGCCGTCGGGGCTCTTGGCGGCCAGTCCCTGATCCACCCAATCCCAAATGAAGCCGCCCTGCAGCTGGTCCCGGCTCTCGATGAGGTCCCAGTAGTCCTGGAGGTTGCCCGTGGAGTTGCCCATCGAGTGGGCGTACTCGCAGAGGATGAGAGGGCGGTCCTGTTCGACCGACGAGTACGTGTCGAGGTGCTGGATCGAGGCGTACATCGGGCAATAGATGTCGGTGTGGGGACGCCGCCCGGCCCGCTCGTACTGGACGGGGCGCGACGGATCGCGTTCCTTGATCCAGCGGGCGGCCTCCTCGAAGTTGACGCCGTCGCCTCCCTCGTTGCCGAGCGACCAGATGATGACCGAGGGATGGTTCTTGTCCCGCTCGACCATGCGGACGACGCGGTCGAGGTGGGCCGGGCCCCACTCCGGGTCCTTGGCCAGGCTGCGGGCCCCGTAACCCATCCCGTGGGACTCGATGTTGGCCTCGTCGACGAGGTAGAGGCCGTATTCGTCGCACAGCTCGTACCAGCGGGGGTCGTTGGGGTAATGGGAGTTCCGGACGGCGTTGATGTTGTTGCGCTTCATGAGCTCGATGTCGGCGCGCATGGAGGCCTCGGAGACGACGTGCCCGGTGACGGGATCGTGCTCGTGGCGGTTGACCCCCTTGAGCAGGACGGGCACGCCGTTGACGAGAAGCTGTCCGCCTTTGATCTCGGAGGTCCGGAACCCGATCTTGGCGGCGACGGCCTCGAGGACCCCGCCATCGGGGCCCTTGAGCTCGAGGACGAGCCGGTAGAGGGCCGGCGATTCAGCGCTCCACGCGGCGACGGCCGGAAGCTCGGACTCGAAAAGGACCCGGGTCGGGCCTGAGGCCTCGACCAGGGCGACGGCGGGCTCCCTCGCGGACAGGATCTTCCGGCCCGCCGGGTCGTAAAGGGTCAGATCGACGGTCCTGATCGAGGACTCGGCCGCCCGGACTCCGGCGAGCTCCACCGTCACGGCCAGCCGGCCGTCCCGATAGCGTTCGTCGAGCCCGGCCCGGACCTCGAGATCGCGGATACGGGCGGGCGGGGCGGCGGTGAGATAAACGTCCCGCTCGATGCCGCTCATCCGCCAGAAATCCTGGCACTCGAGATAGGAGCCGTCCGACCACCGGTAGACCTCGGCGGCCAGGACGTTCGGCCCTGGCCTGAGGAACCGGGTGATGTTCCATTCGGCGGGGGTCTTGGAATCCTGGCTGTAGCCGACCTTCTGGCCGTTGATCCAGACATAGAAGGCCGACTTGACGGCGCCGAAGACGAGAAAGACCTCCATGCCTTCCCAATCCGCGGGGACCATGAAGCTCCGCCGGTAAGAGCCGACGGGATTATGGGCGTGGGGCACGAAGGGCGGTTGGGGGTTCCGGGTGAACTCGTAGGGGATGTTGACGTAGATGGGCACATCGTATCCGTGGAGGTCCCAGTTGGCGGGGACCGGGATGTCGTCCCAGCCGCCGACGTCGGCCTCCGGCTTCCAGAAATCCAGGGGCCTGGCCGCGGGCCGCGGGGACCAACGGAATTTCCAGGTCCCGTTCAGGGACAGGTACCGGGGCGAATCCGTCCGGGCCGAACGCAGCGCCGAGCCGGCGTCGGGGAAGGGGATGAACGTCGCCCGCGGGGCCTCCTTGCCGGCGCCGAAGACGCGGGGGTTCTCCCAATCTTCCGGGCCGTCGGCGGCCGGCAGGGCGGCGAACATCAGGAGACCGAGAAAGAACGCTCCCAGGAATGCCGCTCTCATCGGAGCCTCCCTTCGCCGGATCAGCCGTCCGGCCACAGAATGCGCGGATAGGCGCCCCGCTCGATGAGCTCGAGGACGGCTTTCTCGAAGACCGGCCGGTCCTCGGGGTAGGTGACGCCGAACCAGCGCTCCCGGGTCGGCAGGATCCGGACCCGGGCCCGGCCTTCGCGCACCAGCTCGCCGACGACCTCCGGGATGAGGAACTCGGCCTTCGGTTCGGCGAGCCCGCGGCTCTCGAGGAACCGCGGGAACCGGGCCTCCAGCTCGTCGAACAGGCTGACGTCGAAACCCCAGCAGTTCATCGACGTCCAGCTTTCGCCGTCCAGGGGGGTCCAGTCGACCCCGTTCTCGGTGTGCTTGACGCCGTCCGGGAACTTTTGGACCTTGAAGAGCTCGCGGATACCGACGAGATAGAGGTCGCCGGTGGCCGTGCAGACCCCCCGGGCGACATGGCCGTGCTCCGAGAGGGTGTTGGCCAGCCGGTACCCGACCATGGCGTACTCGAGGGCCCCGACCGTCCCGGGCTTTCGCCGGAGATAGGCGGCCATGGCCTCGAAGGCCGTCCGGCCGTAGAAATCATCGGCGTTGACGGCCATGAAGGGGGTCCGGACGGCGTCCCGGCAGGCCAGGATGGCCTGGGCCGTGCCCCAGGGCTTGGTCCGCCCCTCGGGGACCGAGAAACCCGCGGGCACCTGCCCGAGGGACTGGAAGACGTAGGCCGTGTCCGCGAGGCGCTCGATCTTGCGGCCGATCCGCTCGCGGAAGGCCTCTTCGAAGTCCTTGCGGATGATGAAGACGACGCGGTCGAACCCGGCCCGCAGGGCGTCATAGACCGAATAGTCCATGACGACCTCGCCGCCGGGGCCGACCGGCTCGATCTGCTTGAGGCCGCCGTACCGGCTGCCGACGCCGGCGGCCATGATCACCAGGGTCAGAGAAGGCACGCGACATCCTCCCTTCTATCGTTCCCTCCGGGCCTTTCATCTTAAACCATGGGCCCGGAGAGGTCAATCGGCCCTGCCCCCGGGCCTCGGGAGGCTCCGGCTTTACTTGTCCCTCCCTATCTTATATCATTGAAAAGGCATCGTGCCGGAAGGTGAGATCATGATCCGTTCGACGACCGTCATCTGCGTCCGCCGCGGCGGGCGGGTGGCCATGGCCGGGGACGGCCAGGTGTCGATGGGCCAGACCATCCTCAAGAGCAAGGCCCGCAAGCTCCGCCGGCTCGGCAAGGGGAACGTCCTGGCCGGGTTCGCCGGGGCGACCTCGGACGCCTTCGCCCTGTTCACGCGCTTCGAGGCCAAGCTCGAGGAGTACCGCGGCAACCTGTCGCGGGCGGCCATCGAGCTGGCCAAGGACTGGCGCCTCGAGAAATCCCTCCGCCAGCTGGACGCTCTGCTCGTCGTGGCCGACGCCGAAAGCACCTTCCTCATCTCCGGCACGGGGGACGTCGTCGAGCCCGACGACGGGATCATCGCCGTCGGCTCGGGCGGCCCGTTCGCCCTGGCCGCGGCCCGGGCCCTGCTGGCCCACACCGATCTGCCGGCCCGGGCGATCGCCGAGGAGGCCCTCAGGACGAGCGCCGGCATCTGCGTCTACACCAACCTCGAGATCGCCGTGGAGGAGCTCTGAATGCCCATCACCCTGCCCGAGAGCCTGGAGAGCCCGCCCGTCGAGCCGCAGGGAACGGCCGCCGAGCTGACCCCCCAGGAGATCGTGGCCGAGCTCGACAAGTACATCATCGGCCAGAAGGCCGCCAAGAAGGCCGTGGCCATCGCCCTCCGCAACCGCTTCCGGCGCCGCAAGCTGCCCCCTGACCTGGCCGACGAGATCGCTCCCAAGAACATCCTCATGATCGGCCCGACGGGGGTCGGCAAGACCGAGATCTCCCGGCGCCTGGCCCGGCTGACCTCCTCGCCGTTCCTCAAGATCGAGGCCAGCAAGTTCACCGAGGTCGGCTACGTCGGCCGCGACGTGGAATCCATGATCCGCGACCTGGTCCGCATCTCGGTGGACCTCGTCAAGCAGGAGAAGATCGCCGAGATCGAGGAGAAGGCCCGGGCGGCGGTCGTCGAGCGCCTCCTCGACATCCTTCTGCCTCCCCCGCGCCAGAGGAGCGAACCGGCCGGAGAAGGGGAGGACGCCAGGTTCCGCGAGACCCGGGAGAAGCTCAAAGCCCAGCTCCTGGCCGGCCTCCTCGACGAGCGGCCGGTCGAGGTCGAGGTCAAGGAAAAGACGGTCCCGCCCTTCGAGGTCATCTCCAACTCGGGCGTCGAGGAGATCGGCTTCCAGATCCAGGAGATCCTGCCCGGATTCCTGGGCGGGCGCTCGAAGCGCCGGCGGGTCAAGGTCAAGGAAGCCCGCGAGCTCCTCCTCGAGGAGGAGGAGAAGCGCCTGGTCGACATGGACCAGGTCTCGCGCCTGGCCATCGACCGGGTCGAGCAATCCGGCATCATCTTCCTGGACGAGGTCGACAAGGTCGCCGGGCGGGAATCCGGGCGCGGCCCCGATGTCAGCCGCGAGGGCGTCCAGCGCGACCTTCTGCCGATCATCGAGGGGACGACGGTCAACACCCGTTACGGGCTGGTCCGGACCGACCATATCCTGTTCATCGGGGCCGGCGCCTTCCACGTCTCCAAGCCGTCCGACCTCATCCCCGAGCTTCAGGGCCGGTTCCCGATCCGCGTCGAGCTGACCTCGCTCGACAAGAACGACTTCGTCCGCATCCTGACCGAGCCCGAGAACGCCCTCATCCGGCAGTACGAGGCGCTCATGGGCACCGAGGACGTCCGGGTCGAGTTCACCCCGGACGCCATCGACGAGATCGCCGGGATCGCCGAGAAGGTCAACGCCGAGGCCGAGAACATCGGCGCGCGGCGCCTCCACACGGTCATGGAGAAGGTCATGGAGGACATCTCGTTCGAGGCCCCGGCGATGACCCGCCAATCCATCCGGATCGACAGGGAGTACGTCGGCGACCGCCTCAAGGACGTTCTCCAAAGCCAAGACCTGAGGCGCTTCATCCTCTGATGGCCAGAACGGTCGCAACGCTCGTCCTCTGCCTGACACTCGCTTGCCCGGGTTGCGGCCGGAAGGGCCCCCTCGAACTCCCTCCGGGCCGGGGTCCCCTGGCCGTGGAGGGTCTGAAGGCCGTCCAGCGGGGCGACCGCGTCGTCCTCGAGTGGACGACGCCGACGCGGACGGTCTCCGGCCGCCCGCTGGTCGGCGCGCGCATCGAGGTCCGGGCCGTCGAGGCGCCGTCGCTCGCCGCTCTCCGCGGCGTCGATGCGGACGAGCGGGGAGCGGTCGTCGCCACGATCGCCCCCGGCCAGCCGCCGGAAGGCGTCTACGAGCATGGCTTCGATCCGCGCCGGGCGGGGAGTGTGGCCTTCGCGTTCTCGGTCCGGGTCCGCGACGGCCGCGGGCGGGCCTCGGCCCCCAGCGCTCCTGCGGCCGTCGAGACCCGGCCCTGTCCGCTTCCGCCCGTGTTGAAGGAGGTCCGCGTCTTCCCGGAGCTTCTCGAGATCGCCTGGGAGCCGCCCGCGGCCAACATCGACGGCTCGAGCCCGGCGGCGGTCGCCGGCTACGCCGTTTTCCGGCGGGAAGGCGACGGCCGCCCCGAACGGCGGACGCCGCGTCCGATCGAGGGGATGACGTTCGAGGATCGCGATTTCCGGTTCGGGGCCGCCTACGCGTACACGGTCCGGTCGGTGTCGGCCGAAGGCGTCGAGAGCGCCGATGCCGAGCCGGCGGCGGTCGAGCCCCGGGACATCTTCGCTCCCGCCCCGCCGTCCGGCCTGGCGGGCGTGGCCGGCCCGGAAGGGGTCTCCCTGAGCTGGGCTCCCTCGAGAGAGCCGGACCTGGCCGGCTACACGGTCTGGCGGAAGACGGACAACGAGATGGATTTCTCTCCGCTTTCGACCGGGCTCGTGCGCCGAACGACGTTCACCGACCCCTCGGTCCGCAAGGGAGCGGCCTATGCCTACGCCGTCAGCGCCTCCGACCTGAACGGCAACGAGAGCGCCAGGTCGGCGCCCGTCACCTTGACCGCGAAAGGAGGCCGGCCGTGAAGATCTACCGGGTCCGGTACCGGAAGAGGATCCTCGTGGGCGTCCTCAAGGAGGAATTCCTGTTCCCCCTCAAAGGCCCGGTCTTCGGGGATTTCCGGATCGAGGACAGTCCCGTGCCGATCGCCGAAACGACCATCCTGCCGCCCGTCGTTCCCTCCAAGATCATCGGCATCGGGGCCAACTACTGCGATCACGCCCGGGAGATGGGCCGTCCGCTCCCCGAGGAGCCGCTGGTCTTCCTGAAGCCGTCGACGGCCGTCATCGGCCACCTCGAGGCCATCACGGGGCCGGCGGCCTCGGCCCGCGTCGACTACGAGGGGGAGCTGGCCGTCGTCATCCGCAAGAAGACCCGTTCCCTACGGGACGACGAGCCGGTGGCCGAGCGCATCCTGGGCTTCACCTGTTTCAACGACGTCACGGCCCGGGACCTGCAGAAGAAGGACGTCCAGTTCACGAGAGCCAAGTCGTTCGACACGTTCGCCGCCGTCGGGCCCTGTATCGCCACCGACGTCGATCCCGCCCGGCTGCGGATCAAGACCTTTCAGAACGGCAAGCTCGTCCAGTCGGGACATACGGGCGACCTCATCTTCCCCGTCCCATTCCTCGTCCGGTACCTGTCCCGGATCATGACCCTCAACCCGGGCGACATCATCACCACGGGAACCCCCGAGGGGGTCGGCCCGATGGCCCCCGGCGACAGGATCGATGTCCAGATCGACGGCATCGGGACGCTGTCGAACATCTTCACCCGTCCGCGACCCTGAAGGAGGTCACATGAAATTCTTTTTGGACACCGCCAACCTCAAGGAGATCCGCGAGGTCGCCAGCTGGGGCGTCCTCGACGGGGTGACCACGAATCCCTCCCTTTGCTCGAAGGAGAACGTCCCGTTCGTGGACAACCTCCGCGAGATCTGCGCCGTCGTCCCCGGCCCCGTCAGCGCCGAGTGCGTTGCGATGCGGTTCGAGGAGATCGTGCCCGAGGCCCGGGAGCTGGCCCGCATCGCGCCCAACGTCGTCATCAAGATCCCCGTCGGCCTCGAGGGGCTGAAGGCCACCAAGGCCCTGGCCTCCGAGGGCGTGGCCGTCAACATGACCCTCGTCTTCTCCACGAGCCAGGCCCTGCTCGCGGCCAAAGCCGGGGCCAAGTACGTCAGCCCCTTCATCGGGCGGCTGGACGACATCTCGGAGGACGGCATGGGCCTGGTCGAGGAGATCGTCCAGGTCTTCGAGAACTACCGGTTCGGGACCGAGATCATCGTCGCCAGCGTCCGTCATCCCCGTCACGTCGTCGAGGCGGCCCTGCTGGGCGCCGACATCGCGACCGTGCCGTACGCGGTCATGGAGAAGCTCGTCCGCCACCCGCTGACCGATGTCGGCATCGAGCGGTTCTTGAGCGACTGGAAAAAGGTCAGCAAGTGAGGATCCAGGCCGTCTTCCGGATACGCGAGCAGGTCCGTCGGCTCGTCAAGAAGATCCGGAGGATCGCCGTTTCCTTGCTTGTCCTCGCCGTGTTGGGCGGCGGCCTCGTCGTCGGCCGCTCGGTCCTCGTCGGGGAGATCCGCAAGGAGATCCGCAAGTCGTTCCGATACGCCGGCCTGCGGGTCTCCTCGCTCCCGCCCGCCTTGGTCCTCGACGACGTCCGGTCGCTGGCGGACCCGCCCGTCTTCCGGGCCCGCCGGGTCCGCGTGCAGCTGCCCCTGCTGTCGCTCCTGCGGAGCCGGAAATCCGTATCGGTCGTCATCGACGAGCCCGAGGTCCGCCTCGGCCCCGACTCCCTGCGGCCGCGCCCGGGCCGGGGGCGGCCGACCTTGGCCCTGCCGGTGACCGTCGAGCGGGGCGTCATCCGGGGCGGATCGGTCGTCTACGCAAGCGGAGAACGGCGCCTCGAGGTCCGTTCCCTGCAGGCCCTGTTCACCCAGCGGGGCGAAGCGTTCGTCCTGAGGGCCGAAGCGGGCTCCGCGCGATACGCTTCACCGGACGAGGGCGTGGAGCTCGAGGCCGCCCTCGAGATCAACCTGACGGGGCGGGGCGATGACCTCGCCTTCCAGCGCCTGAAGCTCGAGGGACCCGACCTCGGATTCGAGGGGAAAGGCCGCTTCCGGAATTTCCGGGACCCGGAGATCGAGCTCGATGTCCGGTTCGGGATCGAGACGGCCGACCTGGCCGCCCTTCTCGATCTGCCGTTCGACTGGCAAGGGCCGGCCGGAGGCCAGGGGCGGCTCCTGAGGAGGGAAGGCCGTCTGTCCGTCGAGACGACCATCGAGTCCGACAGCCTGGTCCTCTGCGGCGTGCCCATGGGCCGGATCCGCGGCGGCTTGCGCCTGGATCCCGGACGGGACGCGGAGGTCGACCTGGCCATCCAGAAGCCCGGCCTGCCGGCCGAGACGCTGACCCTGCTCATCGGACGCGGACGGGTCGAGGGACGGGCCGGCCGGATCTTCGTCGATCCCGTCTTCAACGAGATCGAGGTGCCTTGGCCCGTCCGTTCGCCGGCCTGGGGGACTTTTCTTCTCGAGGACAGGAAGCTCGAGGTCTCCGCCGAGTTCCGCGACGAATCGCTCGACAGACAGGGGGACGCGTTCGCCTTCAAGGGGAGCGCGGAGGTCTTTGTCGATTTCCGGACCAAGGAGATCCGCGTGACCACCCCCGACCTGCGATCGAACTTCGCCCGCCTCGAGGCCCGTTCGACGGTCGATCTCGACGGGGACATCGACACCGTCATCCGCGGCTCGGTGCACGACGTCAAGCAGGCCAGGGAGTTCGTCTCCCTGATCCTCGGACAGACCTTCGAGTTCGGCGAGATCCGCGGGACCGGCTTCGCGGACGTCCGCCTGAGCGGGCCCTCGGCGGACCCCACCGTCGAGATCCGGGGGACCTTCTCCCCGGGCGGCTTCGGCCTGCTCGAGGCGGCCTTCGTCGAGGCCGACGCCCGACTGTCCTCAGGGACGTTCCTGGGGACCTTCAAGATCGACGACCCCGAGCTCAAGGGCGAGCTGCGGGTCGAGGCCGACGCCGCCAGGACCGAGGTCGACGTCCGGGGCGGGCGAGGGGAGCTCAGCAGGATCTTCCCGGCCCTCGAGATCCCCATCGCGCTCCAGGGACAGGCCGCCGGCGATGTCCGTATCGTCCGGACGGAAGAAGGGGAGGAGTACGCCGCGGTCTTCACCAGCCCCGAGGTCAGCGGGTACGGCTACACGGCCGCCGACGTCTCCGGACGGCTCGAGTTCAAGGATGGGGACCTGATCTTCCCGGAGATCGGGCTGGACCTCTACAGCGGCCGTTTCGAAGGCCGGGCCCTCCTCGGGCTCGACGACGGACGATTCGACGTCGACCTCCGGGGCGACGGCGTGGACATCTCCCGTCTGATCCCGGACGCGGCCGGGTCTCTCTCCCTCACCTTGCGCGGCCGAGGCGTTTTCGGCCGGGAGCCCTTGGGCGGAAGCTTCGAGGCCCGGGACTTCGTCCTTTCGCCTCTCGAGAGAACGGAAGCCCGCGGCGACCTGTCGGTCGGGACCGAGCCGGGCCGCGTCGTCCTCGAGCTCAAGGGGGGATTGGCCCCCGGGGAGAACCCTTTCGAGGCCCGGATCGACATCCCGACCGGCGGCCAGCCGTTCGCCGGGACGGTCCGCGGCTCTCTGGGGAACCTCGACCTCCTGCTCCCATGGGACGGGGCCCGAGGCCGGGTCGATTATACGGCCGTCCTCGCGGGAAGCGACGGACCGACGCGGGTCACCGTGGACGCCGGCTTCCAAGGCGCTCTTCTGCCCTTGCCCGGCTTTCCCTATGCGTTCATGGATTTCGCCGGGACAGCCAAGTACGATCAAGGCCGGCTGACCGTGCCCTCGTTCACCGCCCTGTTCGGGGGCGGGACCGTCCGCGGATCGGGCGAGATGGGCACCGGGGAGGAGGGCATCGAGACGATCGACATGCGGGCCGAGGCCCGGGACATGAACCTGGCCCCCGCCGAACGGGTCCGGGCCCAGGTCGACGGGGCCCTCCGCCTGCTCAAGGAAGCCCAGCGGTTCGTCCTGGAGGGGGACCTGCTGGTCAAGCGCCTGAACTGGCGGAGGGAGATCGACGAGGGGCTGACCTTCTCGTCGGCGGCCTCTCCGGCCGAGGAAGCGGGCCCGTCGTTCTTCGACGGATTGACCCTCGATCTCCACCTCCGGGGGGACGACGATATCCTTTTTGAGAACTCCCTCGGACGGTTCCAGGCGCGATTCAATCTCTCGGTCACGGGCAGCTTCGAGAGCCCCGTCCTCCTCGGCGACGTCGATATCCGGGGCGGCGACCTCTATTTCCAGGACCGGACCTTCCGGATCCTCAACGGACGCCTGAGCTTCACCGATCCGCTGCGGGCCGAACCTTACCTGGATTTCCGCGGGGAGACCTACGTCAAGGATTACCGCGTGACCCTGACGATGAACGGCCCCCTGAGCCGGCTGAGGCCCGAATTCGCCTCGTCCCCACCGCTCGCGCCCGACGAGATCCTGACCCTGCTGGCCCTGGGCGAGTCGTTCCGGAGGACCTATTACACGTACTCCTTGGAGCGCAGCACGGCCATGAGCGCGGCCTCCCTCTTGTCCTACCAGATCGCCGACCAGGCCAAGAGGAGAACGAGCGGCGTCCTCAGTCTGGACCGTTTCCGCATCGATCCCTACTTTCCCGAGGACGCGCCGGGGTCCATCGCCGCCCGCCTGACGGTCGGCAAGAAGCTCGCGGGCAACCTGCTGCTCGTCTATTCCACGGTCCTGGCCAATTCGAACGTCCAGACGACCGAGAAAGAATTCCCCATCTTCCGCGTGGAGTGGGACATCAGCCGGAGGTTCTCGCTGGTCGCCGGCCAGGACGATCGGGGCAAGCTGAGTTTCGATGTCAAGTTCCGGAAGAGATTCTAGAGGGCGGCGGCCGCGCGGGAAGGCCGTCTGGGCCCCGCTCCTCGTCCTGCTCACCCTGGCCCCGGGGCTCGGAGCGGGGCCGGCCGCCGGGCAGGAACCCGAGCCGCCGGTCGTCGCCGGGATCGTCGTCGAGGTCGACGGGAGACCGGGCGAGGCCGCCCTCTTCGATCTCATCCCTCTCAAGATCGGCGAGCCCTATTCGCCGATGGCCGTGGACCAGGCCGTCAAGATCATCTTCAGGACCGGATTGTTCTCCGACGTCAGGGTCCTCAAGTCGGGGGACCGGGAGGTCGTCCTGACCTTCGACCTGACCAGGAATCTCTACGTCACCGACATCAAGTTCCGGGGAGCCCGGACCTCCTCGGCCCGCTTGATGGACGGGCTGACGTCGTTGAGGCCGGGGAGCGTTTTTTCCGAGGATCTCGTCCCCGCGGCCGTCGAAGAGGTCCAAAGGACTCTTCGCCGCGAAGGCTTCTTCGACGCGGCCGTCGAGGCCGACGTCCGTATGGACCCCCGCTCCGCCTCCGCCCGGCTCGAGTTCCGGGTCGAGGCCTGGAGAACCTACCGGGTCCGGTCGGTGAGCCTGGAAGGGGACGTCCCGGAGCCGGAAGAAGACCTCCTCCGCCGGCTCAAGTGCCGTCCCGGGGACCTCTACGTGCCGGCCAGGCTCGAGCGCGGCCTTCGATCCGTCGCCGAGCACTACGCCTCGCTCGGCTACCGGCGGGCCGAGGTCCGGCTGGCCGAGGAGACCTTCGACGCGGAGCGCGATGAGGTCCTGCTCCGCATCGACATCCAGGCCGGCGAAAGGATCCGCGTGAGGATCGAGGGAGCCCGCGTCCCGGCCCGGCTGGTGGCCCCGATCTGGGACGAGCGCATCTTCGAGCCCTGGGGCCTCGACGAGGGCGAGGCCCGCATCCTCAACTATCTCCGGCGGAAGGGCTACCTGCAGGCCGCGGTCGAGAGCCGGATCGAGAAATCGGACGGCGAGATGACCATCGTCCACGAGGTCTCGAGGGGCCGAAAGGAACGGGTCGAGCGGGTCGAGTTCTCCGGCCTGGAGGCTTTCACCTCCGACGACCTGAAGGTCCTGCTGGCCCTGCGCGAGGGCGTGCCCCTCTTCGAGCTGCTCGGATACGACCGCCTGTTCGCCCTTCCGTCCCAGATCGAGTCCCTTTACAAGGAGAACGGCTTTGCCGACGTCCATGTCGACCTGGATTTCGCCCCTCTCGGCGACGGGGTCCGGGCCCTCTACACGGTCCGGGAGGGGCCCCAACGGCGGATCGGGTCCATCCGCCTCGACGGCGTCTCCCTCTTCGACCCGGGCGAGCTGCTGAACGGGCTGGCCAACAAGGAAGGCGGCCCGTACTTCCCGCCCAGCGTCCAGCGGGACGTCGGCTGGATCGAGAGCGCCTATCTCGACCGCGGCGTCCGGGGGACCGAGGTCCTTCCCCGGGTCGAGATCGGCGACGACCACCGGGTGTCCATCGTCTATGACATCACGGAGGGGGAGGCGTTCCTCGTCGGCAATATCCTCATCGCCGGCCACCGCGAGACGAAGCGCCGGGTCATCGACCGGGAGATCCTCGTCCGCAGGGGCGGCGTCGCCAACGAGTCCCTGATCCAGGAATCGAGGCGCCGGCTGGAGCGCCTGGGCATCTTCTCCGAGGTCCGGATCGAACAGATCCCGACCTCGCCCGGCGAAGAGGTCCTGGTCGTCACCGTCAGGGAAGGGGAGAAGAACTACGCCGGGATCGGACTGGGCTTCGAGTCCCGCAGCCGGCTCAGCGGCTCCCTGGCCGCGTGGCCCGACGAGTTCCGGCCCCGGGGGACGGTCGAGTACATCCGCAGCAACGTCTTCGGGCTCGGGGCCCAGGCCGGGCTCGTGGGTCAGCTCAGCACGGTCGAAAGGCGGATCGTGGCCTCCTGGAACCAGCCCTATCTGTTCGGGCTGTCCATGCCGACGACGCTCCTGGCCTGGGCCGAGCGGGAGGACCGGGTCAGCTTCAAGTTCGACCGCCGCGGCGTCAGCCTCAACACCATCAACTCCCTCGGCTCGGGACGGCTCCTCCTGGCCGCCCTGAGCCTGACCCGGACCGCGATCTTCGACGTCAGCATCGAGGACCCTCCCGACAACATCGACCGCCGATACATCCCCTATTCGGCCGCCATGGCCTCCTTGAGCCTCAGCTGGGACAAGAGGGACGACACCCTCAATCCCTCCCGGGGCCACTATGTCAGCCTGGTCGGCGAATGGGGCTTCCCGGTCTTCGGCATGGAGTCCGATTACCAGAAGATCTATCTCAAGTCGCAGCTGTACCGGCCCTTGGGGGGCGGCCTGGGCCTGGGTCTGACGGGACGCCTGGGGATCGGGCGCAGCTTGAGGAACCTCCCGGAGCGGTTCTTCGCCGGCGGCAGCAACACCTTTCGGGGCGAGGAATACGACATGCTGGGGCCGATGGAGCTGGGAACCGACGGGTCCCTCAAGCCGCTCGGTGGCGAGGCCGTCTTCCTGGTCAATACGGAACTCCTCCTGCCGCTCGTCCGGTCGTGGCGGGAGCTGAGGATCGCCGCCTTCTTCGATCTCGGCAACGTCTACGGACGGCTCGATGACTTCAAGCCCTTCGATCTCCGAGGGGCGGTCGGCGCGGGCATCCGGTACCGGACGCCCCTGGGGCCGGTGCGCCTCGAGGTCGCCTGGAAGCTCTGGGGCTTCGACGAAACGGAACGGAAGGGCCGGCCCCTGTTCTTCCTGACCATCGGGAATATCTTCTAGAGAGGATGAGACCATGAAGATCGCCCGGATCGCTGGCTGGTGCCTCCTGGGGGCGGCGGCCGCCGCGGCCCAGACCGTCAATTGCTTGGTGGCGGTCGTCAACGGTCACCTCATCACCCTGGTCGACGTCCAGGTCGTGGCCGAGTTCGGGCTGGCCCCGACGCTCGCGAACGGCGCGACCAAAGATCCCCGTTGGGCGGCCTTGGAGGCCCTCATCGACCGCAAGGTCGTTCTGGACATGACCCGCGATGCGCGCTCCGTCGACAGGGAGGAGTCGGCGGCGGCCCTCGAAAAGGTCCGCCAGACCCTGGGGGAGGAGGGATTCGCCCGCCGCCTCCGGGCGCTCGGGCTCGAGGCCGACGACCTCCGTCCCTACATCGAGGAAGCCCTGCTTTTCGACAAAGCCCTGGCCCTTCGCTTCACCCGTCAGCTTCCCGTGCCGCGGACCGAGATCGAGAAGCACTACCGGGAGGTCTATATCCCGGGCGAGGCCCGGCGGGGCGTCGCGCCCGAATCCCTGGACCGGGTGGCGCCCCTTCTCGAGGCCCGGCTCCGGGAACGAACGCTCCGGGAGCGGACCAGGGCCTGGATCAAGGACCTTCGGGACCGGGCCGACATCGTCGTCAAAAAGGACTGTTTGAAATAGCCAGGAAGGAGCGGTTCCCATGGAACGGATCGCGTATCTTTTTCCGGGTCAAGGCTCCCAAGCCGTGGGCATGGGCCGGGACCTGTTCGACCGTTCGGCCGAGGTCCGGGACCTGTTCGAGCGGGCCGACCGGATCCTCGGGTACGGTCTCTCCCGGCTCTGTTTCGACGGCCCGGAGGAGGAACTCCGGCTGACGCGGAACACGCAGCCGGCCCTGCTCGTCGTGAGCACGGCGGCCGGCCTCCTCCTCGGGCGGGAACCGATGGCCGCCGCCGGCCACAGCCTCGGCGAATACTCGGCGCTGGTCGCCGCCGGGGCCCTTCGTTTCGAGGACGCCCTGCTGCTCGTTCACAAGAGGGGCCGCTACATGCAGGAGGCCGTCCCCGTCGGGACCGGGGCCATGGCCGCGGTCCTCGGGCTCCCCGGGGAGGAGATCGAACGGCGGCTGGCCGGGCTGGCCTCCGGGGTCGTCGAGGTCGCCAACTGGAACAGCGACGACCAGACCGTCATCGCCGGCGAGAAAGCGGCCGTCGAGGAGGCCTTGGCCGTCCTCAAGCCGCCGCGGTCCGTCATGCTCCCGGTGAGCGCTCCGTTCCACACCAAGCTGATGAAGCCGGCCGAGGAGCGGCTGGCCGCGGACCTCGAGGCCGTGACCTTCGCCGACCCGCGCTTTCCCGTCATCTGCAACGTCGACGCCCGCCCCGTCCGGACGGGCGCCGAGGCCCGGGAGGCGCTCAAGCGCCAGGTCAGCCGGGCCGTGCTCTGGACGAGATCCATGGACGTGCTCCGGGGACTGGAGCCCGAGGCCTGCGTCGAGGTCGGGGCCGGCAAGGTCCTGACCGGCCTGCTCAGACGGATCGTCCGGCGGTGGCCCCAGGCTCCCGCGCTCCTGAACGTGGAGGACGGAGCCAGCCTCGAACGGACGCGGACGGCCCTGTCAGGGCCGCTGTGACAGGACGCGGGGGCCGAAGCGGGCGAAGTACTCGACGGCCGAAAGGACGGCCAGGGCGACGACGATCCACAATCCGACCCTGGCGATGACGTAATAAGGGCCCAGGTAAAGGGGCCCCAGCACCAGGGCCCCGATGATCCATGATTCGCTGCCCATCTTGGCCTTCCCCAGGACCGAGGCCGGGATGTTGACGCCTTTCGACGAGGCCATGGCCCGGAAGCCCGAGACGGCGATCTCCCGTCCGATGACCAGGACGGCCACCCAGGCGGGCACCCGGCCGAGTTCGACGAGGCAGATGAGGGTCGAGGCGATCAGCAGCTTGTCGGCCGTCGGATCGAGGAGCTGGCCGAGGACCGTGACCATCTTGTTCTTCCTGGCCAGCCAGCCGTCGAGCCAGTCGGTCAGGGAGGCGAGCGTGAAGATGATCACGGCCGCGAGATCGTGGCCGCGGAAATCGGTGACCATGACCGCCACCAGGGCCGGGATGGCCAGGATGCGAACGAGGCTCAGGGTGTTGGGGACGTTCACCTAGCGGAGATTACAACAGGCGCCGGTAGGTGTCAACAGAACGGCCGCGCAAGGGCCTCGGGGCATCCTCTCCGTCCGCGCGGTGATTCTTCACGCGTTCCCGGTCCGGATCCGGTGGGAATGGGCCGCGTATCCGTCCCGAGGCCCGCTAAATCACCGCTTTATGCTCCCGTCGAGGATACCCCTCGGCCCCGGGTTCAGCGGTCGTCTCCGTCCGCGCGGTGATCCTTCACGCTTTTCCGCCGCCTTCTCCGGGGTGACGCACCGGTGTTGCAAAAGACGGGGGCCGTGGGTATAGTGAGGGGGCTCCGATGGCCAAAAACGACACCCTGACCCCGATGATGGAGCAGTACTTCCGCATCAAGGAGCTCCACCGCGACGCGCTGCTCTTTTTCCGGCTCGGCGATTTCTATGAGATGTTCTATGAGGACGCCAAGACCGCCGCTCCTCTGCTGGGCATCGCCCTGACCTCGCGCAAGAAGGTCCCGATGTGCGGGGTCCCGCACCACGCCGTGGCGTCCTACCTGCCCAAGCTCCTGCGCGCCGGGCGGAAGGTGGCCATTTGCGAGCAGGTCGAGGACCCCAAGGCGGCCAAAGGGGTCGTCAAGCGCCAGGTCACCCGGGTCCTGACGCCCGGGACGGCCGTCGAGTTCGACACCGAGGACGCCAAGGACAGTGTCACCATCGCCGCCCTGGCTCTCGAGGACGGCGGCTGGGGGCTGGCCCTGCTCGACCTCACGGCGGGCGAGGTGCGCACCCTTCAGGGGCCGTGGTCCGACTCGAGGGCCTTGGCCGACGAGCTGTTCAAGTCGCCGCCCCGGGAGGTCGTCTACCCCGAGGGCGCCGAGGAGGCCCTCGAGCGCGTTCTCGGGCTCGACGGACAGCCGGTGACCGGCCGCAGCCCGGTCGAAGCCTGGCTCTTCGACGCGCCCCAGGCGGGCCGTGTCGTCCAGAAGCACTTCGGGGCCAAGTCGCTGGACGGCTTCGGCCTGACGGACAAGGCCCTGGCCGCGAGCGCCGCCGGCGCTCTCCTCCATTACGTCAAGGAGGTCCGCCGAGACTCCCTGGCGCTCGTCAATCGGATCACCTACCTCCACACCGGAGACACTCTCGTCCTTGACGCGGCGACCGTCCGCAACCTCGAGCTGGTCCGCAACCTGCGGGACGGGAAGGTCAAGGACTCGCTCCTCGACGTCATCGATCTCACGGTCACCGCCCCCGGCGGCCGTCTCCTTCGGTCCTGGCTCCTGCGGCCCCTTTGCGACACGGCGGCCATCGAGGACCGGCTGGAGGCCGTCGGCGAGGCCCTGCGGGCGACCATCGGGCGCCGCGAGATGAGGGACGCCCTCCGGCAGGTCCACGACCTCGAGCGGCTGGCCGGAAAGGTCTCCCTCGGCGTCGCCCACCCGCGGGACCTCGTGGCCCTCAAGGCCTCGCTCGAGATCCTGCCCCGGCTGAGGGGAGAGCTCGGGGCTTTCGCTTCGCCTTTTTTCGCCGGCCTCTTCGAGCGCTGGGACGACGCCGCCGATGTCGCCGCGCGCATCGAGGCCGCCATCCTCGATGAGCCGGCCTTCCTGCTGACCGAGGGCGGCCTCATCAAGGACGGGTGGAGCGCCGAGCTCGACGACCTGCGGGCGGTCAGCCGCTCGGGCAAGACGACCATCGCCCAGATCGAGAGCCGCGAGCGGCAGCGGACCGGCATCGGCTCGCTCAAGGTCCGCTACAACAAGGTCTTCGGCTACTTCATCGAGGTCACCAAGCCCAACCTGCCCCAGGTCCCCGCCGACTACGTCCGCAAGCAGACCCTGGTCAACGCCGAGCGCTTCCTGACCCCGGAGCTCAAGGAATACGAGGACAAGGTCCTCCACGCCGAGGAGAGGATCGGCCTCCTCGAGCACCGCCTGTTCCTCGAGGTCCGGGAGGCCGTGGCCGGGGAGACCCATCGCCTCCAGAGGATCGCCGCCGACGTCGCGGCGCTCGACGTCCTTCTGTCCCTGGCCGAGTGCGCCGCCCGGAGGGGCTACGCGCGGCCGGCGGTCAACGACGGCGGCGCCCTGCGCATCGAGGAGGGGCGTCACCCGGTCATCGAGACCAGCCAGGGCGAGCCGTTCATCCCCAACGACCTGGATCTGGACGGCGAGAGGGAGCAGATCCAGATCATCACCGGCCCGAACATGGGCGGCAAATCGACCTTCCTGAGGCAGACGGCGCTCATCTCCATCCTGGCCCAGATGGGTTCGTTCGTCCCGGCCCGGACGGCCTCTCTCGGTCTCGTCGACCGCATCTTCACCCGCATCGGGGCCACCGATTTCCTGAGCGTCGGCCAGTCGACCTTCATGGTCGAGATGCTGGAGACGGCCGCCATCCTCCACAACGCCACCTCGCGGAGCCTCATCCTCCTCGACGAGATCGGGCGGGGGACGAGCACCTTCGACGGGCTGAGCATCGCCTGGGCCGTCGCCGAGTACCTCCACGAGCGCCAGGGGCTGAGGCCCAAGACCCTGTTCGCCACCCACTACCATGAGCTGACCGAGCTGGCCCTGACCCTGGAGCGGATCAAGAACTACCACGTCTCCGTCAAGGAGTGGAAGGAGGAAGTCGTCTTCCTCCGCAAGATCCTGCCCGGGCCGTCCGACCGCAGCTATGGTATCCATGTGGCCAAGCTGGCCGGCATCCCCCGCGAGGTCATCGACCGGGCCCGGGAGATCCTCCTCAATCTCGAGAAACAGGAGTTCGACGACACGGGGCTGCCCCGCCTGGCTTACCGGGGGCGGAAGAAACCCGACCCGGATCAGCTGCTGTTGTTCGCCGAGGACCGCGAGACGACGGTCCTCCGCGGGATGCGCGACGAGATCGAGGCCGCCGACCTGTCGTCTCTGACCCCCCTCGAGGCGCTGAACCTCCTGGCCGGGCTCAAGGACAGGCTCAAGCCGGACCGCCCGGCTCAGTAGCTGTCGGGCTCGTCCTCGACCGAGAAGCCCTCGGCCGTTTCCTCGCCGTCCTCTTCGTCCTCGTCGAAATCACGGTCGTCGGGCTCCTCGTACGGCGTTTCGCCGACCTCCTCCTTGCGCTCGTCGAGGGCCGCCTCGAATTCGTCGCGGTCCTCGTAGCGGCGCAGGTAGTTGGCCGCCAGGTCGCTGTAGCAGAGCTCGAGGAAGTCATCCTCGATGACGCAGAACACGGACATGCAGTGGCCCGTCTGGAGGTTGCCGACCGCCTCGACGATGTCCGCGGACTTCGATTTCTTGATGGCGTCGAGCGTCATCCAACTCGTGATCTCCATCTCTTCCATGATGCGCCTCAAGACAATAAATATCGATTTTTCTTGAATTGTCAAGCGCGAAAAAAGGGCCGCCGCGCGACCCGGGCGGGCGCCTTGACAGCCCCGCTTTCGGGGTCTTTAATAGAAGGGGATATCCATTCCGGGAGGCGCGTATCATGCGATGGGATCAGTTCACGGTCATGTCCCAGGAGGCCATCCAGAAGGCCCAGGCCAAGGCCTCGGAGATGGGTCATCAGGAGATCCGTCCCGAGCACGTCCTGTGGAGCTTCCTCGTCCAGGAAGAGAACATCGTCAACGCCATCCTCGTCAAGGTCGGGGCCCCGGCCCCGGCCATCCGGGCCGCGCTCGAAGACCTCCTCGACCGGCTGCCCAAGGTCAGCGGCGGGGCCGAGACGTCCTTGTCTGCCGCGCTCCGGCAGGTCCTGGAGAGGGCCCGCAAGGAAGCCGAGAGCCTCAAGGACGAGTACGTGTCGACGGAGCATATCTTCCTGGCCATCCTCAAGGACAGGGGCGGGGAGGCGGCCCGTGTCCTTGTCGACAACGGGGTTACCGAAGAGGCCGTCCTCAAGGCCCTGGCCGCCGTCCGCGGCTCCCAGCGGGTCACCGACCCCGAGCCGGAAGGAAAGTACCAGGTCCTGGCGAAGTACGCCCGCGACCTGACCGCCCTGGCCCGCCAGGGCAAGCTCGATCCCGTCATCGGCCGCGAGGACGAGATCCGGCGGGTCATCCAGGTCCTGTCGCGAAGGACCAAGAACAATCCCGTCCTCATCGGCGAGGCCGGCGTCGGCAAGACGGCCGTCGTCGAGGGCCTGGCCCAGCGCATCGCCAACGGCGACGTCCCCCAGTCCCTCAAGAACAAGCGTCTCCTGGCCCTCGACATCGGTTCGCTCGTAGCCGGGACCAAGTTCCGCGGCGAGTTCGAGGACCGACTCAAGGCCGTCCTCAAGGAGATCGGGGAGGCCGGGGGCGGGATCGTCCTGTTCATCGACGAGCTCCACACCATCATGGGGGCCGGGGCGGCCGAAGGTGCGGTGGATGCCTCGAACATGCTCAAGCCGGCCCTGGCCCGCGGCGAGCTGCGCTGCGTCGGGGCCACGACCCTCAACGAGTACAAGAAGCACATCGAAAAGGACGCGGCCCTCGAGCGGCGCTTCCAGCAGGTCTACGTCGACGAGCCGTCGGTCGAAGAGACCGTCTCCATCTTGCGGGGCCTCAAGGAGAAGTACGAGGTCCACCACGGCGTCCGCATCAAGGACTCGGCCCTGGTGGCCGCGGCGACCCTGTCCTCCCGCTACATCACCAACCGCTTCCTTCCCGACAAGGCCATCGACCTGGTCGACGAGGCCGCCTCCCGCATCCGCATCCAGATCGACAGCCTGCCCGAGGAGATCGACGAGCTCGACCGGCGCACGCTCCAGCTCGAGATCGAGCGCCAGGCCCTGAAGAAAGAGAAGGATCAGGCCTCCAAGGAGCGTCTGGCCAAGATCGAGGAGGAGCTGGCCAATCTCAAGGAGAAGGCCGGCGCCCTGCGCGGACGCTGGCAGAAGGAGAAGGAGACCATCGAGGCCGCGGGCAAGCTCAAGGAGAAGCAGGATACCCTGAAGATCGAGGAGCAGAGCGCCGAAAGGCGCGGCGACCTCGAGAAGGCGGCCGAGATCCGCTACGGGAAGCTCATCGAGCTCCAGAAGGAGATGGACAAGGCCGCCTCGGACCTGGCCGCCCTCCAGGACCGGGGCCGGATGCTCAAGGAGGAGGTCGACGAGGAGGACGTCGCCCAGGTCGTCTCCAAGTGGACGGGCATCCCGGTCTCCAAGATGCTCGAGGGCGAGGTCGACCGGCTGATCCGCATGGAGGCGATTCTCGGCCGGCGGGTCGTCGGCCAGGACGACGCCATCCGGGCCGTGGCGGCCACGGTCCGGCGGTCGCGGGCCGGTATCCAGGACGCGGCCCGGCCCATCGGCTCGTTCATCTTCCTGGGGCCGACCGGCGTCGGTAAGACCGAGCTGGCCCGGGCCCTGGCCGAGTTCCTGTTCGATGACGAGCGGGCCATGGTCCGGCTGGACATGTCCGAGTACATGGAAAAACACACGGTCAGCCGGCTGATCGGCGCCCCCCCGGGATACGTCGGATACGAGGAGGGCGGCCAGCTGACCGAGGCCGTCAAGCGCCGGCCCTACTCGCTCGTCCTGCTCGACGAGATCGAGAAGGCCCACACCGACGTCTTCAACGTCCTGCTCCAGATCCTCGAGGACGGGCGGCTGACGGACGGCAAGGGCCGGACGGTCGATTTCAAGAACACCCTGGTCATCATGACCTCGAACCTCGGCAGCCAAGTTATCAAGGAGCTCGGCGGCGATTACGCCGCCATGGAGAAAGAGGTCCGGGCCGTCCTCGAGTCGCACTTCCGGCCGGAGTTCCTCAACCGCATCGACGAGGTCATCATCTTCAGGCCGTTGGGCAAGGAGGCCCTGCTTGAGATCGTCGGCCTGCAGCTCGCCCTGCTCGCCAAGAGGCTGGCCGATCGAAAGATCGAGCTCAAGGTCACAAAAGAGGCCAAGGAGCTTCTTGCCGAGAGGGGCTTCGACCCGGTCTATGGCGCCCGGCCGCTCAAGCGGGTCATCCAGCGCGACGTCCAGAACCCCCTGGCCATGAAGATCCTGGCCGGCGAGCTCGAGGAGGGCGCGACGGTCGAGATCGGAGTTGACAAGAAGGGGGAGCTCATCTTCAAGAAGACGTGAGCCGGTGTCTTTCCATTAATCTGAAAAAGATAAGGAGAATGGAGGAATCTATTGCTTGAGAAGGATATCGAGAATCTAATAGCAAGATATCCGCACGAATTCTTCCCGAATTCAAGATTCACTTTAGAGGGGCAACAAATAAGACTTGGGACATGTTATGCAGATATTATCTTCCGGGATGAATTCAACCGAAAAGTCATTATTGAGGTCAAGAGAGGGATACTATCAAGGGAGGCGTCCGGTCAAGTCATAGAATATTATGGTCTGCTTAAGCAGAAAGAGCCAGATTCAATAATAGAATTGATAGTCTGTGCGAATACCATTCCTACTGAGCGAAGATTATTCCTTGAGAATATCGGCATTGAGTGTAGGGAACTGGGAATAGCGGCAATTCAGAAGACAGCGGAGAAATATGGATATATCTTCTTAGATGAGATTCGGGATAAAGATAGAGGCCAAAAGAAATCAGCACCAGATATAGCATCCTCTCCCAACATGTCTTTTATTGAAAACGAAGGCGGCAATATCTGGATATTCCAAGCGAATCCAAATCGATACGACATTCTAAATGCCCTGTCAGATACAGGGCTTCGGCAATATCATTGGCAAATCAACCAGCATATCAGGGATATTAGGAAAGGTGATATAGCTCTGATATGGATGTCAGGGAAAGAAGCGGGGATCTATGCAATAGCCACAATAGAATCTGATCCAGCGATTATAGCCGAACCATCCAATGAGGAAAAATATTGGATACAGGAAGAAGACAAGAATGTAAGTCGGCTTAGGGCTATCTTGAAAAACCGAATTATTCTTCTAAACCGCCCGATATATCGAGAGGATCTCAAAGCCATTGAAGAAACGAAAGACTTGAGCATTATCAAAAATGCCCAGGGGACGAATTTCCCAGTCACTCCCGATGAATGGAATGTGATTAAGGACTTATTGAGGAAGAAAACAGAATCAGAAAGAGTGGATAAATGAGAAAAGCCCGTGTCTTTATCAGTTGTGGGCAAAGAGATGAAAGAGAAAAAAGCAGCGGCAAAGCGGCTTATCATTATTTTCATAGCCGTGGTTTCGAGCCATATTTTGCTGAGAGAATGCATTCGCCCGAGGCATTGACTGAGCATATTTTTATGTTCCTAAAGAATTCCGAATATTTCGTATTCATTGATTTCGGAAGAGATCGACTTCGAAAATCGAAGAGAAAACGAAGGGGTTCTCTTTTTGTAAATCAGGAGATTGCAATCGCCGCCTTTCTAAAGATTCCGGGACTTGGATTCCTTGAAAAAAACATTAAACGGGAAGGCATTCTGGATTATACAATCTTCAATGCCTTCCCCTTTTCAACTGTTGAAGAGATCATCCGTAGACTTGAGGAGGAAACATCCAAATGGGACCCGGAATCTGTTAATGAATTATCGCTCTCCTACGATCCCTCTTTTGATTCAAAAAATTTTGTTATGCAAAATCATCCATCCAGGCCCCTTTCAGATTGGTGGCATATCCAAGTCGAGAATCGTAACAAAACAAAACATGCCTATTCTTGCCTGGGCTATATATCCAGAATATGGAATGAAGATACTGCGGCAGATATTAATGTTCCGTCCATTGAATTGCTCTGGTCTGGTTTTGGGGTCCCTTCTCTGAACATTTGGGCTGGCCATAAAAGAGATCTCGATGCTTTTTATGTTCAGCATGGGATTGACGAAATACGATTTCAAAGCCGGCAGATACACACCTCCAATCCGAGATACAATCTGCCCAGATTGTCGAGAGGCACTTATAAGATTGAATATACTGTTATCGCATCAAATTACGAAATAGCATCCAGGGAATTTACATTGGAATTTCATGCGGGGAGAGAAAATATTGGATTTTATTGAGGGGGGCTTGTTCATTGTTAAAAAAACCAGAGACAAGACTCGAGCGATTGGCTGGCTGGTGTCTATGGATTACTGTGTGGGGCCCTATATTAGCCACGCTTTTAGCTTTCCAAGAGGATACCGGGTATTCATTTTTTATTGGCTACAGAAGAATCGTATTTCCGGCATTGCTGATTCAGATTTGCTTACGATTGGCTCAAGAGCCAGATCCCGATTGGCGGAAAACGGTGATTCTGATAGCATTGGCAATCTTGAATAATCCGATTCGAATTATTCATTTTGGCATCATCTGGCCATGGGTGATTATTAATACGGCCACCCTAGTCTTTTCATTCTGGGCTGTAGTAGAAGCCCGGGATTTTAGACTTGGGGAGAAAATAAAATGATCTAAAAACAGCCGTTTGAGATCGTGGAAGGAAACGAAACCGACCCCCGTTGGTCATCAACTGAACTATTCATTTGCTCTAGCTGTATTTTCATCTTCCTTAGAATATTCTTCTCTTCTTCTCTTGTTGTAATTCCATATCGCATTGATAGAGGCAACCAGCGCTAAAGCACTGATCAAATAGGCAACAGAATCTTTAATAAGAAACCAGTCCCCATCTTCGTCAATATAGCCCCAATATTCAGGAATAATCAATAGAAGTGATTTAAATCCTTCAGATAGAATATAGCTAAATCCAAATAAAGCTGAGATGCCTATAAAAAAAGCAAAAGGTCTTTTCCAATTCGGCCATTGACTCCAATCGAAAATATCAAATAAATATTTTGGCCGTAATGACCAAAGAAAAAATATCACCTGTGAAATCACCAGCCATCCAATAATAATATGCCCTATCAACCGAGGGATCATATGTATCTCCTTAATTCCATTGATGGTCCCTCTATTTCCCCTCCCGATTATTCTTGTCTTCCTGATATTGCGCTAATAGTTGTAACACCTCAGGTGGAAAGGCAATTGTATGTGTCTCCCGATTCTCTTTTTGGCGAGCCAGCAAGTGGTTCTTCTTCAATTGAGCAGTAGGCTTGCCGCTTTTTACATCTCTTGCCAATACCACGACACTAGAGACTATAAGGATGGAGCTAATATAGAAAAAAGGATCAGCGGCAAATAAAGCATCATAGGAAGCTCGCAAGATCAATCCAATTACTACCCATATACCAAAGAAGATAAAAGCCCATCCAATAATCCGCATCTGCTATTTATACATATGATTCAATCGCTCATTTGCCGTTATTTGTCGATAGCATAGTAATGGCCCCGCTGAAGGCCTCGAATGCCCGGGGATTCCTCAGAATGAACGCCCTAAGGAAAAAAGATGAAGCGATATAAACGAAGCGACCGCACCAAAGTGCAAAGACGAAAATGACTATTGCCCAGGAAATGAACGGATCAGATATCACATTAGCAAAATGGAAAATTATTGCCCCTATTAGGATAAAAGTGTGAACCCAAATAGATCCTCCCGGCATAGATGACTTCGACATATTGTAGCCCCAGATTAATATTGATACAGGAATGATCAGGGCTGCCCACCAGCGAAGAGCAATGCCAATTAGAACAGATGCCCCAAGGAGGGCAAAGAATTGGGCAATATATACTGACAATACGACTGCTTTATCGAGATAGGCCGGTTCGCCCGTCTTCCGTTGGATTTCCGAAATTGACATATTTGTGTAGACCATTCGTGCGAATCCACGATCGAAGCCGATTAAAATCCGTCCGGCATACAAATCATGAACAAATGCCCGATATTCAGTTTCATTCAATGCTATTACCCCTTCTAAGAAATAACGATATCATCCAATTTCTTATGAAGTCAATCCCGTAGACTTTGATGGGACTTTTTGGGAGAAAAGAGCAGAGTCGGGATGTAAAGGGATAGTCATCCCGGAAGGGTCGGATTTTATCGGATGCTTAAAAAGAAGTGATAATAAAACGGATCTGGCGGCACCAGGAGGGAACAGGAAAAATGGCTAGGGACGGAATCGAACCGCCGACGCAAGGATTTTCAGTCCTGTGGATGAAGTCCGGATGCGATTATTTATCAATTAGATAGAGAATACATCCCTGAGTCAGTGTCCAATTAAATGTCCAGCCCGGTGTCCCAGAATGTTCCCGAATGTACCCGATTTTCCTTGACAAATGTCACTATGGTCGCCATTATGAGAAAGGAGATGTAGTAAATCGCCTGAGTGGTGTCTCCAAGGCATAAGCCGTATGATTTACGGCCTGCTCAGGACGTAACATCTCCTTTGTTTTTTTAGCAATACCACTTCTTGAAGATCCCAAGGCGATCCCGGAAAATTCTTAAGTATCTGTTCTCTCCTCTGCAGATATACCTATTCATTGCCCAGCAGAAATAATCAACTGCTTGTAGCCCATATACTCTGTAAGATTCTAGATGTTCGATACTGAATTGTACCTCTGTGCCCCTATTGAAAGCTTCCCCAATGACAGCAGTTCTAATATAGTCATCGAAATGCTTCTTGGGATGCGTTTCTTTGCTCCTCTGATCGATAATGACCTCGCACGATTTTTGTTCAATAATAATCGGTACTAGCAATTCTTTTGCAAAGAAGTTATAGGCTATCCCGTATTCGGCGCTCCGCAAGGATTTACTTGTTATTTTGTTCTTATTAACGGCGATACAATGGACTTTAGGACCACATGCGAGAGTTAAACCCTGGAGTATCCTCTTTATATATATATCTCCGTTTATCTTTTTGGCTAACTTAGAGGCAAAATGCGAGTTGGCAGGATGATTAATTGCGTGAAGCGTGGCCGCTTTGATTTCAATCCCTTTCGGCCACCCCAATTTGTAAAGCTCGCTGTATTTATGACGCAATGTATTTTTAGGTGATCTTCTTCTTTCCTCCGATATCACCATGCATACAATGACAAAGTACTTAGAGGTTGATGTTTGTGAGAAGCAGATATCTCCACTCTCGTCCATAAATATTTGGCAAGGCATTATCTAGCTCAGTTAGTTTAAAAGAACGCTTTCAGATAATCTTTGATTATATCCATAAAGTCCAGATAATGCAGAACGGTGAATCCAGCAGCCAGAAAAAGCACTAACTGTATGAATCCCTTAATAAGACGACCAACAAAAGAAGCCTCTGCCTTTTCTCTATTAAAGCCAATTTTATCCAATAGGGCAAACGGGCTGTTCGCTATCAGATCAAAGATGAGTCCTAGATAGAAGAATGGATTAAAGAGCCTTATAAGTGAACTCCGACGGTTCTTCTCATAAACTCCAATTGCTCTTTCAACATAATCAAAGACGTTTTGTTCATTTATATCATATTCCCAGAGATGAAAGACGTTTATGATAAGGTCAATATTCTGGCTATAGCCTCCGACAGCGGCCGGTGGAATCCATTTTAGGATGGGAACAAGCCTCGCCGCCATGACTATATCATGTATCTCAACCAGATCTTTGTTAATCTTGCCACGAGCTCGAGAAGCCTTTTGATTCTCAATTAATCCAAGATCATATTCACAATTCTCATAAAAGATGGCAACAAGATCTCGGAATCTACCCAGGTTTTTGATCCTACGCTTATTTTCGAAGACCAGGATCTTATTATATGGACGCACCACTGAGCCCCCAATCTAGGAAAGCTTCTCCACCGCCGCTTTCTTCTTCTCCCTATCCGTATGCGAGTAGAGCAAACTCGTCATCATCTTGCTGTGCCCCAGGATTGAGGAGATGGTCACGATGTCCACGCCCCGCTCGAGTAGCGTCGTCGCGAAGTAGTGCCGGCAGAGGTGGAAGTGGAACGGGATCTCGGTCAGCTTCCGGACCTGGATGACCGTCCTGCGGAATAGGTCCTGCTGCTCCCGGTTCTCGATAGGGAAGACGAAGGGGGTCCTTTTCTGCTGCCGCTCGACAATCGCCCGGGCTGCAGCGTTTAAGGGGACCGTCCGGATCCTGTCACCCTTTCCCCGGACCGTCGCCTCCCAATTCTTGATGTCTTTCCGCTGGAGATTCAGGATCTCAGACTTCCGCATGCCGGTATTGAAGGCGAACTCGACCAGGTCCGCGAAGGCTTTCTGGAGCGAGCTCGCGCCTTTCCTGGCGCCGACCTGCCGGCAGGCCTCGAGGACGGCCTTGGCCTCGTCGTGGGAGAGCGGCTTGATGACGCGCTGCTCCCGGTAGAATTTCACCTTCTTCAAGGGATTCTGGCCCTCGTAGATCTCCCAGTCTATCGCCTTGTAGAACATGCCGCGTAGCAGCTGCATGTACCGGTTGAGCGTGGCCTGGCTGCGGGGCCTGTCGACTTCCTTGTCGGCGACTTTGACCTTCCGGGTCTTGAGCCAGGACCGCAGCTGCTCGAGGTGGTAGGGCGTGACGTCGGAGAGATAGGTGACGCCGATCGAGTCGAAGAACTCGAGGATCTTCTTCATCCGCCGGGACTCCTGATCGGCGGAAGCCGGCTTTGTGTCCCAGGCCCAGTTGAGGTACTTCAGGGAAAATTCCCGGATGGTTATGTCCTTCTTGTGAGCCTTGGCCAGGAGTTCGTTCTTGATGTCTCGGGCACGCTCGACCGCGAGGCCGTGTTCGCCGGTTTTGAGCGATCGGCGGATCCGCTTCCCGTCAATCCGGATGTCCAGCCAGTAGTAAGGGCCGTGCTTTTTGAGCATGAGAAAGAACTTTGCCTATTCTTTTCTTTCAATGGATGGGTATACCCAATTCCATGTCATTTTTTGTAGCTGCTGCGCTGGATCGTATTTAAGCTCGAATAAGTTTTTCGTCGACTGGATTGTGCTATCTATGTTCCGTTCCAATATTTGTGCCTGAACTTGACTCAGCTCGAAAATGAAGAGCTCTATATGCGGGGCTTTCCGGGCACTTTCATACGCTCTCAATTCAACTGTATATTGGCCCTGCTTCCAGAAGAAGTTGTTCCTGGTAAAAAGCTCGAAATCAGTCCAGTCCTTTTCATTAAACAAAGAGCTTGGTAAATTGGGAAGCGCGACTTTTCTAAGATGTTCTTCCTTTTCTTGTAATCTAGTATATATTTCAATGCGTGATCTTAAAAAGGACGGGGCCTGAAAACCAATCTTTTTATCAATGAGTATTTGCTGAGGGATTTTCAACGCGGTTGCGGTCTGTTCTTTCTTAAGGAACTGGATTTCTCCAGAAGAGCTTTCTGTTTGGAATGGGATTTCACTTGTGAATTGCCACACAAAAAGGCAGTGGGTCCCTGAGACATGAGTAGTATCCAATTCGAGTCTCTCGATGAGCGCGTCTCTTCTATTAGCGGATATGGAGAATGTCGGATTTATTATTGGGCCGAACGACGAGTATCCGATTTCTACAGTCGGGGCTGGCAGAAAACGGAGCTTCGGTCTTATTATGAATTTTGACAATTGAGGTATCCAAGCGGCGGCTCCTAGAACTGCGGCAATATCAATTGGATTTATCCCCATGATATTCCTCCTTTCTTGCGGTTATCCCTTCGGCGGGTACGGGATACTCCCTAAAGATGTGCTCTGTCTGGACCTCACTTAGTCTTTGTCTTGTCTTTAATCCTGTAGGTGCTCCCTGGCTTTGGCGTAGGCGGAAGAGGCTCATGCTTAACGACCGTTCTCTCTGGTCCCTTCGACCCCCGCGGTCCGATAATCTGATACTGACCAGACACAGGTGCCTTTTGGCCCGGTCTGTACCCCTTGCTTCTAGCCATCACATCCTCCTGAAGGTTTAGTCGGCCGTCTATCTCTCGCGCGGACGACATCGCATCTTAATTTCCGTCCGCGGCTACTATCGTCTTCGACTTCTTCTTTTTGCTCTCAATGTACTTTATTATTCCTATAATACCTCCGACTAGCGCAACAATGACGCCCGCATACTTCAGAATCATCTCTATGGGCGGAAAGCCAATGTCCACAATGATGGTTTTATCCATTACCGGGTTACTCTTGACCGCCTCGCCAAACGAGGTTTTGAAGACCGCGGCGACCGAAAGATTAAGCTCTCGTGCACCAGCCCTGCGTGGGGTAACATTCCACTCCCACTGAGCGAATCCTGATGACAACACAGGTTGAACAGTCTCGCTAAGCGCAGCTATTTTGAAGTCGTCTCCCGTCAGAGTTGCCTTCATGAAAGAACTTACAGGGATGTCCTCAATAATAGGCAATCCTCTCCCTTTTAGTCCTTTAACTATGTCCACGTGGAGAGATTGAGATATCCGTACCTCAATTCTTTCCTTCCTGTACTGCTTCATTCTTAAAGGAGGATTGTATTCAATCTGTCCTATAGGAAGGCCGCTTACGATTGAATTAAGTTCTTGTTGGATCATTGAAGGAGTCTCCGGTTCAGCGAAAGCGGGCATCTGTGAAGCTGGCTTGGGACTTGATGAAAACCTAATTATGGAAATTACACCAACTACAGCAACAATCAAAAAACTAAGCGCCATTAAGACCGTACGTGGCCATTTCTTCATATTGACCCCCCTTTTTACTTAACTAGAACGATCTTTACTCTCTACTAAACTTTCTCTACCTCAAGATAAAGAAGCCCGTGGTCCGAATAATCCATAATCCACTTCGCCTGGATGCTCTCAGGGCTGAGTCCTGGCCAGCCCCTGACGTCGATATCTGCTCCTCCGATCTGCTTGAACTTCAGCTGCTCTGAGGCCACCACTTGGTCGAGATCTGCAGGTTTATACTTACTGCCTGGTCCGTTCCACCACGTGTGAGGCCTGTTCTTGGTCAACCGCCGCATCCCCGCCTTATTGGCGTCCTTATCGAGCTTTTTCACTTCAAACGGCGCGTCGATGTTCTTCTTGAATGGGTACTTCATGCCCATCACGTTCAGGTCTCCAAGGAAGATGAAGTTGGCGTTGCCGGTCCCTCCCGCGGCTTTGTCGAGGACCTTCTTGAACTTGAAGGCCCGGCTGAACTGGTCGTCCCGGATCCCGAGGCCAAGCGGGAGCGACGAGCTCTTCGTGTGCAGGAAAAGAATCGGGTAATGATGACCGTCAACTGTTACCGTGAGCAAGGCTCCCGGGCGAAGAGTTTGGATCTGAGCCTTAAATTCTGTTTTTTGAGTGAAAAACGCCGTTATTCCAGTCTTCACGCCGACGAGAACTTCCTGAACCTGCGGGCCTTCGGTAATGTGAAATTGGTAGTTCGGCATCTCCTTGACAAGCGTTGTGAAGACTTCCTTCCCCTCCACTTCGAGCAGCCCGAAAACGTCCGGATCCTGAGCCTCGAGGAACTTGATGACACGCTTGATCCGCGTGGCGTCGTCCTTGAAGTGCTCCACATTCCAGGAAGCCAGCGAAAATGCTTTTGCCATGATCCCCCCTTATTATTGAGGATTGCTTCAGGCGAAGCTTATGTTACAGGGATTTTATGAAGGCGCACGCCTTTACCCCTTTAAGCTCACTTTTACTTTCCCCAGCGAGAAAAATATAGACCCTCCTGCGTCTATTGTCAATGAGGCCTGATTTCCGCTACCTATCAGGGTAGCGTCTATCTCTCCGGGGGCCTAGGGCATAGCCCGGGCCCCGCCCCATTCTGCTACTGCTTTTATCAATAAACCTTGAATCCCAACGACTCGCTGTATTTGGCGAGCTTTTTCCCCGAATAGGAATCCAGAATATCGACCCAATTCAGGCCGGTCCCCTTTTTCTTCCCACAATAGATAGCCAGAAACCGGCTCATGGATTGCTTTTGGTCATACTTGATGGAGGCCCAGGTGACGGGATTCACATGGACCTCGTTCATGCTAGGGTTGATCATGTCGATGAGCCCCGTTTCAAGCATGTCTTTCAGCATCTTTTCCTCTTCCGCGGTGGGGGCGGTCGCTTGGGCTGCCGGCCTAGTCGACGTCGATATCGGCCTTTGGAACGAAGAGGGCCTGTCAGAGATTCGGCCCACGATGTAGAAGACGGCAAACGCGCCACCCACAACTAGAAGAAACGTTAGGCACCCCGAGCGCTTGGCCTTGGCCTTCTCCTCTCCCGCCTTGGCCTCGGCTTCCGCCTCGATCTGCTGACGCGCCTCTAGCCGGGCTTTTTCTTCTTCGTAAATCTTCGCTCTTTCCTCGGGAGTTAATTCGGCCATCGATTCTGCTCCTCCTTATACCCCTCCGTACGTTCGGATCAGGCTCTTCACCACATGGAAGATATCCGCTCCCGTGATCAGGGGAAGCTCCTTATCAAGATCGGTGTACCTCTTCTCGAGCCCAGACATTTCCATGTTTCCCTTTCTGAGTGTGATGCTCGGCATCACGTGCCAGTAAGCATACCTACTCATGGGCCGGTAGATCCTGAAGAAAAACGTGAGCCGAAAGAGCGATTCATTATCCTTGAGGATCTCCATGCTGACCTGGTAGGGGCCATAGAAGTCGAACAGTTTCAGGTTGGAGAGGTCGAGGTAAAGGCGAAGCTCCTCGACGGCATCTCTCCAGGCTACGTTCTTGAATTCTGCAATCTGATTGTTGAGTTTTTCTTCGACCTTCTTGTCCATTGAATTTTGTGGGGGCATGCGAACTCCTCATTAGCTTGGCTCCCCCAACGACTCTATCAACCCCAGGAGGACCAGCATATGGGCCTGGTCTCCCTTTGCGAGCATATTGAAAAGCCTTTTCAGCGATCGATCCTTGACCGTTCCTAGTGCGGACATGTGGATCTTCTCGAACCGCTTCTCGAGATCGAGGATCTTCCGCAGCTGTTCCGAAAAAGGCGGCGCCGCCGCTTCCAGCAAGCTCTTGAAGGCCGCAATTTCCTCAAGCCCCTTTTTGACGTCCGCGGCGCTCATCATCGGCCCGGAGAAATCATCCGGCATCTCTTCGACGTAACGCTTGCCCCTCCGGATGGCGTTCGCGTGGTTGAATTCTTCTTTGGCCAGTATCCTTAGCCGGGCTGCCAAGGACTCGTCCCCGATCCGGTCCGCAATCTGCTTGTAGAGGTCTGAAATCCCGAGCTCGAGATCGACGGCCAAGTCTAAGAAGTTTCCGAATTCCATGTCAATCTCCATGCGGGCATGACCTAGGTCCAGGCGCTTCAAGCCGGAATTCAAACTCATCCTTCTGAAACAGTCGATGACAGGATCTGACAACGTCCGGATCATAGAGCGTGCCTGTATTCCTTGAAAGCTCCTCGAGTGCCGCGTCAATCCCCAGGGCCGGCCTGTAGGGGCGGTGGGAAGCCATCGCCTCGATGACATCGGCGACGCTCAGGATTTTCGCTTCTAGGAGGATATCCTTATCTGTCAAGCCGCGGGGATAACCGGATCCGTCGAGGCGTTCATGATGTTGGTAAACGATCTCCGCGACCGGCCAGGGGAAGTCGATAGTTTTCAGCATCTCGTAAGCATAGCCCGGATGGTTCTTTATGAGTTCGAATTCCATGCCGCTCAGCCGGCCGGGCTTCGAGAGAATTTCGGTCGGGACAGAGATCTTTCCGATATCATGGATCAAGGAGGCGATCCGGATCCCATCAGTTGTTTCTCTTGGGACTTCCATCTCCTGCGCTATGGCCCGCGCCAGGTCGGCCACGCGTCGCTGGTGGCTGCTGATGTAAGGGTCCCGGATCTCGACCATCTTACAGATCACCTCGATGATGGTGTCCGTCGTCTTGCGGAGTACCTTGAGGATATAGGTCCGTTCATCCTCGAGTCTCTTTCTCTCCGTGATGTCGGTGATGATGGACCGTGTGCCGACGGGCTTGCCGGCCTTTTTAATGACTTCGGCGATGACCTCCAGGTAGATCGTGGAGCCGTCTTTCTTGATTCCCTTGAACTCATAATCCGATGGGACTCTCTTGCCGTTGATCCTGCCCTGATGATATCTCAGAACCATGCTGATGTCGTCCGGATGGACGACCTCCCGGATCGTTAGCTTTTTCATTTCGCGGGGCGTATAGCCGAAGATCTCCGCGTACTTCTTGTTGATGTACTGGAAGTGGCCGGGGCGATCGTCGATGAGAATAGCGACGCCGGCTTTTTCGACCAGGTCGTCGAAGAGCCGCCTATAATCGATTTTCTGATGTTTCACTTTGGATGCCTAAGCCGGTTGGCTTCTTGAAGGCGTAGACATAGCACGGATCCTCCCCATCGTTTGGGCCTCCGTCCATTCCGTAATGCTTGATGAGATGCTTTTGAACGCTCTTGGCGATGGTTGCGCTTTGCACTGAAACGGCGATGCTCAGCCCTCTCGGAGCTATATGTTCTTCGCGGAGTTTCCGCTCCGCATCGGCGGCGATGCCGACGCACCAGTCTCCCCATGAGGGAACGATGTCCTTGTGGCAGATGAACCGGGTGATCCGCTCTACGGCGTCGTACCTTTGCAGGATATCAAGAAGGCCCATTACCCTTCCTCTCAATCCATGATTCTGTCCGGCGAGCCTCACTGGAGGAGGCCGCTGGCCGCCGGGCCTATTCCTTCTTCAGCTCGGCGATGATCTCCTTCTTGATGACTTCCTTGAAGGACTCGACAAGTACGTCCGTCCTAAGATGGAGGCGAACCCGTTCTTCCTCGCTAAGGCAGAGTTCGTATGGGTGGGCACCGAAGGCGAGGGCAATTCGGAGAAGGCTATCGGCGTTGAAGCTCCGGCAGCTCTCGATCCTATGAACGGTGGAGGTGGAGATTCCGGCTTTCTTGGCGAACTCGGCTTGGCTCATCTCGCCGCGGATCTTCCGGACATTGCGGCTGATGACATCGCGGTACCTGGCGAGCTCCGCTTCCTTTAACTTTGTCATTCCTAGCCTCCCATTTAAGACAAGACTGCTTGGGAAAGCAATAGGTTTACAGGGAAGCAGAAGATTTATTTCACATAAGACATAAAGTCTAGCAGATAAGGCATGTGCGAAGGCTCAGCGATCTACGGTTGCCGGCTGTTTCTCGAATGACAGCTCTCCCGTCTACCCCTATGAAGCCCAATTTCCGCTTCCTATCACGGAGCGTCCGTTCTCAACGGGGCCCTGGGCCTAGCCCGAGCCTATCGCTTTTGCTTACTCAGGAACTCACATAAGCTAATCCTCTCGTTCGTATCCCACTAATATTTCATTTTCTTCCTGTCCAGCTCTTTCTGGTCATCAAATGAAATACATTCGTTATGAACGTTCTGCCATTCGCCATTTTCATTTTGTTCGTCGACACGGTGGCGTTTTTGTTGTTTGTCTCGGTCTATGATAAGCGTTTCTCGCGCTGGGCGCTTAGTTTCTTTTGAATATTTCGTACGAAAATATTGCTTGAGTCTGCGCCCGAATATATGCAGATAATAGGTCGGGGTATTTTCACGCGCTTCCATATTTTCATTGAAAATCTTAATCAGCTTCGCCAACTATAATCTCCAACCGCTCCCCTTCCTTCGCCCTATGCCTCTCCGCCTTCTTGAACGTCGCCCCGACCTGACGGATCGGCGGCTGCTGATATCTGTCTGGCGAGCAAGCTCAAAGACTTCGAAGGATCTACGTTTAATTATCGATATAGTCATCCATTATTCTTGCTGAATGGATTGCTTACTGGACTTACTGCGGCTGCCGCCGGAGATTCGGAAGACATCCTGCGTACCTTTCTTGGTACCTGCCGTGCTTTCCTTTTCTTCTTCAACTTAAGGTCAGCTAGTTCAGCCAGAACCCCCTTATCAAGAACACTCTTTAGTTCTCTTTCTATGTCTTCAATCCCAACGCGAACTTTTTCTCCCCGATTCAATACTCGGGCTACCGTTCTCAATACAGAGTCAGTAAATACAGCACGAAGTAGAGACTTAGGCGTTAAGAGATTGATCTTTTGCCAATACTTTTCGAGGCTTCCCTTTAGGAAATTCTTTCTATGAAGCAAGAGGAACTTAGAAACTACGTCATCGGGCCTTTCAGTAAAATTGGACATTAAGTCAGTTTTAAAGGCGACTGAGCTTTCAATCCCTTCATCAGTAAGTTGCATATGGTATAGACGCCATTCGCAGCCATTTGTCAGAATCGCCCATTCTGTGCCATTTCTCATCGCATAATTCTCTGCCTGCTGAATATGTTTATCAGTGAGCTTAACTCCGGGTTGCTTAACTTCAACCAACAATTCGACTTTTCCATCTATCTTGATGGCAATATCGCAGTACTTATCTTTGATTTGGAACTCTTTGCTGATTTCTTTAAAGACATCGTACTTGAGCACGTCCTTAAGGAACTCAACGATGTACATCACAATATCTGCTTCTTTTTTCCCAGTTTCTTGGGCATTCTTAAATATCTGAGCGTAGCCAGATATCTTCTTTTTGAGTTCTTTGTCCATGCTGACCTCCATAAGGCTATTTCTTCGACTCTTCAATGAACCGATTCCGAATCAAGATCATCTATCCAATGAGTAATCTCCATCATCGTTCCGATACTTCGAGTCTTTTCTTCGGACGGCTTCCTTCCTGATCCGGCACCCCGCCGTCCTTGGGCTCATTGGGGTTTTCCGGTTGTATGACCGGCAGCCCGGGCGGAGACTCGAAGTAGGGGAAGGGTTGGCGCTTGGGATTTTTAGGGTCGAGTTTGACGAAGAACTTCATCGTCTCAGAGAGCCATTTCATGCTCTCTCCTCCGGCTATTTCAGAAACTACTTCCGAGACTGCGAACCAATGGGCTCCGAGGATTTTAAAAATCGAGCATCGTCCGGCTGATTTCGTTCCCAGACGTGATGAGAGAGTAGATGCCGAGGATCGCTACGAGGATGGTAATGACTGCGAAGATCAAGGTGAGGACCTTAAGTTCCTTGGGCTTGTCGGTGACAAGATGCACCATTCTTGTAATGATGTAGAAAGCGATCATCAATCCGATTGCCTGAATCATGAATCCCTCCTTTATTTCTTCGGTTCTTCGATGAACCGATTCAAGACCCAGATAACCCGCCCTCTTATTGGCCAGGGGTGGCCCTGGTCGTCTTCATGGTCCTTGCAGTCGATAACCAGCGGGAAGTCCCGAAGCTCTTCCGTCTTGCGGTCTTCCTCGTTCTTGTTGTCGCCGTCGATGATGCAGTAGCGCTTGTTGATCTTGATGAGCCGCTTGATGGTGACCGCGTTCCGGTCGGCGAGCCAGAAAGCATAGATTTGGCCCTCCTGCGGCTGGATGTCATTGCGGTCTATCCAGACGATAGAACCCGGGTAGATCGTCGGCTTCATGCTGATCCCATGCGTCGGGAAGGCAACGATCCGGTCAGGGTCGGACTTGTAGCCGCGGGGGAGAAGCTTTTTCATGAAGGGGAGGAACTCAGAGGGGGGGATTTCGGAGAGCTCGTTGCCAGGCCCGAGGCTCAGGGTGTCTTCGAAGAACTTGATGTTCTCCATCTCCTCGTGAGCGGTGTGGTAGGCGGCGTGCTCTTCGCGGACCTGGCGGTAGGGGACGAGAGGCTCGTCAGAAAGCAGTTGGAATATCGGAATCCCAAGAGCTAACTCTACTTTCTTGAGAAAATCCTCGTTATATCGTCTCTTCCCGTTAAGAATTTCATTCAAGTAGGCGCTCGATATCCCGGCTGCCTTCGCAAAAACAGAGAGATTCCCTTTGAATTGACGGCCGATTTCGCGCCTGATGTTTTCTCTAATCCCCATTTTTCTAAGTAATTGTATATTCGCAATTTGCGAAATTACAATAGGGAAAATAAAAAAATTCGTAATTTACGAAGATATTTCTTGACAAATAATTCGTAGTTTGCGAATATATATATGGAGGCGAAAGATGGCATTTACGAATCTCAGTGAATACAAAGCACAAAAGGGCCTTTCCAGCAGAGAAATGGCTCGACAGCTGGAGATTTCCGAATCCTACCTTTCCGAGATTCTTTCTGGTCAAAGGACGCCCTCAAAACGCCTCGCCGCAAAGATAAGCAGGATTACAAACATTCCCATCCTCAACCTTCTTTACCCCCATGACGAGGCCCGGGCATGAAAAGAGAAGAGCCCCTCTGGACAAAGTCTGAGACGGCGGCCTATCTCTGCGTCTCGGCCCGGACAATTGACAACTGGTGCGCGGCGCGGGTGCTTCCGTTCGTCCAGCTGCCGTGTGGAAAGCGGTTCGATCCCGCGAAGATCAAGGCTTTCGTCAGGGCCCGTGAGTTTGATCAGCATGTCCACTCCGGAGCCCAGGTTATCGCGAGGGCGTCATGAATTCCAATCTAAATGGATCGTCCATATCAGGATTCTCAGCTCTTCTCTACGTGAACTTCATCATCAAGAAGAAGTACCGCGTCGACGCCGTGGCCAAAGACATGCAGATCGCCACGGACACGCTCTACCGATACGTCCGCGGCGAGAATGTCATGCCGCCTGACCGGATCATTGACCTGGTTAAGGCCACCGGCGACGTAGAGCTCCTTGAGTTCTTCTGCGAGCCGTGCGGGTACATCCCCGTTCTCGCCGTCAAAGGGAAGCCGAGCAGGGAAGAAAGGGAAAAGGACCAGATCAGACTTTCGATACTGACAGGCCAGGCTCTAAAGGAGATAGAGGACGCTTTCGAGGATGGGAAGATCGACAAGACCGAGCTCCGCCGGATGGAGAAGGCCCTGGCCCGTCTTCAGCAGAAATCGGCCGAGCTCCGCGAGAAGCTTCGAAAAGAGGTTCTGTGATGGCCCCGAAATATGCGTCAAAGACGCGTCGTACGCATTTCTGCGGGCCGAACGCGGCTATCCCCGCATCCGTGGCCGTTTGCGATTTTTGCGGCCTGAAATTCGCTCCTACGCGGAAATGGCAATCCTTCTGTTCCGATAAATGCCGAAAAGGCTCTTGGGTCAGGAAGAAAGCCAACAGCCTTAAACTCGCCGACCTCGAAGCTCGAGTCACGAGAATCGAGCAGAGGCTCGGAATCAATCAAGGGGAGGTCTGAGATGATCAACATCTCCACGCTGGCGAAGCTCATCGCCTTCAAGTTCGGCTACAGCAGGGCGGCAGCCCGGGCCGTGGCCGAGGACATGCTCCGCGACGATTTTCCGAAGAACGGGATCGCAACTGTCGGCGGGGCGATCGTCTACCTCGACTACGTCAAGGGCCTGGTCCGGCCCAAGGAGGCCTGACGTGTTCCGTGTAGGAGACAGGGTTCAGATCAGAGGCACGGGGGAAACCGGGAAGGTTCTACGCGTGATCTCCATCGTCAAGGGGGTGGTCCTCAACAGGCCCCTCGCGATTGTTCGGCTCCATGATCCGGATCCGGACGGAGTCACGCTGACAACCGCCTTCGTGGACGAGCTCGAGGCCGAGGAGCACGCGGCTGGGAGGGCGTCGGCATGAGCCGCCCGAAGAGTGAGGCGACGCTCCAGAAAGAGCGGGACCGCGAGATCCGCAAGCAGCGCCGGGAGTGGAAACGCCGCGAACGGGAGCGCCGGAAGGCCGAGCGCGACGAACGCAGGAAGCGCCGCGAAAGCGCCCGGCACGGCGGGCAGATCCTGGTGCTGCCGGCGGCAGAGATTGACCCGAGCTTCCGCACGCTCCGCAGCTATCACCCGCTGCGGTTCTGCGAGTCGTGCTGCAGGATCATGCGCGATGATTGGATGAAGACCGAGGACCTTTGTCTCGGATGCTACAACGACAAGGGAGGTGCTATTCGGAAATTGAGAACGGACAGGGCTAGGGTGTCGAGGAACAGGGCGGCTGTGGCGGCCGCCCCGCTCCCCGACTTGGCTTGGGGGCCTTTGGCAGAGTCCGAACCCTCAGGCGATCCGGACCCCACATTGCCACCCTCAATATAGGACCGGGGACGATCGCTGTCAAGGGAAAGGGCTAAGGAGAAAAAAATGTCGAATCAAAGAAAGAAAGTCGGAGCCGGATGGCTCAAGACCTCCCAGGACGGAAAGAAGAAGTACGTTTCCGTCGTCATCAACGGCGGTCTCTCGCCGGACATCCACCTGGTGATGTTCCCGAACAGCTACAAGGAAGAGGGCAACCAGCCGGACTACATCATCTACCTGAGCGTGCCGAAAGACGCGGCCGCCGCGGAACAGAAGGCCGGCAAGCCCGAAGCTTCGGCCGAGTTCCCGGAGTCGGGCCAGGCGGCGGACGACGGGATCCCGTTCTGAGGACACACCATGAGTGCTTTCAGAAAAGCGGAACGAACGCAGGCGCGGCTGAAAATCGCGCTGACCGGACCCTCGGGGTCCGGGAAAACCTTCAGCGGGCTTCTCATCGCATCGGGGATCGGCAAGCGCATTGCCGTGGTCGACACCGAGAACAAGTCGGCCTCGCTCTACGCCGACATGGAAAAAGGGCAGCTCGCCGGGATCGCCTTCGACATTCTGGAGATCGACCCGCCCTACACGATCGGAAAGTACCTGGAGGCGATCGAGGCGGCCGAGCGCGATGGCTACGACGTCCTCATTATCGACTCGATCTCGCACGCCTGGGCGGGAGAGGGGGGCCTTCTCGACAAGAAGACGGCGCTCGACGCCCGGGGCGGGAACTCATACACCAACTGGGCGCAGATCACGCCGGAGCAGGAGCGGTTCAAGGCCCGGATCCTGCAGGCCGACATGCACATCATCTGCACGATGCGCTCCAAGCAGGACTACGTCCTCGAGCTCAACGATAAGGGGAAAAGTGCCCCGAAGAAAGTCGGGCTGGCGCCGATCCAGCGCGACGGGATGGAGTACGAGTTCACGACCGTCCTTGACTTGGCAATGGACCACCATGCGGTCGCCTCGAAAGACCGGACGGGCCTTTTCGACGGACAGGTCTTCAAGCCCACCAAAGACACGGGAGCCAAGATTATGAAGTGGCTCAAGGCGGCCAAGCCCGTCCCGAAGCCGCCCGCGCCCCAGGCCCCCGCTCCCGGGCCGAAGCCGCTCCCCGACGTCAAGGACGAGTTCACGGGCGATTTCCCCGAGGCTCAGGCCCCGCCGAACCAGATCAGCAAGGAGCAGACCGAGAAAATCCTGGACGGGATCCGCAAGCTCAACGGGCTCGGGCAGACCGACGCATTGGCCTGGAAAGGGATCTATCAGACGATCGCCAGGGTCTTCAAGAAGGACTTTGCCGAGCTCTCGGAGCTCACGGCGATCGAGGCCGACACGGTCATCGACTACCTGGCCCGCTGGGCGGACCACCTGAGCGCCCCGAAAGCGAAGCCTCAGGACGGGAGCGCGAAGCAATCCCATCAAAGAGCGGAGGCGTGACATGAGCATCGAATACGTTTTCCCCGAGGCCTCCGGGCCGGGCCCTGTCCCAGCCCAGGCCGATATCCAAGCCGAGGCGCTCACGGTTCCGGCCCGGGCGCGCGGGGTTGTGGTCACGGATCAGGGCAGCCTGGACGCGGCCAACGAGTTCCTCCAAGGCATCAAGCGGCTGGCCGCCCGGATCGCCGAGACTTTCGACCCGCAGATCGCCCGGGCGCACGCCCTCCACAAGTCGCTCCTGGCCGAGAAGAAGAAGTTCACAGAACCGCTCGAACTCGCGGAGAAGATCGTCAAGCCGAAGATCACGGCTTATCTCGTCGAGCAGGACCGGATCCGGCTCGAGGCCGAGCGCAAGCAATGGGCGGCCGAGGACAAGGCTCGCAAAGAAGCCGAGAAGGCTCTCGAGAAGGCCAAGGAGCTCGAGCAGCGGGGCGAGAAGGACAAGGCGGACAAGATCATCACCAAAGCCTACGAGAAGGTCGAGGCGATCAAGAGCGCCGCGCCCGAGGTTCCCGAAGCCCCCAAGGCCGAGGGGATCTCGCTGCGGGAGGCCTGGGAGTTCGAGGTCGTCGACGCCAACGCCATCCCCCGCGAGTACATGACGCCCGACCTCGTGAAGATCGGCCGGATCGTCCGGGCTATCAAGGACCAGACTAATATCCCCGGCATCCGTGTGTGGTCGAAGAAGACCATCGCGTCCCGGACCGGGATCCAGAACTGAGATGAACAGAAACCCCCGGGAGTCCAGCGCCAGACGCACCGAGGAGGGGCCGGTTCTTCACCCCCCTTGTCCGGGCCCCTCCCTCCCGGGTTCCTCCAAGAAAGGATCAAGCACATGCCGAGAAAACGGATGATCGACCCTGAGTTCTGGAACGACGAAGAGATAGGCGCCTGGTCGACCGAGGCCAGGCTTTTCTATATCGGGCTCTGGAACTTCGCAGACGACGAAGGCCGGCTCCGGGCCCACCCGAAGCTCCTGCGGTCCCAGATCTTTCCCTACGACGAGAAGCTCAACATCGAAAAGCTTAAGGGAGAGGTCGCGAAGAAAATCCTCTGGTACACGGCCGACGGCCAAGAGTACGGTTTCATCAAGAACTTCTTGAAACACCAGAGGATAGACCGTCCGGGAAAGTCGCAAATCCCAGCTCCGAGTAAGGATGTGCTCGAAGCGTTCCTGAATAATCGAGAACAACTCGACGAGGGCTCGACGATTCCTCGCCGACCGCTCGCTCCTAAGTTAAGAGAAGTTAAGTTAAGAGAAGAGAAGTTAAATACTGCCCCGACCTCTCGCGGGTCGGAGCCGCCGGAACGCGCCGTCAAGATCGTTTTCAACCACTCCGCGAACTCTTGGGAGGGGATCTCGGCCGAAGACATGAAGGCCTGGGGCGAGGCCTATCCCGCCTGCGATCTCAAAACCGAGTTCGCCAAGATGCGGGAGTGGATCCTGGCCAACCCGGCTAAGGGCCGGAAACAGAACTGGCGCAGGTTCATTTCGAACTGGCTGTCCAGGGCCCAGGACCGGGGAGGCACTTTCCCAGGAAACGGCCGAGGCGAGCGTCCGGTCTCCAAGATCGGGGGAAGTAATAAGCCGCCAGACAAAGCTTACTGGGCCGCTTATCGGAAAAAGCAGGATGAACTCCGCACGTCCGGCCTTGATGAGGAGGCGGTCAAGCTGAAGATGGCCGAGTGGACGCGGGAGAGACAGGGAGTACGGTCATGAGCTTCATTAGACTGCCTGATGATTATGAGCCGGCCGCACGCTGCGCGACATGTGATGAGTTCGTGCTCTTGAGCGAGGCGGTCTTCCATGAGAACGAGCATTTTCATTCAGAATGTAGGCCGGACTTGGTCCGCTGTGCTTGGTGTGGACTATGGCTCTACAAGACCGAGGCCAAGCAGATCGGCGAGGAGTTCTACCACCCCGTCTGCTTCCTGGAGGTGACGTGATGAAACGGCTCAACGACGACGCACTTCTGGCTTTGATCGGGCTGATCATCGTCCTCGTGTTCAGCCTGGGGATTATCGTCGGCGCGACGATCCACGCCGGAATTTCGAAGCAGCTCTCGGTGGACCGGGCGGCCGTAGCGGAGGCGAAGCGATGAACGCGGATTTTCTGCGGACCCAGGTCATGAGTTTTCTGCAGCGGCACAAGGGCCGGGAAAATGCTATCCCCAGGGCGGGCGTGCTTGCCCACCTCAGACCCTTTGAGCCGAAAGTCGATGACCGGAAGATGAGGGACATCTATTCCGCGCTTCCCGTCTGCGCGTGCCCGGAGGGACTCTTTATTCCGAGGACCCCGGCCGAGGTTCAGGAGTTCCGGATCTATCTCGAGAAGAAAGTCGGCCCCATCATCGCCGCCCGCCGCGTGAAGGTGATCCTGGCCTATTACCCCGGGCTCTGCGCCTCGAGCATGCAGCAGCAGAACCTATTCGAGCGCCGGCAGGAGGAATCGGAGATCTCCGCGCTCGGGCTCGGCGATTGAAAGGAGACGTCATGGCAGAGCAAGTATCACTTTTCCCGAAGGCTGACCAGGTCATCGGGACACTCGAGAACTACGCCAAGGACATCACCGACCAGATCAAGAAGGCCAAGGACGCGATCGAGAAGAAAGAGGCCGAGATAGAGATCCTCGAGCAGGAGTACGAGAACGTCCGCAAGTCCATCCGGATCGTCCGCGAAGAGATGACGGCCGACGTCTCGATCGATTTCCCGAAGGGAGAGGCCGAAGCGTGATCCGCCTGGTCATCCCCGGCGAACCTTGCGGCAAGCTTCGCGCCCGGACGTTCTACGACCGACGGGTAGGGCGCGTGATCTCCAAGACGCCCGAAAAGACCAAGAACTACGAGACGTTAATCCGTGAGCTCTTCGCCGTGAAGTACGAGGGCTTCCCGCCCCTCCTGGGCGCCGTGAGGCTTCGAGTGAACATCTTCCGCGGGATCCCGAAGAGTGTCTCGAACAGACAGGCCGAGAGGATGGAGGCGACGCTTGTCCGGCCGACGACCAAACCCGACGCCTCTAACGTGCTCAAGGCCGTCGAGGACGCACTAAACGGCCTGGCTTTCCACGACGACTCGCAGATCGTGGAAATCCTGGTACAGAAATACTACTCGCGGATCCCGCGGGTAGAGATAACCTTGGAGGGAGTGTCATGACAATTCAGCTGGGCATCTTCCTGATCTTCGCCGCCCTCATCCTTGGCGTATGCATTGGGGGGTACGCGAGGTCGACGAAAATGCGCGAAGGAGCGTTTCGGAGGGCGATCCGCCGATATCTCATTGACGAGGAGAGAAGACGCGGCCGAGTCTGGTGACTAGAGGGATCGACTTGATGGTGAAGCATGACTGAGAGGACTGAGAAGAGGCGGCTGGCCAGAGCCGTGAAGCGCGCTGCCGACGTCCTGGTCAACAGCAACTACAGGGTCACGCTCCTGCAGGGCGAAGTCTTCAACCTCGAGGCGCTGCGGGAAAGAGAGATCCGCAAGATCCGCGTGGTCATCGATGCCATCAAGCAGGGCGACGAGCAGAGGGTCCGGGCGTTCAAACTGCCAGGTATCTGCACGAAGGAGATCTGGTGCAAGCGCCACAATGAGCCGGCGTTCCTCATCAAGGAGATCAGGTGAAAAATATCTCGAACAAGTTTATTATTGAACCGACTCTTTTTTGGGGAGGTTCAAATGACAGCGATGGAGATCCTGGAAATGACAGCTAAGTACGCGGCCTCTATAGCAGTGGTTTTTTCGGCGATCGCCCTCATCATGAACACGAGGGCTTTCAGGTTACAGAGAAGAAATCTACAGGCTTCATTATTCAACGATATCAGGCGGCGAATCAGCGACCTCGAGGACCAACATTCAGATATTAAAAAAGGCGAGGCTGAAGATCTGGAGAGGTGGTATCTAAGAATCTTCAATGCGTTTGAGAGCTTTGCCTTTTACGCGAACCGAAGATATCTGGATAAGCATATGGTTATGTTTTACTCGTCAGGAATTGATTTCTACATTCAGGAAGTGGGCAAGAAATTCCCAAGTCTTGTTGAAGATTTAAAGAAGCGTGGAAGAGGAGAATTCTGCGAACTTGAAGAATATTGCCGGAAAGTCTTGAAAAGAAGCCTGCCTTTTTAGGATCCGTTTAGTCCTTCGGAGGATCTTTCGGAGGCTCTTCGCTGGGAGGTGGCGGAGGCGGGATTTCAGGATCTCTAGGCGGCCGCCAATTCTCTGGAATAATAGGACCATCCGAAGGAGGCCTCCACTGTTTCTCTCCTGGCTTGCCTGGTTTATCGGGCTTTTCTGGCTTAAAAGCTCTGGTCTTACCGAATAATTTCCCCCTCATTTTTTCCTCCTCGCTGGCCTAATTCTACCACATTACAAATCCTGTCAATATGGAAATTTACCCAGGTTTCCCGTCCCATTGAGACAGGTTTCCTGTCCATTTGGGACAGGTTTCCCGGTTTTACCAAAATCACACCCCTTATCATGTTCCCGAACGGAAAACGCTCTTTTCAGGAGGTTTCTATGAAAAAGCGTCTCATCGGCCTCATGGCCGCAGTCGTCATCTGCCTCTTCGCCGGAGCGGCTATCGCCCTGGCCCAGGACGCCACGACCGTCAACGTCTTCGGCGTTGAAGTCGACCTGACCCAGGTGGACGCGCTCGTGGCCATCCTCAGTGGCGCCGTCGTCACCCTGATCACCCAGTTCGTCAAGACTAAAGTGAAGTTCTTCTCGGAAGGACCGGGGGCCTTCCTGCTTACCGTCATCGTCTGCGCCGCGTCGACCGGGATCTATTTCCTGATCATCAATCCCATGAGCCCGTGGAACTGGATCACGTACTTGATCTATTCGGGCGTCGTGCTGGGCGAATCGACCGGATACTTCCACCTGTACAAGAAGATCACCAAGACCCCGTCCACGAACTGAAGCGATCCCGGCATGACCACGGACCAGCTCAAGGCCCAGTATCTCCGCGCCAAGGCCGTGGAGTATGCCTGGTCATTCCTGGGCCTCCCGTACCACTGGGGCGGGGACGACCCGATCCGCGGTTTCGACTGCTCGGGCCTGATGATCGAGGTTCTCCAGGGCGTCGGGCTCCTGCCGGCGAACTACGACACGACGGCCAACGGGCTCTATATCCGCTACAGCTCGAAGGCCGTGGCGAAGGGCTATGCGGGCTGCCTGGTGTTCTGGTTCAACTCTCAGATGGTCGCCACACACATCGAGCTGATGATCGACGATCTCCATACCCTCGGGGCCTCCGGCGGGGGGTCCTCGACGACCTCCCCGCAGGCAGCCATTGATCAGAATGCCTTTGTGAAGATCCGCCCGATCGGTTACCGGGGCGCCGGCTACAAGATTGTCGATCCCTTCAAGGTGCCCTGATGAAGAAGATCCTAGCTATCCTGGGTTCCCTGGCCGTATTCGCTGAGCTCGCCCTGGTCCTGATCCGGCAGAAGCAGAACCAGGACAAGATCGAGAAGGAATGGAGGAAGCATGATCGAGACGAAGCGATCAAGGCCGTTAAGGCTGGCGACCTGGCTGCTATTCGCCGTCTTGCTGACAAGTACCGTCCCGGCCTGTAAGCGCCAGGCGCCAGAACTCGGCCCTCCTCTCGAGGGCCCGGCTGGCGTGTCAGACGTCGTCCAGCAGCTTCCTTCCGGCAATTACGAGGTCACGCCCGGGCTCGTCTTCGAATGGCTCGAGCTCCGGAAAGAAGTCAAGCGGCTCAGGGAGTTGCTACGGAAGGAGAAAGGATGATCGCTCCGGAAATAGTTCAAGGCGCAACCGAGGCAGCACAGGCCGGGAGGTCGAGCCTCTTCCTTGATGCCGGAATGGTGACGCTGATCGTTACCAACGCGGGCCTCATCATCAAGGAATGGCTCCGGACCAGAAAGGTCAAGAAGGATAACGGGTCCTTCAAACCTTGCCTGGACCACGACCGCCGGCTCACGATCGTCGAACAGGGCCAGAAGCACACTGACGAGAAGATTGATCAGCTCCGACGTGAGAACCGGGAAGACCACAAACAGATCTTCGAGGCGCTCGACAAGCAGAAGTGAACATGGATATCCGCAAGGTCCCGATCTCCAAGGTCATCCCGTGGGAGAAAAATCCCCGCGGGATCAAGACCCTGGACTACGAGCGGCTGAAGCGCCAGATCCTGAAGCTCGGCGTCTACAAGCCGCTGATCGGCTGCCGCGAGAACGGCAAATTCGTCGTCCTCGGCGGCAACATGCGGATCCGGGCCCTCAAGGAGCTTGGGGTCAAGGAGGTCGAGATCTCGATCGTCAGGCCCGAGGACGAGGCCGAGAAGATCGAGTTCGCCCTCTCCGACAACGACCGGGCTGGCTTCTACGAGGACGACAGATTGGCTGAGCTCGTCCAGCCCTACCTCGCCAAGCTTAATCTCAACGACTTCAAGGTTGACCTTGGCCAGCCCGTCGACCTGACCTCCCTTATCGAGCGCTTCGGACCCGATATTGACTCCAAGGCCGACACGGTCCCGCCCATTGACGATTTGCCGTCCAAGACCCGCCGTGGGCAGGTCTTCCTGCTCGGAAAACACCGCCTTATGTGCGGAGACAGTGTAAACGCGACGGACGTTGCACGGCTCATGGATGAGAAGAAGGCCGACCTTATCTTCACAGACCCACCCTACAATGTCGACTATGGCTCTTCGAAGAACCATCCCTCCTGGAAGATCCGTTCCATTGCCAACGACTGTATGGACGATTCCGCGTGGCTCAAGTTCAATCAAGCCATGATTGAGGCCTTCAAGGCTCATCATCGTGGTGGAGATATCTACGTGTGGGGGGCTTCCGGGCCGGCCGGCATGCGCCAGCGCCTGGCGCTCATCGAGGCGGGGATCCATTGGTCGGCAACGATCATCTGGAAGAAACAGCAGCTCGTTCTTTCACCCGCCCGTTACCAGCGGATCTACGAACCCTGCTTCTACGGCTGGCTCAAGAAAAGCAGCTTCCGCGGGGATCGTAAGCAGACTGAGATCTGGGAGATTAGCCGGCCCACAGCATCGGATCAGCACCCGACGATGAAGCCCGTGGAGCTCTGCGCTCGCGGCATCGTCAACTCGAGCAAGCCCGGCCAGCTCGTTCTTGATCTCTTCCTCGGTTCAGGCTCAACGCTCATTGCCGCCGAGATCTCAGACCGTGTCTGCTACGGAATGGAAATCGACCCCAAGTACTGTGACGTCATCATCCAGCGCTTCGCTAAGTACACCGGGATCTCCGAACGCGATATCAGGAAGACCGCAAGATGAAAGTCAAAGTGGCGAAAGTCGGCCGGCCGTTCAAAATGGACCAGGTCAACCTCGAGCAGGTCGAGATCATCGCCTCTCTAGGCCTGGTCGACGAGGAGATCGCCGTCATCCTCGGCATTTCGCCCCGAACCCTCAATTACTGGAAGAAACACCCCGAGTTTTTGCAGTCCCTAAAAAAGGGAAAGCTCAAGGCCGACTTCCAAGTCACGAAGAGCCTCTACGAGAAGGCCAAAAACGGGGACACCGGAGCCATTATCTTCTGGCTCAAGAACCGGAGGTCGGACCTCTGGCGCGACAAGCAGGACGTCCAGCATTCCGGGGAGATCAAGGGCGGCGTGATCATCAACGTCCTCACGGCCGTTCCCAGGCCTCAGGAGACGGGGAAGAAGCGATGAACGCCGAACCCGTGACCGTCGACCTGACCCAGCGCTACGATCCGCGCCGGAACCCCAAGCAGATGGAGTTCCACTCCCGGCCCGAGATGTACAAGCTCTACGGCGGGGCCCTGGGCGGAGGCAAGACCGGGGCCATCGTCAACGAAGCGCTTCAGCTGCTCCTCGACTTTCCCGGCAACTTCGGCCTCCTCATGCGGAGAACCTGGCCGTCCTTCCGGGACACGGTCTTCCCGCAGCTCGAGAAGTTCATGCCCAAGGAGATCATCAAGAGCTGGAACCTCTCCGAGAAGCTCATCGAGTTTGTCAACGGCTCGCGGCTCCGCTACGGCGGGATCGGCGATAGCCCGAACGACTGGCAGAAGTTCATGGGCGGGGAGTATGGCTTCATCGCCCTGGATCAGGCCGAGGAGTTCAACGAGCAGGAGTTCAAGATGCTCTCGACCCGGCTGCGGCTGAAGCTCCCCGGGATCCGATACTACTTTCTCATGACATGCAATCCCTCCCAGGGCTGGCTCAAGGAGCGGTTCATCGAGTCGAGCCTGCCGAACCACGTCTTTGTCCCGGCGCTGCCAGCCGACAACCTGGCCAATCTCCCGGCCGATTACATCAACAACCTTCTGGGGATCCTAGACGAAAATCAGGCCAAGGCGCTGCTGCAGGGCGACTGGAACGCGGCCGGCGCCCCGGACGATGTCTTCAGCTACCTGCAGCTCAAGGAAGCCTTCGAACGCAAGGCCGAACGCGGCTTCCCCGTTGAATACGGCGTCGACGCGGCCCGCTCCGGCGACGACAAGACGGTCATCGCCCGCCGCGAGGGGATGACGGTCCGGATCGTGTTCTCTGCCCAGGGCCTCGACCTCATGAGGTCGACGGGCGAGATCTGGAAGGACATCTTCAACCTACCGCTCCTCGAGCTCGTCCAGAACGGGCTCAAGCGGATCACTGTCAAGGTGGACGCCGACGGCCTGGGCGCGGGGATTGTCGACCGGCTCCAGGAGCAGAAGCCGGAGAAAGAAGCCCTGGTCATGGACATGATCCGGGAAGCCCTCCCGAAAGCGAGCCGAGAAGAGCTGGATAGGTCTGGTTTCGTGTTCCGTTTCGAGATCTTCGAGATCCACGGAGCGGCCGCGGCTCACGACAAGGCCCGGTTCAAGAACCAGCGCGCCGAGATCCACTGGGGGATGCGCGAGCTCCTGGCGGACCTTTCTCTGCCCATCCCGAGGGAGGTCATGAGCCAGTTCCTGTCGATCAAGTACAGGGTCAACTCAGCCGGCCAGATCGAGATCCTCGCCAAAGAGAAGATCAAGGAGAAACTCGGACGCTCGCCCGACGAGGCCGAGGCCGTCATCTACGCCCTGGCCGCTGAGCCGCCGAGGGCAGCGCCGAGATTGTGGAGAGCCTGATCATGAGCTGGAAATTCTGGCGTCGGCAGGAGAAGAAGCAGGCGGGCGGCGTTTACTCGGTCTACCTGCCCGGTGTCGGGAAGATCATGGGGGACCGCGTCCACCAGTACATCAAGGCGTTCGAGCTCAGCGAAGTCATCTATGGCTGCATCACGCTGATCCAACAGGCGGCCGTCCTGGTCCCCTGGTACGTCTATCGCCGGCAAGGGGACGAGATCGCGGAGCTGCCGTCGGGCCCGCTTGTCGATTTCGTCCGCCGGCCCGGGCCCCGGATGGCCTGGTCAAGGTATATCGAGACTTACCTTGGCCACCTTCTCCTCACCGGGAATACCTTTCAACGATTCATTGTCCCGTCGTTCAAGACGCGGGCGGCGGTCCAGTTCCTGAGGCCGGACCGCGTGACGCCCAAGATGGGCCCGCTGGGGACGATCCTGTACGAATACCGGCCGAAGGGACAGATGCAAACGTTCCTCGATGACGAGGTCCTGCATATCAAGCTCTACAACCCGGAGGAAGACGAGGACAACCTCAAGGGCGTGAGCCCCGTGGCCGCGATCGCAAAAACGGTCGATGTTGCCTCGTACGCCCTGGAATGGATGCTGCGGATGCTGGAGAAGGGCGCCCAGCCGACCGTTTCCCTGGCAACCGAGGGCAACCTGACGCCGGAGCAGAAGAAAGACCTGAAGGAACAGATCAAGAACGACTACCAAGGGCCCGAAAACGCCATGAATCCGCTTATCCTCGAGGGCGGCCTGCGGCCATTCCGTCTCGGTTTCTCGCCGAAAGACGTCGAGTTCGACACGACGCTTATCTCGGCCATGCGCCGCGTCTGCCAGGTCTACAAGGTGCCGTCGGAACTCCTGGGCGACCCGCAGACGAAAACCTACAGCAACGTCCAGGAGGCCGAGAAGCGGCTCTACTACAAGGCGACCCTGCCGCACCTCAACATGCTGCGCGACGAGCTGAACCAGTGGCTCGTCCCAATGTTTGACGACAGCGGCCAGATCTTCCTGGACTACGACACGTCCGATCTCGACGCTTTGTCCGAGGATATGGAGAAGGTCTGGGAGCGGGCCGGCAAGGCCGTCGAGCGCGGCATCATCGACCGGAACGAGGCGCGCGACATGATGAGCTACGGAAAGTCGACCGAGCCCGGGGCCGACCGTTTGACGGTGTCGGCCAGCGTCGTGCCCCTCGAGGCGATTACGGGCACGGGGACGGAGGAGGAATAGGGATGCTGTACGAGGCCGTCGAGCGGGCCGCCTATGAGGCGAGGCCGCGGATCCTCGTTCTCGATGACCGCGTGACGGCGCTGGCGGCTTTGCGCCGGTATCTCGACTCCGGGGAGCCCGGTGCCATGCGCCTCATCCGGGGCCTTTGGCGGGAGCAGGCGGCGGCCGTGACACCGAAGATGGCCGAATGGATGCTCAGCATCAGGGCCCTGCCGGCGGCCCTGGCCGACGAGTGGTTCGTGCAGGCAACCGAGCTCTGGGAAGAGAAGCTCGAGGCGCTGGTTGAGGCGGCCCTGCAGGCGGCTGGCGAGCGGATGGCGCGGCGGATCAACGAGACGCGGAAAGAGGCGTTTACGCTCGACGTGACGGGCGCCTCCGTGGTGCGCTGGATGACGGCCGCCGGGGGGGCGCTCATCCGGGAGCTTTCGGCCTCTCAGGCCGCGAGCATAAACGCCCTGCTCCAGCACCAGGTCTTCATCGGCATCACAAGCCCGTATCACCTGGCCCCCATGATCCGGCCAATGGTCGGGCTCCTGCGCCGGGAGGCCCTGGCCGTGGCTCGTTATCGGGTGGAGCTTACGGCCTCAGGCCTGGCGGCCGGCAAAATCGATGCCCTGGTCGGTAAATATGCCTCCCATCTGCACAGGGCCCGGGCCGAGCGGATCGCCCGCACGGAGCTTTCGAATGCTTACAACCACGGGCAGCTCGAGGCAATGAGGCAGGCGCGGGATGAGGGTTATATCGCGGAGGTCCGGAAGACCTGGCAGACGGCGATCGACGAGCTCACCTGCCCCGAGTGCTCCGCGCTCGACGGCGAGACGGTCGGCCTGGACGAGAACTTCACGGGCGGCCTGGAGAGCCCGCCTGCGCATCCTCACTGCCGGTGCAGCGTGACCTATCAGGCCGCAAGGAGATGACGACATGAAAAACGAAATGAAGATCTTCCGGTTCGAGGTCAAGGAACTCGACGACACAGGGCGATTCTCCGGCTATCTCTCGACGTTCGGCAACGTCGACGCCGGCGGGGACGTCGTCGAGAAGAGGGCCTTCAAGAAGACGCTGGAGGAGAACGACGCCTTCGCCCTCCTCTGGGGCCATTCGGCGAGCACGCCGGGCCAGATCGTAGGCTCGTTCCACGGCAAGGAGGACAGCTACGGCCTCAAGGTCTCCGGCGAGTTCTTCGACGACGAGGACAGCCAGAAAGCCCGCAAGAAGGTAAAACGCCTCTTCGATCGCGGCATCAAGGTTGGCCTGTCGATCGGATACAGGGCGATCAAGTGGGCGCTCGACACGCTCGACGGCCAGCCGATCCGCCGTCTCCAGGAGATCCAGTTGAACGAGGGTTCGCTGACGCTCTGGCCGATGAACGAGCGGGCGCTCGTGGACGCGGTGAAAGCGGCCGAGGGCGGCGAAGCGCTCGAAACGAAGCCCTATCCGAACGAGCACTCGGCCCGCCTCAAGAGCCCGGACCTTTTCGACGACGGCACCTTCCGCCGGAAGAAGGACGGGACGATCTACGGGCGGATCAAGCTGCCGGCGACGGTCTCGGTCATCTGGGGGAAGCTCAAGGACCAAAACGCCCCTGACGACAACCCGGTCCCCCAGGCCCTGCGCTTTCCTGTCAACGACTGGACGGTCTCCGAGGCCAAGAAATGGTTGAAAGACAACGGGATCAAATACATCGCCTTCGAGCCGGCCGAAAAGACCGGCGAGCACTCCGAGCCCGAGCCGCCGAAAGCACTCGGCGAGGAGCCGCGGATCCTGTCTCCGGTCCTCGAGGGGCTGGAGAGAGAACAGGCCGCTAAAAGGCGCCTGTTCTGCGAGGCGATGAAGATCCTTGAAAAAACATAACGGAGGAAATCACACATGGAAGAAAAAGAGAAGAAAGAGCTGCTCGACGCCGTGAAATCCGACCTCGTCCGCGAGACGAAGGAGGACATCGAGAAGATCAACAAGCTCATCGCGGACGAGCGGAAGCACTACGAGGACACGCTGAAAGGCCGGATCTCCGAGGCCGACTTCAAGGCCTACCAGGAAAAGAGCCAGGCCGAGGAGCTCAAGATCAAGCAGAAGGTCGACGAGCTCGAGATCAGGCTGAAGACCGCGGCCGTCATGGGTGCCGGCGAGAGCAAGGAGAGGAGCCCCGAATCGAAGGCCTTCCTGAACTTCATCCGCAAGGGCGCCGTCTCAGCCGACGAGCAGAAGCTAATGCGGGTCTCGGAGGACGTGACCGGCGGCTACGTCTCGCCGATCGAGTTCCGGGCTCGGCTCATCGAGCTTCTGACCGAGATCTCGCCCATCCGGCAGATCGCTTCGGTCGAGACGATCGGCGGCAGCGGGGTCGAGTTCCCCAAGGAAGGCAGCGACACGGTGACGGCCGCCTGGCCGGACGAGACGCTCGTTGCGGGCGATTACAAGTTCGCGATGGAGAAGTTCGAGCCGTTCGAGCTCCGGGCCCTCGTCACTCCCAAGCGCACGCTTCTCGAGGACGCGGCCTTCAACGTCGAGGCCTACATCCAGCGGAAGACCGCCGAGAAGTTCGCCAAGAAGGAGGGCCTGGCGTTCATCACCGGGAATGCCGTCTCCAAGCCCGAGGGCTTGCTGACGAATCCCAACATCCCGTTCGTGAAGAGCGGGGACGCCTCGAACCTGACGGCCGACGGGATCATCAAGCTCATTTACGACCTGCCCGCCTACTACGCCCGCAACGCCAAGTTCGTCATGAAGCGCAGCACGATCCTCGACGTCCGGCTGTTCAAGGACAAGAACGACCAGTACCTCTGGCAGCCCTCGTACCAGGCCGGCCAGCCCACCACGCTCCTCGGCTATCCGATCATCGAGGCCGTCGACATGCCGGCCGTCGCCTCGGATTCCTTCCCCATTCTCTTCGGCGACTTCCAGGCGGGGTACATGATCGTCGATCGGGCCGACGTCGTCATGCAGCGGCTGCTCGAGGTCTACGCCACCCAGGGCCTGGTCGGGTTCCTGTTCTGGAAGCGCGTCGACGCCCAGGTCATCCTGGCCGAGGCGCTCCGCAAGCAGAAGGTCGCCGCGTAAGGAGGTATCATGAGAGACCTTTTCAGCAGCTACAAAGTCGCCCCGGCCTTCGGGCCGGTGGCAAGGCCCGCAGGCGCCGGGATCACCGTCGATCTCCAGTTCTTCGAGGGCGCCCTTTTCGTCTTCCAGTCGGGCGCGATGGGCGCCGTCGCCGCCACCTACACCTGGAAGCTCCAGGAGAGCGACCAGGCCGGAAGCGGCTTCGCCGACGTCGCGGCCGAGCACGTGCTCGGCGGGCCCGAGGTCGTCTTCGACCAGGCCGTCGGCGGCGACGCCAACGCCTCGAAGAAGCTCGGCTACATCGGCCACAAGCGCTATGTCCGGGTGTTCGCCACGGAAGCGACCGCCGGCACGCCTACGTCGATCATCGGCGCGGCCGCCGTTCTCGGCCGTCCCCGCCACGCTCCCGCTGAATAAGCTGACGCAGAAGACCGAATGAACCGGGACGGGGGCGGGGCGAGAGATCGCTCCGCCCCCGGATTCCGCACCACAGGAGGAGAGCATGAAAATCAGGATGCTTCAGACCCAGAAGGGAAGCCCGGACGGGATCCAGGTGTTCTCTTATGAGGCCGGACAGAAATACGACCTGCCGGACGGCCTGGCCGGCGTCTTTCTGCACGAGGGATGGGCCGAGGAGGACAAGGAGCAAACGCCCGAGAGGAAGGATGCCGGGCTGAAGGGAGCCGGCCGGAAGAAGTAACCCCGGAAGAGAGGACAACCGGAAATGGCCGTCGTAACGCTCGAAGAAGCCAGGGCCTACCTGCGCGTCGATAGCGAGGATGAGAACGCCCTCGTCACCGCGATGATCGACGCGGCGGAGAAGCACGTCGAACAGCTCACGGGTCGCGTTCTCCTCACCCGGGAGTTCGAGCTCGTCCACGACCAGGTTTCATCGTCGATCGAGATCCCGAAATCGCCTCTGCGGGCCGTGAAGAAGATTGAGGTCGTCTCCGAGGAGGGTGTGAAGACGGAAGTGCCGGCGTCGATCTATGACGTCGCGATTTCCGGCACGCTGGGCCGCGTGAGGCTCAAGCCCGGCTGCGTCTGGCCCGAGCACCGCGGTTTCGCCTCGTTCATTATCACGGTCGAGGCCGGCTACGGCCAGGCGGCGGACGTCCCCCAGGGGCTCAAGCAGGCAGTCCTGGCGGCCGTGGCCGTCCTTTTCGAGAGCCGCGGCGAGGTGAATCTGGAAAAGCTCAACGCGGCCGTTGCGTCTCTGTGCCTGCCTTTCAAGGTCTGGAGAATCTGAATGGCGAAAAGGACGCCGGTCGGAGAAATGAACCGGAGGATCAAGTTCCAGTCCAGGCAGGAGACCGACGATGGCTACGGCGGCAAGACGGTCGTCTGGCTCGATTATGCGAGCGCCTGGGCGAAGGTCGAACCTCTCTCCGGCCGCGAGTATTTCGACGCCCACCAGACACAGGCGGACGTCACGCACAAGGTGACGACGCGGTTCCGAGGGGACATCGACGAGATGATGAGAATCGCCTATGGCGAGAAGATCCTGGAGATCGAGGCGGTCCTCGACGTCGAATCCGCCCATCAGCGGCTGGTCATCATGGCCCGAGAGGTGAAGTGATGGAGATCAAGGCCGAGATCAAGGGGCTCGATGAGCTGAAGAAAGCTCTCAAGGACTTGGACCGTTTCCCCCGGGTCAAGGCGGAGGTCGGCGCGTCAGCCCTCGAGATCCAGGGCCTGGCCAGGCGGGACGTGCCCGTCAAAACCGGCCACGCGAGGAACACGACGATCGTCGAGTTCGAGAGTGGCGGGGCCTCGGCTGAGATCGGCACGGTTGCTCCCTATGCGCCCTACATCGAGTTCGGGACAAAGCACATGCCGGCGCGGCCATACCTCATCCCGGCCTACGATGAAGTGGCGCCGAAATTCCAGGAGCATCTGGCGGAGATCTACAAATGAGATCGCCCTTCCTCACTCTTCACAAGGCTCAATACGACCGGCTGACGTCCGCCTTGCCGGGCCATCGGATCTATGACGCCCTGCCGGAGCAGGCCGAGTTCCCCTACGTAGTTATGGGCGAGGTCTCCGGGCGGGACTGGTCGGACAAGTCTGCGGCCGGCCAGGTGGTTTTCTCAACCCTCCACATCTGGTCCCGGTACCCGGGGCGCAAGGAAGTGGCGGAGATCCAGGACCAGGTCCTCCAGGCGCTGACATCGGCGCCGCTCGATCTCGGGCCTTCGTTCCGGGCCGCCTTCATCGGGCTCGACATGAGCGAGATCATCATCGACATCGACGGCACGACCCGGCACGGGATCGTGCGCATCCGATACCTTATCGAGGAGATATGAACATGGCCAGAAAGAAAGCGTCTCAGCCCGAGGCGCAGGCGATCCCCAGGCCGGATCCCGAGGCTGTCGAGAAGTTCGACGCGCTCATGGCCGAGGAAACCCGCAAGACTCCCCCTTGTCCTCGGAAAGTGGGCCCCGTCGACGTCGGGGCGGAGATCCTCAGGAACCTTATCCTTCCTGCACGCGCGACGCTCGAGTTCAAGACGCGGGAGCTCCTCTTCTGGCTCCCCCCTGACGAGGGCATGGACCACGAGCTGGGGGCGATCATCAAGGCAGGGGACAAGGCCGAGGCTGGCGCGGCGCTTGATGCCGCGATCCGGGCGGCGGAGCCGGAGAAGACCTGGCGGCATGAGGAGGTCGCCTTCTTCCTGCACGCCGTCCAGTTCTCACGCCCCAAGACGACCGAGATCCGCTTGAAATACATTTTCCGCTTGAGGCCGACCGAAGCCTGAGCGGTGAGGAGGTAAGACATGGGTAAAGTGCGCGGATTGGATGTTTACCTCAAGGTAAACACAGGGACCGTCGGAAGCCCCGTCTGGACGAAGGTCGGAGGGCAGCGCGGCGCGACCATCACGCCGAGCCTGACCGACATCGACGTCACCGACAAGGACAACGAAGGCTGGATGGACAACCTGGCCGGCCTGCGGTCGTTCGACGTCGAATTCGACGCCTTCCTGATCGAGGACGACGCGGGCTTCCTGGAGGTCAAGAAGGGCTTCTGGGAGAGGAAGGATCTGCATTGCCAGGTCATCACCCCGACCAAGACCTACACGGGGTACTTCCGGCTCACCGAGATGCCGATCGAGGCGCCCCACGACGACGCTGCCACGGTCAGCTTCACGCTGAAGAACATCGGCCCGATCGTCGAGTCGTAAGGAGGGTGACATGGCAGACCTGACCGTACAGGTTATTTCTCTCTCCGGCCTGGATCCGATCTATGGAGCGGCGGCCGAGCTCGGAGATGCCTTCCTCAACTCGGGCCGGGAGTATCTCCATGTCAAGAACGGGAGCGGGGCGGCGGTGACCGTCACCATCGACTCCCAGGTCGACTGCAATCAAGGCTTCGACCATGACGTGGAGGTCTCTGTCCCGGCGAGCGGGGAAAGGATCATCGGGCCCTTTCCCAAGGCACGCTTCAACGACGCGGCCCAGAAGGTCCAGGTGGCCTACTCCGGCGTCACGAGCGTCACGGTCGCGGCCGTGCGCCTGCCTTGAGGAGGGTGCATGAAGGAATACGCGATCGACCTTGACCAGCGGCATCAGCTGGCCTACGACTTCGGCGCCTGGGACCTCATCGCAGAGTATTTCTCGAAGAAGAGCAACACGAAGCCCGAGGAATTCGACCCCCTGAAGCTCAACATCTCCACGCTCGACGTGCCTTTCCTGGTGTGGGCGGGACTGGCGTGGGAGAACCCCCAGCCGGCGCTCGAGGACATCAAGCGGCAGCTCAACGCGGGGATTCGGGAGCGAAGGTTCTCGATCATGGACCTGTCGCTCCTGGTGACCGAAGCGATCTTCGCCCATGCCGGTATGAAGTACGAGGCCGGCGGCGAGTCCGGAACGGGAAAAAAAGCGCCCGGGCCAAGGCGCGTGGTCCCTGGCTCAAAGAGGCCCGGAGACAAGCAGCCTACATAGGGATCTTCCGGGAGAGGGAATTCAAGCGCCTGCTCCCGGCCGAGCTCAACCGAGCCGTCGCCGCCGAGAACGAGCGGGAGAAGGAACGATGGTTCCGGGACGCCTGGTTCGCGTCCCTCCTTCTCCGCCCGCACATGCGGAAAGGACGGTCGGTCGATCCGCTGGACCTCATGCCGAGGATCCTAACCTCGCAGGCGGCGGCCCCCAAGACCAAGGCTGAAAGGATGAAGGAACTCCGGGCCCTACGAAAGAGGCTGAACATCAAGTGAGATGCGAACGATGACCGTCAAGAGCCTGCTCGTTAAGATCGGAGCCGATGTCTCGGAGTTTAGCCGGGCCGTAAACGAGGTAAATCAGAAGACACGCGCCCTCAGCGCGGGCCTGACGAAGGCCGGCACGATCTTAACGGGCGCTGTCACTCTGCCTCTCGCCGGGCTGGGCGTGGCAGCCTTCAAGGCGGCCCTGGACGTCGACGACGCGATGGACCTCATCCGGACCCGGACCGGGGCTACAGGGCAAGCCCTGGAATCCCTCGAAAGCTCGGCCAAGTCTGTGGCCAGGACCGTTCCTCAGAATATCCAAGAGGTCTCCCAGGTCATCGCCGACCTCAGCACCCGGACGGGCCTGGCCGGTTCGGCGCTCGAGGTGATGGCCAAAAGAACGCTCGACGCGGCGCGGCTCATGGGCGTCGACTCGGCGCAGCTTGTGGCCTCCTTCACTCGGACGCTCGGCGACTGGGGGATAGAGGTCGAGAAGGCGCCAGCGGCGCTGGATACCCTCTTTGCGGCCTCCCAGGCGACTGGCGTCGGGCTCGAGCGGCTCAACGCCCAGATCGTCCAGTACGGCGCTCCTCTCCGGCAGATGGGCTTCTCGTTCGAAGAGGCGGCCGCGCTCATTGGCAAATTCGAGAAGGAGGGCGTCAACTCGGAGCTCGTCATGGGCTCGCTCCGGATCGCGCTCGGCACGATGGCCAGGGAAGGGAAACCAGTCGTCGAGACCTTCCAAGCCATGATGGAGCAGATCAAGGCGACGGGTGATACGTCTGAGGCCAACCGGTTGGCCCTCGAACTTTTCGGAGCCCGGGCGGGCCCGGATATGGCCGCGGCCATCCGGGAGGGCCGGTTCGAGATCGGCTCGCTCGTGAAAACGCTGAAAGCCTCAAGCGGCGCCGTCCAGAGCGCGAATGAGGATACGCGGGGATTCGCCGAGATCTGGCAGGAGACCAGGAACAAGGTCATCCTGGCGCTCGAGCCGCTCGGAAAGATCCTGCTGAGCCTGGCCGAGAACGTGCTGCCGAAGATCGCCTCTGCCGTCGAGGCGGTTGCCGGCGTCTTCGCACGGCTTCCCGGGCCGGTCAAAACGGCGCTCGTTGCACTCGGCGGGATTGCGGCCGCCCTGGGGCCGGCGCTCATCATCATCGGACACCTGGTCGTTCAGGTGCCCATTCTGACCGCAGGCCTCGGCCTCCTCGGGAAAGCGTTCCTCGTAGCCATCGGGCCGATAGGGCTCTTCACCGCCGCAGCAACGGCCGCCTACAAGATCACCACGGATCTGATCAAGGCCAAAGAGCGTGCCATCGACGCCGACTACGCGCTCTTCGAGAGCCAGCAGAGGCTCGGGAAAAAGCTCCGCGAGGCGGCCGACGCGGCCGGCATGACCCGGCGTGAGTTTGTCGAGCTGAGTCGGAAATACGGCGATAATACGGCCGCGCTGGCGCAGGCCATCAGGAAAGGCCAGGAAGGGGAGGCGCTCCAGAAGGCTCTCGCCAAGGTCGGCAGAGAACACGCTGAGGCCATCGACAAGCAGCGCGGGGCCCTGAAGCTCGAACAGGAGGCCCAGGAGAACGTGAACCTTGCCCTCGCGCTGTCCGAGGAGCAGATCAAGCGCGTCACGTCCCTGCGGCAGCTGCTCACCGACGAGATCAAGAAAGCGACGCTGTCCGAGACCGAGTACAGCCGGTGGGCTCTGAAGGCGGCCTATGAAGAACGGGTGAAACAGATCGGAGAAGAGGTCAAGGACGAGAAAGCCCGTGGCGAGCTCCTCCTGGCCGCCCGGCAGTCCTACCATGTCCAACTGGCCACCCTGGAACGCTCGGTGCTTGAGAAGCGCACCCAGGATGAGACCGCCTTCCTGGACGAGGTCAAAGCCGCCGAGAACGCCTACTGGGCCGAGCGGTTGGCCGCGGCCCAAAGCTTCCAGGACCAGCGGGCTAAGCTCACCGACGGCATCATGCAGATGACTCTCTCCGAGCACGACTATAGGCTATGGTCGCTCGAGCAGGAGCGGGTTGCCACCGAGACATGGATTAGCGACCACAAGACCATGTCCGTCCAGCAGAAGGAAGAGCTGCTGGCGCTCCTGACCGACTACTACGCCAGGAAGCGCGCCCTGGCCGAGGATGACGCCTCGGAGGATATCGCCCTGGCCGAGGCGACGCAGGCGGCCCTGGCTGACGTCTATCAGACGGGCTTCGAGAGGATCCTCGGCGCTTTCGAGGAATTCGGCTCCGGGGCAAAGACGGTGTTCGCGGCCTTCGGCTCGGCCCTCAAGGAGACCGTCAACGCGGCCCTGTCCGCGCTCAAGCAGCTCGTTGCGGGCGTCATGGCGGCCGCGGCCAAGAACATCATTGCCAAGCACTCCGAAGCGATCGCCAACGTCATTGCTAGCGTAATGGGCTCCATCCCCTTCCCCTTCAGCCTGGCAGTGGTCGGAGGGGCGATCGCGGCGGTGAACGCTCTTTTTTCAGCCATCAAGCTCGGCGAGGGCGGCCTGGTAACAGGCCCCACTCTGGCTCTCGTTGGAGAGGCCGGGCCTGAAATGGTGATTCCCCTGAACAAGCTCGATATGTTCGGTGATCGCGGTGGGGGCCCGACCGAGCCGGCTGTCCTTAATTTGAACCTGTACGCGCCCATGATCCAGACGACCGGTCTTTCTCGAGATGAGATCGACCGCGCGTCCTCGGATCTCTTTGAGGCGGTTGAAGGTCAGGCGCGCCGGCGGGGTTATAACCTGAGGCAAGGAAGGTGATCAATGCCTGAAATCCGGCTCGGTCCCCAGGGACGGGAAATCAAGCTCCCGGCGCCTCGTTTCCGCGCGAGTCCCAGCTGGACGGTCAGGCTGCAGCGAAATATCGAAAAGGTCATCATGGCAGACGGCTCGGCGCAGTATATCTTTAAGAATGTCGAGCTGAAGGAGTGGGCTTTTGAATGGGATCTCATGACTCGGGCCGAGCTGGATGATTTCGTTTGGCTGAGCCGTTTTAAGGAGGCTCTCCGCTTTAAGAACACCTGGGATGATGAGACATGGTATCAAGTCGTCATGTTACATTTCGACTTTTGGCCTCTGATTGATGTACACACGGACGATGTACGATACAAAATCCATATTACATTGGAAGAAGTCAGGTAAATGCAGGAGATCTCTCCCGTTACCCCGACGGAGCTCCTGGCTCCGACGAAGGAGCTGCTCTACAGGTTCGAGATTTATGACGGGGCGTCGTGGATCGACCTCTGCAACCTAGGTGGAAAGAACTACCTGATGGACAAATCCATGCGCGTCGAGTTGAGCGGGCCTGGAAGGACGCCCGAGCCGATTGCCGGCAAATGGTCGGCCTCGATCCTCAACAAGGACGGGATCTTCGACCCGTTCCACCCAACGAGCGAATATGCGGGCTTGTTCAGGATTGGGCGTAAAGTTCGGCTATCGCTCGGCGGCGTCTACGATGGCGAGCCCCTCTATTGGGCTAGGCTCATCGGCTACATGGACGCGCCAGAGTTCGATGATGAGTCGCACTCGATCAAGCTTTCCGGCCTGGACTTCACGAAGCGGCTGGCCGACACGAAGCTCTACAAGCCCAATAATTACTGGGGCCGCATCGAGACTTTGTCGTCCGTCTCGTCGTTCACTGAGACCGGAGCGCAGCTCTATGACAAGGCCGACGCGATGGACATCGACAGCGAGGCCGATGACATCAGTACAGACTGGGGGCTCAACGGCGTCACGTTCACGTCCGAGGGCCCCCCCCCGGACATCCCCGCCGGAGGCGACGGCGACTACGCCGGAGAGATGATGACGACCGCCGACTCGGGCAATGCCATCGCCGTGATCGCCAGCGTTTCGGCTGACACCCGATATGTCCTCAAGGTCAAATACTACCGGCAAAACGGCCACATCACGAAGTTCGAGGTGGCGAACGGCGGTGAGTGGAAATATGCGTTCACGGATGATTCCGTGCCTGACGCCACATGGCACACCTGGACGCAGGAGATGGACAACCTTACGGCCGGGAATCTCTGGTTGCGCATCAGCATGTCCAGTGCGGCGGGGGCGGTGCTGTGGATAACCAGTATATCGCTAAAGGCTTGCGACAAGAATTGGAATAAGTATCAGATGCCGTCGACGTGCAACGGGCCTCACTATGTGACGCTGGACGGCGACGCCGTCAACTACGGCGACCCGGTGGGGCGAGACGGCTCAGGCGGCGGATGGTATTATGACGAGCCGACAAAGATGTTTTATTTCGACGAGCACAAGACCGTCGAGGAAGGAACTGATAATTTACTTATCTATTACTACGAAACGCAGATCGTTGAGGACGCCGTGGCGGGCCTGTTGGTCCGGGCCGGGCTGTACGCAGGCCAGGCGACGGCGCTGGCTGCGATGGACTACGTACCGACCGGGGTCACAATCCCTCGCGTCTGGTTCGAGTCGGGGGCCTCGGCCCTCGAGGCGGTCCGGATGCTCTGCGAGCGCGTCGACTACCGTTTCTGGTTCGCCTACGACGGGACGCCGTGCTTTAATCCAGCGCCCGAGGCAACAGAGCCGGTATTCGAATTCTCGAGTTATGGGCATATCAAGGCGCCCAGGAGAAGACAGGAAGTAGCCCAGATTCGCAACCGCGTTGTGGTCGAAGGGGCGGAGCGGGCGATGTTCAAGGCCCGAGACGACAAAGACCGGAGCAGGTGGATCGGAGCCGCTCATGATCAGGACTCCATAGACGGTTTCGGCGAATTCACGGAGTCCGTCTCGAACCACCTGTTCCAGAATCAGGATTCCGTTGACAGCATGGCCCCGGTGATCCTTGCTGGGAGGAAAGACCCGAAATGGTACATTGAACTTCGGCTGGCAGGCAACCCTGTCCCTCTCGAACTCGGCGACACGGTCTCGATGACTGTTCATCTCGACTTGCTCCCTACGGTGATGAACGTCACGGCCTTGATCCGGGACATGACGATAGACGGTTCCTCGATAAACTATACCTGCGAGGTCACCGGCTGGGAGGAGGGGGAGCCGCCAGGGCATATGCTGCTGGATGGGGCCGTGCATTACGATACGGTTCCCGGTGAGGCGGAGGCCGGAGCGCTGATCGTCGGCGCGGGCAACCCGGAGATCCCCCTCGGCTCTCCCGGCCCTGATCAGCACGCGCTTCTCAACGGGTCGATGCACCCGGATACCGAGGAGCAGGAGCCGGAACTCGGAGGGCTGATCGTCGGGCTGGGTTCCGATCCCGTGAGGTGGAGCAAGCTCGCCGCCGGGGAGGAGGGGAGGATGCTCGAGATGGGCGCAACCGCGCCGGCCTGGGGCCGGAAAATCCATAGTGCCGACGACGCCCCAGAGCCCGAAGAGGGTGCCGACGGAGACATCTGGTTCGAATACTAGGAGGAAAAGATGGCTTGGTATCAGGGATCCTGGTCGTCGGTCGCGGCTGGTTCGATGCTGGCCCTATTCGATAACTACGTCTGCCTGAACGGCAAGTGGTCGGTCCACGATGCGGCGGCCGGGACAAACGCCAAGGTTTACAAGTGCGAGGATGCGGCCAAGAACGTCCTGTTCTATGTTCTCGTGAGCGACAATCAGGCGAACTACGCAATCATCGAGCTGTGGGAAGGATGGGATGCTGTTGGCCACGCCGGGGTCGGGGCGAACATCAAGGTCTTTTCCTCGACTTACGCGTTTTGGACGAGGAGATGGCCTGGCGGCTGGGCCCTGTCGGTTCTTGACCATCGTATTCTCTACGTGGACCTGGTGAACGGGACGACCACCTATATTGGAGCCCCGCGCAGATTTGATGAATCGAAGAACATTGTCCTTATTACCACCCTGTCCACAGGTAACTACTACTACAACAATCTCGGCTATTTTCCAAACGGGTCGAATGGCGGGGGTCGCTTCCTATTTGACGAGGCCGGGAATCAGGCGATGGGCAACATCGATGGGGGGGCCAATAACTCGGTCAATCGGAAAATCAAAGGGACCGATGGCGTTCTCCGCTTTGTGGGTGAATTGGCCGTCAGCGGGAATGTTTCCGACCTAGCTGTTGGGACTCTGGAGGGTGTGATGGACCTGGGGGCTGGTGCTAGTCTGAACTTTAGTCCGGGATTCGGCGAAACGGTCGAAATCGATGGCACGGATTGGATGCTGGTGGCAGGCTCGTATTCGACAAAGTATTGGTCTGCCATCAGGAAGGCATAGGCGATGGCGGACTACGCAGGTGAGGTTAGCGTAGCTGTGGTGGGCGAGCAGTATCGCCCCCACAGCCCACTAGATGGATTTTATTTCGGGAGGTCCAAGCTGGTGGCCGGTCCGAAAATCCAGGTCTGCCCTGGTGGTAGCGCTCATTTCTACGCGGCCCTGGACGACGGACAGTCGGTGTCCTGCTGGTGCGATGTCCCGGTTGATGGGAAGGCATGCCTTGAGGTACGCGGGCCTCACGGGGACATTATTGACGAGGTCTTCTCCTCGGTTTCGGGGGATAGTGAGAAGCTGACAGTTGGTCCCCTGGTCGGCATCAGCAAGGGCATCTACACGGTTCGTGTCGTCAATCGCACATCTGGCAGTCGTTTCGCCGACGCGAGGGCGTACTTTTACGACATCGAGGTGGCCAGTGCTTAAGTACGGTTTCCCGGTCGCTATCGGGCCGAGCCAGGGTGGATTGGATTACGGATTCCCCCGCTGGATCACGGTCTCTCCGCGGCGCCGAATGTGGATTAAGGTCGGGGGGGGGTGGAAGCAGGTTGTCAAGGCCCATTTAAAGGTGACGGGCACCTGGCAGCAGATTACAGTTTGGTATAAGCTGGGTGATGCTTGGATAGCGATAGTTCAATAAATTATCCCTCCCAAATTCTTAATAGGCCGAGTGTGTCCAAAAACCTGCCCAAAGTTTCCCGGGCTAAATGCCGGTCAAAGCGTTCTTGCCTGGACACTGTGTCCACTTTTTTCCCATTGACTCTTCGCCCTACTTCTCGCCGTTTCGCGGTTCTTCTTGGTTCTTCGCAGTATGGGAGAAGTGTCGTTTTCCCCATATAGAGAGCTCCCTTCGGAGTCTATATGGGGAAAATAAAAGAATGGCTAGGGACGGAATCGAACCGCCGACGCAAGGATTTTCAGTCCTTCGCTCTACCGACTGAGCTACCTAGCCATTGCGCCTCCGGCGACCGCCGGAAGGCGCGTTCAGTATAGCCAGTCGGCCCGCTAAAGTCAACATTCCGACCAGTTCACCGCCGAAAGGGAGCTGCGTTTTGAGAGCGCCTATGGCCGACTGCAACGCGGTCGACGAAAAAACAGGGATCGCCGGCGATCAGGCTTGCACGGACTGGGGCGCGTACGGCTTAATCTTCTTCAAGTCCTTCTCCATCTCCCGCTTCTTCTGCTCCAGGTCGTAGTGGTCCTGGAGGTTGAGCCAGAACTCCGCCGAGTTGCCGAAGAAGCGCGCCAAGCGAAGTGCTGTGTCCGCCGTGACGCTGCGCTTGCCCCGGATGATCTCGCTGATCCTCGTCTGGTCGATGTTCGCCCCCTTCGCCAGCCGGTAGGCCGAGAGGCCCATCGGCTTGAGGAAATCCTCGGAGAGGATCTCTCCGGGATGGATATTCGGGATCCTGTTCATCGTCCGCTCCTTTTAGTCATGATAGTCCGTGATCTCGACGTTGGCCGCGTTGCCGCTCCGCCATTCGAAACAGATCCTCCATTGGTCGTTGATCGCGATGCTCCACTGGCCTTTGCGGTCACCCGATAACGCGTGCAGCCGGTTCCCCGGCGGGACCCTGAGGTCTTCGAGGCTGATGGCCGCATGGAGGATCAAAAGCCTGCGCCTGGCCGTGCGCAGGATGTCGGGTGGGAACCGTCTGGAAACCTCTCCTTCCCATATCCTCTCCGCCTCCTTGTCCCTGAACGACACGATCACAGGAATATACTAATGCATAATAATAGTATTGTCAAGCATTATCATAGCAGGTACCGGGGCGGCGGCCAACAGCGGAGCAGGCGGCGGCGGAAACGGCGGCTACGGATACAATGGCGGGGCTGGCGGGACCGGATTCGCCAGGATATGGTACCTAGGATAGATTAGGCAGGCTAATCAGTTACGCACGGGCCTCCACGAGATCCTGAAGGAGATCTGTTGCCTGGGAAAAGGCCTCAAGGACTGCTCTCCGTCTACGACTTCCCTGAGGTCGACAAAAAGCGAATCTCCTCGATCAAACTCCCGGGAGTTATTCCCAGACGACTCGGTAACGTGTTAGGACGCGAACGCCCGTATCTGGGTCCTCCTTGTATCGGTACATCTTCGCGGCAGCGAACCCAGCAGGATTGAAATCGAGCCAGACCCTAGCATCGTAGCGACCCTCGGTGTCGAAGATATCATACGCGGTGAGCTTACGCTTGTCTTCGTTCTTCGTCTCGTTCGTGGCCACCCATAAAAATCCCCGGTCGTCACAGATCATCCGCTCCGTCACCGTCTTGACCTTCGGCCAAGGCATGTCCTTATAAATATCCATGACTTGTGCCGAACCTCCCGTTCTGGCCAGGTACTCCGATTTGTCAGCATCAGTGAACGGCGGCAGCTCATAGGGCCTGTCCATTTTCCGGAAGATCCGGCCGTCGGCGTCGAAGACCTCGATGAGATACTTGTCGTTCAGGCAGTGATAGACCCTCCGGAGCGCCGGGTCCCCGGTCAGGACCGAACTCGGGCTGTAGGGGATGCTAACTGTAATTACAGTCTCGCCTCTGATGAGCTGTTTCATCTCGGGAAAGATGAATTCGCCCCAGTGCTTGAGTTCGGCGCCCTCGAAATCATAGGTCTTAAGGAAGAGCTTCGATTTGTTCTGGTCATAGAAGCCCTCCTGGACGACATAGGTGCCATCGAGAATGAGGAGAGGAACCGAAATGTTCTTCGTCCACTGATAGCTGGACAGAAAATCGCCTTCGGGACCGAAGAAAGACGTTCTCCTGTTCTGGTAGTCCGTGACGAGGAGCCGCCCGTCGGGGCAGAATCCAAGATAGGCAGCCTGGACGAACTCACCGGGGCCCTGTCCCTTCCGGCCGATGGCCCGGAGGAACCGGCCGTCCTCGCCGAACACTTTGATAACGCCCTCCGCCGACTCATAAATGTGGACCCGGTTCCTGCCGTCGACCGCGAACCGGCCGGGCTTTAGAACGGCCCCCGGACCCGTCTCCTCGCCGCCGAAGGTGGCCTCCTCTTCGAACCGGACGGTCTTGTGCGGGTTGAGCGGTGTCGGCGGATTGTGTACGAGGACTACCCCGTCTACAGTTTCGGTCCGGACCTTCACACCTTTGGGCCCATCCGGACCCTTCCTGCAGCCGGACAGAAGAAAGGCTGGAACGAGAACGAGAAGCCAGAGAGATCGATGCACCCTCATGACGGCCTCCTTAGGTATAAGATCAGCGCTTCTTCCTGGGACAAGCTGATCGTTCTGAAAGGCCGAGTATCCTGAGCGTCCGCTGTCGGGAAAGTCTAAGAGCGAGACAGGCGGAAGAGCCTCCCAGAATCTTATTATGCCACGCTTGCCCATTTGGCCCGCCCCGCCGAGGATATCATCTCTGTGAAGCGATAATCAACGGGTCTGGCCAAACTAAAACCACCTTGACCAAATCTTGACCAAACCATTGGAAAAACGAATAAAATCCGGCACGCTCTGAGACGCGCGGATAAATGGTTTCCCCCTGGAAAACGAGGTTTATCGGGGTTTTTATGGGGAGGGCGAAAAAGTCGCCGACTGAACTACCTAGCCATCGGCCCTCCGGCCCCGGCCGGACGGCTCAACCAGTATAATAATCCGCTCTTTCAAAGTCAATAAAAGCCGGGGATACGCACCCCCGGCGCATGTCCCTCTCCTGTTCTCCGGGTCAAATTGAAAAGGCCGGGTCGATGTGCTATTCTTGGCCCGGGAGGACGCCTCCGCATGGATGAAAAACAACTCAAAGAGCTGCTCCTCAGGGAGAATCCCGACTTCCGGCGGGCCCACGACGACCACCAGGCCTGCGAGCGGGCCCTGGAGGCCATCCGGGCCAAAGGCCATCTGACGGCGGCCGAGGCCGATGAGGAGCGCGAGCTCAAGAAAAGGAAGCTGGCCCTCAAGGACCGGATGTACCACATCATGCTGGAGCGCGTCCGGCAGAATTGAGGACCGCATGCCCCCCGCCAAACCCCGCAAGCCCCGTCTGGCCCTCATCGGGCCCGACTCGCTCAGGGGCAAGGAGATCCTGAGCGTCCTCAGGGTCAAGAAGTTCCCCTTGGCCTCGATCGAGCTCTACGATCCCGAGGTCCAGGAGGAATACAGCAAGCTGGGCCAGTTCGGCGACGAACCCAAAGTCGTCCACGCCCTGAACCCATCGGTCCTGGAGGGGCTGGACCTCGTCTTCCTGGCTGCCGACGCCGAGACCAACCGCACCTACGGGCGGCTGGCGGCGGAAAAGGACTACTTGGCCCTCGATCTGGCCGAGACCTTCAACGCCGATCCCGGCGTCCCGCTGGTCGTCGCCGGAGTCAACGACGGCCTCCTTCGGACCGAACGGCCGTCGCTCCTGGCCAACCCGAATCCGGCCACGATCATGCTCGTCCATCTCCTCAAGACCTTGGGGGACGGCTTCGGCCTCGTCCGGGCCCTGGCCTTCGTCCTCGAGCCCGTGTCCGCTTATGCCGAGGACGGCATCCAGGAGCTGGCCGAGCAGAGCGTCGCCCTGCTGGGCAGCTCGGCGGTCCGCAAGAAGGTCTTCGCGGACCAGGTCGCCTTCAACATCCTGCCGGGGACGGCCAAGCCCGAGGCCAACGGATTCTCGCCTCTCGAGAACCGGGTCCTGAGCGAGGCCGGGCGGATCCTGGGCCCGGACGGCCCGGCCCTTTCCCTGACCATCGTCCTGGCCCCCGTCTTCCACGCCTATTCGATCATGACCTATGTCGAGCTCGAGCGCCCGGCCGACGCCGCCGGCGTGGGAGCCTGTTTCAGGAAGAACGACGTCTTCCGGCTCTCCCCGGCCTCGAGCCGGGAGGCCGCCTCGCCGGTCACCGTGGCCGGCAAGGACCGGATCTTCATGGGCCGGGTCAAGAAAGACGCCCGCCACCCGCGGGGCTTCTGGATCTGGACGGTCGCCGACAACCTGACCCTGGGCTCGGCCCTCAACGCCTACGGCCTGGCCCGGGCCCTGTTCGAGGAAGCCTGATCGCGGAGGAGGAGGTCGCCGAATGGTCCTAGGTATGACGGGATTCGCCGAGAGGAGCTTCACCTCGCCTCTCCTCCGGGTGAAGATCGGCATCAAGACCCTCAACCACCGGTCCTTCGACTGGACCTGCAAAGGCTCCCCCTTGGGCCCGGTGGAGAGCCGCCTCCGGGAGCTCTGCCGCAGGAAGATCAGCCGGGGGCGGGTCGAGGTCCACGTGGAGTGGTCCTCTCTCGATCCGCGGAGCTGGGAGTTCCGGTTGAACGAGGGGCTGCTCGAGAGGATCGTCTCCTCTCTCGACCGGGTCTCGCGGAGGACGGGCCGCCCCTTCGAGATCTCCCTCGACGGCCTGGTCCATGTCCCCCAGCTCGTCGAGATCCGTCGCAAGGGTCTCACCCGGGACGAAGGACGGTTCCTCGAACGGTGCTTTCTGAGGACCATGGAGGACGTCCTCCGGATGAGGCGCCGGGAAGGGCTCCAGACCGGCCGGCTGATCAGAGGCCACCTGTCGCGCATCCGCAGATCGGTGGCCCGCCTCGAGAACCACTTCAAGCGCCAGCCGGCCCGTCTTCGGGCCAAGCTCGAGCGCCGGCTCCGCGGGCTCGACGGCGGCTCCTCGGTCCCCGAGGACAGGCTGGCCGGGGAGGCCTCCCTCATGGCCCAGCGCTACGACCTGGCCGAGGAGATCGGGCGGCTCAGGAGCCACCTCGACTCGCTCGAGGCTCTTCTTTCGCCGCGGCGGGCGGGCCCGGCCGGCAAGCCGATCGATTTCCTGTCCCAGGAGATCAACCGGGAGGCCAACACCGTGGCTTCCAAGTCCCAGGACATCGGGATCACCAAGGAGACGCTGCTCATCAAGAACGAGCTCGAGAGCATCCGGCAGCACGTCCAGAACCTCGAATAAGGGGGCCGGGCCGGGGAGAAAGGCGGTCAGGAACATGATCTTCGTCATCAGCGGGCCTTCGGGCGGCGGGAAATCGACCCTCATCCGGGAGGTCCGCAAGAAAGTCCGGGGACTCGGTTTCTCGGTCTCCCACACGACCCGTCCGCCCCGGCCGTCGGAGAGGGACGGCGTCCAATACCATTTCGTCACCCTCGCCGCCTTCGAGCGCATGGCCCGGGACGGGAAGTTCGTCGAGCGGGCCCGGGTCCATGGCCATCTCTACGGGACCTCCCGCGCCGAGCTCGCCCGCCGGCGCCCGGAGCGGGACATCGTCCTCGACATCGACGTCCAGGGCGCCCGCCAGGTCCGCCGCAAGCTTCCCCGGGCGTGCTTCATCTTCATCATGCCCCCGGCCGCCGCCGAGCTCCGCCGCCGGCTGAAGGCCCGCGGGGAAGATCCCCCGAAGGCCCTGGAGCGCCGGCTCCGCAACGCCCGCTCCGAGGTCCGGGCCTACGCCGAGTTCGACTATGTCGTCGTCAACGACGACCTGAGGACGGCGGCCGGAGAGCTGCGGACGGTCGTCGAGGCCGCCCGGCTCGCTCCCGCGGCCCGCTCCGCCGCCCTCCGCCCGATCCTCGAAAGCTTCGCTGCGCGGCCCGCGCCCCGGGCCAAGTCCGGGAAGGCGCGGTCATGACCAAGATCGCCCTGGGCGTCTCCTCGTCCATCGGCATCTACAAAGCCTGCGAGATCCTCCGCGGCTTTCAGAAGCACGGCCTCCGGGTCCAGGTCGTCATGACCCCGAACGCCGCCCGGCTCATCTCGCCTCTTCTTTTCTCCGGCCTGTCGGGGCTTTCGGCCATCGTCGACCTTTTCGAGGAGCCTGCGGCCCGGGACGTGGGCCACGTGTCGCTGGCCAAGGAGATCTCGCTTCTCTGTGTCGCTCCGGCCACGGCCAACGTCATCGGCAAGTTCGCCGGCGGGGTGGCCGACGACTTCCTGTCGACCCTCTTCCTGGCCGCCCGCTCTCCCGTCCTCGTCGCCCCGGCCATGAACGAGGCCATGTACCTCCACCCCCAGACCCAGGCCAACCTGGCCCGCTTGACGGCCATGGGCGTCGAGTTCGTCGAGCCCGAGAAAGGGTATCTGGCCTGCAAGGATGAGGGCTGGGGCCGGCTGGCCGAGCCCGAGGCCGTCGTCCGGGAGGGCCTGCGGCTCATCGGGCGGACGGCCAGCCTGAAGGGCCGGAAGGTCCTGATCACGGCCGGCCCGACCCGGGAGCACATGGACCCTGTCCGTTTCCTGTCCAACCCGTCCTCGGGGAAGATGGGTTACGAGCTGGCCCGCGAGGCCCTCGGCCGGGGCGCCGAGGTCATCCTCGTCTCCGGCCCGACCTCCCTTATCCCTCCTCCGGGCGTCCGGCTCGAGCCCGTGACCTCGGCGGCCGAGATGGAGAAGGCCTGTGTCCGGGCCTTCCCCGGGACGGACATCGTGGTCATGGCCGCGGCCGTCTCCGATTTCCGGTTCAAGGACGTCCGGCCGGAGAAGACCGCGAAGGTCGACGTCCCAGCCGCGCTGGCGGTCGTCCGGACCCCCGACATCCTGGCCCGGCTGGGCCGGATGAGGAAGAAGGGGCAGCTGCTGGTCGGCTTCGCCGCCGAGACCCACGACCTCGTCCCCCACGCCCGGAAGAAGCTGGCGGTCAAGAACGCCGACCTCATGGTGGCCAACGAGGTCGGGGAGGGGAGAGGGTTCGGGACCGACGACAACGAATTCCTGATCGTCGGCCGGTCGGGGCCCGTCCGGACGACGGGCCGGGTCAGCAAGCGGGTCGCCGGCCGGGTCATCTTCGACCGTATCGAGGCAGCCCTTGAAAAGAAACGCCGCTGACATCTGCGAGGACCTGCGGAACCAGGTCGAGTTCCTGGCCGAGGCCGGGGCCGGGTTCGTCGTGCGCCCGGGAGGCCGGGTCCGTCCAGGGGCGGGCGCGGGCGCCAAAGGGCCCGTTCCCCGACCGGCCCCGACCCGCGGCGCCGATCGGCCCGAAGCGTCATCTCCGCCGTCCCTCTCCGAGCGGGCCCCGCAGACGGCCGATGAGCGCCGGGGCCTGGAAGACATCGACCGCCAGGTCCGCGCGTGCCGGCGGTGCCCGCTCCATAAACTGCGGACCCACGCCGTTCCCGGCGAAGGGGACCCGGCGGCCGAGCTGATGTTCATCGGCGAGGCGCCGGGCCGCGACGAGGACGCCCAGGGCCGGCCGTTCGTCGGCCGGGCGGGCCAGCTCCTGCGCAAGATCATCGCGGCCATGAAGTTCCGCGAGGACGAGGTCTACATCACCAACATCGTCAAGTGCCGCCCGCCCGACAACCGGGTCCCTCTCCGGGAGGAGACCGAATCCTGCCTGCCCTATCTCGACCGCCAGATCGAGCTCATGCGGCCGCGGGTCATCGTCCTTCTGGGCAAGACCCCGACCGACCAGTTCCTTCCCAGCCGGCAGGCCATGACGGCCCGGCGGGGCCGATTCGGCGAATATCGCGGCATCCCGGTCATGCCCACGTTCCACCCGTCCTATCTCGTCCGCAACGAGGGCAACCGCGAGCTCAAGCGCATGGTCTGGGAGGATATGCAACAGGTCATGGCCCTGCTGGGCAGGAAATGAGGCTCTACGCCCGGGTCGTCTTCCCTCTCCCGCTGGTCCAGTCCTTCCTCTACGCCGTCCCGGAAAGATACCGCGACGCCGTCCGGCCGGGTGTCCGCATCGTCGCGCCCTTGGGGACCCGCCGCCGGAACGGATTCGTCGTCGGCCTGACCGCCGAGGGCCCGGGGGCCGGCATCGCGGTCAAGGAGCTGGCCGAGGTCCTCGACGAGAGGCCCTTCCGCGACGAGCGCTTCCTCGAGTTCACCGGGGCTCTCAGCGAGGAGTTCCATTCGCCGTGGGGAGAGATCCTGCAGGCTTCGCTGCCGCCCTCGATGGCCTCCCGGCCGAGGGTCTCGGTCCGGCTGACCGACCTCGGGCGTGAACGACTGGAAAAGGGGCGGCTGGGGCCCAGGGAAAAAGCGGTTGCGGACATCCTTCTCTCCAGCCCCCGGGGCCGCACCCCCTTGGCTTTGCGCCGAAGGGCCGGCGGCCGCGACCTGGCGGGCCTGCTCGCCCGGATGAGGAAGAAAGGGTACATCGAGACCCGGGAGGAGGTCCCGCCTCCGCCCCGGCCGTCCGCGAGGCACGAGGCCGGCGGGGCCTCGCAGCTCGGCCTCGAATTCCCCGAGCCGGCCTCCGAAGCCGGGCCGCTCACGGCCGTCGAGCGGTGTCTCGAGAGCGGCAGGTTCGGAGCCTTCTGCCTCGTAGGCCCAGACGCCATCCGGAAGGCCGCGTATCGGACGCTCATCGAGCGGGCGACGAGAGGCCCCGGCAAGGTCCTGTATCTCGTTCCCGAGATCGTTCTGACCCGGGCCTTCGCCGCCGGCTTCGAGGAGGAGTTCGGCCGGGCCGGGGCCGTCTTCCACGGCCGAATGACCGAGAGACAGAAGGAGGACGCCTGGCGGGCCCTGCGGAGCGGGCGGGCGGCTTTGGTCGTCGGCACGCGCTCGGCCCTGTTCATCGAGGCCGCCCCCCTGCGGCTGATCATCGTCGACGGCGAGCATGAGGATTCCTATTTCCAGCCCGAGAGCCCGTCCTACGACGCCCGCCGGGGGGCTTGGCTCCGGGCCCGGGCCGCCGGGGCCGCCGTCGTCCTCGGGTCGTCCCGTCCGACCGTCGAGGCCTATGACGAGGCCCGCCGGCGGGGGGTCCTGATCGAGCTCGGGAGCGAACCGCGCCGGAACCGGCTGACCTGGGTCGAGCCTCGCCGTGACGGCCCGCTCGTCTCCCAGGGGCTGGAGGCCAGGATCCGGGCCGCTCTCGAGGCGGGGCGGCCGGCCGTCTTGTTCCTCAACCGGCGCGGCTACGCGGGCTCGCCCGTCTGCGCCCGGTGCGGGCGGGCGCCCCGCTGCCCCCGATGCGACATCCCCTTGGTGTACCACAAGACCGATGACCGGCTGATCTGCCATTACTGCGGCTTTGCGACCGATGTCCACGGGGCGTGCTCCGCCTGCGGCGGCAGGCTGGCCTTCAGCCGGCCGGCCGGGATCCAGGCCTTGGAGGAGGATCTGAGGCGGCTGTTCCCGGCCGCCCGGGTGGCCCGCTTCGACGCCGACACGGCCTCGAAGGCCGGGGAGCGGGAAAGGATCCTCGAGGACTTCCGCCGCGGGAAGGTCCCCCTTCTCGTCGGCACTCAGCTTCTTGCCCATCAGCCCGCCGTCGCCAAGGCCGGATTCGTCGGCATCCTCGGGCCGGAGGCCCTTCTCGGGCTCTCGGACTACCGGGCCGCCCAGCGGACCTTCCAGACGGTGGCGGCGATGATGGACCTCTGCCGGAACGAGCCCGAAGCGGAGGCCGTCGTCCAGACCCTGTCGCCCGTCCATTACAGCATCCAGGCGGCCGCCGAGGGAGACTATCGGGGCTTCGTCGACAAGGAAACGGCTTTTCGCCGGCTGCTCGGCTACCCGCCGTCGGGGGCCCTCGCCGAGGTCTTCCTGCAAGGACGCGACATGCGGGCCCTGGCCGGAGGCTCGCGCCGGCTCGCGGCCCGGCTCAAGCAGAGCCGCGCGGGGCTCGAGGTCCTCGGCCCGGTGCTGGCGCCCGCTCCCCGCGCCCCGCGGGGAAGCGGGGTCCAGTTCATCCTCAAGGCCAAGGACAGGGGGACGATCGACCGGGCCCTGCACCAGGCTCTCCCGGATGTCCGCCAGAAGAAAAAGGTCGTCTTCTCCTATTCGCCTTTCCGGGAAGAATGAATCGCCGCCTAATAAAAAGGGCCCTTCCCGAAGGAAGGGCCCTGAGATCGCGGGATGCGGCGAGCCGACCGCTCAGGGAAGCGGCGCGTCGATGTAGTCGGCGAAGTAGATCGTCAGATACCCCGTGGCTTTGACGGCCTTGCCTTTCAGGTCCTGACCGAAGATCTCGATCATGGCCCGGGTCTCGATGACCGTCGTCGTCCCCGCGAGACCGACCAGCGGGGCCGCCAGCTTGGCGGCCTCGAGGACGACGACGAACGGCACGGCCGTGCTCTGGTCGACCTCGAGGGTGACGGTCGAGAAGTTGCCGTCGAAGGGCAGAGGGACATCGACTCCGGGGGTCCCGGGGCCGGTCGGCAGCTCATAGGTCACCCGGTAGTTGGTCAGGACGACGTTGTTGTAGACCGATGGCGGATTGACGGGGTCGGGGCTGGCCAGAGTGGCCCTCAGGTTGGCCGTGGCCGCGTCGGCCGTGACGTAGGCCCCCTGCGCTCCGATCTTCACCACGTCGGATTGGAGGAAGGCCACGGGATCGCCTTCGGTCGTCGTCCCCGTGATGCTTTCGATGACCAGGATGGTGCTGGAGTCGTCATCGTCGGGCAGAGAGCCGCAGGCCGCCAGGGCGACGACGGCGCACGCGACAGCCAGGACCTTGAGAGCGTTGCTGATCTTTTTCATGGTTGTCGTCCTCTCCTTTACTTGACGATCCGGGGAGTGATGAAGATGAGGAGCTCCCGGTTCTGCTTGGTCCTCGCGAAGTTCTTGAAGATGGTCCCCAGGATCGGGATCTGATGGAGGAACGGCACGCGCTCGCGGGTCACGGAGTCCTCCGTCCGGTAGATGCCGCCGATGACGGTCGTCCCGCCGTCGGGGACCATGACCGTCGTCTTGGCGCTCTGGGTCGTGATGGGCGGGATGCCGTTGACCAGGTTGGCGAAGTCGGCGGCGTTGTTCTGGATCTCGATGAGCATGATGACCGTGCCCTCGGCGGTGATCTGCGGCGTCGCCCGGAGCTCGAGGGCGGCGTTGACGTACCGGGTCGTCACCGTGAAATTGGCCACCGTCTGGACCGGGATCTGGCGGCCCTGGATGATCTCGGCCTGGAGGTTGTTCTGGGTCGTGATCTTGGGCAGGGAGACGATCTTGCCGTCGCCGCCGGTCTCCAGCGCGGACAGGGCGACGTCGAGGCGGAAGGTGTCGAGGACGTTGGCGAACGAGAACCCGAGGGCCGTGTTGAAGGCCGGCGCCGGCAGGTTGATGGCGTAGCCGCCGAGCGGGCCGCCGATGCCCTTGGTCACGATGCCCTGGGGGATGAGGGCCCCGTCGACGAGGACCGAGTTGGGGAACTGGACGGAGGTGGCGTTGCCGTAGAACGGGTCGGCCGCCCCTCGGAAGCCCCACTGGATGCCGAGGTTGCGGACGAACGTGGCCGTGGCCTCGACGATGCGGGCCTCGATGGACACCTGAGGGGTCGGCGTGTCGACGACCCCGATGAGGCGCTCGAGGAGGTCGAGCTTGTCGCGGACCTCGGAGACGAGCAGGGTGTTGGTCCGTTCGTCGACGATGATCTCGCCGCGCTCGGAGATCTTGTTCTGGAGCAGGCTGGCCACGTCGCGGGCCTTGGAATAGGACAGGGTGTAGGTCTTGACCGTCAGGGGGCCGGCCAGCTCGCGGCTTTCCCTTATCCGGCGGGCCTCGTCCTCCTCGCGGGTCAGGACGTTGACCGGGGCGATGCGCAGGACGTTGCCCTCGATGACCTTGCCCATCTTGTTCTGTTTGAGGACGATGTCGAGGATCTGGTCCCAAGGCACGTCGCGCAGGTCGCAGGTCACCGTGCCCCGGACCTCGGGATCGAAGACGATGTTCAGGCCGGCCTGGTCGGCCAGGTAGAGGCAGACGTCCTTGAGGTCGGCGTCCTTGACCCGGAGGCTGAGGATCTCGCCGGTATAGACCTCTTCGTCGGCGGTGATCGTTCGGGGCTTGAAGATGTCGGCCTGGGTGTCGGGAACGGGATCGGCCTTCTTTTCTTGGGGCGCGGGCGGGGTCTCACGGACGGGCGCGGGGGACGGCGTGGCCTGAGGCTTGGGCGCCGGGGGCGGGGCGGCCGGGACCGCTGCCGCCTTTTGGGCCGGGGCCTCGTCGGGCGGGGGAGCGGCGACGGCCGGCGGCGGGGTCGGCGCGGGGGCGGCCGTGGCGGCGGCCTGCGGGAAAGAGACGATCAGCCCGTCGGCCCTGATCTCCAGGGCATAGGGCCCGGCTTCCTTGAGGTCGAAGACCATCCGGGCGATGGGCCGGGGATCGGAGGCCTGGAACTGAGCGACCCGGGCCCTGCGGACGAGAGACGACGGATCGTTGAGGGGCAGGGTCTGCTGACCGGTCGCGAGGACCGTGTCGAACAGGTCGACGACCAGACGGGGCGGATCATCGAGGGCGAAGACCTGGGTGACGGCGGGTCCCGTCAGGCGGGCCCGCACGGCGATGCCGTCGGCGCTCGAGGAGCTGTCGAGCTTGCCGAGGGAGATCGACTCTCCCGGGCTGCGGTCGAGAAGGGCCTGGGTCTCGGCGTCGATGAGGTAACGGCCCTGGGCCCTCTGGATGGCGTTGAGCTCGACGACCGTCCGTCCCTCATCCGCGTACACGCGGTAAGGGACGCGTTCATGGAGGCGGAGGAGCATGCGCAGATCCTGGTCGCCCGACCTCTGGATCTGGATGTCCCGGATGAGCGATGAGCCCGCGGGGACCGCGGGGGCCTGGGAGGTCCGGGCCGAGCCGATATCGACGGCCAGCGTCTGGGAGCCGTCGGGGAGATAGGCGGCCCTCCGGACGTCGAGCGGACCGTCGGATTCCAGGATCAGTCTGGTCGACAGGGCGCCCGGCACGACCTGGATCTTGTTGATGGTGACGGCCGGACCGGAAGCGCCGGCGAGGGCCGGGAGCAGCAGGAGGCACAGACAGGCTAAGGCGGGGGGCAGGATTTTGTTTTTCATGTTAACGCTCCTCCGGATTGATTTCTTTGGTGATATCTCGCGGTCTTAAGAGGGGCAGTCCCCGGTCGTGGGTCTTTCGGAAGACCACGGTGTTTTCGGTGATCTTGAGGATGTAGCCGTCGGTGAAGCGGTCGCCGACGCTGGAAAAATAGGGGAAGCCCCGTCCTGTCCCCAGGATGGCCGTGAAGCCTTCCCGGCTCTCGATGATCCCGATGAGGATCAGGTCTTCGATGTTGATCAGGGGCGTCCCGTCGGCGGCCCTCTCGCGGACGTCCCGTCCGCCGAGCAGGTCCTTGAACGGGTCCCGGCGGCCCTCGGAGCTGTAGGTGAAGGACGAGGGAGGAGTGACGACCTGGGCGGCCTCCTGCGGAGGGGCGGTCTCGGTCTCCTGGGCCGGCAGGGGGGCCGTGCCGGCCAGAACGGCCAGAAGGATGAAGACGGCGGCTTTTCTCATCGTTTGGGCCTCACTTGTTTTTTGGCGGGAGCGGCGACCTCGGGGGTCTCCTGGAAGAAGTAGGTCTTGGCCGTCCAGTTGGCGGTGATCGTGTTGAGATCGGTCTGGCGGCTCAGGGTCTTGATGGCGAAGTTCTCGATGGTGAAGACCCGGTTGAACTTGCTCAGCCGGTCGAAGAACAGGCCGAGGTTATGGTAGTTGCCCGAGACCTGGATGGGGATGGGCCACTCCGCATAAAAATCCCGGTTGATCTCGTTGCCCGGAGCGAACCGGACGACGTCGAGCCGGGAGTCGTAGGCCAGCTGCTGGATCTGCCGCAGGATGTCCGCCGTCTCCTTGCGCTGGGGGATGTTGACCTCCAGGGTCTTGAGCTTGGCGGTCATCTCGGCGATGTCGGCGATGATCCGGTTCAGCTCCTTCTCCTTCTGCTTCAGGTTCCGGACCTCCTCCTCGACCTTGATCCGTTCGGCCCGCAGGGTCTTCAGCTTCTCGTTCTGGGGCTTGAAGTAGAAGAAGAAGGCCATGGCGAAAATGAGGCCGGCGAGAAGGACGTATCCGTACCAGGGCCAGTTTTTCATCTCGTCCTCGCTTTCGTGGCGGCGGGTTCGGCCGCGGCCGGCGGGGGCGCCGGCTCCGGCTTCTTCTCGACCTGGGCCCTCAGGGAGAACTCGAGGAACTCTTCCCTCTGGGCCGTCCGCTGGGTCGAGGAGATGAGGTTGACGTTCATGATCTGGGGGCTGCTCTCGAGGCCGGCGATGTAGTCGGCGATGAGGTTGTTGGACAGGGCCTTGCCCTTGATCTGGATGCCCTTGAGGTCATAGACGATCTCGGTCAGCCAGACCCATTCCGGAAGGCGGCGGCTGAACTCGTCCATGAGCCGCGGCGTCAGGTCGCGCTGGGCGTTGAGGCTCTCGATGAGGGTGATCTTGCGGTCCAGGGATTCCCGGATCCGCTTCTGCTCCTCGAGCCGGGCCTCGACGGTCGCCAGCTTGGCCTTTTCCTGCTTGGCCGCCTCGAGCAGGGCGTTCTCCTTGTCGAACGCCTTCTGCTGGAGGAAGTAGAAGGCGCCCAGGCCGACGACGAGGAGGAGGAAGATGAGATTGCCGAGGTTGGGGGCCTTCTTGCCTTCCTTGAGCTCCGGGGCGCCGGGCGTGACGACCGGCTCCCGGATGTCCTTCGTTTCCGGTTTCAGGAGATTGATGCGGATCATGGTTACTTCTCCACCTTTCGGGTCGCGAGGCCGACGGCGACGCTGAACAAGGGCGCCATCTCGTTGAGGTAGATCGAATCGAACTTGCCGTCGTCGACCCGGATATTGCGGAAGGGATTGAGGATCTCCGTCTTGATGCGGAACTTGTTCTCGAAGGCGCTCTGCATGTTCGTGACGTTGGCCAGGCCGCCGCTGAGGACGATCTGTTCGATCCGCCGCTCCTTCTTCTCGGAGGCCTCGTAGAAGGAGAAGGTCTTTTCGATCTCGTCGAGGAGGTCCCGGACGTTCATGGCCAGGAGGGTCGCGAACTGGTCCGGCGTCGCGGCCTTGCCCGGGATGCCCTTGAGGAGCTTCTCGGCCTCCTCGAAGCTGACGCTGAGCTCCTTGCGGATGTTCTCGGTGAAGAAGAAGCCGCCCAGGGACAGGTCACGGAACAGCTGGGGCGTGCCCCGCTCGACGATGACGACGTTGGTGATGTTGGCGCCGATGTTGATGAGGGCGATGGTCTTCTCGGCGAAGATCTCGGGGTAGCTGACCTCGAGGACGTTCTGGAGGGCGAAGACGTCGACCTCGATGCTCTGGAGGTTCTTGCGGGCCTGGTTGACGACGTTGCTGTAGTTGGCGATCTTGTCCTTCTTGGCGGCCACCAGCAGGATGTCGAGGTTCTTCTCCTCGGTCGAGCGCGTCGGCTTGAGGATGGCGTAATCGACGTTGGTCTCCTCGTAGGGGTAAGGGATGTTGTGCTTGGCCTCCCAGATGATGGATTCGGCCAGCTCCTGCTTCTCCATGACCGGCAAGGAGATCTTCTTGATGATGACGGAATTCCCGGAGATGGAGATGGCCACTTCCTTGTTGCCGATCTTGTTCTCGTCGAAGACCAGCCGGATGGTCTCGACGACGGCCGCCGAGTCGATGATCGTCCCCTCGACGATCGCGTCATGGGGCAGCGGCTCGTAACCGATCCTCAGGAGCTCGTAGGCCTCGCCGTCCCCCTTCTTTCTGGCCCGGAGCTCGACGGCCTTGATGGAGTAGGAACCGATGTCCAACCCGACGACACCTTTTTCTCGCGAGAATCCGAACATGTTATCCTGCCCTTTCTCCTAGGTTTTGGCCCTTTTCCGTATCTTGACCCGGGCCCGAAGCTTCCGGGCCACCACCTCGGGCACCAGCCCCTCGACGGGCCCGCCCAGGGAGGCGACCTCCCGGACCATGTTCGAGCTGAGGAAGGAGTACTTGACGTTCGGCATCATGAAGAACGTCTCGATCCCCGGGTCAAGGTTCCTGTTCATGAGCGCCATCTGGAACTCGTACTCGAAGTCCGAAATGGCCCGCAGGCCCCGGACGACGATGTTCGTCCTCTGGGCCCGGGCGAAATCGACCAGGAGGCCGTCGAAGGAGCGGACCTCGACCTCCTTCTGTCCGGCGAAAATGTCCTGGATCATCCGCATCCTCTCTTTAGTCGTGAACAGGGGGTCTTTTTTGGGATTTTCGAGGACGGCGACGATGATCCGGTCGAAGACCATGAGCCCGCGCTCGATGATGTCGACATGCCCGTTGGTGATGGGGTCGAAAGACCCCGGATAGATAGCGAGCCGGCCCATCATCTGAACTCTCAGTTAGTTCCTCATGCGATTTTAATACCCAAATATCAAAAAGCAAGCGACTTGTCAACGAAAATCCTCACGCCGCCACCGATCCCGGAGCGGGTCCGCCAGGCCTTTATCGGGGAGGGGCATTGTGCCATAATGGCAGGTGAAGGTGACTGAGAGATGACCGCGCGGGCGAGGACCTCGACGGCCCTTTTTCTGGCCGCCTTGGCGGTCTCGGCCGCGACCGGCACGGCCCAGAGCGAAAAGGACCTGGCCGCCCGCAGGCAGGCCATGGTCGACCGTCAGATCGTCGCCCGGGGAGTGACCGACCCCCGGGTCCTGCGGGCCATGCGGGATGTCCCCCGGCACCTCTTCGTCCCCGCGGCGTACGCGGCTCAGGCCTACGAGGACCACCCCCTGCCCATCGACGAGGGCCAGACCATATCCCAGCCGTATATCGTCGCCCTCATGACCGAGTGCCTGGACCTCGAGGAAGGCGACAAGGTCCTCGAGATCGGGACCGGGTCGGGTTATCAGGCGGCCGTCCTGGCCCGGATCGCCCGGCGGGTCTTGACCATCGAGATCCACGAGCCCCTGGCCCGCAAGGCGGCCGAGACGCTGGCCGGCCTGGGCGCGACCAACGTCGAGGTCCGGGCCGGCGACGGCTTTTTCGGCTGGCCGGAGGAGGCGCCCTTCGACGCCGTCATCGTCACCTGCGCCGTGCCCCGGGTGCCGGAGCCGCTCCTGGAACAGCTGGCCGAAGGGGGTCGCCTCGTGGTCCCGCTGGGCGACCCTCGCTCCTACCAGGTCCTGACCGTGTTGACCAAGGAGAAAGGGCGGCCCCGCCTCCGGAAGGTCCTTGACGTCCGTTTCGTGCCCATGACGGGAGAGGCCCAGAAGCGCCGGGACGGCCCGTGAGAGAGCCCTTCCCCTCGGGGCGGACGTTGCTTTTCGGGGTCGACTGTGGTAGTTTTTTTCCCGATGATGATCCGATTCGGGACCTCCGGCTGGCGGGGGTTGATGGGCGAGGAGTTCACCTTCCACAACGTCCGCGTCGTCGTCCAGGCCATCGCCAACGAGCTTCTCCGGAGGTCCGACGGCCGCCCCGTTTCCGTGGCCGTCGGGTATGACACCCGGTTCCTTTCCGAGCGCTTCGCCCGGGAAACGGCCAAGATCCTGTCGATGAACGGGATCCGCGTCTTCCTGGCCGACAGGGACGCCCCCTCCCAGGCCCTGGCCCACCAGATCATCAAACGTCGCTGCCAGGGGGGGATCAACTTCACTGCGTCCTTCAATCCGCCCCGGTGGAACGGCCTCAAGTTCAACGTCGAGACCGGGGCTCCGGCCCTGCCGGAAGTGACCGACGCCATCGAGGAGGAGATCCGGCGGCTCATGCCCGGTTTCTCCGCCCCGTCCTTCTATCGGCCGAAGGAAGCCGTCACCCTCATCGACCTCCAGTCGGATTACCTGAGCTACCTCCAGGACAAGATCGATTTCGAGGCCATCCGGAACGCGGGGCTCAAGGTCGGCGTCGATCTCCTCTACGGGACGAGCCGGGAGTACCTCGACGAGATCCTCGAGGAGAACGAGGTCGCCGTCGAGGAGATCCACGGCTACATCGACCCCTATTTCGGCGGCGTCAGCCCGTCCTGCACCGAGGACAATCTCAGGGAGCTCAAGGCCCACGTCGTCTCCAAAGGGTGCCATCTGGGCATCGCGACCGACGCCGACGGCGACCGTTTCGGGATCATCGACGAGAAAGGGGCCTTCGTCCACCCCAATTACATCCTGGCCATGCTGCTCGATTATCTCGTCCGGGTCAAAGGCTGGCGGGGAGGCGTCGCCCGGTCCATCTCGACGACCCATCTCCTGGACCGCATCGCCCGGAGTCACGGCCTGCCGCTCTTCAAGACCAAGGTCGGGTTCAAGTACATGGCCGACCTGTTCCTCAAGGGCCGGATCATGTTCGGCGGCGAGGAGAGCGCCTGCATCGCCGTCAAGGACCACCTGCCCGAGAAGGACGGCATCTTCGCCGGCCTGCTGGTCGCCGAGATGATCGCCGCGACGGGACAGGGCCTGGGAGCGCTGCGGGCCGCCCTGTTCAAGGAGTACGGCAAGCTGGTCGCCGGTGAGCGGACGCTCTCCCTGACGCCCGAACGGGCCAAGAAGCTCAAGGCCCTCATCGTCAGCCCGCCCTCCAAGCTGGGGCGGCGCAAGGTGACGCTCGTCGAAACCCTCGACGGCGTCAAGTTCGACTTCGAGGGGGACCGGTGGGTCCTTCTCCGGCTCTCGGGGACCATGCCCATCATCCGCTGCACCGCGGAGGCGGCCACGCGCAACGAGCTGGACGACCTCCTCAAGCTCGGCGTCGAGGCCGTCCGATGAAGACCAAAGCCCCAGCCGCGGGCCCGGCCTTGCGCAGGAAGGTCTTCGTCCTCGGCGTGGTCTGTCTGTTCCTGGTCCTCATCGTGACCGCCCTCTTCGGCAAGAAAGGGGTCATGGACCTGCGTCGCGCCCGGCGGACGCTGACCGCCCTCGAAGCCGAGGTCCGGTCGCTGGAGAAGGACCTGGCCGCGCTGCGGTCCGAGATCGAGCTGCTCGAAAAGGACCCCCGCGCCGTCGAGAAAGCGGCCCGCGAGAAGCTGGGCCTCGCGGCGCCGGGAGAGAAGGTTATCGTGCTGCCGAGGCCCGACAAAAAATAGGTTCGAGCCCCCCTCCCGCCATGCCCCGGTCCCGCAAGCCTCGAGAAAGCCCCGAGGAAGTCGCCCTGCTGGGATCGCTGAACCCGGCCCAACGGCGGGCCGTGCTCCACGGGCGCGGGCCGCTCCTCATCGTGGCCGGGGCCGGCACGGGCAAGACCAAGGTCATCACCCACCGGATAGCCCGCCTCATCGCCGCCAAGGCCGCCCGCCCCGACGAGATCCTGGCCCTGACGTTCACCGAAAAAGCGGCCCACGAGATGGAGGCCCGGGTCGATGTCCTGGTCCCTTACACGTCGTCCTTCGTCGAGATCAGCACCTTCAACTCCCTCGGCGAGCGGGTTCTCAGGAGCTACGCCCTCGACTTGGGCTATCCCCCGGACTTCCGCCTCCTCGACGAGGTCGAACAGGCCGTCTTCTTCCGGGAGAATCTTTTCCGGCTGCCCCTCGACTACTACCGGCCTTTGGGGCAGCCGACGCGCCATATCCAGCAGCTGCTGGAGGCCGTCCGCCGGCTCAAGCAGGAGGACATCCGGCCGGACGAGTACCTCCGTTGGGCGGCGGCCCTGACGGAGCGGGCCTCGGGGGAGGCCGGGAAGGAAGAGGCCCGCAAGCACCTCGAGATGGCCCGGGTCTATGATGCCTACCAAGGCCTGCTCAAGAGCCACGGTCTGATCGATTTCGAGGACCAGGTGACCCTGGCCGTCGAGCTCTTCCGCACCCGGCCCTCCGTTCTCGAGGAGTACCGCGGCCGCTATCGCTTCATCCTCGTCGACGAGTTCCAGGACACCAACTACGTCCAGTTCGAGCTCCTCAAGATGCTGGCCGCCGGCCACCGGAACCTGACCGTCGTCGGGGACGACGACCAGAGCATCTTCCGTTTCCGGGGAGCCTCGCTCAGCAACATCCTCGGCTTCCAGGAGGTCTATCCCGAGGCCAGGAGGATCGTGCTGACGCGCAACTACCGGTCGACCCAGCCCATCCTTGACGCCTCCTACCAGCTCATCCGTCACAACGACCCGCAGCGCCTCGAGTTCAAGTACGGGATCGACAAAAAGCTGAAGGCCCTCCGGCGCGGCCGGGCGCGGAGCATCTTCATGCTGTCCTTCGACACGCTCGGCCATGAGGCCGACGCCGTGGCCGGGCTGGCGCTCGAGAAACACGGCCGGGGGGCGGCCTGGAGCGACATGGCCGTCCTCGTCCGACGCAACGCGGACGCCGACCCCTACCTGCGGGCCTTCAACGTCAAGCAGGTCCCTTACCGTTTCTCCGGCAGCCGGGGCCTCTACCAGCAGGAGGAGATCCGCATCCTGACCGCTTTCATCCGCTCCTTGACGGATTTCGAGAACAGCCGCGACCTTTTCTATCTGGCCCTCTCGGACGTCTACCGGGCCGATCCCTACGACATGACCCGGATGGCCGCATACGCCGAGAAGAAGAACCTGTCCCTGCACGGCGTGTTCAAGGCCGTCTCCGAGGGCCGGAGCCCGGTCGAGGTGGGCCCAGCGACCGGGGAGACCGTCAAGCGGATCTTCGACGATCTCCTGTTCTTCACCGACCTGGCGGCGACCCGGAGCGCGGGGGCCGTCGTCTACGCGTTCCTCGAGAGGACGGGCACCCTCAAGTCCCTCGTCGAGCCGCTGTCGCTCGAGTCCGAGGTCCGGATCAAGAACGTCCGGCTGTTCTTCGACAAGATCAAGGGCTTCTCCGACCTGGTCGAGAACGATTCCATCCGTTCCTTCGCCCGCTACCTGGACCTGCTCCGCGAGGTCGGGGACAACCCGGCCACCTCCGAGGCCGACATCGACGAGGACGCCGTCAGCGTCCTGACCGTGCACAAGGCCAAGGGGCTCGAGTTCGGGACGGTCTTTCTCGTCAGCCTCGTCGAGGACCGCTTCCCCGGCCGGGGGAGGCGCGAGACGATCCCGGTGCCCGACGGGCTGCTCAAGGAGAGCTTGCCGGAAAAGGGGAACGAGGTCCAGGAGGAACGGCGGCTCTTCTACGTGGCCATGACCCGGGCCCGGAGAGAGCTCTACCTGACATGGGCCCGCGACTTCGGGCTCAAGCGCCCGAAGAAGGTCAGCCCCTTCGTCCTGGAGGCCCTGGACGTGCCCAAGATGCCCGAGGAGGTCCTCAAGGCGTCGGTCCTCGAGGACATCCGGCGGTACGCGCTCGCGGAAGCGCGGCCGAAGGCCCCGGCGCCTTCCCGCTCCCCGGCGGTCCTGCATCTGAGCTACGCCCGGGTCGAGGATTACCTGACCTGCCCCCTCAAGTACAGGTTCCGCCATATGATGCGCGTTCCCGTCCTGCCCCATCACTCGCTCGTCGTCGGCCGCGTGCTCCACGCCGTCATCCACTTCTATCTGAAGCGGCGGATGTCCGGCCGGCCGTTCGGCGAACAGGACCTCATCGACGAGTACCAGCGCAGATGGGTCAACGAGGGATTCCTCAGCCGGGAGCACGAGGAGCTGCGCAAGGCGGCCGGCGAGCGGGCCCTCCGCCGCTTCTACCGGCGCGAGGAGAGCTCCGGGAGCCGGCCGGCCTTCCTCGAGCGGCCGTTCCGCTGGCAGGAAGGCGGGATCCGGTTCTCGGGGCGCTACGACCGTATCGACTTCGAAGGGCCGGGAGCGATCCTCATCGACTTCAAGTCCTCCGAAGCGCCGTCCCAGAAAGAGGCCGACAAGCGGGCCGCCGACAGTCTCCAGATGGATGTTTACGCTCTCTCGTTCCTGAAGACCGAGGGCGTCCCGCCCGTCGAGACCCGGCTCCATTTCCTGGACTCGGACATCGTGGGCCGGGCCGTCAAGGGCGAGAAGGAGCTCCGGCGGGCCGGGGACAGGATCCGTGAAGCGGCCGAGGGCATCCGGGCCGGCGATCTCCGGGCCCGCCCGGATTGGCACACCTGCCATTATTGCGAATTCAAGGCCATCTGCCCGTCCTCCGTGGCCTTCTAGTGATGCGTCTCGGAAGTCGTTTGAGAGGGGGGCTTCACGGCCCGGGGGCGGCCTCGGCCGGACCGCACGGGCGCCGCTTCAGCGCGTCTCGGGCCATAGCGGCGTGACGGCCCAGATCCGGGTCCTGTCCATGAGCCGGATCGTGGCCAGGGCCCGGCCGGCGGCCGTCCGGCCCTCGAGGCCGAGCCCCAGATCGGGCCGTCCGAAGAGGGACTGCCAGAACGACCGCTTCTTTGGCCAGACGACCAGACGGACGTCTTCCCCGGCCGGGAGACCGGCCTCTTTCTTGGCCAGCTCGAGAGCCGTCGTCAGGTTGCCGAGCTCGTCGACGAGCTTGAGCTCAAGGGCCTGGCGCCCTGTCCAGATGCGGCCCCGGCCGGCCTCGTGGACGTCTTCCTTGGTCAGGCCCCGGCCGGCGGCGGCCTTCTCGAGGAACCGGTCGTAGGTCCAGAGGATCTCCTCCTTGAGGACCTTCCTCTCCTCGGGCGTGAACGGACGGAAGGGAGAGAAGATGTCGGCCTTCTCGCCGAAGGCCAGCCGTTCGGCCGTGATGCCGAGCTTTTCGGCCAGGCCCTCGACGCTGAACTTGCCGGCCAGGACGCCGATCGATCCGGTCAGCGTCTGGGGGTGGGCGACGATCCGCGTCGCGCCCATCGAGATCCAGTAGCCTCCCGATCCGGCGACGTCGGACATGGAGACGATGACCGGCTTTTTTCGGCGGGCCAGCTCGACCTCCCGCCAGATGACGTCCGAGCCCACGGAGGATCCCCCCGGGCTGTCGACGCGCAGGACGACGGCCTTGATCGAATCGTCCTCGCGGGCCGCCCGGATCCATCGGGCCATGGTCGTCCCGCCCATGACCTGGGGAAGGCTCTCGCCGGTCATGATCATCCCCGTCGCGTAGATCAGGGCGATCTTGCGGCCACGCTCGAGGCCCAAGGCCCGGGCCTTGACGCCCCTGTAGTCGTCGAAGCGGACCCGGCCGGGCTCGCGGCCGCCATCGCTGAGGAGCCCGATGAGCTCGTCCTCGTAGAGGCAGTCGTCGACGAGGCCGGCCTCCCGGGCCCGTTCCCCCTGGAAAAAGCCGCGGTCGACCAAGCCCCGGACATCGTCGCGGCTCTTGCCGCGGGCCTCGGCGACGGCCTCGACGAACTGGTCGAAAAGATCGGCCATGAAGGACTCCGTTTCCTCCCGGTGGGGCGCCGTGAAGCCCTGTTCCGTGAACATGTTGTAGGCCGTCTTGTATTCCTCGACCTGCTCGAATTCGGCCTTGATCCCCAGCATGTCGAGGGTCCTCTTGAAGAACGGGACGTGGCCGCCGAGGCCGTTGACGCCCAGCCAGCCGAGGGGGTGGAGGATGATCCGGTCGCAGGCCGTGGCGATAAAGTACTCCTTGTCGAAGTCCGGGGCCTCCTCGATGTAAGCGTAGACGGGCTTGCCCGAGCGACGGAACTCCAGGACGGCGTCCCGTATCTCGCCGGCCTTGGCCCAGTCGCATTGCAGGAGGCCGAGCCGCAGGACGACGGCCTGGATGCGGCCGTCGACCCGGGCCTTGCGGAAGTTCATCCACAGGTCGTGAACGGCCAGCGGCGGACGGCCGAAGAACAGCGCCGACAGGACGTCCGGCGGGGAGGTCTCGGTGACCGGGCCGGCCAGGCTGACATCGAGGTAGGCTCGGGCGGGGACGTCGGCCTGCGGGCCTCCGAGCTCCCAAAAGAGCAGCGAGATGATCCCGGCCGCGGCCAGGACGATAAAGAACAGGAGGATGAGGACGATGGCGGTCCTTTTTTTCATGGCGACTCCTCACGGCGCGGCGGCCCTCGGCCCGGGCGGCCGGCGCCTCAACTATAACAGAAACGCGCGACCGGGCGAAAGGCCCCGCTCCCGGACGGGCAGGCGGTCGGGGGCCTCCCCATCCGCGCCGGCCGCCCCGGCGCTCTCTTGGTGATCGGCGGCGGCCCGCGGTTTCCGGGCCCTGTCGATCGACGCTTGATTTGCGCCCCGTATTCGTGGAAAATAGGTCCGCCTCTCGCCGTGACCGGTCCCGGGGGCCGGCAACGGCGGGAGAGTCAGGAGGTATTCTGAATGTCCTTCCAAAAGCTTTACGTCGGTAACCTCAATTACAAGACCACCGAAGAAGCGCTCAAGGACCTGTTCGCGCAGTACGGCGAGGTTACCTCGGTCAACATCCTTCAAGGCCGCGGCTTCGGGTTCGTCGAGATGACCACCCCGGAAGCGGCCCAGGATGCCAAGGGCAAGTTGAACGGCACCGAGTTCGACGGCCGCAAGCTCATCGTCAACGACGCCCGTCCCCGCGCGGACAAGCCCCGGGACGACCGGCGGCCGGGCGGCGGGGACCGCAGAGGCTTCTCGAGGTTCTGAAGAAACATCCCCTCCGGCCTTCAAATAAAGGATGCCATCGGCCCCGGGCCGGGCCTCGGGGCATACCGGCCGTCCGCGCGCCGAACTTTGACGGGAACAGCCCCGCGGCCGTGGAACCTGCCGCCTCGCGTCCTTTTCAAGGTCCGTCCCCCCGTTCCCGAGATCTCCAAGCCAGGAGGTTCGCCGGTGGGCACCACCCTTTCCCCCCTGGCGCCCGGGAGCCGGTCCCGACGGTCCCCCTGTCGGCAGGAGGCGGACTCCCTCATCCCCTCATGGCCGACAGTTCCCCGGAAAGAGGGGAGTGAACCTTTCGCCGGGCCCGGCCGTAGTAAGCGGTGAAGTCCCCTGAGAGGAGATGTCGACCGGTGATCGCTCGGAAAAAGTCCCTGTCCCGGCCGAGCTAAGGCGCGGACGGGGCACCCATACGGGACCGACCAGATGGCCGACCAAGCGGGCATCGGGACCACGGCGGCGGCGCCCGGCATCCCCTCTCTCGTCGAAAGGGTCCGGGAGGGGGACCGGGAGGCGTTCATGGCCATCGTCCGGCTCTACCAGCAGAAGGTCTTCGTCATGGCCTATTCGATCCTCCGCGACAGGGAGGACGCCCTCGACGTCGTTCAGGAGACCTTCCTGAGGCTTTACAAGAAGATCGGCCAGTACGAGCCGGGCCGTCCCTTCCAGGCCTGGCTCATCCAGATCGCCAAGAATCTCAGCATCGACCATTACCGGCAGAACCGTCGCAAGCGGCAGGACCTCGAGACCTCCAGGCCCCTCGACGAGATCCCCGTGGCCGTCGAGGACACGACCTCCGACTCGGAGGCCTCGGACCTGCGCCGGGCCTTCGCCCGATGCGTCGACAAGCTCGCCGAGCGTCAGAGGATGGTCTTCGTCATGCGGCACTATAACGAGCTGGCCTTCAACGAGATCTCGGAGGCCATGGATATCTCGGTGGGCACGGCCAAGTCGCTCCATTTCAAGGCGGTCCGCAACCTCCGGAAATGGCTGGTCCCCCATCTAGGAATGACGCCATGAAGAAAAGATGTCCGATGACCGGAAAGGACTGGCGGGCCTTTCTCGCGCGCGAGGCGGGGGAGGCCGGGAGAGGGCCCATGGACGAGCATATCGAAAAATGCCCCGATTGCCGGGCCGAGGCCGAGAGGTTCCGGCGGGTGCTCGAGGGGGCGGACGGCCTGAGGGCCGAGATCCGCGATGCCCTCGGCGCGATCGACTGGGAGGCCCTCCCGGCCCAAATCACGGACCGGGTCTTCGCCGAAGCCCGGGAGCCCGAGAGGGCCGGGCGGGGCGGCCGCTTCCGCGCCTGGGCGTCCGCTCTGGCCATGAAGCCGGCGCTCGCCGGGCTCGCGTTGGGATTGACCATCGGCGCCGCCGCCATGTACTTCGCCTTAAGGTCGCCCGGACCGGGCGCCGTCGAGCCCGCGGGGTATCACGCCTCCAGCGAGTTCCTCGACCGGGTCGAGATCGAGCTGGCCCGCCGGGAGACCATCGACTATCTCGACAAGAGCCAGCAGATCCTGCGCGATCTCGCCCAGGCCCCCGCCGGGCCTTATGGCGAGCTCGTCGCGGTCGGGTCGGACCGGGCCCGGGACCTTCTCCAGACCAAGCGATACCTCAATCCCCAGCTCGAAAAATATCAAATGGCCAAGGCCAAGGCCATCTGCGACCAGATCGAGATGCTGTTCCTGGAGCTGGCCCAGATCAGCGAAGAGCTTCCCGAGGCCGAGCTTCAGAGGATCCAGAGCCTCGTCGAGGAGCGCCGGATCCTCCTGAAGATCAATCTGGTCCGCAAGGAATTGCAGCGCGAAAGCGAGATCTGACATGAAAAAGACGGTCATCATCCTCAGCACTCTCGCCCTGACCGCCCTGATGCTCGGGGCCGCGGGGCAGGCCGCCCGGAGAGGGCCCGACGAGGCCCTCCTGCAGGAGGCCAAGCTCTTGATCTTCGACAAGGACTGGCGGGCCGCCTTGGACAAGCTCGACGAGCTCCGCGACAGGCACCCGTCCAGCCCCTTGGCCGGGCAGGCCCTCTTCTACCGGGGGGAATGCCTCCACGGGCTGGGAGGCCGGGAGCGGGACGCCCTGAGGGCCTACAAGGATTTCATCCGGGTCCCCGAGGCCAACCCCAGCTTGGTCGAGGAGGCCGAGAGCCGGATCATCGACCTGGCTTTCATCCTCTACGAGAAGCGCAAGGACCGGTCGGCCGCCGGGGAGATCGAGGCCAGGCTCGACCACCGCAGCAAGGCCGTCCGCTATTACGCCGCCTACAAGCTCAGCCTGATCGGTGACGAGTCCGTCGCGGCCGAGGCTGTGCCCGTCCTGCGTCGGATCATCGAGACCGAGAAGGATCCGGAGCTCCGAGACCGGGCCCGGATCGCCCTGCTGCGCGTCTCGCCCGAGAGCCTCAAGGCCGCCGACGACCGGCGGCCGTCCCGCGACCCGGCCCGTATGCTCCGGCTCCGGGTCTGGAAGAAAGGACAGAAGAGCCCCGCTTTCTCGCTCAACATCCCCTGGGCCCTGGCCGACCTGGCCCTTCAGGCCATTCCCGACGAGGAGAAGAAGGCCATCCGCAGCAAAGGTTACGACCTCGACCGGATCATGAGCGAGCTGGCCGGGTCCAAGGAATCCATTCTGAAGATCGAAGGGGACGATTCGATCATCGAGATCTGGATCGAATGATCCCCGGACGGGAAAGGAGAGGAACGATGAAGACAAAGACCGTGGTCGCCGTGCTGACCGCCCTGATGCTGACCGTGCTCGTCGCCGCCGGGCCCGCCCGGGCGGCCGGGCCCCAGAACGATTTCCAAGCCATCCAGAAGGCCGTCAAGAACGATCCGGCCTACGAGTCCGGCAAGGAGGCCAAATGGTTGAAGGTCCTGGTCACCGACGCCAAGACCAACAAGGAACGGGTCCGGATCACCCTCCCTCTGGCTCTTGTGGAGATGGTCATGAACTGCTCGAAAAAGGGGCCGATGACGGTTGGCGATGACGATTGCGAGATCGACCTCAAGGCCCTTTGGGCCGAGCTGAAGAGGATCGGTCCGACGGCCCTCATCGAGGTCCGCGAGGACGACGGGATCATCAAGGTCTGGCTCGAATAGAGAGCCCTCACTTTTTAATGAGGCGGATGGGCTTCTTCAGCGTCTTCTGGGGAATGGCGTAGAACCGGCTGGCCGCCCTGATCCAGGCCGTCTGTCGGCCGATGCGGTTGCTGCCGTAGGCGATCCAGCAATAGCCGCTCTCGCCCCAGTCTTCACCCCAGGAGTTCTTCATCAGCCAGGCGCCGCGATCGTCGTCCCAGCCGACCAGGACCACGGCGTGCCCGCCGCCGCTCGAATCGGAGGCGACCGCCTCGTTGTAGACGCCTTCCGTGTAGGCGAAGAAATTGTCGGACACGACCCTCATGCGCGTGGTCACCGGTCCGTACGTGCAGATGGCCTGCTTGATCTGCTGGGTCGTGGGATGCTCGACGGAGGCGTCGACGAATCCCCAGGCCACGGCCTTCAGGGGGGGCAGCGTACCCGTGCAGGCCTGGTTGGTGGCCGTGTAGGGGACGCTCGCTTCGGTGGCGCTCCCTTCGCGGACCATGTGCTCCAAGGCCTTGGCCGCCAGTCCGCCGCCGCAGCTCCCGGCGTCCACTCCGGCGTCCGTTTCGGCGCAATCGTTGATGTATTGCTCGGAGTCGTCCAAAGTGATGTTGTTGCGCAGAAGGTAGCTGGCCTCATAGGCCCCTACGGCGGCGAACGCCCAGCAGTTCCCGCAGTCTTGTTCCTTGACGGGCGTCACTTTGCCCCGGTCGTGCCAATTGAAAGCCCGGGACGCGGCCGAACAGGCGATCGGCCGCAGTTCGGGCAGCCTGGCCTTGAGCGCGGGATTGACCTTGAGGGCCGCCGTCCGGGCCTCGACGTCGCGCTTCAAGAGCGTGGCCGCCTTGACGTTGACGGCCCTCCGCCAAGCCACGGTGAGCTTGGGATCGTCGACATCGCCCAGGAGCCTCGTCCTCGGCTTGTCCAGGGCCGTGGTGTACCCGACCTTGTAGCCCAGGGATCTCTGCCGGATCTCCGTCCTCATCCGGGCCAGCGTCTGTTTGATGGCCGGCGGAGCGGTGAGCTCCCGGATCCGAAGCCGCTCTTTTTGGGTCTGAGCCTGGACCTGGGTCTGGCCGGGCTCGGAGAAAACGCTCCAGGCCATGACCGTCAAGGCCAGCCCGCAGAGAAAGACTTTCCACCAGCGTTTTGACATGGATCCCTCCTTCCCAACGCAAGGATTTGAATAGACTTGACCCGACAATATTTACCCCGAGCGGATTTGTCAACCCCCCGGCTTCCGTTGACAAGGCCCTCAAGCCCCCTTAGAATGGATGGCCAGGAGGTGGACGTGGGCCGGACGATGACCGAAAAGATCCTCGGGCTCAAGGCCGGCCGGGCCGCCCGGGCCGGCGAGGTCGTCACCGTGGCCCCCGACGTCATCCTGTCCCACGACAACTCCGCGGCCATCATCCAGGAGTTCCGCAAGCTCGGCGTGGCCAAGGTCAAGGCCCCGGAGAAGATCGTCATCGTCCTCGATCACATCGTCCCGGCCTCGGAGGAGAAGTACGCCCGGAACCACAAGGACATCCGGGAGTTCGTCGCCGAGCAGGGACTGCCGCACTTCTTCGACATCAACGCCGGCATCTGCCACCAGGTCCTGCCCGAGCGGGGCTTCGCTCTCCCGGGCCGGGTCATCGTCGGCAGCGATTCCCACACCACGAGCTACGGCGCCTTCGGGGCTTTCGCCGCCGGGATCGGCCGGACCGAGACGGCCTGCCTCTGGGCCACCGACGAGATCTGGCTCCGCGTGCCCGAGACCGTCCGCATCGACCTCTCGGGCCGGTTCGCGCCCGGCGTTTCGGCCAAGGACCTGATCCTCAGGATCATCGGGGACCACGGCGCCGATGCGGCCAATTACAAGGCCGTCGAGTTCGCCGGCCCGTCGGCCGGGGGCCTCAGCGTCGGCGCCCGCCTGACCCTGGCCAACATGTCGGCCGAGATGGGGGCCAAGAACGGCTGTTTCGCCCCGGACGCCAAGGTCCTGGCGTGGCTCGAAGGCCGGGCCCGGGGGGCGTTCGAGGTCCAGGTGTCCGATCCCGACGCCCGCTTCGAGGCCGTCTGGCCCTATGACCTGACGGCCCTCGAGCCCCAGATCGCCTGTCCTCACACGGTCGACAACGTCAAGCCGGTGGCGGCCGTCGCCGGCAAGCCCGTCCAACAGGTCCTCATCGGGACCTGCACCAACGGCCGGCACGAGGACCTCGAGGCCGCGGCCGGCATCCTCCGGGGCCGACGGGTCCACCCGTCCGTCCGGTGCCTGGTCATCCCGGCCTCCTGGGAGGTCTACCGCCGGGCCTTGAAGAGCGGCGCCCTGGAGGCGCTCGTCGAGTCCGGCTGCGTCGTTCTCAACTCCGGCTGCGGGCCCTGCCTGGGGGCCCACGAAGGCATCCTGGCCGCGGGGGAGGCCTGCCTCAGCACTTCGAACCGCAACTTCCGGGGCCGCATGGGTCACCGCGACTCCGAGATCTATCTGGCCTCCCCGGAGACGGCCGCCGCGACGGCCGTCGAAGGCCGGATCGCCGATCCGAGGCCGTTCCGATGAGCGCGGGCAAGGTCTGGAAATACGGCGACGACGTCAACACGGACGTCATCTTCCCCGGCCGCTACACCTACCAGATCATGCCGCCCGCGGAGATGGCCCGGCACGCCATGGAGGACCTCGATCCGGCGTTCGCCTCCGGCGTCAGGCCGGGCGACGTCGTCGTGGCCGGCAAGAACTTCGGCTGCGGCAGCTCCCGCGAGCAGGCCGCGGCCTGCCTCAAGGCCGCCGGCGTGCGGGCCGTCGTGGCCCGCTCCTTCGCCCGCCTCTATTTCCGCAACGCCATCAACCTCGGCCTGGCCGTCCTGCCCTGCGGTCCGGCCGTCGACGCCCTGGAGGCCGGCGACGATGTCGAGATCGATCTGGCCGCCGGCGAGATCCGCTCTCCCAAGGGCGTCTTTCGTTTCCTGCCCCTGCCGGCCTCCGTCCTCGGCATCCTCGAGGCGGGAGGCCTGCTGGAATACACCCGGACAAAGCTCGGATCCGACGAAAAGGAGTGACCATGGCCAAGCACAAGATCGCCGTTCTGCCCGGTGACGGGGTCGGCAACGACGTCGTGGAAGCGACGATGATCGTCCTCGAGAGGACCGGTCTCGACGCCCAATACATCTACGGCGACATCGGCTGGGAGTTCTGGTGCCGAGAGGGCAACGCCCTGCCCGACAGGACCCTCCAGCTGCTGAGGGAGACGGACGCCTGCCTGTTCGGGGCCATCACCTCCAAGCCCAAGGAGGACGCCCAGCTCGAGCTGGCCCCCGCGCTCCAGGGCAAGGCGCTGTCCTATTTCAGCCCCATCGTCCGCCTACGCCAGGAATTCGATCTCTACCAGAACAGGCGCCCCTGCAAGGCGTACCCCGGCAACCCCCTGAACTACAAGGAGGGCGTCGACCTGGTCATCTTCCGCGAGAACACCGAGGGCATGTACGCCGGCGTCGAGTTCCACCCCCTGCCCCAGGGCGTCCGAGAGGCCCTCCTCGTGCATCCCAAGATGAAGCGCTTCAAGGACACGCCGTCCGACGACATCGCCCTCTCGACCCGGATCATGACCAAGCAGGCGTGCGCCCGCATCGTCCGGGCGGCCTTCGACTTCGCCCGCGCGCACGGCCGCAAGTCGGTGACCCTGGTCGAGAAGCCGAACGTCCTGCGCGAGACGGGAGGCCTGATGCTCGAAACGGCCCGCGAGGTCGCCAAGGGGTATCCGGACGTCAAGTTCTGGGACGCCAACGTCGACGCCATCTGCATGTGGCTCCTCAAGAACCCCCACGACTACGACGTTTTGGTGGCCGAGAACCTCTTCGGCGACATCATCTCCGATCTGGGCGCCCAGCTCGTCGGGGGCTTGGGCTTCGCCTGCAGCGGCAACATCGGCGACAGCTACGGCGTCTTCGAGCCGACCCACGGCTCGGCGCCGAAATACGCCGGCCAGTACAAGGTCAATCCCATCGCCACCATCCTGGCCGCCAAGATGATGCTCGACTTCATCGGGGAGACCGAGAAGGGCCGGGCCGTCGAGGGCGCCGTCGCCGAGGTCATCCGGGAAGGGAAGGTCCGGACCTACGACATGGGCGGGTCGTCGACCAGCCTCGATGTCGGGCGGGCCGTGGCCGGCAAGCTTTGAGCTTCGGCCGGGAGAGAGCCGCGAAAGGAGGCCTCGCGACCGGGGCCGGCGAGAGATGAGGATCCTTGCTGTCGACACGACGACCGCCAGCGGCTCGGTGGCCCTGCTGGCCGGGGACCGGCTCCTCGGGGAATTCGGGCTCGACTCTCCGGGGACCCACTCGGCGCGGCTGTTCGGGACCGTCGACGCCCTGCTCGGGGCCGCCGGCGTGGAGCTCCGGGAGATCGAGGCTTTCGCCGTGGCCGCCGGGCCGGGTTCGTTCACCGGACTCCGCATCGGACTGGCCGCCGTCAAGTCCCTGGCCTTCGCCTCGAGGCGACCCGTCGCTCCTGTATCGAGCCTTCTGGCCTTGGCCCTGAAGCCGGCCTCCGAAGGGGCCCGGTTGATCGTCCCCCTGCTCGACGCCAAGAAAGGGGAGGTCTACGCGGCCCTGTTCGAACGCCGCCGGGAGGATCTCGTCGAGGCCGTTGCCCAGGGCGCCTACCCGCCCGAGGCCTTCTTCGCCCGGCTGCCTGCCCGGCGCGTCGTGACCTTCATCGGCAACGGCCTCGAGGCCTACAGGGACCGGCTCGAGCCCTTTCTCCGGGACAAGGTTCGCGTCTCCGGCCGCTCCCCGTTCATCGCCGCCGAGGTCGGCCGGGCCGGCCTACGCATGATCCGCGAGGGACGCGGGGTCGACGCCGCCGCTCTCGAGCCCGTCTATTACCGGCGATCCCAGGCCGAGGACAAGGCCCGCCCGTGAGGACCGAGAAGGAGCGCTACTTCATCCGGCGGATGAGGGAGGACGACCTTCCCGAGGTCCGGGTCATCGAGGACCTGTCGTTCTCCAGTCCCTGGAGCGACACGACCTTCCGCGGCGAGATCCAGAACGCGCCCGTCTCCTATCCGCTGGTCGTTGTCAGGAAGCCCGAGGGGCGCGTCGTCGGCTACATCATCTTTTGGCACGTCCGGGACGACGTCCAGGTCAACAACATCGCCGTTCACCCCGATTTCCGGGGACAGGGGATCGCCGAGGCCCTGATGCGCTTCGTCATCGACAAGGTCCGGCGGGAAGGGGCGACGTTCATGACCCTCGAGGTGCGGCGGTCCAATGCGGCCGCGGCGGCCCTCTACGGCAAGCTGGGATTCGAGGTCCTCGGAACGCGCAAGAACTATTACACGAAGCCCGACGAGGACGCCTTCGTCCTCGGGCTGGTCCTTGACGCGTAATCGACCCGGACCAGGCAGAGACCCTTGGCCGCGGCCGTCGGCCCGGCCAGCGAGCGGTCCTTGCGGGCGAAGATGTCCTCGATCCGCTCCGGCGGATACGTGCCCTTGCCGATCTCGAGCAACGTTCCGACGATCGTCCGGACCATGTAGCGGAGGAAGCCCTCGGCCTCGACCGTGTAGACGATCTCGTCGCCGCGCTTGTGCAGCTCCGATCTCCGGACGGTCCGCACGGGGGAGCGGTCGCGGTTGGAGGAGAACCCCGTGAAGTCGGCCCTTCGGGCGACAAGCCGGGCCGCCTCGCGCATGGCCCGCAGGTTGAGGCGCGCGGGGACGTGCAGCGCGTAGCGCCGGTCAAAGGGGCTGATCTGGGGGGCGTTGACGATCCGGTAGCGGTACACTTTGGAGCGGGCCGACTTGCGGGCGTGAAAGCCCGGATCGGCCCTCTCGAGCGACAGGATCCGGGCGTCCTCGGGCAGGACGGCGTTGAGGGCCCGCAGCAGGTCGGCGTCGGCGAGCCTGGTCGTCACCCGGAATCCGGCGACCTGGGCCAGAGCGTGGACGCCGGCGTCGGTCCGGCCCGCGCCGTGGACCGTGACCCGACTCTGGGTGATCCTCCGGACGGCCTCTTCGAGGACCCCTTGGACCGTCCGCCGGTCGGGTTGACGCTGCCAGCCGTGGAAATCGGTCCCGTCGTAGCTGAGGGCCATCCGGTAGCTCGGCATGCGGTTACTCGAGGGCCAGGCGGACGGCCTCCTCAGGGCTTGTGGCGGCCGCCACCCCCCGGATGTCCCAGGTCTCGAGGCCGATGACCCGCTTGCCGTGGATCTTGGCGAAGGCGATCTCCGACAGCGTCCCGTACTCCCCGTCCACGGCGATGACGGCGTCGGCGTTCAGGACGACCAGGGCGTTTCGCGTATAGCCGAGCCCGGTGACGATCGGCAGGTCGATCGCCGGATTGGCGTCCGACGGGTCGGCGCCGGGCAGGATGCCGATGGTCAGTCCGCCCTCCGCCCGGGCCCCCCGGGCGGCCGCTTCCATGACCCCGCCGAGGCCCCCGCAGACCAGGACCGCCCCGGCCCGGGCGAGGAGCCGGCCGACCTCGCGGGCCTGCCCGAGGGCCCGGCGGCCGGCCCGGCCGCCGCCGATCACGGCCACCCGTTGCCGCTTCCGGAAGTCCGTCATGGAGGCTCCTTTCATGGCCCGCTTCCCGGCCCATTGTATCACAGGGGCGCGATTGACTTCATGGGGCCGCTGTGCTAATGAATGAGGGATTACAAGGGTTGCCCGGGACATGCCGCTCGTCAATTACGCCACCAAGTCGGTCGCCATCAAGATCGTCTACTACGGGCCCGGCCTGAGCGGCAAGACGACCAACCTGCGCTACATCTACCTCAAGCTCGAGCCGGCCACCCGCGGCGAGCTCGTCTGCCTCGAGACCGAGGCCGAGCGGACCTATTTCTTCGACCTTTTGCCCATCCGGGCCGGCCTCATCGGGGACTTCACGGTCCATTTCCAGCTGATGACCGTCCCCGGCCAGGTCTTCTACGAGGCCTCCCGCAAGAGCGTCCTGCGCGGCACGGACGGTCTGGTCTTCGTCGCCGATTCGCAGATCCCCCTTCTCGACGCCAACCTGGAATGCTTCGACGGTCTGCGCCGCAACTGCCTGCAGCACGACATCGACCTCAACAAGATCCCCCTCGTCTTCCAGTATAACAAAAGGGACCTGCCTTATCTCGTCCCCGTGGAGACCTTCAACAATCTCCTCAATCCTCGCAAGTGCCCCTGGGTCGAGGCCGTGGCCATCAACGGCGTCGGCGTCTTCGAGACCCTGCGCGAGATCTCCAAGGTGACCGTTCCCGCCGTTAGGCAAAAGATCTTCGGGGCGTCGACCCGCGGGGCGCTCCCGGCCGAGGCCGTTCCGCCGGGCCGGGACCACGGGGGGGCGGCGCGCGGGCCCGCCCCCGAAACCGACGAGCTCGATTTCCTTCCCCCCGAGCGGGCGGCCCCGGGCCCGGTCACCAGGATCCGCCTCAAGTCGGTCCGGGAGATCGAGCACGAGCTCGAAAAGCTGTCCAGGGAATTCGTCGACAAAGATAAGTAGGCCGGGCGTCCGGCCACCGCTCAGGCCGTGGCCGGGCCGAGGCCGGCCAGGACCATCGTGTCGAGGGCGATCATCCGCTCCTCGTTGGTGGGCACGACCAGCACGGCCGTCCGGGACCCCGGGCGGCCGATGGACGCTTCCTCGCCCCGGGCCCGGCCGTTCGCGGCCGGGTCCAGGTCGACGCCCAGGAAGCCGAGACCGGCGCAGACCAGGTCGCGGACAGCCGGGCTGTTCTCGCCGATGCCGGCCGTGAAGACCAGGGCGTCCATCCCGCCCATGGCCGCGGCGTAGGCCCCGACGTATTTCTTGACCATGTAGGCGAACATCTCCATGGCCAGGCGGCAGCGCTCGTCGCCGCCGCCGGCCCGCTCCTCGATGACCCGCATGTCGTTGCTGACGCCCGAGACGCCGAGCAGCCCGCTTTCCTTGTAGAGAACGGCCTCGATCCTCTCGGGGCTCATTCCCAGCCGGCGGTGCAGGTAGAAGATGAGTCCGGGATCGATGTCGCCCGAGCGGGTGCCCATCATGACCCCCGAGAAAGTCGCGAAACCGATGCTCGTGTCGACCGACCGGCCCCCTTTGACGGCGGTCATCGTCACGCCGTTGCCCAGGTGGCAGACGACCGTCTTCAGCTCGGCCGGCGGCCTGCCCAGCATCTCGGCGGCCCGCCGGCTGACGTACCGGCAGGACGTGCCGTGGAAGCCGTACCGGCGGATGCGGTGCTTGACGTAGTATTCGTAGGGCAGGGGGTAGATGTAGGCCTCGGGGGGCATGGTCTGGTGGAAGGAGGTGTCGAAGGCCGCGACGTGCGGCACGTTGGGCAGCAGGGCCCGGGCCTCCCGGATGCCGATGAGGTTGGGAGGATTGTGGAGGGGGGCCAGGGGCACGAGCTGTTCGAGCTTGGCGACGACATCGTCGGTGATCAGAGTCGATTCGAAGAAGAAATCGCCGCCGTGGACGGCCCGGTGGCCGACGGCCTCGATCTCCCGCAGGTCGCCGATGGCCCCGTGCTCGGGGTGGAGGAGATGTTCGACGGCCGCCTCGAAGGCCTCGTGATGGGAGGGGATGGGCCGCTTGCGGCGGACCCTTCGTCCTCGGGCCTCATGGTCGACCGACGAGCCCGGCTCCCCGATGCGGCTGACCAGCCCCTTGGCGACGACTTCGCTGACGTCGGTCATGAACAGCTGGTACTTGATGGTCGAGCTGCCGCAATTGATGGTCAGGATCATAGGGGACTTTATACACTTTTTCCGGGACTGAGACAATCGGCCATCTCCGGCGTCTTTCTTATCGGGAGGGTCCCGTGCTGTTCAAGATCACGAGCGCCGCCCTGTTCGGGATCGAAGCCTATCCCGTGGAGGTCGAGGTCGACATCGCCCCCGGCTTCCCGAATTTCATCACCGTGGGCCTGCCCGACGCGGCCGTCCGGGAGAGCAAGGAACGGGTCCGGGCGGCCCTCAAGAATTGCGGCTACGACCTGGAGTCGCGGCGGGTGACCATCAACCTGGCCCCGGCCGACCGCAAGAAGGAGGGCTCGGCCTTCGACCTGCCCATCGCCCTGGGCTTCCTGGCCTATATGGAGGTCGTCCCGTCGGCGGCCCTCCGCGGGCGGCTGTTCGCCGGCGAGCTGGCCCTCGACGGCCGCTTGAAACCCATCCGCGGGGCCCTGCCCATCGCTTTGATGGCCAAGGACAGGGGCTTCGGCGGTCTCGTCGTGCCCCAAGCCAACGCCCGGGAGGCCGGACTCGTCCGGGGCCTGGACGTCTACGGACTGGCCGACATCGTCCAGGTCGTCCGCCTGCTCCGGACGCCGGGCGAGATCGAGCCGAGCCGCTTCGATCCGGCCGAGCTCGCCGGCGGGGTCACGCATCCCGTCGACTTGGAGGAGGTCAAGGGCCAGTCGCACGTCAAGCGGGCCCTCGAGGTGGCCGCGGCCGGGGCCCACAACATCCTGCTCGTCGGTCCTCCGGGGGCCGGCAAGACCATGCTCGCCCGGCGCCTGCCGTCGATCCTCCCCGAGATGACCTACGAGGAGATGATCGAGGTGACCCGCATCTACAGCGCGGCCGGGCTGGTGACCGGGGCGGGGATGGTCGGCGCGCGGCCCTTCCGCGCCCCCCACCACACGGTGACCGACGCCGGCCTGGTCGGCGGAGGGCTGGTCCCCCGGCCGGGCGAGGTCAGCCTGGCCCACTACGGGATCCTGTTCCTCGACGAGCTGCCCGAGTTCCGGAGGAAGGTCCTCGAGGACCTCCGCCAGCCGCTCGAGGACGGCCGCATCACGGTCTCGCGCTTCGGATATTCCGTCTCCTTCCCGGCCTCGTTCATGCTGGTCGCGGCCATGAACCCCTGCGAGGACGTGTTCCGCGGGCCGGCCGGCGGCCGGCGCGACTGCACCGAAAGCGAGAGGGCCCGGTATTATGCCAAGATCTCCCGGCCCCTCCTCGACCGCATCGACATCCAGGTCGAGGTCCCCGAGGTCCCGTTCCGGGACATCGTCTCGAAGCGCCTGGCCGAGAGCTCGGCCGCCGTCCGGGAACGGGTGACGGAGGCCAGGAAGCGGCAGGCGGCCCGTTTTGCCGGCCGGAGGATCTTCGCCAACGCCCAGATGAGGCCCCGGGACGTCCGCCAGCTCTGCCCTCTGCCGTCCGAGTCCGAGGCGCTCCTGGAGACGGCCGTGACCAAGCTGGGATTCAGCGCCAGGGCTTACGACCGGGTCGTCAAAGTCGCCCGGACGATCGCCGACCTCGAAGGCTGCCAGGCCATCGGCCCGGCCCATGTGGCCGAGGCCGTCCAGTACCGGATGATGGACCGCATGCGTTGAGGACCGCTTCGTTTGCCCTTTTCCCCGGGCCCTGATAGAATGCCCCGAGCCCCAGGACGGCCGGTCCCCCGGCCGGGGCCAGCCCCCGCAGGACAGGAGGGAACGACGATGGACCGCCCCCCCGACACCCCGGCCGCCGTCGATAGGACCAAGATCGCCCTGCCCCGGGTCCTGAGGCTCTGGGACGTGGTCATGATCGTCATCGGCGGGGTCATCGGCTCGGGGATCTTCCTGTCGCCCTCGGAGATCGCCCTGGTCCTGCCCGCGCCCCTGTTCATGCTGGCGGTCTGGATCGTGGGGGGGATGTTCAGCTTCTTCGGGGCCCTGGCCTTCGCCGAGCTGGGGGCGGCCATGCCCGAGGCCGGCGGGGTCTATGTCTATCTCCGGGAGGCCTACGGGCCGCTCCTGTCCTTTCTCTTCGGCTGGACGCTCTTCCTGGTCATCGATTCCGGGGCCGTGGCCACCCTGGCCGTGGCCTTCTCGCACAACATCCTGCCGCGCTTCGTCGACATGACGGGCCTCGAGAAGAAGCTCGTCGCCGCCGGGTTCGTCGCCTTCCTGGGGGGCGTCAACTACGTCGGCGTCCGCTGGGGCGCCCGGCTCCAGAACCTGCTGACCTACATCAAAACGGGCGCCATCGGCCTGGTCGTCGTCGCCGTCTTCTTTTTCGCCAAGGGCAAGGGGGACCCGGCCAACTTCGTCGAGCCGTCCCCCGGACCTCTGAACCTCGGGCTCATGGGGGCCTTCGGCGTCGGGCTGATCGCCTCGCTCTGGGCCTACAAGGGCTGGGAGTCGGCGACCTACAGCGCGGGCGAGGTCAAGGACCCCCGCCGGAACCTGCCCCTCGGCATCCTCGTCGGCATCATGGCCATCATCGGCATCTACGTCCTGGCCAATCTGGCCTATCTCTACGTCCTGCCCGCCGGCCGGATCGCGGCCTCCGAGGGACGGGTGGCCCTGGAGGCCATGGAGATCGTCGCCGGGCCGTTCGGGGCCTCGCTGATCGCCTTCTTGATCCTTTTCTCGATCCTCGGGGCGGCCAATCAGAACCTCCTCTGCTCGCCGCGGGTCTATTTCGCCATGGCCCGGGACGGCCTGTTCTTTAAAAAGGTCGCCGAATGCCACCCGCGGTTCCTGACCCCCCACGTGTCCATCGTCGCCGTCAGCGCCTGGAGCATCGTCCTGACCCTGACCGGAGGATTCCGCCAGTTGTTCACCTATGTCATCTTCGGCCAGTGGATCTTTTTCGGGCTGACGGTGGCCGCGGTCATCGTCCTGAGGAGGAAAAGGCCGGATCTCGAGCGGCCCTATAGGACCTGGGGCTATCCGGCCACCCCCATCCTGTTCATCCTGGCGGCTCTCTACGTGGCCGCGTTCTCCCTCAAGAGCGCTTTCACCAACGCCCTCTTCGGGCTGCTCATCATCGGGCTGGGCGTTCCCGCCTATTTCTATTGGCGGTCCCGCCGGAGGGGGACGAAGCTGGCCATGGTCGGGGCCGACGTCGCGGCCGCGGCCGTTTTCGCCCGCTTGGCCCTCGGACCTCTTTTGAAGTTCGTGCCGCCGTGGCTGTTCTGGGCGTTGGCGGGGATAGGGCTGGCGGCGGCCGTCACGGGAGTCGCGATGAACCTCTTCGGACCGCGGAAGGAAGCCGGCCCGTGAGCCGCGAGGCCCGCCGCCTTCGGGAGGGCCCTCGTCGCGCGCCGAAAAAGGAAGAGCGGAAGGTGGCCGTCCCGGTCAGGCCCAACGGCGGGATCGGCCGCAAGGGAGGCCCCACGCGCGGGCTCTTGCCGCCCGACCCGGATACGGTCGGGGAATGACCGCGAGCGGCCCGAGAGCGGCCCGCCGGCCGAGCCAGGCCAGCCGGAGGACGTAGAGGCGGGGATTGAGGCGGGGCGACATCAGAGGGCCGTCATCACCCGGCGGCCGTCCTCGACGACGACTTTCCCGTTCTTGATCACGGTCCGGACGGGGTTCCGTCCGGCCTCGTAGGCCAGGGAGATGTAATCCGGAACATCGCAGAGCACGACGTCCATCTTCTTGCCCGCTTCCAGGCTGCCGACCGCCTCGTGGCGGCGGATGGCATAGGCCGCGTTCCCGGTGCAGGCGTTGACGGCCTCCTCCACGGTCAGCCCCAGGGTGAAGACGCCGAGCTGGAGGATGAACGGCATGGAGAGGATGTGGGAGCTGCCGGGATTGAAATCCGTGGACAGGGCGACGGCGGCCCCGGCTTCGATCAGCCGGCGGGCCGGGGCCCGCTTATCCATCATCAGAAAGAACGACACCCCCGGAAGCAGGATGGCGGCCGTGCCGCTCGCGGCCAGCCGGGCGATGCCCTCGTCGGTGACGGCGATGAGGTGCTCGGCCGATGCGGCCCCGATCTCGGCGGCCAGCTCCGCGCCGCCCTGGGGGACGAACTCCTCGGCGTGGATCTTGATCTCGAAGCCCGCGGATTTGGCCGCGTCGACGAGCCGGCGCGTCTCCCCGATCGAGAAAACCCCCGGCTCCGAGAAGATGTCGAAGAACTCGGCCAGCCCGCGGCGCCCGATCTCGGGGATGACCGTGTCGACGAGCAGGGCGATGTACTCGCCGCGCCGGTCCCGGTACTCGGGCGGGACCTCGTGGGCGCCCATGAAAGTCGGGACGACGTCGACGGGATGGCGGCCGTCCGCCAGGCGGACCGCCTCGAGCTGCTTGATCTCGTCCTCGAGGTTGAGCCCGTAGCCGCTCTTGGCCTCGACCGTCGTCGTGCCGTGAAGGAGCATGCGGTCGAGCCGCTCGAGGCACAGGGCGACCAGGTCGTCGAGGCCGGCCGCCCGCGTCGCGTTGACCGTGGTCAGGATGCCCATGCCCCGCTCGGCCAGCTGTTGATAGGTCCAGCCGCGGACCCTCAGCCCGAACTCGCGGGCCCGGTCGCCGGCGAAGGGCAGGTGGGTGTGGGCGTCGACGAAGCCGGGAAGGGCGACGAGGCCGGTCGCGTCGATCGTCTCGGCCCCCGGCCCGGGCCGCACCGTCCTGCGGAACTCGGACTCGGTCCCGGCGAACACGACCGCCCCGTCGCGCGAGGCGACCCAGCCGTTCTCGACCAGGCCGACGTCGGCCAGGGCCCCGCCCCGCTTGGGCAGCGGCCCCGCGCAGGTCAGCAGCTGGCGGCAGCCGGCGACGATGACGTCAGCCGAGATCATGGGGCGTTTTTCTCATCGACGAGTGCTTCGTCCGCCGGATGAAGGACGGCGTCTCGAACGATTCCCATTGCCTTTCGGCGACGGCCGGCTCCCAGACCGGGGCCGCCGCTCCCTTGGGCTCGAAGATGTAGGCCGGCGTGTCCTGGAAGACCGGGAACGGGGCCGGGGCCTTGGCCCGGGCCGGCCGCCGCCCGGCGTGGCCGGCCGGCAGCTCGACCTTGTCGGGGCTCTGATCGAAGCCGGTGGCGATGACGGTGACCTTGACGGTGTCCTTGAGGCTCTCGTCGATGACCGTCCCGAAGATGATGTTGGCCTCCGGATCGGCCAGGCCGTGGATGAGCTGGGAGGCCGTGGAGACCTCGTGGAGGGTCATGTCCTTGCCGCCGGTGATGTTGATGAGGACCCCGTGGGCGCCCTCGATGGAGGTGTCGACGAGCAGCGGGCTCGAGATGGCCTTCTGGGCGGCGTCGACGGCCCGGCTCTCGCCCGAGGCCAGGCCCGTGCCCATGAACGCGACGCCCATGCCCTTCATGACCGACTTGACGTCGGCGAAGTCGAGGTTGATGAGGCCCGGCTTGGTGATCAGGTCCGAGATCCCCTGGGCGGCCTGCCTCAGGATGTCGTCGGCCAGGCGGAAGGCGTCCTGGATCGAGGTGTTGAGGTTGACGGTCTTGAGCAGCCGCTCGTTGGGGATGGCAATGACCGTGTCGACGGCCGACTTGAGCTCCTGCAAGCCCTCTTCGGCCTGGCGGGCCCGGACCCGGCCCTCGAACTCGAACGGCAGGGTGACGATGGCGATGACCAGGATGTCCAACTCGGTGGCCAGGTTGGCGATGATCGGCGTCGAGCCCGTGCCCGTCCCGCCTCCGAGGCCCGTCGTCAGGAAGACCATGTCGGCCCCCTGGAGGACCTCCAGGAGCCGCTCGGTGTCCTCCATGGCCGCCTGCTTGCCGATCTCGGGCCGGCCGCCCGAGCCCAACCCCTTGGTCAGCTGGTTGCCGATCTGGATCTTGGTCCGGGCCCGGTTGCTCTGGAGGGCCTGGACGTCGGTGTTGACGGCGATGAACTCCACTCCCTGGACGCCGCTCTCGATCATCCGGTTGACGGCGTTGCCGCCGCCGCCGCCGAGGCCGATGACCTTGATCTTGGCCCCCAGATGGTCCTCGACGAGATGGAATTTCAGCCGGCTGGATTCTTCGCTCATGATACCTCCTTTATCCTTCCTTGAACCAGTCCTTGAACTTGGCCCAAGGACCTTTTTTTCTGTCCCTGGACAGGCCTTTTTCCTGCCAGGTGTGGAATCCGTAGAGGATGAGACCGACCGAGGTCGAGAAATCCGGGGTCGACACGCGGTCGACGAGGCCGCCGACGCCCGAGGGGTCCCCCCGCCGGACGGGGAGGTCGAAGATCTCCTCGGCGACCTCCTCCAGGCCCTCGAGCAGGGCCGTGCCGCCCGTCAGGACGATGCCCGAGTTCAGGGACTTGTCGTAACCCATCCGCTTGATGTCGGAATCGACCAGCCGGAAGATCTCCTCGGCCCGGGGCTGGATGATGTCGGCCAGCAGCTGGCGCGACAGGACCCGCGGCTTGCGGCCCTTGCCCACCGAGGGGACCTCGATCGTCTCGTGCTCCTCGACGGGCGGCCCGGCGATGCAGCCGAACTTCTTCTTGATCCGCTCGGCCTCGGGGATCGGGGTCCGCAGGCCGACGGCGATGTCGTTGGTGAAATTGTCCCCCCCGATGGGGATGGTCGCCGTGTACCAGAGGCTGCCCCGCTCGTAGATGGCGACCTCGGTCGTCCCGGCCCCGATGTCGATCTGGCCGACCCCGAGCTCGCGCTCGTCGGCGGTCAGCACGGCGTGGGAGGTGGCGATCTGGTTGAGGACGATCTCCTCGATGCCGATCCCGGCCCGCCCGACGCAGCTGCGCAGGTTCTGGAGGGAGGTCAGGGCGGCGGTGATGATGTGGACGTTGACCTCGAGCTTGATGCCGCTCATCCCGGACGGGTCCTTGATGCCGTCCTGGTCGTCGACGATGAATTCCTGGGGGATGATGTGGATGATGTCCCTGTCGGGGGGGATGGGGATGGCCTTGGACTGGTCGATGACCCGCTTGACGTCCTCGCGGGCGATCTCCCGGTTCTTGCCCGAGACGGCCACCACCCCCCGGCTGTTGAAGCTCTTGATGTGGGCCCCCGAGATGCCGAAGAAGGCCGAGTCGATCTCGACGCCGGCCATGAGCTCGGCCTCCTCCTGGGCCTTCTTGACGGCCGCGGTCGTCTCGTCGAGATCGACGACGACGCCCTTGCGGAGGCCCCTCGAGTCGGCCGTGCCGATGCCGATGATCTCGATCTTGCGGTCCTCGATGACCTCGCCGATGATGGCCACGACCTTCCTCGTCCCGATGTCGAAGCCGACGATGTAGTTACTCTTGGGCATCGTTCAATCTCCTTCGGAGAGTGGGGAGGGCGCGACGGCGCCCTCCGGTCCCGCGGTGCGCAGGTACGCCCGGCCCTCGAAGCCGAGGTTGACGGAGGCCAGCGACCCCCAGTGCCGCTCCCATTCGGGCCGGCGGTCCCGGAAAAGGGCCAGGGCGGCGGCCGGCGACCTGGCGGGCAGGACGATCCGCACCGGGTCGTCCTTGAAGGCCAGCTCGAGCCGGCCGAAGTCCGAGCAGCGGATCCCGGCCAGCCGGGCCCGCTCCTCGGGCGGCAGGCTCATGAGGCAATCCCGGGCGGCCGCCCACTTGGCGGCGAAGCGCGTCGCGAAGCCGGTCTCGTCCGAGATGACCGGCAGGTCGAACGCGCCGGGCTCGAGGCCCCTCTCCATGACCACGCCGGATTCGTCCGCCAGGCCCAGCCCGCCGCGCTCGAGAAGAGCGAACGGGACCCGCTCGACGATCTCGATGCGCAGAGAGGACGGGAAGACCTTCTGGATCCTGGCGTCCTTGACCCAGGCCAGCTCGCGGACGCGGGCCCTCAGGGCCTCGATGTCGCAGAGGAGGAGATTGCCCAGGCGGGCGGCGGCGAAGTGGCCCTCGAGAGCCCGCCGCAGGTCCTCCTTGGCGCAGCGGACCTCGACGCTTCTCACGGTCAGCTCGTCCCAGGTGATGAGGAAGAGATAGGCCGCGCGGAGCCCGGCGAAGAATCCGGCCGCGAGCAGCCACAGGGCGAGGACATGCCGGAGGCGCAGAGCGCGCCGCCGCCGGCCCTTCTGGACGGAGGCGCCCCGGCCGCGCCGCTGGAACGCCCGGGCGGACAGGGGAGGGCGGCGGCCCCTCTCCAGCCGGTCGACATAGGTCGCCATGTCAGCCCTTGCCTCCCAAAGCCTCGATGATGTCGGGGATGATCCGGTTGATGTGGCCGGCGCCGAGCACGAGGAGGATGTCGTCCGCGGCCAGGACGGTCTTGAGGAGGGCCGGCACCTTCCTCATGTCGGCCTCGTAGAAGACCCGCTTGTGTCCGAACTGGCGGACCTCCTCGAACAGGGCCCGCCCGTCGACGCCGGGGAGAGGCGCCTCCCCGGCGGGATAGACGTCGGTCAGGACCAGGACGTCGGCCTGATTGAAGGCCGTGGCGAACGAGTCCATCAGCTTGGCCAGCCTCGTGTAGCGGTGGGGCTGGAAGACGGCCACGACCCGCCGCGGCCAGCCCCTCTTGGCGGCCTCGAGGGTGGCCCGGATCTCGGTCGGGTGGTGGGCGTAATCCTCGACGATCATGACGCCGGCGACGGTCTCGCGCAGCTCGAAGCGCCGGCCCGTTCCGGTGTAGCTCGCGAGGGCCTCGAGGATGGTCCTCGGGGGGATGCCCAGGTCGAGGCCGACGGCCACCGCGGCCATGGCGTTGAGGATGTTGTGCATCCCCGGGACCTGGAGGCTCAAGATGCCGAGGCGGCGGCCCTTGAGGTGAAGCTCCGACCGGCTCCGGAACCCGTCGAACGAGGGATCGCGGGCGGAGACGTCCGACTGGGCCGAGAAGCCGTAGGTGATGACCTTGCGCTCGAGCTCGGGGATGATGCTCTGCAGGTTCGGGTCGTCGAGGCAGAGGATGACGGGGCAGTAGAAGGGGACCTTGTTGGCGAAGTTGACGAAGGTCCGCTTGATGTCGTCGAGGCTGTGGTACTGGTCGAGGTGCTCCTCGTCGATGTTGGTCAGCACGGCGATGAAGGGGGACAGGTAGAGGAAGGAGCGGTCGCTCTCGTCGGCCTCGGCGACGATGAAGTCGCCGGCCCCGAGCTTGGCGTTGGCCCCCAGGGTGTTCAGGCGCCCGCCGACGATGATCGTCGGATCGTACCCGCCGGCCTCGAGGACGACGGCGGTCATCGAGGTCGCCGTGGTCTTGCCGTGCGAGCCGGCCACGGCGACGCCGTATTTCATGCGCATGAGCTCGGCCAGCATCTCGGCCCGGGGGATGACCGGGATGAGGTCGGCCCGGGCCTGGCGGACCTCGACGTTGTCCTCGCCGACGGCCGAGGAGATGACGACGACGTCGGCGGCCTTGACGTTCTCGGCCCGGTGCCCGACGGACAGAACGGCGCCCAGACGGGCCAGGCGCTGGGTCGCGTCGTTCTCCTGGATGTCCGAGCCCGAGACCTTGTAGCCCAGGTTGAGGAGGACCTCGGCGATGCCGTTCATGCCCGTCCCGCCGATGCCGACCATGTGGATGTGGTTGAGCTTGCGGTAGCCTTTCTTGGTCACGCGCGTTCCTCCTTGGCGCCGCCGGCCATCAGCGACAGGCCGAGATCGGCGATCCGGCCGGCGGGGTCGTCGGGCCGCAGCGGCGCCAGGTTGCGCTCCATGGCGTCGAGCCCTGCGGGACGGTCGAGATAGTGAAGGATCCGGGAGGCCAGGACCTCGGGGGCGGCCCGGTCCTCGGGGATGACCTCGGCCCCGCCGACGGCCTCGAGCTCGCGGGCGTTGGCCGTCTGGTGGTCCTCGGAGGCGCCGGCGAAGGGCACGAGGATGGCCGCCTTGCGGGCGGCGATGAGCTCGGCCAGGGTCGTCGCCCCGGCCCGGCAGATGATGAGGTCGGCCCGCCCGAAGCGCTCGGCCATGGCCGGGAAATAGGCGGCCACCTCGCTCGTCGCGAAGCCCTGGGCCCGGTAGGCGGCGGAGACGCTTTCGACATCCGCAGGGCCCGTCTGGTGCGCGATCCGCAGGCGGTCCTTCTCCGGGGCCAGCCAAGCCAGGGCCCCGGTCATCCTCTCGTTGAGGACGCGGGACCCCTGGCTCCCGCCGAAGACGAGCACCGAGAGCTCGGGCGTCCGCGGCTTGGGCGGCAGGGCGTAGAACTCTTCCCGGACCGGGTTGCCGAGCAGGACGCCCTTGCCCTTGAAGAAGGGCAGGGTCGAGGGGAAGGCGACGACGGCCCGGCCGGCCCAGCGGGCCAGGAGGCGGTTGGTGAAGCCGGGACGGGCGTTCTGCTCCAGGATGAGCGTCGGCACGCCCAGCCAGGAGGCCAGCAGGACCACAGGCCCCGAGCTGTACCCTCCGACGCCGACGACCAGGCCCGGCCGGGTCCGGGCGAGAAGGGCCAGCGACTGGGCGAAGGCCAGGGGCAGGAGGACGAGTCCCCGGAGGCTCTTCAGGCCCCGGCTCTTGAGACCCTCGATGCGCATGGGCACGAACCGGACCCGGTGCTCCTCCATGATCCGCTTCTCGACGTCGCGGTGGGTGCCGGCGTAGGTCAGCCGCAGGCCCGGCCTCCTTTCGAGAAGCTTGCGGCCGACGACCAGGGCCGGGTAGAGGTGGCCGCCCGTCCCGCCGCCGCTGATGATCACATCCCGTCCCTTCATATCCGCACCTTGGTCCCGTCCAGGCGCCTTTTCCGGCTGATGTGGAGGAGGATGCCGATCGCGGCCAGGGTGCAGACGAGGGACGACCGGCCGTAGGAGATGAGCGGCAGGGGCAGGCCCTTGGGCGGCAGGAGCCCCAGGACGACCGTCATGTTCATCAGGGCCTGGGCGACGACGCCCAGGGTGATGCCGGCGGCGACCATCCGCGACAGGGGATCGGGCGCCTCGAGCGCGATCTTCAGTCCCCGCCAGAGCACGAGGAGATAGAGGGCCAGGACCGACACGGTGCCGACGAGGCCGGTCTCCTCGCCCCAGATGGCGAAGATGAAGTCGGTGTGGGCCGACGGCAGGAAGTAGAGCTTCTGGGTGCTCTGGCCGAGGCCGACGCCGAGCAGCCCGCCCGATCCGACGGCCAGCTTCGACTGCGCCACCTGGTAGGATTTCCCGAGGGGGTCCTTGTCCGGGGAGAGGAAGCCCTGGATGCGGTCCATCCGGTATTCGCCCTGGACGAGATAGAAGGCGAACAGGGCCACGAACAGCCCCCCGGCGGCGGCGAACCAGCGGAACTTGACGCCGCCGATGAACAGGATCATGGAGGCCAGGACGAACAGCAGGACGGCCGTGCCGAAGTCGGGCTCCATGAGGACCAGAAGCACGGTCAGGACGAGGGCGCCCAGGGGGACGGCCAGGGTCTTGAGCTCGTGAAGCCGGTCCTTGCGGCTCTCGAGCCACGAGGCCAGGAATAGGATGAGGCTGATCTTGGCCAGCTCCGAGGGCTGGAAGCGGATCCCGAAGAGGATGATCCAGCGGTTGGTCCGGGCCACCGACGGCATGGTCAGGCAAAGCATCAGCAGGAAGACGGTCACGGCCAGCAGCCCGTAGACGAACGTGGGGTGGAGGAAGAACGACTTGCGGACCGACAGGAGGAAAACGATCAGGGCAAAGCCGGCCGCCACACCCAGGACCTGCTGGGCCATGAAATGGAACGGCTGGCGGAATTTCTCCCCGGCCAGGAACCCGGAGGAACTGAAGACGATGACCACCCCGATGGTCGCCAGGACGATGGTGACCACGAAGAGGGGGATGTCGAAGCCGAGGCGCCGGGGCCCGCTCATCGCCGGGCCCCCTTCCGGCCGGCGCGGGCGGCCAGCCGGCGCACTTCGCGCTTGAAGGTCCGGCCGCGCTGCTCGAAGTCGCGGAACATATCCCAGCTCGTGCACGCCGGGGCCAGGAGGACGATATCCCCGCGGACGGCCCGGTCGAAGGCCTTGCGGACGACCTCTCCGTAGTCCGCCGCCCGGTCGACCGGCACGACGCCGCCGAGGGCCGCCTCGATTCTGTCGGCCGCCTCGCCGACCAAGACGACGGCCCGGGCCTTGCGGCCGACGGCCGCGCGCAGGGGCTCGAAGCCGGCGCCCTTGCCGCGCCCTCCGAGAATGAGCACGACCGGGCGGTCGAAGCTGGCCAGGGCCTTGAGCGTGGCGTCCACGGTCGTCGCCTTGGAGTCGTTGATGAATCGCACGCCGCGGACGGTCGCGACCTCCTCCAGCCGGTGCTCGAGGCCGCGGAAGGCCCGGACGGACCGGCGGATGGACGCCGCGGGCGCGCCGAGGACGCGGCCGACGAGGGCCGCGGCCATGACGTTCTCCAGGTTGTGGGCCCCGGGCAGGGGGACGCGGTCGGCCCTCATGAGCCGTTCGGCGCGGCGCCCGTCCAGGACGATCCAGCCGGCGTCGATCGCGGCCCCCTCGCGGACCGCCCTCTTCCGGCTGAAGCCGTGGACGGCTGCCGCGGTCTCCCCGGCCAGGCCCCAGACCCTCCGGTCGTCCCGGTTGAGGATGGCGTGGCCGTCCTCGGACTGGCGAAGGACCAGCTTTTTCTTGGCCTCGAAATAGGCGTCGAACGTTCCGTGCCAGTCGATATGGTTCTCGGAGACATTGAGAACGGCGGCGACGTCCGGCTTGAAGTCCTCCGTGAACTCCAGCTGGAAGCTCGAGACCTCGGTCACGTAGACGTGGTCGTCGCGGCTCCGCTCGACGAAGGAGATGAGGGGGGTGCCGATGTTGCCGGCCAGGCGGGACTTGAGCCCGGCGTCCCTCAGGATCCGGTGGGCCAGGGTGACGGTCGTCGATTTGCCGTTCGAGCCGGTCACGGCGACGACCGTTCCCCGGAGGAACCGGGAGGCGAGCTCGATCTCCGAAAGCACGGGAACGCCTCTGGCCCGGGCCTCCAGCATGGCCGGCAGGGGAGGGACCCCGGGGCTGGGAACGACGAGGTCGGCCTCGAGAAAGGACCGGGGGCCGTGGCCCCCGGTCTCGAAGTTGACCCCGCGCTCCCGCCAGGCAGCGAGCCGGTTCCCGAGGTCGGCGGCGGCCCGCTTCTCGGTCACCCGGACCCGGGCCCCGCGGCCGAGCAGGAATTCGCAGAGAGCCTCGCCGGTGCGCTCGAAGCCGACGACGAGGACTCTGCGGTCTTTCAATTCCATGGTCATCTCAGTTTCAGGGTCGACAGGCTGAAGAGGGCGAAGATGATGGCCAGGATCCAGAAGCGGATGACGACCTTGCCCTCGGGCCAGCCGGACAGCTCGAAATGGTGATGGAGCGGGGCCATCCGGAAGAGGCGCTTGCCGCCGGTCAGCTTGAAGTAGGAGACCTGGAGGAGGACCGAGGCCGCCTCGAGGATGAAGACCCCGGCCACGGCGAAAAGCAGGAACTCCTGCTTGATGAGCAGGGCGATGACGGCCAGCGTCCCGCCGAGCGACAGGGCCCCGACATCGCCCATGAAGACCTGGGCCGGATGGCAGTTGAACCACAGGAAGCCGAGGCAGGCCCCGGCCAGGGCCCCGGCGAAGACGGTCAGCTCCGCGGCCAGCGGCACGCGGGGGATGTTGAGGTATTGGGACCAGAGGGCGTGCCCGGCCACGTAGGTCAGCGCCGTGAGGGCCGTGGCCCCGATGAAGGTCAGGCCGATGGCCAGACCGTCCAGTCCGTCGGCCAGGTTGACGGCGTTGGACGACCCGACCAGGATGAAGACGATCCAGGGCAGGTAGAGCCAGCCGAGATAGGGAGTCCATTCCTTGAGGAAGGGGAGGGCCAGGTTCAGGCTGAACCGCCCGCTGGTCCCCATCCAGATGAACGCCAGGGCGACGAGCACGGCCAGGATGACCTGAAGAGCGATCTTCTGGCCGAAGCGCAGCCCGAGCGACCGCTTCCGGCGGACCTTGAGGGCGTCGTCCGCGAGGCCGATGAGGCCGAAGAGGATCATGGACAGGACGGCCATCCAGACGTAGGTGTTCCCAAGGTTCCCCCAGACGAGGGTCGGGACGAGGGTCGAGACGATGATCAGCAGCCCGCCCATCGAGGGGGTGCCTTTCTTGGCGTGGTGGGACTGCGGGCCTTCGGGCCGGATCTCCTGCCCGATCTGGTGTCTCTGGAGGAGCCGGATGAGCCAGGGGCCGAGAAGGAAGCTCAGGGCCAGGGCCGTGAGGCCGGCCAGGGCCGTGCGGACCGTGATGTAGCGGAAGACGTTGAAGAAGAAGACGTCCTCGCGCAGGGGGACGAGCAGCCAGTACAGCACGGATCACTCCTTTCCTTTGGCCCTCAACTCGGCGACGACCCTCTCGGTCCTCATTCCCCGGGAGCCTTTGACGAGGACGAGGTCCCCGGGGCGGACGATGCCCGGGACGGCCTCGGCCGCCGCGTCCGCGTCAGGGAAGAGGTGGATGGCGGTCCTCCTCATCCCGGCCTCGGCCGCGCCCTCGGCGATGAAGGCCGCCAAGGGGCCCACGGCGACCAGCACGTCCCACCCGGCCTCGACCAGGCGCTTTCCGGCCCGCCGGTGGAACATCCTCTCGCTCTCGCCGAGCTCGAGCATGTCGGCCAGGACGGCCACTTTCCGGGCCGCGGGAAGCCCGGCCAGGTTCTTGAGTACCGCCTCGAGGGCCCGCGGGCTGGAGTTGTAGGAGTCGTCGTAGAGGCGGAGACCGGCCGTCTCTTCCAGGATGCCCCTCCTGGCGAAGGGCTTGAGCTCCGGGATGACCGGAACGATCTCCTCCAGCTTCAGCCCGAGGGCCAAGGCGACCGCGACGGCCGCCAGAAGGTTCGGCACATGGGCCTCGTTGACGAACGGGAAGCGGACCGGGGCCCGGTCGCGGCCGTAGCTCAGGGTCAGGTCCAAGCCCTCGAACCCCCGGCGGCGGACGTCGGCGGCGCGGACGTCGCACGCGGGGTCCGTGCCGAAGGTCATCGTCCGGCCCGGCCACCCGGCGGCCAGGGCCCGGACGAGGGCGTCGTCGCCGTTGAGGACGGCCACGGCCCCCTCGGCCGCGCCGTCCAGGATCTCCTTCTTGGCCCGGGCGACGTCCTCGAGCGAGGCGAAGAACTCCATGTGAACGGGGCTGATGTTGGTGATGACCGCCACGTCGGGAGGGGCGATCCGGGTCAGGGCCCGGATCTCGCCGGCCGCGCTCATGCCCATCTCGAGGACGGCCAGCTCGTGCTCCGGCTCGAGCCGCAGGAGGGACAGGGCCAGTCCCAGATGGTTATTGAAGTTCCCCTCGGACCTCAGGACGCGGAAGCGCCGCCCGAGGAGGGCCGCGGCGAACTCCTTGGTCGTCGTCTTGCCGACGCTGCCCGTGATGCCCACGACCTTGACCGGCCGGCGGAGGAGGGCCGCCCGGCCCAGCTCCTGGAGCGCGGTCACCGTGTCCCGGACCTCGACCAGACCGAAGTCCGGCCTCGGGACCGCCATCGGGCGCGAGACGACCGCCCCCGCGGCGCCCCTTGCGGCGGCGTCGCCGACGAAATCATGGCCGTCCCGGCGCCCGGAGACGGCGAAGAACAGGACTCCGGGAATGACGGAACGGCTGTCGATGCCGTAGTCCCGGACGAGGGTCGAGGGGGCGCCATGCCGGAGACGTCCCCCGGTGATCCGGGCGATCTCGTCGAAGCGGAAGGCGGCCATGGTCAGGCGCCCTCCATCCTCTCGAGGATGTCCCGGATGACCTCGTTGTCGCTGAAATGGATGGTCCGGTCCTTGAAGATCTGGTAGTCCTCGTGCCCTTTGCCGGCGACGAGCACGATGTCGCCCTTGTTGGCCGTGGCCAGGGCCCGGGCGATGGCCTCCCGCCGGTCGGGGACGATCTCGTAAGCCCGGACGGCCTCTTTCTCGAAGCCCTTCTCGATGGCCGCGATGATCTCGAGGGGATCCTCGGAGCGGGGGTTATCGGAGGTCAGGACGGTCCAGTCGGCCAGCCGGGCGGCCACTCGACCCATGCGCTCCCGCTTGCCCTTGTCGCGGTTGCCGCCGGCCCCGAAGACGAGGATGACCCGCCGGGGCTTGAATTCCCGGGCCGTGGTCAGCAGGTGTTCGAGGGCGTTGTCGGTGTGGGCGTAATCGACGACGATCTGGATGCCGCGGGCGTTGGGGACCTTCTCGTAACGGCCCGGCACGCCCCGCAGGGCGGCGATGCCCGCGGCGATGTCCGGCGCGGGGATGTTGAGGGCCAGGGCCGCGGCCGCGGCCGCCAGGATGTTGGAGACGTTGTGCCGGCCGACGAGCGCCGACCGGACGGCCAGCGTCCCGCCCGGGTAGGCGATCCGCAGGTCCGTGCCGTCCTCGGCCATGAACAGGGACTGGGCCCGAACGATGGCTTCGGGCCCGAACCCGAACGTGACGGTCTTCAGGGGCAGCTCGGCGATGAGCTTCTGGCCCCAGGGATCGTCCGCGTTGACGACCGCCGCGCTACGCTTGTGGTTGAGGGTGAACAGCTTCTTCTTGGCCTCGAAATAGCTTTCCATGGTCGGGTGGTAGTCGAGGTGCTCCCCGCTCAGGTTGGTGAAGACGGCGACATCGAAGCTGACGCCCCAGACGCGCTTCTGCTCCAGGGCGTGGGAGGAGACTTCCATCGCGCAGTGGGTGACCCCGGCCTCGACCATCTCCCGGAGATAGGACTGAAGGTCCACGGACTCGGGCGTCGTGCGCGGGGCCGGCGTCCGGGAGCCGGGGCGCCGGTACTCGATGGTCCCGATGACGCCGGTCGGGAAGCCGGCGGCCTGGAAGACGGCCTCGAGCAGATAGGTGACGGTCGTCTTGCCCTTGGTCCCGGTGATCCCGACGATCTTCAGCCCGTCGGCGGGATGGCCGAAAAAATTGGCGGCGGCCAGGGCCAAGGCTTCCCGGGAGTCCGTCACTTGGATCCAGTCGAGGTCGACGGCCGGGGGCTTGGGCCATGACGAGAGGACGGCGACGGCCCCCGCCGCCGCGGCCTCGGCCACGAAGTCCATGCCGTTGCGCGCCGCCCCGCGCAGCGCGGCGAAGAGGAAACCCGGGCGGACGGCCTTGGAGTTGTAGGCGATCCCGGCGATCTCCCGGTCCGCGGCCGGGGCGGAGATGACGGGAACGCCGGCGAGCAGGTCCCGGAGCTTCACGGCCGGCCCCCCTTCATGAGCCCGGCGGTCAGGACCCGGCCCTCGAACGGCCTCTCGGGAGGGACCCGGAGATAGCGGAGGACTTGGCGGGCGATGTCCCGGAAGACCGGAGCGCAGACCTGGCCCCCGTAGTAGATGCCTTCCCGGGGCTCGGCCAGGACGACGACCATCGTCAGCGCCGGACGGCCGACGGGCGCGAAGCCCACGAACGAGGCGATATAGCGCTTGGACGTGTAGCTGTTGAGGGCCTGGTCCCAGACCTGGGACGTGCCCGTCTTTCCGGCGATCCTGTAGCCGTCGAGCCGGCCGGCCTTGCCCGTGCCCTCCTCGACGGTCTTCTCGAAGACCCGCGCGACCAGCCCGCGGGCCGTCCTCTCGCTGATGACCCGTCGGGCCCCGTTCCCGGTGTCCGCAGCGACCCCGGGCCCGCCCGGGGCGTCCCCTATCACCCGGGGCCGCACGGCCAGCCCGCCGTTGGCGTAGACGTTCATGGCCCCCAGGATCTGCAGGGGGCTGGCCATGAGCTCGTATCCGATGGCGATGTGGGGCAGGGAGGATCTCTTGTTCCAATCCTTGACGGGGAACACCTTCCCGTTGACCTCGCCCGGAAGGTCGACGCCCGTCCTCTGGCCGAAGCCGAAGCCGGTGATGGCGGCGTGGAAATCCTCGGGGCTCAACCGCAGGGCGAACTTGACCGTGCCGACGTTCGAGGATTCGATGAGGACCTGCGGGAACGTCAGGAGGCCCATCCGGACGTGGTCGCGGATGGTCAGGCCGCCGAGGGTGATGGCGCCCTCCCGGCAGTCGAAGACGTCCGAGTAATCGACGACGCCCTTCTCCATGGCCGCGGCGGCGGTGACGATCTTGAAGGTCGAGCCGGGCTCGTAGCCGATCTGGACGGCCCGGTTCAGCCATGCCGACCGGGGCCCCGGGTAATCGTTGACGTCGTAGGAGGGGGCGCTGGCCAGGGCCAGGATCTCGCCCGAGAAGGGATCCATGACGATGACCGTTCCCCAGGCCGCGGAATGTTCGGCGACGGCCTTGCCCAGCTCCTTTTCGACGATGTACTGGATGGTCGCGTCGATGGTCAGGTACAGGTCCTCGCCGGGGACGGCCGGCTTGATGACCTGGATCTGATAGCTCCGGGCGCGGTTGTCCTTGTAGGCGACCTGCTGGCCTTCGCGGCCCTTCAGCCGGGAATCGTAGAACAGCTCGATGCCGGCCTTGCTGTCCTCCGTGATGTTGACCCCCCCGAGGATGTGGGCGGCCAGGGAGCCCAGAGGGTAGTGGCGCTTCTTGGTGGGTTCGAAACCGACGCCGGGGAGCTTGAGGTCCATGGCCCGCTGGGCCTCCTCGGGGGAGACCTTGCGCTTGACGTAGGTGAAGGATTCCTGCCTCCGGAGCCGGTCCAGGGCCTTGGAGACTTCCTTTTCGGTGAGGCCGATGGCCGAGCGAAGGGCGGCCAGCTTGCGCCTTTCGTCGGCCCCCGATTCCCCGTCGACCGGATTGATGTAGACCGAGACGGCCGGCAGGCTGCAGGCCAGGATCTGGCCGTGCCGGTCGTAAATGTCGCCCCTCTCGGGCTCGATGGCCAGCGTTCTCTTGTTCTGCCGGAGGACCGTGGACCGGGCCCGGGCGTGGTCGCTGACCTGGAGCTGCACAAGACGGGCGGCGAGGGCCGCGAACCAGGCCGCCAGCACGAGACCCGCGGCCAGGATCCTTCTCCGCATATCGGTCTCGTAGAACGTCCTCATCGGCGCGGCCTCAACGGCGGACCCCCCGCTCCTCGTAGATGGTCTCCTCGTCGGGGGGATCGACCAGCCCCAGCTTGTCCCGGGCGATCCGCTCGACCCGCCGCGGATCGAGAAGGACGGCCTTGCGGAGCTCGAGGGCCCGGATCTCGTCCTGGAGCTCCTGGATCCGGGCCTTCGACCGGCCGATCTCGATCCCCAGACGGACCGATTCGGTCTGATACCAGACGTAGAACGTCAGGATGCTGACGACGGCGGCCAGGAAGGCCGCGCCGAGGGCGATCTCCCGCCCGCTCCACTTCCTGCGGACCATTCAGAGCCTCTCCGCCGCCCGCAGCTTGGCCGAGCGGGCCCGCGAATTGGCGGCGATCTCGCCCCCGCCCGGAGTGACCGGCTTCTTGGTCAGTATGGCGATCAGGGGCGGGACGTCGTCGGCCCGGGCCGCCAGCCCGGCAAAGGCCCTTTTGACGATGCGGTCCTCGAGCGAATGGAAGGAGATGACCACGAAGCGCGTCCCCGGCCGGCACGACCGGACCGTCCGCTCGAGGAATTCGCCGAGGCCGTCGAGCTCCCCGTTGACCTCGATGCGCAGGGCCTGGAAGGCCTTGGCCGCGGGGTGGATCTTGCCCTTCTGCGGGCGCCATTTGTAGATCCGCTCGATGAGCTCCCTGAGGTCGCCGGTCGTCTCGAGCCGGCCGAGCTTGCGCAGATGGACGATCTCGCGGGCCAGCCGCCGGGTCTGGCCGAGCTCCCCATAGGCGGCGAACAGCTCGGCCAGCCGGCCCTCCGGATAGGTGTGGAGGATCTTGGCGGCCGTTGTCCGGCTCCTCAAGTCCATGCGCATGTCCAAGGGGCCGTCCTGGTTGAAGCTGAATCCCCGTCCGGGGTCGTCCAGCTGGAAAGACGACAGGCCCAGGTCGAGAAGGAGGCCGCGGACCTCGGCGAAGTCGACGTCCAGCGATCCCAGGGCCTTGAAATCGGTCTGGAAGAGGGTGACCCTTGCGGCGAAGGGCTCGAGCCTTTTGGCGGCCTCGCGGAGGGAGGCCTCGTCGCGGTCGAGGCCGAGGAGCCGGGCCCGGGGATTTCTCTCCAGCAGGGCCCGGGCGTGGCCCGCCAGACCCAGTGTGCCGTCGATGTAGACGCCCTCGCGTTCGGGTCTCAAGAGCTCGAGGGCCTCCTCCAGGAGGACCGGGCGGTGCCCCTGGGCCGTCATTCCGGCTTACCCCGAGGGATGAGGCGGGCGATGCTCTCGAAGTCCTGGTCCGAGAGCGGCTTTTCCTCGAGAACCCCGTCGAGGACGGCCTTGTTCCATACCTCCAGATGATTGGATAGCCCCACGACCTCGACCTCGTCCCCGAGCTTGGCCTTGTCCCTCAAGGCTTGGTTGATCAGGACCCGGCCCTTGGGATCGAGCTCGAGCCGGACGCCGTTGCGGTTGACACGGAGCATGAACCTGCGGACATCGGGCCGAAGATGGACGGCGCCCTCGGCGGTCAGGCCGGTCATCTCGAGCCAGACCGGGAGGGGATAGATCTGGACCGACTCGTCGGACAGCGACGTCACGAACAGGTCGCGCCCGTATTTCTGCTCGATGGCCTCGCGGAATTTGGCCGGGATCTTGATGCGTCCGCTGGCGTCGAACTTCGCCGAGTAGCTGCCTATGAGAACGTCCGGCATGGTCCTTTGTCCCGATTTGTCCCGTTTCGTCCCAAATATAGGTAAGCGCGGACCAAAAGTCAAGCAAAAAAATCCCAAAACCGGGGAAAAAAAGGCCCTCCCTCAAAGGGGGGAAATCAGGCGGGAAAGGGGATCAGCCGGCGTCCTCTTCGCCGTCCGAGGAGGGCCTCGCGGCCAGCAGCTCCTCGGCCCGTTCGAAGTCCTTCTCCTGGACCAGGACCTTGAACTCGGCCATCCCGTCGACCGTCAGGGGATAGACGAAGGGCGCCGTGCGGCCGCGGACGATGCTGAGGATGCCGTGGCTCGCCAGGAAATTCTTGATGAGGTCGGCCTCGAACGGGCCCCACACCCGGCTCACTTCTTTGAGGTCGCGGAGGTCTTCCGGCCGGCCGGCCTTATCGTTCTCGTCGGCCATGGGTCACGTCCTTTCCTCGAGGCGATGTAGTCGTCGATGATCCGCCGGTGGTCGAAGGCCAAGGGGACGTCGATCCTGCGGGGGTCGAAGACCCGGGCCCGGCGGGCGTCGTCGGCGCCCCGGGGGACACCCCGGCCCCGGCCGATGAAGACCGTCGATACCGTGTGCAGGCGGGGATCGCGGTCCGGCTCGGAGTAGACGTGGAACTGGCGGAGGCCGTCGACCTCGAGCGATGTCTCTTCCCGGGCCTCCCGGAGGGCGGCCGTTTCCAGCGTTTCCCCGTAATCGACGAAACCGCCCGGCAGGGCCCATCCGGGCGGGGGATTCCTCCGCTCGATGAGGACGATCCCCGGCGTCCGGCGGCCGTCGCCGATCTCGATGATGATGTCCACGGTCGGGACGGGATTGCGGTAGGTCTTGCGGGTCTTCATGACGTCGAGCGGCCGGGCCTATTGTAGGGCCCCCCGGAGGCCCTGTCAAACGTCGGGGGCCCCGGCCTGAAAAGGGGACGTCTGTCATCGGGGCCGGACGGGGCCCGGGCCGCGCGCCGGGGGCGGCCGGGAGGATCGCGCCTCAGGGGGTTGGCATGAAAGATGCAAGATAAGAGGATGCATTCATTCCCTGATAAGGAGGGCGTGATGAAGCGAAAGGGTTTTTGGCTGGTCGTCGGCGCGGCCTGGCTGACCGTGGCGACCCCTGTCCGGTCGGCGGAGCATTACAAGATCCTCGACCGCGAGGGGCGCTTCTACTTCGGGCACATCAGCTACGTCGAACCGGGCGATCCGGGCACGGGCCCGGTCATTTTGCGCGAGGGGCGAGAGGAGCCGGCCGTCCTCAATTCCCCCGTCGGCCCAGGGGACTCTCTCCGGACCTCCGGCCGCCGCTTGGAGGTCCAGTTCGACTCGGGGACCGTCGTCCGCCTCGACCTCGCGACCGAGCTCAGGATCGAGACCATCCTGGCCCGCAGCCTCAGCAGCGTCCAGGAGCTCTCCAACCTGAGCCTGCCCGCGGGCCGCGCTTACGTCATGTACAAGGAGTATGACCGGAAAGAGACGTTCCAGGTCCTCACCCCCAGCGCGGCCGTCAAGATGAGGCATCATTCCGTGGCCATGATCAAAGCGTCGGCCGACGGCTCCACCGAGGTCCAGGTCTCGTCCGGCCGGGCCCGGGTCCTGTTCGGCGAGGGCGTCAAGACCCTCGCGGAGAAAGAGGTTCGCAAGCTCGAGAGGCTCGTCGTCCTGAGGGACGGCCAGTCCCAGCTGGCGTCCTTCATCGCCGACACCGATTTCGAGCTCTGGAACCGGGACATCAACGCCCGGTTCACCGAGCTCCATGAAGGCCTGACGGCCATCCCCAAGCCCGTCCAGAGGCTGTCGCCGGCCGTTTTCTATTTCGCCCAGAACTACGGCAACCGCTACGGGGAGTGGCTGTGGGACGATCTTCTCGGCTATGTTTGGCGGCCGTTCATCGACAACGGCATGTATCCCTGGGGCTGGCGGCCCTATTATTACGGGCAGTGGGTCCACGCGGCCGGCGGGATGTTCTGGGTCCCCCGGGAGCCGTGGGGCTGGGTGCCCTACCATCTCGGCGTCTGGCATTGGGACAAGAAAAAGGGCTGGGTCTGGATCCCCGGCTCCCTGTTCGCTCCGGCCTGGGTCGACTGGGAGTTCTATTTCGGCTACGCGTCCTGGCGCCCTTGGGGGCTCTTCGATTGGATAGGGGATCACGACGCCTCAGGTTTCTATTACGTGGACGGCCGGTGGAAATACGACGGCCCTGCCTACCGGCCGGCCCTCAGGACCATCACCAAGGCCCAGCTGAAGAAGCCGTCATCCTCCTCCCTCCCGTTACCGAAGGAGCTGCGGGCGGCCGTCAAGAATGTCCAGGCGGCGATGGCCAACGGCGATCCCCGCCTGCTCGAGTCCCTTCAGGAGATCCCCCGTCACCTCGTGCTCGTCCCCAAGGGGGACCTGGGCTCGCCCGAGATCGCCGGCAAAGCCCTGAGCTGGGAGACCCTGCCCAAGCTCTCCGGCGTGCCGCCGGCGACGTCCGGTCCCGGCGCCTTCCGGCGCTACGACGACCCGGCCGCGGAGGCCGCCCGGATCGTCCGGGGGATCGGGACGCCGAGGGCCCTTCCCCAAAGGGCCGGGCCCGGCGGTCCTGCATCCGCCGAGGCCAAGCTTGCCGGGCCCGTCCGGGCGACCGACGCGGGACCCGATGCGGCCTCTTCCCGCGGAAAAGAAGAGCCCGGGGGGGAAGGCCGCGGCCCGGTCATGCGGTTCAGGGACTGGAACCCCGATGTCAAGCTGGCCCGTCAGCTGGGCGTGCGGATCGAGTATTCGAGCAGCCGCAACGAGGTCCTCTGTCCCGAGTTGCGGCTGTCCTCGCGGGACAGGTCCGAGGGCGATTCCCTCAGCCGTGCCTTTCATAGCGGCCCTGCGGATGCCGGCCTGTCGACGGACGGCTCCCGTGGCTCCGGATCGAGCGGGACGGCCTCCGCCGCCCGGACCGTGTCCTCCCGGTCGACCGGCGCGTCCGAAAAAAGTTCCGGCAAAGGGACGGGCGAGAAGATCAAAAAGTGAAGTCGGGGCTGGCCATCCTCACGATCCTCGACGGATCGAGAAGCAGGGCCAGCCGCCCGACCTCTCTCCGGAAGTCCTCCAGGAACTCGGCGCGAAGAGGGTCGGCCGGCTTGAACTTGTGCCCGAGGGGGTTGACCGGCTTGCCGTAGTGATAGATCCGGTAGTCGAGGTGGGGGCCGGTGGAGTCTCCCGATGACCCCACGTATCCGATGATGTTTCCGCCGGCGACCCGGGCGCCTTTGCGGACCCCCGGCCCGAAACGGCTCAGGTGGAGATAAGCCGTTTCGTAGCGGTTCTTGTGGCGCAGGCGGACCATGTTCCCCGCGCCCCCGTCCCGGCCGGCGAAGATGACCTCGCCGTCGGCCGTGGCCTGGACGGCCGTGCCGATCGGCGCCGCGTAGTCGACGCCGTAGTGGGGCCGGTAGATCTTGTAGATGGGATGGAACCGGCTGTGCGAGAACCGGGATGTGATCCGGGCGAACTTGATGGGCGAGCGCAGGAAGTCCTTCCTCCGCGAGCCGCCCTCCTCGTCGAAGTAATCCGAGGCCCCCGTGTCGGGGTAGGTGAAGCGATAGGCCCGGTAGGGGACGCCGGCGTTGACGAACTCGGCGGCCAGGATGTCGCCGTAGCCGGCGAACCGGCCGTTGAGGATCCTCTTTTCGAAGAGGATGCGGAACGAGTCGCCCTTGCGCAGGTCCGTGTTGAAGTCGATGTCCCATCCGAAGCAGCGCTCCACGAGGTCGAGGGCCAGGGCGTCCTCTTCGCCGGCCCGGTTCAGGGCGGCGATAAGGCTGTCCTCGATGACGCCGTGAACGAACGACGTCGCGATCTCGAAGGGGTAGGACTTGATCTCGGCTTCGATGCCGGTCTCGGCGTTGGTGACGACGAGGTAGCTCAGGGCGTCGATGTCGTATTCGAGCCGGGCCCACGGCCCGTCGCGGAGCGAAGTCAGCCGCAGCTCCTGGCCGGCGCGGATGCGGCTCAGGTCGTAGACCGGTTTGACGTCCTCCCGGAGCCGGTGGATCTCCCGGCCGTCGAAGCCCCGCCGGCCGAGAAGATCGGCCAGGCTCGTCCCCGGCGGGATGAGGATCGTTTCCTCATCCAAGGCCGGCTCGACCGGGCCCGGGTCGGCGGCCTCCAGGGGCGGTCCCGTGGCCTCGCCGGCGTCCATGCCGGCCGGGCCCGGTCCGAAGACCGCCCGGAGGCCGGCGAGGATGAGGAGGACAACGAAAGCCAGAGCCAGCAAGGCCAGGGCGACCCTCTTCTTGTTCAACCGGGCGCGGGTCCGGGGCCGCTCGCGGCGCGGCCCCGTCCTCAACGTGATCCTGGCCATCCGCCGCCGGGATTCCGGGGGATTCGGGGCCGGGCGCGGGGACCGGTCATGAGGACGGCTCCGGGGGCTCGGATGGTCCCTGCGGCGATCTCCGGAGCGAACGGATCACGGCCGCCGCCGGGCCCGACAGGACGTTGAGACCGAAGAAGACCACCAGGCCGATCCTCGTGTAGAAGATGATGCCCACCAGGGAAACGGCCACGATGAAGGCCGTCCGGATATCGACCCGGCGCTCGAGAAGGGCCTTGACGTAATTGCGGTAGGGGAGGGAGCTGATCATGCACAGAGCGACGAGAACGGTCATGGCCGCCACGAGGAGGGCCGCCCCCCTGGTGCCCGCCGGGACGGGCCGGAAATTGACGACCGAGGCCATGAAGATGGCCGCCGAGGGCACCGTCAACCCTTGATAGTGCCGGCGATCGGACGGCACGCGGGTCCGGACGTTGTAACGGGCCAGCCGCAGAACTCCGGCCGTCAGGAAGATGAAGCTGAAGAAGACGCCCGGCGGCCCGATGACCTCGAGGCCCCAGAAATAGAGGAGCACCGAGGTGGCCAGCCCGAAGGAGACCGCGTCGGCCAGGGAGTCGAGCTCGATCCCGAACTCCGTCGGGGTGTTGGTCGCCCGGGCCACCAGCCCGTCCAAGGCGTCCATCAGGGCGGCCAGGATGATCCAGACCGCGGCCGTCCGGTACCGGCCGTGAAAGGTCAGCAGGATGCTCATGAACCCGAAGAACAGGTTGACCAGGGAGAACAGGCTGGGCAGGAAGAACAGGCCCTTCTGGGGCTCTCTGATCTTCATGTCCCGACCTCGGCGATGACCGACAGGCCGCCCTTGACCTTGTCGCCGGGGGCGACCTTGACGGCCGCCCCGGCGGGAAGGAACAGCTCGGCCCGCGACCCGAAATACATCAGCCCGATGAGGCGGCCGCGCTCGACGGCGTCCCCCTCGCTGGCGTAACACTTGATGCGGCGGGCGGCCACGCCGACGATCAATTTCAGGACCAGATCGGCGGCCCGCCCCTTGAGCACCAGGGTCCGCGATTCGTTGACGTCCCCGGCCTCGGGCCGGTAGGCGGGCAGGAACTTGCCGGGATGATAGTCCATCCGGCTCAGGGTGGCCGAGAGGGGGCAGCGGACGAAATGGACGTCGAGGAGGGACAGGAACACCGTGATCCGGTTGACGGGCCCGGCGAGGTCGGGATGGCCGTCGAGGGCCTCGACGGCCAGGACCCGGCCGTCGGCGGGAGAGAGGACGAGGTGCTCTCCGGGCGGCGGCGTGCGGGCCGGGTTGCGGAAAAAGAAGGTCAAGGCCGCGGCGGCGAGCAGGAAGAAGGCCGCGGCCGGCCACAACGAAAGGGCCCCGAACGCGGCGGCCAGCGCGGCCGAGGGGAGGATGAACTTGAGGCCCTCTTTGCCGATGGTCATGGCGCTCCCTCAGCGGTCGGCCCAGAAAAAGGCGGCCAGGAAAGCCAGCTTGGCCGCCTCGGCCATCATGTCGGGATTGATGCGGAAGATCGAGTCTCCCGTCTGGTGATAGAAAAGGTGGGGCCCGCTCGAACCCATGGAGGCCGAGGGGATGCCCTTGGCGAAGAACGGCGCGAAATCCGATCCGCGGACGCCGACATGGCGGATGACGCCCAGTCCGCGGAGGATGCCGACATGGCGGTCGGCCCGTTCGATGGCCTCCCGAAAAGCGGCCGGCTCGGCGCCGGCCGCCCCGCCCAGCCCGCTGCCGGCCCCGACCATGTCGTAGTTGATCATGGCGTCGATGCGGCCCAGAGGGGCGGGCGGGTTGTCGACGAAGAACGTCGAGCCTTGAAGGCCCATCTCCTCGCCGCCGAACAGGACGAAGGCCACCGAGCGCTTGGGCTTGCGGGCCAGTCCGGCGAAGGCTTGGGCGACCTCCATGACCGCCGCCGAGCCGCTGGCGTTGTCGTTGGCCCCGGCGAAGAGCAGTCCCATGTGCCGGCCGCAGTGGTCGAAGTGAGCGCCGACGACGACGCATTCCTCGCGGAGCTCGGGGTCCGAGCCCCGGACGAAGCCGACGATGTTGTAGCCGACGCCCTTCGGATCGTGCCGCGAGAGGACCGATAGCTTGACCTTGGTCCGCAGCGGGAAGGAGACCGGCCGCTTGAAGGTCGTCAAGGTCTTGCGGAGCTCGGCCGTCGTGACGTTCTTCTCCTTGAGGACGGCGTCCATGATCCTGTCGGTGACCAGGGCCGGCGTGAAGCCCTCGAGCCAGTCGCCGTTGGGATTGGCGACGGTCTCCGGGTAGATGTAGATGATGCCGAGCGCGCCCTTGCCGCGGGCGGTCAGCATCCGGGTCCGGTGCTCGTCGTGGGTCTGGTACTTGACGTCGCTCGAAGGTGTCCCGCGGAAGCAGAAGACGAACTTGCCGGCGGCGTCGAGCCCCGCGTAATCGTCATATCCGAGGTCCGGGGCCGAGATGCCCCAGCCGGCGAAGACGGCCTCGGCCGTCCGTTCGCCGCTGTCCGAAAAGAGCATGGGCAGGAAATCCCTTTCGGGGACAAGGACCATCTCTTTCCCCTCGGCCGGGACGATGGTCATCTCGGCCCGTTCGACGACCGTGTACGGGGAGGGATAGGGTTGAAGGTAGGGTTCCTTCGAGGCGATCGTTCTGAGCCCCCAGGACCGGAATTTCGCGGCCGCCCAGCGGGCGGCGGCCGTGTAGCCCTCGTGGCCGGTCAGACGTCCCTCGAACTCGGGCGAGGCCAGGGTCTTCGTGTACCCGTAGGCCTCCATCGGGCGGATGGATCCCAGCGCTTTCTGGAGGTCCCTGTCGAGCGTCTGCGCCAGGGCCAGGGCCGGCAGCGCGACGACCAGCGCTCCCAGCGCCGTGGCGCGGTTCCTGAGGAAAGACATACAAACCTCCTTGATCGCGGTCCGGCCTTCCCCGAAATGATAGCCCCTTCGGCCGCAAAAGTAAACTCCGCGGGTCCCTCCAAGGGCGCGGGGGATCCTCCTCGGTCGCTGCGGTGATTCCGGGCGCCTTCGAGGGTGCCGGTCGCGGCGGCTCGCGAAACTCGCGGGATCCAGACCAGTCCTCTTAATAGCAGGCTCAGACATCGCGAGCCGTCCTCCGGGAGGATGCCCTCGACCGCCCCCCTCTCCGTCTGAATCACCGCTTTATGCTTCCTCAGAGGATCCCCTCGGCCCTGTCTTCAGTGGTGCTCCTCGGTCGCTGCGGTGATTCCGGGCGCCTCCAAGGAGCCGCCCGGGATGTGATGGGGGTCGTCCGGAACCCCCGTAGCGGAGGGGGACCCGGCGGCCGCCGACGGGGGAACCGTCGGGACTGGTTCCCGGGGGCCGGGGGAGACGGAGGATCCCCATCACAGCTAATAAGGGCGGCTCCTGCCGGGATCTCTTGCGTGTCCGGTCCGGATCCGGCGGGAACGGGCCGCGTATCCGTCCCGGGGCTAGGGCTCGCGGCGGCCCTTGAGGGACCGTCGCCGGGCGATCTCCTTCTTGACGGCCGGGTGGAGCATGAAAACGTAATAAAGAGCGAGGAGGACGGCGATCAAGGCGAAGCGGGTGGCGTCGCCGCGCGCGAGGGAGATGACCGCGTAGATGGCCACCCCTACGAGGGCGGCGAGGTGGAGCAGGGCGAAGGCCAGGTCGAAGGCGGCCTTGCGCCGGTCGCTCATTTGCCGGTGACGACCGTCGCCGAGATGATCGTGACGGGCTCGAGGGGCACGTTGGCGTGGCCGCGGCGGCTTCCGGTCGGGACCTGGGCGATGGCGTCGACGACGTCCATGCCGGCGACGACCTTGCCGAAGACGCAGTATCCGAAATTCTCGGGCGTATTGCCGGTGTGATTGAGGCTGCCGTTGTCGACCAGGTTGATGAAGAATTGGCTCGTGGCGCTGTCGACCACTCCTGTCCGGGCCATGGCCACCGTGCCCCGGTCGTTCTTCAGGCCGTTCGAGGCCTCGTTCTTGATCGGCGGATTGCCGGACCGCTGGCGCATCTCGGCGGTCATCCCGCCGCCCTGGATCATGAAGCCGGGGATGACCCGGTGGAAGATCAGCCCGTTGTAAAAATCGGCCTCGACGTAGGTCAGGAAGTTCTTGACGGTGATCGGGGCCTTACCGGGGTAGAGCTCGATGGTGATGTCGCCCTTGTTCGTCTTGAGCTGGACCTTGGGATTGGCCGCCGGGGCCTGGGCCATGGCCAGCCCGGCCAGAAAGACGGCGGCCGCGAGCAGGGCCGGGAGAAAATGTCGTGTCATCCTTGCCTCCTTGCGGTGTGTCGGCGTTTCCAAAATATCAGATTCCGGACGCGGATTCAATCGAACGGGATTGCCATCAGCCCCAGGACTGGTGTAAAATAAGCGTCCATGAGCCGCCTGATCCGCCGACTGATGCCGATCGTCGTGGCCCTCGGTTTCCTGGCCGTCACCGTCGGCATCGGTTTTTTCCACACCGAGGACTCGGTTCCCGGAAAGCGGGACTGCCCCGCCTGCCAGTTCCAGAGCTCCTCGCTCTCGATCGCCCCCGCGGCGCTCGTCCTGCTCCCGCCGCTCGTATGCCGAGGCCTCATCCCTGACGCCGAGCCCCTCCAGGAGGGCGGGACTATCATTCGGCCGGGCTCCTCCCGCGCTCCCCCGGCGGTCTAGCCCCCTCGATCCCCGCTCGACCGGTTCCGTCCGGGCGGACGAACACCCCCACGAAAGAGGAGGAGGCAACATGGCCAAACGCATCGCCCTGTATCTGGCGGCGCTCGCCGCCGCGCTCGGGCCGGCGATCACTCTCCCGGCGGCCCAGGCCGTCGAGGGCGGAACGCCGGCGCTGACCCTGGACCAATGCATCGAACTGTCGCTTCTCCGCAATCCGCTCTGGCAGGCCGCCGAGCAGGATCATCAGGCCTCGCTGGCCCGGGTCCGTCAGGCCCGGGAGTTCCCCCAGCCGTCCCTGGACTTCGACTCCGACCTCCAGCCGCGCCTCTTCGATTTCCGTCAGGCAGGCGAATCCTATTTCGGCCTCAGCCAGACCATCGAGTTCCCCGGAAGGCGCTCGCTCCGGGGAAAGATCGCCTCCTCCGAATCCCGGGAGGTGCTGGCCGACAAGGACCTGCTTCGCCTCGACCTCGTCTTCCAGGTCAAGGAAGCCTTCTACAGCGTCATCCTGGCCGCCGAGAAGCGGGCCTATGCCCTTCAGGACCTCGATCTGGCCAGGGATTTCCTGAGCAAAGCGGAGGCCAAATACGAAGCCGGGGATGTCGCCCGCGTCGAGGTCGTCCGGGCCGGCGTCGAGGTTTCCAAGGCGGCCACGGCGGTCAAGCTGGCCGACAATGACGTTCTCCTGGCCAAGGCCCGGCTGAACTACCTCCTCGGGCGGGGCAAGTACGAGCCCCTCGATGTCGAGGGTGACCTCGTCCGGACGGCCGTGCCCATCGACCGCGAGGCCCTGGTGCGGTCGGCCGTCGAGTCCCGGCCGGAGATGGCCAAGTCGGACGCCCGCCTGAAAGCCGAAGCCGGCCGCAAGACCGAGGCCGCCATGAGCTATCTGCCCGACTTCGACCTCAGCCTGTCCCGGCACCGGATCGTCGGCGAGGCGACGACCTGGGATGTCACCCTCTCGGTCCCCATCCCCCTCTTCTTCTGGCAGCCGGCCCGGGGACGGATGGCCGAGACCCGGGCCAACATCCGGTCGCTTCAAAAACAGTCCGAGGACCTGCGGAACCTCATCGTCCTGGAGGTCGAGCAGGCCTGCCTGAGCGCGGCCGCGGCCGAAAGCCAGATCACTCTTTTCGAAAAAGAGATCCTGGCCCAGGCCGAGGACGTCTACGAGCTCATGCTCTTCAGCTTCGAGGAGGGCGAGATCGGCGGCTTCGAGCTCATCGACGCCCGCCGGACGCTGGTCGAGTCCCGCAAGGCCTACGCCGACGCCCTCTATTCCTACAGCATGACCCTGGCCGTCCTGGAAAGATCGGTCGGCCGGCCTTTCAGAGGAGACAACAATGACTAGAACGGACACCACGTTTTGCCTGATCATCCTCCTGGCCCTGGTCCTCGTCTTGGGCAACCTGGCCTGTTCCCGCGATCACGCCCGCAGCGGCGTCGAGACGGCGGCGGAAGACGCCGCCCGGTACGGGCGGCCGGGTTCGCCCGGGCGTTCGCCGGTCTCCGGCCGGGGACGCGGCGGCCCCGGGTTGGGCCTGGGACGGGGCGGGGGCCGGGCCTGGGACGCCTCGACGGTCATCCGCCTGAACGAGCGGGAGAGAGCCGCGGTTGAGTTCGAGACGGCGGCCGCCTCTTACCGGCCCATGAGCTCGGACCTCCAGGTCACCGGAAAAGTGTTCGCCCACCAGATGCGCAAGGCCATCGTCAGCTATCCCTTCCCGGCCCGCATCGCGACCATCCACGTCAGGCCCGGCGATTGGGTCGAGCCGGGCCGTCCGCTCGTGACCCTGCAGAGCGAGGCCGTCGGCGAGGCCAAGGCCGATTACTTCAAGGCTTTGGCCGATCTCGAGCTGGCCCGCGGCAATCACGAGAGGGAGAAGCGTCTCTTCGAGCGCGGCGCCGGGGCCGGCAAGAACCTCCAGGCCGCCGAGGCCGAGCTCAAGGTCGCCGCGGCCGTCCTCAACGCCGCCGAGAAGAAGCTCCACCTGCTCGGCTTCACGGAGGACATGGTCCGCGAGGCCGGCGAGACGCACGAGATCAATCCCCTCATCACCCTGTTCGCGCCCATCGCCGGGACGGTCGTCGAGAACGTCCTCGTTGTCGGGGCCATGGTCGACCAGGCCACCGAGATCATGACCATCCTCGATCCGCGGACCCTCTGCGTGGACGCCGACGTCTACGAGCGGGATATCGCCAAGGTCCGCAAGGGGCAGGAGGTCGTGGTCACCGTGCCGGCCTACCCGGGCCTCGAGTTCCGGGGCCGGATCCAGTACATCGGGGACGTGCTCAAGGAGGAGACCCGGACGATAACCGTCCGGACCGAGGTCGAGAACCGGGGGATGCGGCTCAAGCCGGGCATGTTCGCCTCGCTGCGGATCGCGCTCGGCGAGCAGAGCCGGGCCCTGGTCGTCCCGGACTCGGCCGTTCTCGACGACGGGGGCGAGAAGATCCTGTTCGTCAAGAAGGACGGGGCGTTCCAACCCCGGATCGTCAGCCTCGGTTCGCGGGTCGACGGGTTCGTCGAGGTCGTCGAGGGCGTCGCCGAGGGGGACGAGGTCGTCACGTCGGGCGGCTACCAATTGAAATCCAAGCTCTACGACGAGATCCTCAAAGCGGCGGGGATCCACTGATGAGCCGCCGGAACGCGCCGGGGCCCGGCCGGCGGGGGAGGGTGTGAGATGATCGACAGGCTCATCGACGCGGCCCTCAAGCACCGCCTGCTGACCGTGCTCCTCGTGGCCCTCGTCTGCCTTTGGGGCGTGGTCGCCTACTTCCGGATGCCGAAAGACATCTACCCCGATCTCAACGCCCCTCTGGTCAAGATCATCACCGAGAACCCGGGCATGGCCTCCGAGGACGTCGAGCGGCTGATCACCTTCCCCCTCGAAAGCCTCCTGTCGGGGGCCCCCCGTGTCACCCGGGTCCGCTCGGAATCGACGACCGGCGATTCCGTCGTGACGGCCGAGTTCGAGTGGGGCACGGACATCTACATGGCCCGGCAGATCGTCTCCAGCAAGCTCGAGCTGATCGCCGGCCGGCTGCCCCAGGGGACGACCCAGCCCATCCTGGGGCCGGTGTCCTCGCGGATGGGTGAGGTCTTCGAGTTCGCCGTCATCGGCGGGGAGGGGACCGATCCCATGGATCTGCGGTCGATCGCCGACTGGACCATCCGCTACCGGCTCCAGGGAGTGCCGGGGGTGGCCTTCGTCATCAACCTTGGCGGCTTCATCCGCCAGTTCCAGGTCTTCCTCAAGCCCGACATGCTCAAGCACTACGGGATCACCATCGCCGAGGTCCGGGAGGCCATCGAGAACAGCAACCGGAACTTCAGCGGCGGGGTCCTCGTCAAGGGCCCCCAGGAGGTCCTCATCAAGGGCCTGGGGAGGATCGAGACCCTCGACCACATCCGGGACACGGTCATCACTTCCCGGGACAACGTGCCGCTGTTCGTCAAGGACGTCGCCGACGTCCGGATCGGGTCCAAGTTCCGCCGCGAGGCGGCCAGCCACAACGGCCGCGAGGCCGTCTACGTGACCATCGAGAAGCAGTACGGGGGCGACACCCTGACGGCCATCGCCAACATCCGCGCCGCCCTGTCGCGCATCGCCCGGGACCTTCCGGAGGCCGTCCGCATCAAGCCCTTCTATGACCAGTCCCTTCTCATCGTCAAGTCCATCGCCCACGTCGAGGTCTCCATCCTCGAGGGCGTCCTGCTCATCGTCCTGGTCATGATCTTCTTCATGTGGAACGTGCGCAGCGCCCTGATCGCCTCGCTGACCATCCCCTTCTCCATCCTCATCGCCCTGGTCCTCATGGACCTGTTCGGGGTCGCCCTGACGGTCATGTCCATCGGCGGGCTGGCCATCGGCATCGGCAAGATGGCCAACGGCTCGATCATCATGGTCGAGAACATCTTCCGGCTGCTGCGGGAGAAGGGCGGCCGGGTCCCGGTCGAGGCCGTCGTCGCCGAGGCCGCCAAGGACGTCGGGAAGTTCCTGTTCTCGGCCAGCGTCATCATCATCCTCGTCTTCCTGCCCCTCCTGACCCTCCAAGGGCTCGAAGGCGCCATGTTCCGCCCGACGGCCTTCGCCGTGGCCGCCGCGCTGTTCGGGGCCATGCTCCTCAACGTCACCCTCCAGCCCATCCTGGCGGCCTTCTTCCTGGCCCGCGGCCGGATCAGGGAGACGCGGGACCCGATCACGGACTTCCTGTCGTCCAAGTACAAGCTGGTCATGGAATGGGCCCTCGGCAAAAAAAGACTCGTCCTGGTCGTCTTCGCCGCCCTCATCCTGGCCGCCGCCGTCGGCTTCAGCTTCCTCGGCAAGGAGTTCGTCCCGCCCCTCGACGAAGGATCGATTATGGCCTCGACGGTCATGCTGCCCGAGACCTCCCTGGAGGAGTCCGTGCGCATGGGGACCCGTATCGAGAACATCTTTCTGACGTTCCCCGAGGTCCTGTCCGTGTCCCGGACGACGGGAACGGCCGAGGCCTCCGAGCACCTCCATCCCGTCAACCACAGCCACTACAACATCGAGCTCCTGCCGCGGGAGGACCGGAAAAGGGGGTTCCGGGAGATCACCCAGGCCATGCGCGAGGAGCTCGACAAGCTGCCCGGCGTGGCCTACATCTTCGAACAGCCCATCGCCAACAAGCTGGCCGAGATGATGACCGGGACCGAGGGGCAGCTCTCGGTCAAGCTCTTCGGGCCCGACCTGGCCGTGCTCAACGACAAGATCGAGGAGGTCCGCCACGTCCTCGACGAGGTCCCCGGGGCGGCCGATCTGCAGGTCGAACAGACGACCGGCGTCCCCCAGCTCGTCATCCGCCTGGAACGCGAGAAGCTGGGCCGGTTCGGGATCCCCGTGGGCCAGGTCGCCGACCTCATCGAGACGGCCCTCAACGGCATCGAGGTCACCGACGTCTATGAAGAGGACCGGGTGACCTCGGTCCTCATCCGGCTGCCCGAGGAGTACCGCGACGACGAGGCCGCCGTCCGCAGCCTCCTCGTCGACGCCCCGGGCGGGTCGCGCATCCCTCTCTCCGACCTGGCCGACATCCGGCGCGACGAGGGCCCCCAGACGATCTTCCGGGAGAACCTCATGCGGAGGAAGATCGTCATGTGCAACGTCGAGGGGCGCGACATCGGCGGCTTCGTCGCCGAGGCCCGGGAGCGGATCGACGACGCCGTGGACCTGCCGCCCGGCTACTACGTGACGTTCGGCGGCCAGTTCGAGAGCCAGCAGAGCGCCCTCCGCCACCTGACGACGCTCATGGCCCTGGTCCTGCTCATCATCTTCGTCATCCTCTTCTCGTCGTTCGGATCGGTCCGCCAGGCGCTGCTGGTCATCATGAACGTCCCCTCGGCCCTGGTCGGCGGCGTCGTCGGCCTGCTCGTCGCCGGGGAGACCCTCAACGTGTCTTCGACCATCGGGCTCATCGCCCTCTTCGGGATCTGCGCCCAAAATGACATCATCCTGGTGGCCAAGATCAACGACCTGAGGCGCCGGGGCCTGGCGCTCCGGGAAGCCGTCGTCGAGGGCGCTTTGGTGAAATTCCGGCCGATCTTCATGACCGACATGGTCATGATCGTCGGGCTCCTGCCGCTGGCCCTGATCACGACGACCGGCTCGGAGCTCCACCGGCCCCTGGCCGTCGTCTACATCGGCGGGTTCTTCTTCGCCATTTTCCTGAGGCTCATCATGGTCCCCGTCCTCTACGAAGCCCTGGAGAGCCTCAAGCTCCGGCGGGCCCGCGGAGGGGGACAGACCGGATCGTCATCGTAGGGAGGTCCGCTCATGAGATCCGAGAAGCCCCGGAGGTTCCCGACCCGGGTCGTCCACGCCGGGGTCTGCAAGGAGCATCAGGAAGCGGCCGGCATCACCCAGGACCTCATCCGGCTTTCGGTCGGAGGCGAGGATCGGGAGGACATCCGGGCCGACCTGGACCAGGCCTTGGCCAAGGCCTGAGAACTTTAAAAGCCGAGGAGGCCGATCATGAGGATCACGCGCACGGGATGGAAGTACCTCGTCGACACCCTGATGTTCCTGTGTATCATCGGGATCGTTGGCATCGGCCTGCTGATGGGCTTCGCGATCCCCGAGGGGCCCTCGGCGGGCGGGTCGAAGTTCTTCCTGGGCGTTCACCGTCACCAGTGGGGGATGATCCATCTCTATCTGTCGCTGGCCTTCACGGCCCTGCTCGCCGTCCATCTCCTCCTCAGCTGGAATTGGATCAAGGGCAAGGCCTGCATGGTCTTCGGCCGGGCCTGGAAAGGGGCCCTCTCCCTGACCCTTCTGGCCGCGGTCGTCGTGCCGTTCCTGTTCTGGCTGGCGACGCCGAAGAACGACCCGGCCTACGCCGACCTCGGGGCCGGGGTCGGGCTGCGCTGGCGGCGGGAAGCGCTCGCGGACAGCTCCCGGCCTGGGCTCGAACCCGAGCCGGCCGTCCGTGCGGGCGAGACCCGAGCCGCGGCCTTTGTCCCGCCGCCCGGGTCAAGCGTGGAGGAGCCGGCGGCGGCCGCTCCGGCCGCCGGCGAGCCGCCCCGGACGGTCGCCGGGCACTCCGAGGAAAGCACGGCCGAGGTCGTCATCACCGGGCAGATGACCCTGCGCGACGTCGAGCGGATAACGGGGGTCCCGGCTCGGGCCATCCTGTCGAAGCTCGGCTGGCCCGCCGACATGCCGCTCGACGAGACCCTCGGCCGGCTCCGCCATCGCTACGGGTTCGAGATCGAGGAGGTCCGGACGGCCGTCGCCGACCTCTTAAAAAAATAGGTTCTTCTTCCGTTCCCGGGGGAACAGATGTCCATCAGGGGCCGATAGGCGTTTCCCTGAAAACCCCTCGCCTCCGGGAACCTGTCCCAACGGCCGCCCGGGTCGCCGGAGCGGTTATTTCTTGATGGATTCGAGGATGCTCTTGGCCTGGGCCGTCCGGTCCGTGTCCGGCTCGAGCTGGATGAACTTCTCCAGGTTCTCGGCGGCCTTGGCCATGTCCGCCTTGTTGAGGTGGACGTAGGCCAGCTTCAGGTAGGGATCGGGCCAGTCGGGCTTGATCTGGGCGGCCATCTCGAAGTACTTCTGGGCGCTGTCGATGTCCTGGTTGGAAAAGTAGATCTCGGCGACGTTGTAGGGCAGGAGCTCGTCCTCGGGGGCGACCTCGATGGACTTGACGAAGTAGCCCTGGGCCTGCTCGAAGTTGCCCTGCCGCAAATAGCTCAGCCCGATGGCCGCCAGCCCCTTGGCCTTCAAGGTCTTGTCGCCGGTCGGGTCGGTCTCGATGTTCTCGAGAAGGGTGTTGTAGACCCCGATGGCCTTGTCGTAATCGCCCTTCTCCCGGTAGCAGTCGCCGATGTTGAGATTGACCTGATAGGCCCCGGGATTCTTCTTGAGGAACTCCTCGTACATGATGAGGGCCGAATCGAATTTCCCTTCCTCGTAGAGCTTGTTGCCCTGCTCGAGGTCGGCGAAGGAGGCCTCGTCCTGGACGATGCCGCTGCCGGCGGCCTCTTTTTCCAGCCGGATGGTCAGCTTGGGATTGCGCTCGAGCTGGCGGACGTAGACCTGTTCGCTGACGGGCAGGAACCCGGGGGCCACGGCCGTCACCGTCCAGGTGCCCGTCCCGAGACCGATGATGCCCCAGGCCCCTTTCTTGTCCGTGACGGTGTCGAAGACGACCCCGGTCTCGCCGAACTGCATCGTGACCGTGGCCCCGGCCACGGGCTTGCCTTCCAGGTCCAGGACGGTCCCGTTCAGCCGGGCCTGCCCCCGCCCCGCCTGGGCCCAGGCGCCGGCGCAGGCCAGGGATATCGTCAGAACGAAGACGGCGGCTCGCTTGTAGGAAAGCTCTCGCATCGGTCACCTCCAGTCGCTTCCATTATCTCTCGGTCCGGCCCGCATTTCAAGGACCGGGCGAAATCGCCCCGCGGCGTCAGTTCCGGAAATCGGCCTCCGTCGCCCGGGCCATGTCCAGGACGGCCACGAAGAGCAGCTGGGCGATGTCCTCCATGATCTCTGGGGTGACCAGGCTCATGTTGTCCCGGGTGTTGTGGTAGGTCGGCTTCTCGGACCGGAAGCCGTAGGAGCCCACGGTGACCCCGGGGACGCCCTTCCAGAGGAACCAGGTGACGTCCTGCCGCGGCCGGGCCAGGTTGGCGAAGGCGCCGGCGGTCATGACCCGGTGGACGTATCTCCGGTTGGCCCGGTCCAGGAACTCGTAGAGGGCCGGGAAGTTGCGGCCGGCCAGGACGCTGATCTTGTCTCCCGAGCCGGGGCCCTCCATGTTGATGTAGGCCACGGTCCTGTCGAGGGGCACGACGGGGGCCCTGTTGACGTAGAAATCGGAGCCGGCCACGGCCTGCTCCTCGGCCCCGAAGAGGAGGAACATGACCGAGCGCTTGGGCTTGATCTCCGAACGGGCCATGGCCTCGGCCACCCCCAGCGTGACGGCCACCGACGTCGCGTTGTCGTTGGCCCCGGGCATCATCCGGCCGCAGTAGTACCCCAGATGGTCCAGGTGGCCGCCGAGGATGATGACCTCGTCCTTGAGGACCGGGTCCGACCCCTCGAGGATGCCGATGACGTTGCGGCCGACGCCGTCGGGGCGATGCTCGGTGGCCGTCCGGATGGTGACCGTCTTGCCCGTGGCAAAAGAGCGCGGCTGGAGCGTCTCGCGGATGGCCTTGACGGTCTCGGCGTGGCTCTTGCCCGTCCCGGCGAACAGGTCGTCGGTCGCCGCCGCCCCGACGTGGCTGTAGATGAAGTCGGAACGGTAGGCGTTGTTGGGATTGCCGATGGGGCCGTAGTTGTAGAGCATGCCCTTGGCCTTGTGCGCGACGGCGTTCTCGAGCTTGGCCTGATGGAAGGAATAGGGGCGCCACGTCTTGAAGACCTGGGGATCCTTGTCCGGGCCGTAAGGGACCTCGGGCTCCAAGAGGACGATCTTGCCCCGGACGTCCACCCCTTTGTACTCGTCGAAGCCCAGCTCGGGGGCGGTGATCCCGTAGCCGACGTAGATGACCTCGGCCGTCACCTCACCCGTGCCCGAGGTCCCGCCGGGGATGAACTCGTCCTCGAAGCGGTAGTATTTCTTGATGATCTCCCGGCCGCCTTTCTGAGGCAGGTGGAGCGAGACCTCGCAGTCCTCGAGGACCAGCGTGTAAGGATTGGGGAAGCTCTGGAAAAAGGTGCCCGCGTCGCCGCCGGGCTTGAGGCCCCAGGACTTCATCAGGCCGGCGACCCATTCGGCTGCGGCGTCGTAGCCGGGCGTGCCTGTCAAGCGCCCCCCGTATCTTTCCGAGGTCAGCTCGGCGACGTGATCGAGCAGGACGTGGCTCGAGATGCCGTGCATGGCCTGGACGATCTTGGCCTCGTCCTGAGCCGGGCCGGCCGCCTGGGCCGCGGGCTGGGCGAGAAGGCCCGCGCCGGCCGAGGCCAGGGCCAGGAAAAGGATGGTCAAGGTGCGACGGACGGATGACATGGTCGTTCCTCCTCGTTTGTGGGGTGCGGCCGTATTCTACCGTCCGGGGCGGCGGCAAGTCAAAGCGAAAAGACACCCCGGGATTGGTTCCCGGGGCCGTGGGGGGCAAAAAGGGGTGGCTCTCGGCGAACCTTATGGCCTATGGATCCCGGAAGGGGGAGAGGAACTAAAAAAAGCCCGCCCCCCTTTCGGGGGGCGGGCTTGAGCGTCTGCTTCTTCTTAGAGCTGCTTCTGCTTAGAACGAGAGGCGGAGTCCGAGCCTGGCGCCCCAGCTCCCGAACCGGCTGGTCCATTCGCCGAAGCGGATGTTCTTCCAGTAGGGATCGCCGGGGAGGTCGAGGGCCGCCTGCCAGTCGAACGATCCGGTGAGGAGGTCCTCATCGGAGACGCCCATGGACTGGCGGTTGACCCGCATGTCGCGGTTCTGGATGGTCTTGGTGTTGGTGACGTTGTCGATCTGGAGGTTGATGTTCAGCGAGTAGCGCTGGGCGATGCGGATGCCGAGCTCGGCGTAGAGGTCGGCCCACATCGTCCACGGCAGCCGTCCGTAGTCACCCCGGTTGTTGGGGTAGAGCTCGATGCCGTTGATGACGATCTCGGTCGACTCGATCAGGCCGGAGCGGGCGTAGCCGGTGAAGCCCAGGGTCAGGCCGAAGGGGAAGGTGTAGGAGCCGTAGGCCTTGATGTAGTGGGTCCGGTCCTGCGGCAGCGGCCCGGCCAGCTCGTTGAGGCTGAGGTCGTACATGACGAACCACAGGTCGTAGTAGCGCTCGACGTTGGGAGAGTTGCGGCCCTCCTCGTCGGAGCTCGACAGACCGCCGTAGTTGCCTTCGACCCGGCTCAGGGTGTAGTTGATGCCGCCCTGCCAATTGTTGCGGAACCTCTTCTCGAGCGACACGTTCATGCCGTAGTACTCGCGCTTGGCCTTGGGGGACAGGGGGTAGTCGGGGCCGAGGTTGTCGAGGTAGATCTGGTTGATGTAGTCGCCGCCGGGGTTGGCGTTGTAGTACTGCTCACCGGCGGGGGTGGCCACACCGATGTCCTCGATCGTCCGGATGAGGTGCTTCTGGACGAGGCGGACCGAAAGCGACAGGTCCTCCATGAGCTTCTTCTCGGCGCCGAAGGAGATCTCCCGCTGGGAGACGGGCTTCAGGTTGGGGTCGGTCGTGTCGAACGACGGGATGCGCCAGTCGATCGTCCCGACGTAGCGGTTGCCGAGGTCGGTCCGCTCCTGGTTGGCCCGGTCGTCCGGGTCGTTGTTGTTGGCGATGGCCGTCCAGTCGGGGTTGTTCAGCTCATAGTAGTCGCTTTTCCACTTGAAGCCGCCATAGGCGCCCTCGGCCATGTACAGCTTCATGACGTCGTAGTAGATGCCGAAGCTGCCGAAGACCTTCAGGCTGGAGTCGCCGAAGACGTCGTAGACGACGCCGAGGCGGGGGGCCAGCTTGTCGCCGAAGCCGAACGAGATGGGCTTGACGTCGAGGTCGGGGTTGAACGAGGGGATGTACTCGCTCTCGGTCCGGACGCCGGCGTTGATGGTCAGCTTGCGGTTGATGGTCCAGGAATCCTGCAGATAGAGGGCGAAGCTGTCGCGGTAGATGTCGAAGATGTAGCCGTAGGGGGAGTTCCAGCCGCCGCGGACGTAGTAGTAGCCGTAGTCCCCCTCGACGCGCTCCGGAAGGATCGGGTTCTCATAGGCGCGGCCCCAGTAGAAGTAGATGTTGGGGGAGGTCGGCGCGTAGAACGTGTCCTCGGTGTCGCGGAGCCACTGGAAGCCGGCCTTCCAGGCGTGCTCGCCGCTGAGGTTGACGTAGTAGTTGGCGTCGATGTTGGTGGAGTAGCGGCCGTATTTCTCGCGGTCGAGGACCAGGAAGCTCCCGCTGTAGTCGCGCCACCCGGAGTAATGCAGGAGGTCGGGGTTGGCGACGAAGAACGGGTCGTCCTCGTAAAGGTAAGCGCTGTAGGGGAAGTACTTGGTCGTCCGGCGGTTGGCGACCTGCTGGTTGGTCGTGTTCTCGTAGTGGTAGCCGGCCCGGGCGCTCAGCAGGAGGTTGTTGCCGACGCTGTAGTCGACCTGGAAGGCGGCCGACCAGTCGGGATAGTCGTAGCCGGTCTCCTTCCATTCGGAATCCTTGTTGGACGTCCCGTTGATGCTCGGGATGCTGCCGCGCTGCTTGTAGAAGTTGTTGACGACGCTGGCCGACAGCCGCATGCCGCGGATGGGGGCCGCCGTCAGCTTGAATTGGGCGTTGTAGGTGAAGCTCTTCGAGTAGTAATCGTAGAAGACGGCGGGCTCGTCGGTCAGGAAGAACCGCTCGGCGTTGGTCTGGGAGACCACCGGGTTGACGGCCCCGAAGAACCACAGCTTGTCCTTGAGGATGTAGCCGCCCAGGTTGAAGACCAGCTCGACCCGCCTGTAGGGGTCGCGGTCGAGGCCGCCCTGGAAGTAAAGGTCGTCGTCGTTGACGTACTCGTAGACCTCGTCGTCGAACGGGCTCCAGCGGACATAGTCCCGGGCCTTGCCCTGCATCCAGATGCTGTTGTCCTCGTAGTAGCCGATGAAGTCGCCGTGGAAGGCGTTTCCGCCCGAACGGGTGATGACGTTGACGACGCCGCCCATCGAGCCGCCGTACTCGGCGTTGTAGCCGGAGGCCGTGATCTTGACCTCCTCGGCGATCTCCATGACCACGTTCTGGGCCCGGGTGCCGATGTGGACCTGGTTGACGTCCGTGCCGTCGACGTACCACATGTTCTCCGTGCCCGTGGCGCCGTCGACCGACAGGCCGCCGGCGATGCCCTCGGACTGGACGCCGGGGACCGTGCTCAGCAGGCCGTCAAAGCTCCGGCTGCGGGGCAGGGACATGAAGACTTCCTTGGACAGGACCTGGCCCTTGACCGTGCTCTTGACGTCGATCAGCGGGCTCTGCCCGATGACCGTGATCTCCTCCTCCAGGGCCGCCTGCTCGAGCGTCACGTTGAGGGTGATCGTCTGGTTCATCTGCGAGACGATGCCCTCGCGCCGGAGCGTCTTGAAGCCCGGGAGCGAGAAGACCAGCGTGTAGGTCCCCGACGGCAGCGAGAACAGACGGTACTTGCCGTCCGCGTCCGTCACCGCCGTCTGCGAGCCGACCATCCTCGGGCTGGTCGCCTCGACCGAGACTCCCGGAAGCGGAGCCCCCTGTTCGTCGACGACCCGGCCTTCCATCAGGCCCGTGGCCACCAGTTGGCCGTAGGCGACGGAGCCGGCGAGGAAGAGGACGGCGACTGCGAAAGTCAGCGATTTCTTAAGCATTCGCTATTTCCCTCCTGAAATTCCAATCCCTTGTTCACAGCGGCCGGTCCGGCCGCTGTTTGGACCGATCGATATCGGACCCCCTTCCCACAGTGAACACGGTGCGTAGCCTATTCTCACCTCCTTGCAAGCACGTATCGATCATTGCGGCTTCACTTCTGCAATTCTCGTGCCAAACAGTAAACGATTTATTTTCAATGAGATGTGTTGAATATTTTGATGGAAAATATGCATTTAATTGGATGATATGCATTTTTTTGGATGCGGGCGCCTTTAGGGAGCCGCTCTCAGTCCGCTGAAACGGTCAAGCCGAGACGGCCGTAGGCCGAGGTCCCCGAACGGGGCTCCTGGAGATAGACGTACAGGATATAGGTCCCGGGCGGCAGGGAGCCGGCCGGGATCCCCAGGTGGATGATCTCCACGAGGCCCTGGCGCTCCCGCGCTTTGAGGAAGAAGGGGACCGGCACTTGGCCCCCACCGGCCGCATCGATCACCTGGGCGTTGACCAGAAGGTCGGCCGCCGCGTCCCATGGGACCTCGCAGGGGATGACGACCGTCAGCTCCTGGTCGCGCCTGACGGCATCCAGGACGGGCAGGAGCCCGTCCACGCCCAGGGGGTAGAGGTCCGTCCCGACGAAAGGTCCGGACGCCCGGCCGCCGGGCGCGGTCAGCCGCCGAACGGCCTCCCGGCGGGCCGTGAACAGGACGACGGGCTGGGCCTTGAGACCGGCGGCCCCGGCCTCGATCTCCGTCCGGGGCACCGACGACACCGCGGCCGCTCCTGTTCGCATGTTCCGGACGACCAGCCGGCATCGATAGGACCCGGGCCCCGCCTCGGTCGCGGACCGGAAGACAGTGGCCCCCGGACCATCGGCCGGCGCCTCGGCCCGCCGGATGTCGATGATGTTGTCGTCCTTGTCGAGGACGAGGGAGACGAACTCGAGAGGTCCGTCGCCGAGCTTGGCGGCGAGGAGGGGCGGGACCCGGCCGAGGACGATCAGCCCCGACCGGCCCGGCAGGGAGACGGGCACGGTCTTCATGGGCAGCCTGTCGGGGAGCCGGGAGAAGGCCCGCTCGTTGAGGGCCAGATCGAACAGATGGAGCTTGCGCTCCAGCTCGTTGAAATCCTCGAAGGGCTTGGGATTGAAGTAGCCCCCCGCGCTGCGGACCTCGAGGCCCTTGCGCCCGACCTCGACCCGGACCTCGTGGAAGGCCCCGTCCTCTTTTTCGGCGACGGAGAAGCCGAGGACGTAGTAGGTCCCGGTCAGGTCCTGGAGCTGGTCGAGGCTGCGGTCGTAGGTGTCGATGTTGCCGAAGTACTTGCCGCCCGTCGTCCGCGACAGGCGCTGGAGGGTGTTGCGGCCGGTCAGCTGCTCGTCCTTGAAGACGCTGTTGTAATCCGCGAAGACCCCCGTCGTGGAGAACAGGTTCCTGGCCCCGGCGGCGAAGGTCTGTTCGTCGTAGGCGAAGAGGGAGGCGACCTTGGCCGCCTCCCGGGTGTCGAACGCGTAGAACGCGCAGTCGGCGGCGGCGAACTCCTTGAGGAGCGTCTCGTTGCGGTCCCGCAGGACCGTGTCGCCGGCGTCGAACATGTTCCGGCCTCCGGCCGCGCTCCCCGCCTGGGCGCCGTAGATCATCGAGCCCGGCACGCCGCTCGAGAACAGCAGGAAATCTTTCCGGCCCTGAACGTAGCGGAGGGCCTTGGCCAGTTCGGTCAGCCGCTCGATGAAGACCTGGGCGATGCTCTTGGCCTCCTGCCGCTCCCAGCTGTAGCGCGACGTCGTCCCGGCCTGCCCGGGAGCGGGGCCCTCGATGGCTTCGCGCCAAAAGCTCTGCTCGATCTCGCTGGCCCGGCCGGAAGCCGCCTTGCGGTCGATGGCCTCGATGGTCTCCCGGACCTTGGCGTGGTCCTTGGTCAGGTACTCCTGCACGGTCAGCCCCTTGACCTGGGAGTAGGTCAGGACGGCGGCCTCGTCATGGGGCCCGATCCGGCTATTAAGGAAATCGAGGGCGGCCTCCTTGGCTTTGCCGATGCCGCGGGGATTGTTGAAGGCAAAATCGAAGAAAAAGAAGAACTTGCGGCCGATGGCGGGCCCTGCCGAAGGAGGCGCGGCCCCGGCGTCGGGAGCCGTCGGGCCCGGCCCCACCCCGAGGCCCAGAGAATGCTTTTCGAAAGCCGTGATCTCGACCGGCCGGCCGTTGTCGAAGACCAGGAAATCGTCCTTCGTCAGGTCCCGGACGGGCTGGCCCTTCTTGTCGAGCACGGAGACCTGGATGAGCTTGAGGGTGACGCTGACTTCGTACCGGAGCGGGCGGCCGAGCTCCTGGAGCTCTTTCTGGACGGCCTGGCCGGCGGCCGGCCCCGGGAGACGGGTCCCGAGCGTCAGGACCAACGCGGCGGCCGCGCCGATCGCTTTGACGCTGACCGATCGCCTTGCCGTCCCCTGTTCCGGACGCATGCTGGCCTCCTGGGCCGGGCCCCGCGCCCTCAGCGGATCCCTTTGATGAGTTTGGTCTGGTTGTAGAGCCGATCGACCTCCTGGCGCTCGGCCGGAGAGATCATCCAATAGAACCTGTTCTTGAAGCGGTCGAGATAGCTCAAGGCCTCGTCGTACCGCCCCAGAAGCTGGAGGGCCCGGGCGATCTGGATGTACGCGTCACCCTGGGAGGGATCGAGCTCGATGGCCCGCCGGAAATCCTTGACCGCCGGATCCAGCTCGCCCCACGAGAAATGGGCGGCCCCGCGGCCGTAGTAGGCCGGGGCCTGGTCCGGATCGTAGCGGATGGCCGTGTTGAACGCGGCCAGGGATCGGTCCAGCAGGGAAGGGTCCTGGACCTCGATGAAGCGCGAAAAGAAATAGATGCCGAGGTTGCTGTGGGCCCGGGCCGAAGCCGGATCGACCTCGAGGGCCTTGCCGTAATCGGCCAAGGCCGCGTCGAAGTCCCGCTCGGTGAAATGGACAACGCCCCGGTTGATCCAGACCTCGGGCTCGTTCGGCGCCGTGGCGCAGGCCTTCCGCATCCAGTCCAGGCCTCTCTCTTTTTGACCGGAGAAGTAGAACCGGTAGCCGAGCTCGGAGATGGTGCTTCCATAGGCCTTCATCGCCGTGACCCGCGGATGACTTTCGAGCTCGGCCAGGATGGTTTCGGCTTGGGTCAGATCGCCGCCGGCCGCCAGGGACGCGGCCAGCTTGATCCGGACCATGGAGTTGTCCGGCTCGAGGTCCAGGGCCTTCCTGTAATTCCCGATGGCGGCCTCGAACCGGCCGCTTCTCGTATCGATCTCGCCGAGGACGACCCAGGCGGCGGTCATCCGCTCGTCTTCCTGGAGGAACCGGCCGGCCCGGCCGGCGGCCTCCTCCCACCGGTTCGCGGACATCAGCCCCGCGAGCAGAGAGAGCTTGAATGATTCGATGCCCGGATAGTCCTCGACGGCCTGCTCCAGGACCGCGATGGCTCCCTTCCGGTCTCCCTCCCGGCTCAGGAGCTCGTACCGGATGGTCCGGATGTCGGGCAGGTCCAGCCCCGGGGCCTTCTCCAGGACGGCCTTCAGCCTTGCCTTGGCCTGCCGGAGGTCCCCGGCCCCGATGACGTTCTTGATCTCGGCCAGCTCGCCATAGACGGCGATCCCTGTTTTGGGATCGATCATCTCCCGGGCCCGTCCCGAGAAAGCCGAGACATAGCCCAGCGCGGTCAGTTTCCGGCGGTCGGCCTCGGTCAGCTCCCGACGGCCGGCTGATCCCGAGGAGCCGTGCTCGAGGACATAGGCCGCCAGACGCCGGTCCAACTCCCGGGCCTCCTCGGGACGCTCGGCGACAAGGTTGCGGGTCTCGCGCCCGTCCTGCTCGAGGTCGTAGAGCTCGGGATCGGGCAGCGAGATGAACTTGGCCCGGCCGGCGATGAAACCGGTCAGCGGGGCCCAGTTGTTCTTCTCCTGGCCGAAGAGGCTCTCGAAATACAGCGGCCCCCTCGGCTTCCCTTTCCGGCCCTCCAGCGCGGCCAGAAGGCTCCGGCCCTGGGCGGAATGGACGCTTTCGGCGCGGAACAGCTCGGCGACGGTCGGCATGATGTCGACCAGCCCGACGGGCTCCGTCACCGTCCGCGAACGCGGGAACAGCCGGGGATTGTGGAAGACGAGCGGCACCCGGAGGCTCTCTTCGTAACAGAAGATCCCGTGGCCGAACTCCCCGTGCTCGCCGAAGGCCTCGCCGTGGTCGCCGACAATGATGATCAGCGTGCTTTCATAAAGGCGTCGGTCCCGCAGGGCCTCGACGATCCGGCCCACGTGGCGGTCGACGTAGCGGACCTCGTCGAGGTAGAGGTCCCGGTTCGAGACGGCCGGCGGCCCGGCGGCGTCCGGGTGGGCCACGTAGGGAAAATGGGGGTCGTAGAAATGGACCCAGGAGAAGAATCTTCCGTCCTCCTTGCCGTCGAGCCAGCGGACGAATTTCTCGAAGACCCGGTCGGCCGGGATCTCGGTCAGGAAATTCTGGAAGGCCGATTCGATCTCGAACTCCTCGTCATAGGACTCGAACCCTTGGGCCAGCCCGAACTTGGAGGCCACCGTGAACGAGGCGATGACCGCCGCGGTGCGAAAACCGCGCTCCCGGAACATCTCGGCCATGGTCCGCTCGCCCTCCCCGAGGACGTAGGTCCCGTTGTTGCGGACGAGATGGGCGATCGGTTCCCGCCCCGTGAACAGCGAGACGTGGGCCGGAAGGGTCAGGGGGACGGGCGTATAGCAACGCTCGAAGACCACCCCGGACCGTCCGAGAGCGTCGATGTTGGGGGTCACGTCCGGACGGCCGCCGTACAGGCCGACGGCGTCCGCCCGGGTCGTGTCGAGGGTGATGACCAGGAGGTTCATCCCGGACGCGTCCGTCCCGGGCCGGCGGCATCCGGAAAGGAGGAGGACCGCGAGGGCCACGGCGATGAGCGGCGGAGGGATCCTTCGGAGGGTATCTATCATGAGTTCTTCCGATCGTTCTCCTCGACCAGTATAGGGACGGCTCCCCGCCTGTGTCAAGGAAGCCCGGAGGGCGGGGGCGACAGTTGCAAACGGCTTCCATAAGGACTATATTGGGACTGTGAAAAAGGCATTTCTCATCTGTCTGTCAACCCTTTTCCTTTGGACGGCCGCGTCGCTCGGGGCCCAGGTCCCCGGCAAGCCCCTCAGCCCCAAGGACCTGGAGCCCAAGTACCAGATCTGGCTCGAGGAGGAGGCCGTCTATATCATCACCGAAAAAGAGCGGGACGTCTTTCTCCAGCTGCGGACCAACCGCGAGCGCGACATCTTCATCGACGCCTTCTGGAGGCAGCGCGACCCGACGCCCAACACGCCGCAGAACGAGTTCAAGGACGAGCACTACCGGAGGATCAAGCACGCCAACCAGTACTACGGCAAGGAATCCCCCCAGCCCGGATGGAAATCCGACATGGGGCGCATCTACATCATGCTCGGCGAGCCGAAGACCATCGAGCGCTACGACAACCAGTCCGACATCTATCCCCTCCAGGTGTGGTTCTACGAAGGGATGGGCGAGTACGGCCTGCCCAACGCCTTCAACATCGTCTTCTTCCAGAAATACAACGCCGGCGAGTACATCCTCTATTCGCCCATCCGCGACGGGCCGCAGGGCCTGATGGTCCACTACGCCGGCGACATGGCCAGCTACACGGAGGCCTATTACGAGCTTTACAAGAGGCACCCGATGCTGGCCAATGTCTCCATCAGCCTGATCCCCGGTGAGGCGACGATGGGCATCACGCCGTCGATGGCCTCGGACGTACTGATCGCCAGCCGGATCCCCCGGGCCCCGACCTTCCGGGTCCGGGACTCCTACGCCGAGAAGCTGCTGGCCTACAAGGACATCATCGACGTCGATTACACGGCCAACTTCATCGAGAGCGAGTTCCGGGTCTTCGTTCATCGCCACCCGACCGGCAACGCCTTCGTCCACTACCTCATCGAGCCCAGCCGGCTGTCGTTCGACCAGTACGGGGACCGGTTCGTCTCCAATCTCGAGATCGACGGCAACATCACCGACGCCAAGGGCCTGTTCGTCCATCAGTTCGACCGCCGCATCCCCATCGAGATGAACGGCCGGCAGATCGCCTCCATCCGGGACAAGCTGTTCAGCTATCAGGACCTGTTCCCCGTCATCCCCGGGGAATACAAGCTCAGCGTCATCCTCAAGAACACGGTCTCCAAGGAGTTCACGACCTTCGAATGCCCGATCACCATCCCCGGCCCGTCGACGGCCTGGATGAGCCCCGTCCTGCTGGCCAACAAGTCCGAGCGGGCCACGAAGTTCGCCGGGCAGGTCAAGCCCTTCCTGTTCGGGGACGCCCAGCTGAGGCCGTCGCCGAGGAACGACTTCCTGCGGACCGACACCATGACCGTCTACCTGCAGCTCAACGGCCTGGACCCCGAGCTGCGCCGTTCCGGCTCCTTGGAGCTGGCCTTTGTCCGCAACGACGAGAGGACCAAGACCCTGACCCGCCGCCTGAGCGACATCCCCGACCTGCAGAACATCTTCGAGGACGTCGTTCTGGCCGACATGCCGCCGGACTACTACTTCCTCGAGGCCACCGTGACCGACGGCACGGGGAAGCCGGTGGTCACCGAGAAGGCCCCCTTCTATATCACCCCGCTCGCCGCGCTCAACCGCCCGTGGGTCCTGTCGATGCCCTTCCCGTCGTCCGACAGCCCGGAGATCGCCTACATCCTCGGCCGCCAGCGCTTGAACCGGGACGAGGCGGAGACGGCCGTTCCGCTCCTCGAGTCGGCCTACCGCCGGGCGCCGACCGAGCCGCGCTACGCCCTCGATCTGGCCCGGGCCTTGTTCAAAACCAAGGACGCCCGGCGGGCCCGGGAGATCGCCCGGGCCTTCGTCGACGACGAGGACGAACCCGGTTTCCTCCTTCTGCTGGGCGAATCCAGCCAGACGCTTGGCGAGATGGCCGAGGCCGTCTCTTTCTATAAGGCCTATCTGCTGCGGTTCGGGACCAACGTCAGCGTCCTCAACTCCTTGGGAGAATGCTATACGGCTCTCGGGCAGACCCAGGAGGCTCTCGAGATCCTGACCAAATCCCTGGAGATCGAGCCCAACCAGCCGAAGATCAAAGCGGCCGTGGCGGCCCTGAAGGAGAAAAAATGAGCAAGACATGGCCGGCCATCCTGGCGGCGCTGGCCCTGGCGGCCTCCGCGGCCTGCAGCCGTTTTCCCGAACCCAAGAACCTGGACCCCGAAAGCCGGGAGTTCTACTCCAAGGTCCGCTACATCATCAGCAAGGAGGAACGGGAGCAGTTCCTCAATATCCTGCCCGCCGACCGTCCCGCGTTCATCCGCGATTTCTGGGAGCGGCGCGATCCCACGCCCGGGACCGAGGAGAACGAGTTCAAGAACGAGTATTTCGGGCGCATCGAGACGGCCAACCGCCTGTTCAGGGAGGGCAGCACCCCGGGCTGGCTCCAGGAGCGGGGGCGCGTCTACATCACCCTCGGGCCGCCCGACAACCGGGAGACCTATCCGCGGGGCATCGATTTCTACGGCAAGCCCCAGGAGATCTGGTGGTACGGTTATTTCCCCGTCGTGTTCATCGACGAGAACTGGTCGGGCAACTACACGCTGACCCCGCTCGGAGCCCAGCACATCACGGAGATCAACCGGGCCCAGACGGCCGAGCGGGAGAGAGGCGGCGGCCGGGGCGCCGATACAGCCCCGAGCATCGAGTACGAGATCGCCGTTGAGCAGGTCGAAGGGAAGACCCATTTCGTCGTCACCCTGCCTTACCGGGCGATCTGGTTCAAGTCCGAGGGCGACATGTTCAAGACGACGCTCGAGGTCGGGTTGTCCGTGAAGGACGGAGAGCGCGCGACGGTCTGGGAGACCCGCAAGAGCTTCGACATCGCCGTGCCCCGGGCCGAAGGGCTCAAGCGCTTCGAGGAGCCCTATGAGATGCGCATCGAAGCCGACATCCCGCCGGGCGAATACCAGCTCGAGGTCGAGGTCGCCAACGCGACCGGCGGCGGCCGGAGCAAGAGAAGCCTCGACATCAAGATCTGAGACGGGGGGATCCCCGTAAAGGAGGCTTATGATGATCGTCCGATTCATCCGTCGTGGGAGGATGACCGGCGGCACGGCCTTGCTCGGGGCCGTCCTGCTCGCGGGCATCGCGGCGGCCGCGGCCTGTTCGGCGGGGCTCATGCCGACCCGGGACGCCTGGTACACCCAGCACTATTACCTCATGCAGAAATATGAGCAGGACCTCTACAAGAAGCTGTCCGACGCCGGCAAGGCCAGGTTCCAGGCCCTGTTCTGGGAGGCCAGGAGCCCGGAGGCCAAGGAGCTCTTCGATTCCCGCATGGAATTCATCCTCAAGACCTTCGCCAAGGAGAACCGGAGCCAGCCCTGGAACACGGACCGGGCCCGGGTCTATCTGCTCAACGGGAGCCCGGCCAGCATCGACTACAAGCAGACGCCGTGGACGATGAAGACGGCCTTGGGCGGCGGGACGGGAACGACCGGCGTCGACCGCAGCAACGAGGACGTCCAGGCCATGACCGACGAGGTCTGGACCTTTCCCAGCACGGACCACATCATCGAGTACACGTTCAGCTACACCCAGCCCAACGAGTGGCGGCTCCAGATCCGTCCGGACCAGAACAGGTATCTCGGCGAGTTCGAGCTCTACAACCGCCGGGAGGTCTTCGGTCCGCTGGACCCTGACGACTACCGGGCCAAGCTGGAAGCCTTGCTCGAAGTGAAATGAGGGGGGAAAGGGCTCAGAGCCGCCAGAGATAGGAGGCCTTGAAGAATAGGCCCCGCCGGACCTCGAGGAAGCGCTCGGAAGGCCGGTATTCCCCGTCCACCCATTCGACCTTGTCGTAAAGCGATCCGTAGCCGAGCTGGAGGACCGTCCCCGGGATGTAGGTGAAAGAGGCCAGCAGGTCGGTCAGCATTTGCTCTCGGAAGGCGTTGTACTCGACGACCGCCCGGAAAAAAAGATACTTATTCGTCTGGTACGTCAAGCGCCCCCGCCAGATGGCATAGTCGTATTCCTTCTCGTTGGTCGAATCCCGGGTGAAGTCCGAGTAGGTCAGGCTGCCGGTCAGGTCGAAGCGCTCCGAGGGCTTGTAGGTCACGCTCCCTGAGAGCTGGTTCCCGTAGCCCTGGTAGGGATCGGCCGTGTAACGGATGGAATTGCGCCGGGAATAGAGGCCGCGGACGTAGAGCTGTTTCGTGATGTGGCTCTGGAGCTGGATGAGGCCGCCGCTCGTGTCGAACTTCCGCCCGAGGAACACTTCGGTCGAATAGCGCGCCAGGAGCTGGGCGGTCGTGTTGCCGGGCAGCAGGACGGTCAGGCCCAAGGCGTCGTTGGTCTCGACGAGGCCGCTCGGCAGGTCCTTGGTCAGGGCCACCGAGAGATTGGGCTGGAGCTTGCGGAAAACCCGGCTCTTCGGATAGATCCGGGGGATGACGGAGCCGTACAACCCGGTCACGCCCTGGCGGGTGAGATATCCCACATCGGTCCGGAAATCCGAGGAGACATGATAGGCGCCGAGCCCGATCCCGAGGTTCCGGGTGTCGTAGAGGTAGTCCGCGGCCAGGGCCGCGCCCCCGGCCGTGCCGGCCGCCTCGTCGGCCTTGGTCCAGGACCCGAAGCCGTGGAGCCCAAGGACGCTGGACTTGTTCAGGCGGACCAGCCCGTCGGCCCCGGCGACGTGGTTGGACCCTCCGGCGTGTTCGCGGCCCGTGTAGAAGGCGCCGAGGTAGCCGTCGGCCCCGACGGCTCTCTTGTAGCGAAGGACGGCGAACCCGGCGTACCGGTCGTCCCCCGGCTCGAACAGAGGGTCGCTCGAAGGCGACTCGTCGAGGGCCAACAGGGCGGCCAGGGTGTCCTTGCGGCCGACCTTGCCGGACAGCTTGAAGCCGACCAGGGGATCGATGATCGTCCGGGTGTGGACGACGGCCAGGAGGGGGTTGTTCCCCGATGCCCCGCCCTGGTTGAACATCTCGCTGCCTTCCAGGAAGAACGGCCTTTTCTCGGGGAAAAAGAGGTCGTAGCGGAGGTTGACGTCGACCTGGCCGGCGTCGGCCTCGATCTGGCTGTAGTCGGGGTTCCAGGTGGCGTCCAGGATGAGCTGGGAGGTCACGCCGTATTTCCCCGTGAGGCTGAGGTCGCGGAGGGCCGGCTCGCGCCGGAGCGTGCCTTCCTCTTGGGCGTAATCCTGGCTGTAGGTGAAGGCCGGGAGGACCTCGAGGAGGGTGTATTTCTTGATGTCATGGAGCTCGAGGGGCATCATCTGGGTCAGGAAGAAATAGCCGCGGGCCGGGTCGAGGGGCGGATAGGAGACCTGCTCGGACCGGCGGGCGATGCGGCGCTCGAAGAAGATGGCCATCTCGACCCGCTGCTTCCCGGCGTAGCGGATGCTCTTGAACGGCACCCGGAGCTCGACCGTGTAGCCGTCGGCGTCGATGCGGCCGGCGCTCGACCAGACGACGTCGACGCTGAAGTCCTCCTGCCCCCCGGCGTAGCGGCTGTCGGTCTGGATGCCGAGCGGGTTGACGTAGAAGGCGAAGAGGGACTGCTGGTCGTTGAACGTGTCGAGGTTGATGCAGATGAAGTCGTCGGGCCGGATGGTGTCGCGGGCGGCCATGGCCGCTTTGATCTTGCCGGGCTCGCGGTCGAAGCACTTGAAGGCGAAGTACAGGTTCTCGGCGTCGTAGGCCATGTAAGCGACGGTCTTCTCGCTGGCCTCCCGGCCGAAGTCCGGGATGAAGCTCTTGAAGCCGGTCACCGACGGGGCCCGGCCCCAGACCTCGTCGTCGAGGCGGCCGTCGACGACCGGGGGGACATCGGTCCGCAGAGGCTTGAAGAACTCCCGGCCTTCCGCGGCCAGGCGGGGGGCGAGAGGCAGGGCGGCCAGGACGAGGACGGCGATGGAGAGGGGAGGGCGGCTCATCTTCTTCATATAGCCTTATACGCTCGAAGGCGGAAAAAGTCACCGGATCCGCGAAAAAAGGGCTCATTTCCCGTTTCCGGAATTGATCGGCCATGAGGTTCGCCGATAGGCATCCCCCTTTGCCCCCCACGCCCCCGGGAACCAGTCCCGACGGTTCCCCCGCCGGCGGCCGGCGGGTCCCCCTCCGCCCTGGGGGTTTTCAGGGGGACGCCTATCGTCCCCTCATGGCCATCTATTGCCCGGAAACGGGAAATGAGCCTGGGATGAGGCGGCCGGTCATGGCCCCCTCCGCTTTCTTGAACTTGGCCGGGAATCATGAGAGGATGGGCTTATGATCAAGACCAAGATCGTCTGCACCATCGGTCCGGCCTCGCGGTCGCCGGAGGTCTTGGAACAGCTCGTGCGGGCCGGGATGGACGTCGCCCGCCTGAACTTCTCGCACGGCACGCGGGAGGAGCACGGCCGGACGATAGCCGCCCTGAGGAAGATCGCGCGCCGCCTGGGCCGGGCCGTGGCCATCCTCCAGGACCTGGCCGGGCCGAAGATCCGCATCGGCCCGATCGAGGACGGGCCGGTGATGCTCGAGCCGGGAGCGGGCTTCACCCTGACGGCCCGCAAGGTCCCCGGCGACGCCCGGGCCGTCTCGCTCGGCTTCCCGGGCCTGGCCGCCGAGGTTCGCAAGGGTGACGCCCTTCTCCTGAGCGACGGGGCCATCGAGCTCGAGGTCACGGCCGTCGAAGGGCGCGACATCCGCTGCCGGGTGATCATCGGCGGGCCGCTGAGCTCCTTCAAGGGCGTCAACCTGCCGGCCCGGACCCTTCGAACGCCGAGCCTGACGGCCAAGGACCGGGACGACCTGCGGTTCGGCCTGGAGCACGAGGTCGATTACGTGGCCCTGTCGTTCGTCCGCAGCGCCGGCGACATCGCCACCGTCCGGCGCCACATGAAGCGGTGCGGAGGGTCCGCCCCGGTCATCGCCAAGATCGAGAAGCACGAGGCCCTGGAGGCCATGGACGCCATCGTCAAGGCCGCCGACGGCCTGATGGTCGCCCGCGGGGACCTGGGCGTCGAGATCGCCCTCGAGAAGATCCCCGAGGTCCAGAAAACGCTCATCCGCAAGTCCCGGGAGGCGGGCAAGCCGGTCATCACCGCCACCCAGATGCTGCGCTCGATGGTCGACAGCCCCCGCCCGTCGCGGGCCGAGGTCACCGACGTGGCCAACGCCATCCTCGACGGCACGGACGCCGTCATGCTGTCGGAGGAGACGGCCGTGGGGCGGTACCCGGTCGAGGCCGTGGCCGTGATGGCCCGCATCGCCGGCGAGGCCGAGCGCATCCCCTCGTCCTGCGACGGCCCGCGGCCCGGGGGTCTCGAGCCCGTCCACGGCTCCCTGCCGGGGGCCGTGGCCTGGGCGGCGGCGCGCCTGGCGGCCGACGTCGGGGCCGCGGCCATCGTCACCTTCACCCGGTCGGGAAGTACGGCCCGTCTCGTGTCCCGGAGCCGGCCCGCGATCCCCATCCTGGCCCACACGCCCGAGGAGAGGACCCGGCGTCAGCTGGCGCTGTGCTGGGGCGTCCTGCCGGTCCTGGGCGAGAACCTGTCGCGCACGGACGAGATGGTCGCCGCCGCCTTGAAGGCCGCCAAGCAGGCGGGCCTCGTCAAGAAAGGCCAGACCGTGGTCATCACCGCCGGTGTCCCGACCGGCGTTCCGGGGACGACCAACCTCATCAAGGCCGAGATCGTGAGCTGAAAGGGCCGATAAAAAGGTTGCCCCCCCCCGCATGCGCCTATAATGTGATTATTGGGGTGTCGCGGGTTGAGAAAAAGGTCCTTGGCCGTCCGGTTTCTTCCTCTGGTTTTGGCCGGGTGCGCGATGATCTTTTCGCAGGGCCCGGGACGAGCCTTCGGGCAGCAGAAGCCGCTTCGTTACGATGTCTCGGTGACGTTGAAGCTCGTCCAGGTCTACGTGACCGACAAGAGCGGCCGGCCGGTCATGGACCTGACGCGCGACGATTTCCGGGTCTTCGACGGGGGAAAGCGGGTCGCCGTCACTGAGTTCGAGCGGCACGTGGTCGGGCCGCCGGGGCCCGACGCGGAAGTCCGGCCGGAAACTTCGGCGCCTTCCGCCATGGAGGCTCCGTCCATCAAGCGGCAATACATCCTGTTCTTCGATTTCGCTTTCAATACCCACAAGGGCGTCGCGGCGGCTGTCCAGGCGGCCTTGGATTTCCTTGACAACCAGGTCGGTCCGGGTGACGAGACGGCCCTCGTGTCCTACTCGATGCTCGGCGGGTTGAAGGTCCACGAGTTCCTGACGCCGGAGCACGATAAGGTCCGAAGGGCCGTCTCGGGGATCACCGCCAAGGCCATCGCGGGGCGGGCCGACGAAGTCGAACAGGCCTATCTGGAGATGGTCGATCTGCAGGGAGGAGCCAGCAAAGACCTGGAAATGCAGAGACAGGGCTCTTTCCATCAGGCCCGGAACTATTTCCGGGCTTTGACGGACTTCGCCCGCGCTTTACGCCTTGTCCGCGGCCGGAAGAACCTTCTGTTTTTCTCCAGCGGCGTGCCGAACTCGCTCGTTCAATCGGTCCGGCTGGCGGGGAGCGACGCGCGCAGACCGGGAAGCGCCGCCGGCGGCGCTTTCAACACAAGCCCGGCCGGAGGCTCCAAGTTCGTCATCGGGGACTCGGAGCTGAGGCCGCTCGTCGACACGATGCTCAAGGAGCTCAACGGGTCCGACTGTACGCTGTTCGCGTTCGACACCCGCGAGTCGGCCCTGATGGCCGATCTTTTCGCCTACGACGAGAGGGCGTTCTTGCGGAGGACGGGCGGGATGTTCAGCGCCGACAATGTGGGCACGGCCGTTACGAATCCGTTCCGGGACGAGAAGACCTCGGGGATGGACACGCTGAAGCAGATGTCGGGCAGGACGGGCGGCCGCTATTTCGGGAATATCCAGTTCCACGAACGCGACTTGGGGGCCGTGGCGGATCTCACGGGGGCTTACTATGTCCTGGGGTATAGGATCCCGGCGGCGGCCGACGGCGAATTCCGGGAAGTCAAGGTCGAGGTCGGCCGGAAGGGGTGCGTCGTGCGGGCTCAACGGGGCTATTACAATCCCAAGCCCTTCCGGGACTATACGGACATCGAAAGGAAGCTCCACCTGTTCGACCTAGCCCTGAACGGGCGGTCCGACCTCGGGGCGCCGATAGGGGTGCCGATGACGGTCCTCGGCTACGCCGCCGAGGGCGAGACGCGGGCCCGGATGCTGGCCAGGATCCCGCGCGAGATATGGGATGCGCTCCAAGGCCGGGCGGCGGAGATCCTGCCGTTGTTCTTCGACGCGAAGGACGACCTATTGAGCCTGCAGCGGGCCGTGGTCGAAGTGGCCGGCCAGCGGGGCCGGGACCTGATGTTCAGTGTTGAGGCGGCCGCGCCGCCGGGGGCGGTGGACTGCCGCCTCGTGCTCCGGGACCTCGAAACAGGGCAAAGCGCTTTGGCCCGATGCTCCGGATTCGTTCGGACGACTCCGGCTGAGGGGTTGGCGGTCGCGACGCCTCTCGCTCTCGTCCCGGGGGAAGGAGCGGTCTTGTTCGAAGGCGTGACGGCCGAGCGGGCCGGTGATCGAGCCTGGCGGGAGATCTACGCCTACGATCCGGAAGCGGCGACGCCTGTCGTGGGTGACGAGCCGGTGAGGGCCGAAAAGGTCCTGCTGATCGTTCCGTTGCGGATCGCGGAAGGCGCGGGGGAGGATCTCGGGGTGAGGCTGGCCCTGGTCGATATGGAGACGGGCGCCGGGCGGGACGTGGCGTTCGAGCTCGTCGGGCGGTCCCGGGCGGCGGGTCACGAGGTGCTGTTCCTTGAGACGCCAGCCGGCGACCTCCCGGCCGGACGGCACCTCCTCTACGTCCACGCCGAGCTGCACGGCGCCGGCCCAAGGGCCAGCGCGCACATCCCGCTGACCATTGAGAGATGATCAGATGTGGAGCTCGACGACGTCCTCGTCGGCCAGGACGTAGTCGCGGTTGACGCGCAGGCCGTTGAGGCCCCTGTCGTTCCAGACCCGGGCGTAGTCGAGCTTCTCCGAAAAATCCTTGTGGACGGCCTTGGCCATGTCGAGGACCGTGCTGCCGATCCTGAGCGTGAAGGGCGAGTCCTTCTCGGGCTTCTTTCCGGGCACCTTGCTGTAGACGCGGACGACGCGGAGAAGATCGAAGACCGCCCGCCGGAGCTCCTCGAGGCCCCGGCCCGTCGCCGCGGAGACGGCCAGCGTGTCGAACGGCGCTCCGAGCAGCAGGGCCAGTTCCTCGAAGCGGCCGGAGGCGCCTTCGGCGTCGAGCTTGTTGGCGGCCAGCACCGTCCGCTTGAGGAACGGGAAGCGCTCGGGCGGGACCTCGGCCGCCGAAGCGATGAGCTCGATCCTGCGCTCCTTGAGCCTGCCGATGATCCCGTCGATGAGGACGGGGGCTTCCGGGTCCGAGAGGTCGGCGACGAGGAGGACGGCGTCGGCCGCCTTGATAAGCTCCGGGAACCAGGGCTCCATGAGCTCGGCCGTGACCGGGGGGGTGTCGACGAGCTGGACCTTGACGTTCTTGTAGGGCATCATGAAAGGGGAGGGGAGGCGGGTCGTGTAGGGATAGTCGGCGATCTCCGGCGAGGCCCCGGTGAGGGCCTTGACCAGGCTCGATTTGCCGGCGTTCGGCGGGCCGGCGAGGGCGACCTGCCCGGCGCCCGAACGCTCGACCAGATGGGTCGGGGCGCGCTTGGCCGTCGAGGCCCGCCGCTCGCCCTCCTCGCGGGCCTTGGCGATCTTCTGCCGATACATGGCGATGAGCTTGTCGGTGCCCTTGTGGTGGGGGATGACCCGGATGAGCCGCTCGTAGATGTCGATCTTCTCCTGCGGGGTGCGGGCCGTGCGCAGCTCGGCCTCGATCTTGTGGTACTCGGGCGGCAGGTTGGCCGGCATGCCGGAATTATAGCAAAGAAGAAGGGCTCAAATCTCCACATTTTAAATCGTCGCCAAAGCCCGGCGCCGTCGCCCGGGAGGGGCGCCTGGGGCGCTTAAGCGGGGAATATCCGCCCCCTAACTCTGAGAAAAAAAGGCTTCCTCGAGCGTCCTTTCAAATGGAAGAAGAAAGAGCCGCTGAGGGAGGGCCGTTTGGTCCATGTATCCTATTGATAATAAAGAGGAAATATTTCATGAAAATATCACATTTTTCTTTACTTTCGAGGCCCTTTATTGGTATAATCATTTCTCGGAAAATGACCGACGGGTGCCGTAACGATCCCGCTCCGGAGACCCGCATTCTTTACCCGAAGTGAAGCCCATGACACGAGACAAGTATACCGCTGAGAGCATCAAGGTCCTCAAGGGCCTGGAGGCCGTCCGCAAGCGGCCGGCCATGTACATCGGCAGCACCGGCGTCGAGGGCCTCCACCACCTCGTCTACGAGGTCGTCGACAACAGCGTCGACGAGGCCCTGGCCGGTTTCTGCACGGAGATCGAGGTCATCGTCCACGTCGACAACTCGATCACCGTCATCGACAACGGCCGCGGCATCCCGGTCGGCCTGCACAAGAAAGAGAACAAGTCGGCCGCCGAGGTCGTCATGACCGTCCTCCACGCCGGCGGCAAGTTCGACCAGAAGACCTACAAGGTCTCGGGCGGCCTTCACGGCGTCGGCGTCTCGGTCGTCAACGCCCTGTCGAAGCGGCTCGACCTCGAAATCAAGCGCGACGGCGGCATCTTCTCCCAGAGCTACGAGCGCGGCAATCCCCTCACCAAGCTCAAGCAGATCGGCAAGACCAAGAAGTCCGGCACCAAGGTCACCTTCTGGCCCGACGACGACATCTTCGAGGAGACCGAGTACAGCTTCGAGATCCTGGCCCAGCGCCTCCGCGAGCTGTCGTTCCTCAACAAGGGCCTCAAGATCTCGATCACCGACGAGCGGGCCGACAAGTCCCACGAGTTCCATTACAAGGGCGGCATCCGCGAGTTCGTCGAGTACCTCAACGAGACCAAGCAGACGATCAACCCCAAACCGATCGTCTTCGAAGGCGAGCGGGATGGGGTCGGTGTCGACCTGGCCATCCAGTACAACATGTCCTACGCCGACACCATCTACTCGTTCGTCAACAACATCAACACGACCGAGGGCGGCACCCACCTCATCGGCTTCAAGACGGCCCTGACCCGGTCCCTCAACTCCTACGCCTCCTCGCACAACCTCCTCAAGGACCTCAGCGAGAACATCACCGGCGACGACTGCCGCGAGGGCCTGACCGCGGTCCTGTCGATCAAGCTCCGCGACCCCCAGTTCGAGGGCCAGACCAAGACCAAGCTCGGCAACTCCGAGGTCAAGGGCATCGTCGAGTCCATCGTCAACGAGCGGCTCTCGACCTACCTCGAGGAGAACCCGACGGTCGCCAAGAAGATCGTCATGAAGATCATCGACGCCGCCCGGGCCCGGGCCGCCGCCCGCAAGGCCCGCGAGCTGGCCCGCCGCAAGGGGGTCCTCGAGTCGACCTCCCTGCCCGGCAAGCTGGCCGACTGCCAGGACCGCGACCCGGCGACCTCGGAGATCTTCATCGTCGAGGGCGATTCGGCCGGCGGCTCGGCCAAGCAGGGCCGCGACCGCCGTTTCCAGGCCATCCTGCCCCTGCGCGGCAAGATCCTCAACGTCGAGAAGTCCCGCTTCGACAAGATCCTCAAGAACGAGGAGATCGGGACGATGTTCGCCGCCCTGGGCGTCGGCGTCGAGCAGACCGAGGAGCGTCTCGACAAGCTCCGCTACCACAAGATCATCATGATGACCGACGCCGACGTCGACGGCTCCCATATCCGGACGCTGCTGATGACCTTCTTCTACCGCCAGATGGCCCAGCTCATCGAGCGCGGCCACCTCTACATCGCCCAGCCGCCCCTCTACAAGGTCACCCGAGGCCGCGACGTCCAGTACCTCAAGGACGAGCGCGACTACGAGAGGTTCATGGTCCGCAAGATCTCCGAGGAGTTCAAGGTCCGAGCGGGCAAGGGCAAGGAGATCCTCGAGGGCGAGAAGTTCCGCAAGTTCTTCCGCAACCTGATGGCCAAGAAGAGCTACGCCCAGTTCTTCGAGCGCAAGAACTACCCCCTGTTCCTCATCGACCTGCTCATCCGCAGCGGCGTCGACGGCCAGGAGTTCCTGAGCGTCAAGAAGAACGTCGAGAAGGTCCAGAAGCTGGTCGCCGAGAAGGGCTTCCAGACCAAGCTCGTCCGCGACGAGGAGTACGGGGTCTTCGAGATCGAGTTCGGCTACCAGATCAACGGCCTGTCGGTCGCCGGCCGGATCGGCATGGACCTGGTCACCTCGGCCGAGTACAAGAACCTCAGCCGCATCACCCGGGAGCTCGAGAGCACCAGGGGCCCTTACGCCGTCCTGACCAACGGCGACGGCGCCGAGAAGGAGGTCCTGGAGAACGAGAACAAGCTCCTCGAGTTCCTGTTCGAGAAGGGCAAGAAGGGCGTCAACATCCAGCGCTACAAGGGCCTCGGCGAGATGACCCCGGTCCAGCTCTGGGAGACGACCATGGACCCCGAGCGCCGCTCGCTCCTCAAGGTCTCCATCGTCGACGCGGCCGAGGCCGACCGCATCTTCAGCACGCTGATGGGCGACGAGGTCGACGAGCGCAAGAAGTTCATCGAGGCCAACGCTCTGGAGGCCCTGAACCTGGATATCTGACGGCCCGGCGCGCCGGAGGCCCCCCCAAGGAGTTCCCATGGACAGCGAACAGAAAGAGCCCAAAGAGCACCACCCCATCGTCGGGCTCGAGGAGGAGATGCGGCGCTCCTACCTCGACTACGCCATGAGCGTCATCATCGGCCGGGCCATCCCCGACATCAAGGACGGCCTCAAGCCCGTCCACCGGCGCGTCCTCTACGCCATGTACGAGAGCGCGACCCACTACAACAAGCCCTACAAGAAGTCGGCCCGCATCGTCGGCGACGTCATCGGGAAATTCCATCCCCACGGCGACCAGGCCGCCTACGACACCCTCGTCCGCATGGCCCAGGACTTCAGCCTGCGCTACCTGCTCGTCGACGGGCAGGGCAACTTCGGCAGCATCGACGGCGACCCGCCGGCGGCCATGCGCTACACCGAGGTCCGGCTCAAGAAGCTGGCCCAGGAGCTGATGGCCGACATCGACAAGGAGACCGTCAACTTCGTCCCCAACTACGACGAGAGCCTGACCATGCCCGAGGTCCTGCCCTCGAAGTTCCCCAACCTGCTCGTCAACGGAGGCAACGGCATCGCCGTCGGCATGGCCACCAACATCCCGCCCCACAACCTGGCCGAGGTCTGCGACGGGGTCATCCACCTCATCGAGCACCCCTCCGCCGGGCTCAAGGACGTCCTCAAGCACGTCCAGGGCCCCGACTTCCCGACCGGCGGCATCATCTACGGCCGCCAGGGCTTCCTCGACGCCTATCGGGACGGCAAGGGCATCCTCCACCTGCGGGCCAAGACGGTCATCGAGCGGGGGGCCAAGGGCGAGAAGGACAAGATCGTCGTCACCGAGATCCCCTACCAGGTCAACAAGTCGCGTCTCCTCGAGTCGATCGCCTCGCTGGTCAACGAGAAGCGGATCGAGGGGGTGGCCGACATCCGCGACGAGTCCGACCGCGAGGGCATGCGGGTCGTCGTCGAGATCAAGCGCGGCGAGCTTCCCGAGATCATCCTCAACAACCTCTACAAGCACACCCAGCTGCAGGTCTCCTTCGGCATCATCCTCCTGGCCATCGTCGACAAGCAGCCCAAGATGCTCGGCCTGGTCGACATGATGAAGTACTTCATCGCCCACCGCAAGGAGGTCGTCCTGCGGCGGACGCGCTTCGAGCTGCGCAAGGCCGAGGAGCGGGCCCACATCCTCGAGGGCCTGGTCATCTGCCTCGACAACCTCGACGCCGTCATCAAGCTCATCCGGGCCTCGAAGACCGTCGACGAGGCCCGCAAGGGGCTGATGGAGAAGTTCGGCCTGACCCAGATCCAGGCCCAGGCCGTCCTCGAGCTCCAGCTCCAGCGCCTGAGCCAGCTCGAGCGCCACAAGATCCAGGAGGAGTACGCGGCCGTCAAGAAGCGGATCACCGAGCTGCGCCGCATCCTCAAGGACGAGCGGCTCGTCTACGCCATCATCGTCAAGGAGCTCAAGGAGGTCAAGGAGGAGTACGGCGACGCCCGGCGGACGGAGATCCGCGACGAGGCCGTCTCGGAGCTGCGGCCCGAGGACCTGGTCAAGGAAGAGGACGTGGCCATCGTCTACACCTCGAGCGGCTACATCAAGCGGACCTCGCTGACCTCCTACAAGTTCCAGGCCCGCGGCGGCAAGGGCCGCAAAGGCATCGAGATGAAGGCCGAGGACGTCGTCGAGAGCCTCTACGTGTGCTCGACGCACAGCTATCTGCTGGTCTTCACCGACAAGGGCCGGCTCTACTGGCTCAAGGCCCTCGACGTCCCCGACGTCGGCGTCTCCGGCCGGGGCAAGGCCATCGCCAACCTCGTCGAGTTCCTTCCCGGCGAGAAGCCGGCCTCGGTCATCGCCGTCAAGGATTTCAGCGAGGACCGCTTCGTCGTCATGCTGACCTCCGACGGGGTCATCAAGAAGACCCGCCTGTCGGAGTTCCGCAACGTCCGCAAGGGCGGCATCCTGGCCATGAGTGTCCGGCCGAAATCGGAGCTCTTCTCGGCCCAGCTGTCGAACGGCAAGAACACCATCGTCATCGGCACCCGGCTCGGCCGGGCCCTGCGGTTCAAGGAGTCGGACGTCCGACCGATGGGCCGGAACGCGGCCGGGGTCCGCGGCATCCGCCTCAAGCCCAAGGACCGGGTCATCGGCATGATCGTCGTCGGCCCGGAGGACAAGTTCCTCTTCACGGCCACCGACCGCGGCTACGGCAAGAAGACCTCCGCCGACATGTATCCCCTTAAGCGCCGCGGGGGGCAGGGCGTTCTCAACCTCCGCGTCACCCCCAAGATCGGCCACGCCCTGGCCATGGTCGGCATCGACGAAGAGGACCTCCTGGTCATCACCGTCGAGGGCAAGGTCATCGGCATCTCGACGACCCAGGTCCGGTCCTCGGGCCGGGCCACCCAGGGCGTCCGCCTCATCAAGCTCGACGACAAGGACCGGGCCTGCTCCATCGCCAAGGTCCGCGAGAGCTGAGGCCGGGGAGCCGGTCGCGCCCTCAGCGGTAGCCGTTCATAAAGGCGAACGTCTCGAGAGGCAGACGCTCGGGGCGGACCGTTTCATCCCGCAGCTGTTTTTCCGAGAGGACCGGGCTCGGCTCGGCGGCGCGCCGGCCGATCTGGATGAGGGTGATGACCTGGTACTCCTCGGGGATGCCGAGGACCTCGCGCGTCTTTTTCGGGCTGAAGCCGGCGATGGGGTGGGCCACGAGGCCGAGCTCGGTGGCCCGCAGGATCAGGAAGGCCGAGGCCATCCCGGTGTCGAACTGATGGTACTCCCGGTCGCGGATGACGCAGTCGTCGTCCTTACGGCTGAAGACGGCGACGACCAGCGAAGCGGCATGGCACCATCGGTTGCCCTCGCTGAAGACGGGCTTGAGGGCCTCGAGCCGGTCGGGGTCGAAGACGAAGACGAACCGCCAGGGCTGGTTGTTGCTGCAGGAGGGCGCCAATCGGGCATGCTCCGCCAGGTCGCGGACGAGCTCTTCGGAGACGGCCGTCGGAGCCAGCGAACGGGTCGCCCGGCGGGTCTCGATGGCGGTGTGTACGTCCATGGGGAACCTCCTGGAAAAGTCAAGGGGCGCCGGTCAGTCCCGGAGCTTGAACCGCTTCTCGAGCTCGGCCAGCTTCTCGACGACGCCCCCGTATTCGAGCTCGCTGTACGGCAGCATGGCGGCCCCCGAGAATCCCTGGCGTCGGATGGCGTCGGACTTGGCCGAGACCTGAAGGCGGACGGCGTCCCAGTAGGGGTGGTCGAAGACATCGGCCGGCTCGGTCAGCCGCCCTTCGTGGACGCAGAAGGCGGCCCCGGTGACGACCGGCGGGCCGTCGAAGTAGGAGACCGTGGCGCCGAGCTTGCAGGGCATGAGGGGGCCGATGTGGCTGCCTCGCATGAAGCCGGCCACGTAATGACCGATGGAGAAAGGGGCCAGGATCTCTCCCGTCGCCGGGAACTCCCCCTGGACGCGAACGAGGGCCACCGGGTCGTCCTTGCCCGTGTATTTTCCGGCGATGTTGTGGAGCCGGGTGGTCGACACGGAGGCCGCCTGGTTCCCCGTGGCCCGGGAGAAGATGGCCTCGACGACGTAGCGCTCGTTGTCGCGGAGAAGGGCGGCGACGTTGTAGAGGTCCTCGGGTGTCTCGAGGTCGATGACCTTGTCCTTTTCCGTGTGACCGACGTCGATGATCCGGAAGGTGTAGCCCCGGCTCATCTTGGGGCTGAGGATGAGACCGGCGCAGTACATCGGATCGGCGAACCCCAGATAGAGGGGGAGGTTGTAGGCCCCGGGATCGGTCTTGTCGGCGGCGAACATGACGAACGGCTCGTTGGGGCGCTCGTCGAACTCGATCTCGGCCACGGCCGGGCCCATGCCCTTGATGTTGCCGCTGAAGGCGTCCTTGAGGAGGTCCTGCCCGGCCCCGTACAGGCCCTGGGCCTTGGCCGCCTCCGTGCCGGTCTTGAAGGCGTCCCAGGCGAGACGGTGGATCTCGGCGTTGGCCGCCCCTCCCTGATGGGTGCACAAGATGGCGATATCGTCCCCGGTCGACCCGATGTAGGAGTCGATGAGGATGCCCTTGCCCATTTTCTGGACATGGTCCCGGACGGCCTTCATCAGGGCGGCGCTCGGCTTGATGTGACCGCCGATGCTGCCGATGTCGGCCTTGAGGATACTGAGAGTGATGCGCATGATGCCCTCCCTTAAGCTTAAGGATCGTTAAGGTCATCATAATTTCCCCCACGGCGGCCTGTCAACCCTTGCTTCGCGGTCGGGAATGGGTTATTTTTATCGGGTCCATTCGGCGCGGACGGACATCATTCCCGCAAGGAGGCCCCGGCCATGAACAAGATCGAAAAAGCCCTGATGCACGCCCTGTTCACGCACCTGCATCACAATATCGACAAGGCCATCGACTTCAAGGCCATCGAGGCCCTGAATAAGAAGGTCGGCAAGCTCTTTCCCAAGGCCCTCGTCGTCGGCCCGGGCGACGACGCCGCGGCCTTCAAGTTCCCCGGCCTCAAGGAGACGTTCGTCGGCAAGATGGAGAGCCACTGCTCGCCCTGCGTGCCCCGCCCTTACGACGCGGCGGCGACGGGAGCGGGCGGCGCCATGCGCGACGTCGTGGCCATGGGCGCCCGGCCGCTGTTCCTGATGAACTTCATCGGCACCCGGGCGCTCGACGAGAAGGTCATCGTCGGCCCCTGCGGATTCACGGGGACCTGCACGTGCGGCAAGTGCGTCGAGATGACCAGCGGCGAGCGGGTCAACCTGATGGTCAAAGGCCTGCGGGACATGTGCGGCGCCATGGACGTCTTCATCGTCGGGGGCGGCTTCTCGACCTCTTTCTCGGACATCGTCCCGGCCGTCGTCGTCTCGGTCATCGGCAGGCTGGTCACGCCCAAGCCCCTGACCAAGCCGGCCAAGGCCGCCGGCCACCGTATCATCCTCATCGGCCGGACCGGAAGCGACGGCAACGACACCCTCTACCGGGCCGGACTGGTCAAGGAGATGCGCCCGGCCGTGGCCCTGTTCAAGGAGGAGCGCAAGGTCATGGAGGCCTCCCTGGCCGCCTTCCGGACGGGCAAGATCCGGGCCTGCTCCGATCTCGGGGCGGCCGGCATCGGGGCCGCCGTCTGCGAGTCGGCCCGCTACGGCGGATTCGGGGCCCGCGTGGACCTCACCCATGTCCCGCTGAGGGACAAGGGCATGACCGCTGAGGAGATCCTGATCTGCGAGACCCAGGGGCGGATGGCCGTCCAGACGGCCCCCAAGGACGTCGACCTCGTCCTCAAGGCCGTCCGGGCCAAGGGGGTGCGGGCCGAGGTCATCGGCGAGATCAACGACGACGACAAGGAGGTCTTCACTTACAAGGGCCGCACCGTGGCCGTCATCCCCAACCGCCCCAGCCGCGCCGAGCTGGACGCTCTCAAGTAGGGGCGGTCGAGGCCAGCGAGATGACCGCGAAGCGCGACGCGTCCGAGTATGCCGCGGCGGGTGTCGACTACACCAAGATCGAGCCGTTCAAGATGGCCATGGTCCGGGCCGGGAAAAGGACCCTCGAGTTCCCGAACCGGCGCGGGGTCTTCGTCGACAGCGGGAGCGTCGGGGCCCACGGCGCCGTCTTCGAGTACCGGGGCGGCCGGCCCCACCTGTGGTGCATGACCCAGGAGGGCCTGGGGAACAAGAACTGGATCGCCGAGTGGATGTATCTGCACGCCGGGACCGGCCGGACCTACTACGAGGGCATCGGCATCGACACGGCCCTCATGGCGGCCAACGACGTCATCTGCCAGGGGGCCCTGCCGGTCATCTACACGGACGAAGTGGCCGCGGGCGACAGCGAGTGGTTCCAGGACGAGAAGCGCAGCGGCGACCTCGCCGAGAGCTTCTACCGGGCCTGCGAGATGTGCGGCATGGCCCTGCCGGCGGGGGAGTCCCCCTCCCTGCGCTACCTGGTCAAGTCCGAGCCGCCCGTGCGGAGCGCGCCGTCGCTCTCCGGGTGCGTCACCGGCATCATCGACCCCAAGGACAGGATGGTCACGGGCGAGAGGCTGGCTGCGGGCGACCGCATCATCGGGGTCCCGTCGTCGGGGCTCCACGCCAACGGCGTGTCCCTGGTCATCAAGCGGGCCTTGGCCCTCAAGGACAAGTTCCTCCATGTCCTGCCGAACGGCCGAACCCTGGGCGAGGAGGCCCTCATCCCGACCCGGTCCTATGTCGGGCTGGTGGAGGCCCTCCAGGAGAAGGGTGTCGACATCCATGCCCTGCTCGGGGGCACGGGCGGGGGCATCGCCAAGATCGCCTACGCCAAGAGGCCGTTCACCTACCGGATCGAGCGATGGGTCGAGGACATCCCGCCCCTCTTCCTGTTCATGCGCGAGATCGGGGTCGGCCTCGAGGACTGCCTGTCGACCTTCAACTGGGGCATGGGGTTCTACGTTTACGTTCCGGAGGGGGAAGCCGACCGGACGGTCGAGGTCGGACGGGAGGCGGGCTACGAGATGCTCGACATCGGCCGGGTCGAGGAGGGCGAGCGACGGGTCATCTTCGAGCCGGAGGGTCTGACCCTCGCGGCCATCGAATGAAGTCGATAGGCCCGAAAGGAGGACCGGCATGATCCGGTACGCGAACCTCGTCTTTTTCGGCGGGATGATGATCATGAACTACCTGGCCAACGCCCTGCCGTTGGGCGGGAAGACGACCGGGGAGCTATCCGACGCCTATCCCAACCTCTTCGTCCCCGCGGGCGTCACGTTCTCGATCTGGGGGGCCATCTATCTGCTGCTGGCCGCCTTCTGCGTCTTCCAGTTCTCCCAGAAGGGCGCGCCGCTCGCGGAGAGCCTCGGCTGGCTGTTCGCGGCATCCTGTCTCCTCAACGGACTGTGGATCGTCGCCTGGCATTACGAGCGGGTGCCGCTCTCGCTGCTCGTCATGGTCGGGCTGCTTGTGACCCTCATCCTCATCAATCTCAAGCTCAAGGACCAGCCGTTGGGTCTGGCCAAAGCCGCGTTCGGGATCTACCTCGGATGGATTTGCATCGCGACGATCGCCAACGTCACCACCCTGCTCGTCCGCTTGAATTGGAACGGGTTCGGGATATCCCAGGAGATCTGGGCCATCGTCATGATCGCCGTGGGAGCGGCCATCGTCTCGGCGGCCATCCTCAAGCTGGCCAACCCGTTCCTCGGCCTGGCCGTCGTCTGGGCCTTCGCCGGCATCATCCTCAAGCGCAGCCAGGACTATGCGAGCATCGTCGTGACGGCGGCAATCGGCCTGCTGGCCGTGGCGGCCGTCACGGTCCGGGCGTTCCTCAAGAAGTGAGGCTGTCGCTCTCGAGAACGAATTCCAGGGCTTGGTCGAGAGCGAAAGCAACACGTTAGCAAGGGGCTCTTCGGCCGGCGAAGGCGGTTCCTGAAAGTTCCTTTACGCCCGGGAAGGCCGGCCGAGAGCGGGACGGCCGGGCCGCCGCGTCGGGGGAGGGGAGGACGCCAAGGTACCGGCAAATTTGTGGGCCGCTCCGACATCTTTGTCGACTCCGACGGAGGGCCCATTCAGACATCTTAATTAATATCAATAAGATGCAAGTTGGCCCGTTTTCCGCATAGGAAGAGGTCCCGATGAATGACTAAGGAGGTCATCAAGATGAAAAAGATCATCGCCCTCACAGCCGGATTGCTCCTGATCGGACTGGCCTTCGCGACGGCCCAGGAGCAAGCCAAGGAACCGAACAAGGCCCAGCACAAGGTCGAGACGCCCCGCAAGGCCCAGGCCAAGGGTGATCCCGAACTGGCCAAGCAGTACCAGCCGAAGCCCCAATACCAGCACCGCGAGCGGGTCAACTGGATCGACGAGGACGGCGACGGTATCCTCGACACCCCCAGCAGAACCCCTTACCAGCTCCGGAAGGGCAAGCCTGTCGAGGACGGGACCACCGAGCCGGCCGACAGCGAGATCCTGTTCAAGGACGACGACGGCGACGGCATCCCCAACGGGAAGGATGAGGACTGGGTCCGTCCTCTCGACGGCACCGGGTACCAGGAGAAGCTCCGCAAGAACCAGCCGGCCGCCGAGGACATCGCCGCCGACGCCAAGGGCAAGCGCGTCCAGTCCGCCCTTGGCAAGGGCTCCTTCCGTCGCGGCCTGACCAGCCCCGGCCAGGTCGAAGGCGCCGGGACGGCCTCCGGCAAGGCCGTCAAGACGGCCGCCCGCAAGGGCCGCGGGTAGATCCGCGCGATCGTACGACGGGCCTCCCCTCCGCCGGAGCGGAGGGGAGGCCTTTTTTTTTGGCCCTGCCGTGGCCGTCGTCGCGTTGACAGCGGCTTTCTTCTGGACTATTCTCGCTCCGTGGCCAAGAAAGACCTGTCCCGGAGGATCTGGGAGATCGATTTCCTGCGGGGCCTGTCGATCATCCTGGTCGTCGGCTACCATCTGCTTTACGACCTCGGGGCCTTCGTCGGCGTCGAGAGGTTCCTCGGCTTCACGACGGACCTCTCGTCGGTCGCCTGGCGTGTGGCCCAGAGCTTCTTTGCCGGGCTGTTCATCGTCCTGTCGGGGACGAGCTGCTCGCTGACCCGGAGCAACGTGCGCCGAGGATCGAGGCTCCTGGCCGTGTCGCTGGCCGTCACCGCGGTGACCTACGTCTTCGACCCGTCCTCGGCCGTCTGGTTCGGCATCCTCCAGCTGCTGGCCGTCTCCATCCTCATCTACGGAGCGGCGTTCGAGAGGTCCGGGCCGGTCGCGTGCGCGGCCTGGGGAGCGGCCGTCCTCGCGCTCGGCGCGGCGTTGCCGGCCTTGAAAGAAGCCCTGGCCGTCGGCTTCGACTGGCTGCTGCCGCTCGGCATCCACAGTCCCGGCTTCTCCTCGTTCGACTATTTCCCGCTCATCCCGTGGCTCGGTGTCTTCCTCATCGGGGCCGCGTTGGGCAAATCGGTCTACGCTCCCAAGAGGAGCCTCCTGCCCTGGCGCTTGCCTCAAACGTTCGTCAACGCCGCCGGCCGCCATTCCCTCCTGATCTACATCGTCCACCAGCCGCTCATCATGGGCGTCCTCTACGCCCTTGGCCTGGTCAAGTAGCCGCACGTGTTCTTGCCGGCGAGCAGGAGCGTCGATAAGATAAGGTCCCGGACCTGCTTCGCCCTCGTCGACGGATGATCCCCGGCGGAGCGGCTCTCGGGAGAACCGGATAAAAAAAGAGAGGAGGCCCGACATGACCAAGCCACCGGCGTTCCGCTCGGCCATGGCGATATCCTGGACGCTCTTGGCGCTGGCCGCGGCGGCCTGCGGCCCGTCCAAGCCGGCGGTCCCGTTGAAGGCGCGGCCGCTTCCTTTGGAGGACGTCCGCCTGACCGGAGGCCCGCTCAAAACGGCCCAGGACCACAACGGCGCCTACCTTCTTTCTCTTTCCCCGGACCGGATGATGGCCTTCCTCCGCCAGGCTGCGGGCCTCGAGCCCAAGGCCGAAGGGTATGGGGGATGGGACGGGCCCGACCGCCAGCTGACCGGCCACGTCGCCGGCCACTATCTCTCGGGCGTCAGCCTGATGTACGCCGCGACGGGCGATCCCCGGTTCAAGGAGCGGGCCGGCCGCCTTGTCGCCGAGCTCAAGGAGGTCCAGGACGCCCACGGCGACGGCTACATAGGGGCCCAGACGGACCGTGAAGGCACGCCCGGCAAAGAGCTCTATGCCCAGGTCGCCGCCGGCGACATCCGCTCGGCCGGATTCGACCTCAACGGGATGTGGTCGCCCTGGTACGTCCAACACAAGATCTTCGCCGGGCTGCGCGACGCCTACCGGCGCACGGGCGATCGCTCGGCCCTCGAGGTCGAGATCCGCTTCGCGGAATGGGCCGAGAGCGTCCTGGCCGGTCTCGACGACGACCAGGTCCAGAAAATGCTGGGCACCGAGTTCGGGGGGATGAACGAGGTCCTCGTCGACTTGGCCGCCGACGCCGGCGACGAGCGTTGGCTGGCCCTGGCCGACAAGTTCCGGCATCTGGCCGTCGTCGAGCCCCTGGCCGCCCGAGAGGACATCCTGCGGGGCAAGCACGGCAATACCATCGTCCCGAAAATGATCGGCGCGCTCGTCCGCCACGTCCACACCGGGGACCCGGCCGACGGGGCCGCCGCCAAGTTCTTCTGGGACCGGGTGGCCCTCCACCACACATTCGCCACGGGCGGCCACGGCCGGAACGAGTATTTCGGCGAGCCGGACAAGCTCGATGACATGATCGAGGGCCGGACGGCCGAGACCTGCAACGTCTACAACATGATCAAGATGAGCCGGATGCTCTTCGCCCTCGATCCGCAAGTCCGCTACGCCGATTTCCACGAGCGGGCCCTGTTCAACCACATCCTCGGGTCGATGGACCCGGCCGACGGCGCGACATGCTACATGGTCCCGGTGGGCCAGGGCGTCGCCCGCGAATACCAGGACATGGAGCGCAGCTTCACCTGCTGCGTCGGCTCGGGCATGGAGAGCCACGCCCTGCACGGCGATGGGATCTACTATGAGAACGGGAACACGCTCTGGGTCAACATCTACGCTCCCTCCACGGCGGACTGGAAGGCGGCGGGCGTCCGGCTGACGATGACGACGAACTTCCCCGAAGGGGAGACCGCCGCGCTGACGATCGAGACGAAAAAGCCTCGTGCCTTCGAGATCGCCCTCCGCCGCCCCTCCTGGGCCGGGCCGGGCTTCGCGGTCAAGGTCAACGGCGGCCCGATCGACGACAGCGAAACACTTCCCTATGTCCGCGTCCGCAGAACATGGAAGAAGGGCGACACGATCGAGCTGACCCTGCCCAAAACGCTCCGCCTCGAGCCCCTGCCCGATAATCCCGAGAGGGCGGCCATCCTGTGGGGCCCGCTCGTCCTGGCCGGCGACCTCGGGCCCATGCCTGAGCGGCGGCCGAGGCCGAAGCCGGGGGAGAAGCCCGCGCCCGCTCCGCCGCGCCCGACGACGCCTGTCATCGTAACGGAGGCGGCGTCCGTCGCGGACTGGATTGAGCCCATGGAAGACCGCCCCGGCGTTTTTCGGACCGAGGGCGTCGGCCGCGACCGGGACGTCGATCTGGTCCCGTTCTATCGCCTGCACCGGCGCACGTACGCCGCATACTGGGACATCTTAACGCCCGAGCAATGGCGGGAGCGCGCCGCGGCCCTGGATGCCGAAGAGGAAGCCCGCCGGAAGCTCGAGGCGGCCACCGTGGCCTTCGTCCAGCCCGGCCAGATGCAGGCCGAGCGCGACTTCGCCATGAGGGGAGGGGAGACCTCGCCCGTCCAGCTCCGGGGCCGCTACGGCCGCCGCGCGGTCGACTGGTTCTCGTTCGACCTGCCCGTCGAACCGTCCGCCGCCCTCGCGCTCATCGTGACCTACAACCGCGAGGAGCGGGCCGAACGGGCCTTCGCCATCCTCGTCGACAGCCATAAGGTCGGAGAGCAGCGGATCGCCCGCCGCAGCCCCCAGGAAAAAGAGGAGTTCTTCGACGTCGCCTACCCGATCCCGGCCGAGGCCGTCGCCGGCAGGCGCAAGGTCACGGTCAAGTTCGAGGGCATCGAGGGCTGCGAGACCGGGGCGGTCTACGGCATCCGCCTCGTCCGATCCGTCAAGCGGCCGTGATGATCGGAAGGCCTCTATCGGGAGGCTGCGGGCCTGAAGAGGTAGATGTAAAGGCGGTTGGCCTCGAGCGACTTGTCGATCCGCTCGAGGACGTACCCGGCGCTTTCCATCTGGGCCCGCATCGTCTCCGGCGTCGTCCCCCCTCCCCGGCCTTCCTTGGGGGGGACCCACTCGGCGATGGCCACCCGGCCGGTCGGCTTCAACGCCGGCCGGGCGTTTTTCATCAGCGTGACGGGATCGTCGAAGTGATGGTACGAGGAGATGACGAAGATCAGGTCCAGCGAGTTCTTCGGGAGCTTGGGGTCGGTGAAGCCGCCGATGATCGTTTCGACGTTGTCGAATCCGTTGCGGCGGCAGCGCTCGGCGCAATGGCGGAGAGCCGCCTCGTCGATATCCTCGGCGTAGACCTTGCCCTGGGGGCCAACGCGGTCGGCCAAGTGGACGACGTAGCGGCCCTGGCCCGCCCCGATCTCGGCGATGGTCATGCCGGCCGCGGCGCCGATGATGTCCATGACCTGGCCGGGCGGCTGAAGACGGTTGAGCCGGGCCTCATTGGCGTTCTCCGGCGCGACGCGGCTCCGGCTGATCTGAGAGAATGCGGTCCCGGCGAGAAGATAGACGCAGGCCAAGGTTGTCAGGACAGGTTTTGTCATCTCCTTTCCCCTCCTCTAGCTAGACCACGGTCCGGCTTTCCATCAGCCTCAATCATCTCGAGCTTGCCGTGGATGTAGAGAAAACGCGCTCCCGAAGCGCCGGCCGCGCCGACTCGGACGTTCAGCCCGAGCGACCCGACCTTCTCGGCGAATATCGCGTACTGGCGCTCGCGGCCGCCGTCATGCATGGGAAAGACCACCTTGGGCTTGAGCGCCCGGATGGCGTCGATCTCGCCGCCGAACGTCGGCGTGAACATGAGGTCCAGTTCGGCCGCTTGCCCGGCCAGGTAGCGGATGTTGTCGCCGAACACCGGGTTCATCAGCCCCCGGCTGCTGCCGTGGTCGCCGGCGAAAAAGATCGCCAGGCCGTCGACCTTGACCAGAAAAGCCGACTCGGGGATGCCGTCGAAGTCGTGATGGACATTGAGGATCTCGAGCCCGCGGTCCTCGACGACCCGCCGCTCCCGGCCGAAGTGGATGTCCTCCGGTTCTCCCGCCCCTTCCCAGCCCCAGACATAGCGCATGGACTTGACGGCGTCCCGCCACTTCAGGATCTCGGGGTTGAAGTGGTCCGAGTGAGAGTGCGAAATGAAGACGGTCACGTTCTGGTCCACGATCTCCGCGGGCTCGATGGCTCTCGGGCTCATCGCCGGCCGGCCCGGCGGGGGGAGGGGCTCGGTGTAATCGAAGATCAGCAGGTGGTTCCGCGTTTGGACCGCCCAGCCGCTGTGGAAGAGATAGCGGATGACGGCTTGACCGGCTTCAAGCCCGCGGTTGAGTGTCCGCGGGACTGTCCTCTCGACTCCCTGGGCCGTCGACCGTCGATCGTCGGCGGCGTTTGGGAGGCGGACGGGAAGATAGCAGGCCCAGCCGTCCCAGGCCGGGTGGTCGGTCAGCCGGACCGGCCGTCCGCCGTCCAGGTCGACCTGGTAAACCTCGAAATTGCCGTCCCGGACGCTCTGGAGGAGGATGTGGCGGCCGTCGGGCGACCACATCGCGTTCTCGTCGCGCGTCTCGACCGCGGTGACCGGCCGGTCCCCGCTCCCGTCGGCGTTCATCACCCGGACCATGCCCTGCATCCGGCCGTCGGCCCGGAACTTCTGGGAATAAGCGATCTTCGTCCCGTCCGGGGACCAGACGGGGAAGATCTCCCATTCGGGCGTGTCGGTGAGCCGGGTTTGTCGGCTCCCGTCGGGAGCCATGGTGTAGATCTCGTAATTGCCGTCTCGGTTGGACATGAAGATGATATTCGATCCGTCGGGGGACAAGAACGGCCGCTCATCGCGGGCCTCGTTGTGTGTCAAGCGGCGGGCCTCCGACCCGTCGGCGTTCATGATCCAGATCTCGGTGCGCTTTTCGAAATCCCGGACGAACAGGACCCGCTTTCCGTCGGGCGTGAACTCGGGATGCTGCTCCGTCTCCGGCGAGGCGGTGAGGTTCCGGACGCCGCTTCCGTCGGGGGCCATGCTGAAGACGTCCATGTTGCCGCCGCGGTCGCTCAGGAAGAGGACGCTCGTCCCGTCGGGCGAGGCCGCCGGGCAGAGATCCTGAGCCGCGTGATTGGTCAGGTTGCGCGGCTCCTTCTCTCCCGGTTGGAGGATGTAGATATCCTTGTTGTCGTTCCGGCCGGAATAGAAGAGGACGGGGTGGTCGGTCCCGGTGGCGGGGAACGTCGAGGCTTCGATATGGCGGCAAGCCCCGCAGACCAGCAGAGCCGTCATTCCGAGGAGGGGATACCGGGCTTTCTTCGCGGTCTTCATGGTTGGTTCGCTCCTTGGCCTAAGATCTTCCCGCCGATGGCGAAGATCCGGCGCGGCTCACTTCTTTTCAAAGAGCCCCGAATAGAACCTCCGGACGTAATTTTCGGGGATCTTGTCGACCGGATAGGACCCGTGCATGAGAGTATGGACCCAGCGGCCGTCCCGCTTCTCCAAGACCCCCGTCTGGAAGACGTCCTTTAAACAGGTTTCCTGGCCCTTGAAGGAGCCGCAGTCGTCAAGGAAACAGGAATACCAGGCCACGTCCCCCGAGCGCGAGAGCACGATCCGGAGGTCTTTGAACTCGAAGCGCGTGCCCCGGAAATCGGGGTCCCTCCAGACCTCGGCGTATTTCTTGAAGGCCTCGAGCCCCACCACCTGGCTGTCGGAGAACAACCAGAAATGGAACATGTCGTCGGCCCAGAGGCGGAACATGGCCTCGAAGTCCTTCTCGATGGCCCATCCGATCGACCGCTCGATGGCCTCTTTAACCGCGGCCTGCTCATCGGAGGATCCCGCCGCGGCTCTCGCGGAGCCGATCCCCGCTCTCGGGCCGGAACCGAATAACACCGCCAGACAGAGCCCGGCGATCAACAGAATAGCTGCTTTCGGCATTTTCATGGCCTATCCTCCTGTGTTTATTCCTGGCTCTCCAAGTTCAAGGGACGAACAGGACCAGGACGCAGATGCTGGCGATTCTTTTCATCGAGGGACTCCCAGCCAGCGAGGCGTCCGGATCATGTGCTGCCGGTAGGCTTGGCCGAATTTCTCCAGACAATAGCCTTCTTCCCGGATGGCCCGGGATCGCTGGAGCACGATGGCGCTGAGGCCGGGCCGGATGGCCCGTCCGGGCGACGATGCGGGCGGGGAGAACGACGACCGCCAGCCCTTGCAGGGGGAAGACGATCATGAACAGCCAGCCGCTGCAAAGGCCCGGCTCAAAGGCCGGCGTCAGCGACATCGGCGCCCTCTTTCACGTCGTGCTTCGCTATCCAGCTTGCATGGACCGTGCCACGAGGGGGGCCAACGGTCCCCAAAGGCAAGGCTGAAGCCGTTCTTCAATGAACGGAGCTTGTCCGCTTTCGGACGGCAGCGCGGGCCTCAGGCGTGCCGGTGGTAGATCTTGCCGACGATCTTCCAGCCGTCAGGGAACTTGTAGAGGGACAGATAATCGGTGAAGACGTGCGTCTCCCCCCGGTGGAGCTCCAGCTTGACGACCGCGGCGCCGCTCGTGACGTCGACCTGGAGGATCTTGCAGGTCATCTCCGGGGACTTCTGGCCCTGGGCTTTCCGCTTCTCGGTGGCCGCGATCCAGTCGGCGATCGGCAGGCGGGTCAGCTTCCCGTCCTGCACGCCGAGCAGGACGAAATCGGGGTGGAACCCGGCCCGCGTCTTATCCAGGTCCCCGAGGTTGATCAGGCCGTCCACATAGGCTGTTTGAACGAGGGCCTTGATGGCCGGCTCTTCCGAATTTTCCCGGGCTCCAAGGATGGCGGGTGCCGCCAAAACGATGACGAGAGTCGCGACGGTCAAGATCTTCTTGATCATAAGTTCTCCTCTCCGGTCTTTATTTGTATTCGGCCGCGCGCGGCCAGATCTCTGCTTCGGGTCCGTCGAACTGCAGGAACTCGACAGGGGCCCCGTTGTCGACAATGAAGGCTACCGTCACCCCGCGGCTGGGGCTGTTGGGCCCGATCAGCACATCCTTGCCCTTGATCGCCTGCCGGACATCGCCGACGACGAAGGCGATGTGGGGGACATTCTTAACCAGCTCGGGCATGGGGCAGTCCGGATCGAATTTCAGCCACTCGATCCCGTACGGACTCTCCCGGTATCCCGAGGCGTACATCTTGAAGGCCGGGATGTAATCTTTTACCGGAAGGTCCCTGCCGGTCGGGATGCCGATGTGATGGTAACGGAGCTTAGGCATCTTGGAAATCTCCAGAAGGGGTGCGCCGGGAAGCCGCTCACGGCTCTCGTGCGTCGATCGCCCGGGCATCTTCGGGGGGCCGGTCGTCAGTCCTGAGAGGAGCCCGTCTGTCCGGACCTCCAGGAGTCCGTCCGGCGCCGCTCTAAAGGAGTCGACGGGGGCGCGGCATAGATGCCGATCCGCCTGACGACCCGGATCCCGTACCTCCTGAGCTTGGCGCTCAGGGTCGTCGATTTCAATCCCAGGATGCGCCCGGCCTCGCGCTGGTTCCCGTTGACATGGTCGAGAACGTCCACAATGATGTTCTTTTCCACAAGCCCGAGCAGCCTTTTGAGGGAGCGCGGTCTTTCCCTGTCGACTTGTTCCGAGAGGAGGCCGCGGATCTTGAACTCGAACTGGCCCGTCGGGCTGTCCACCTCGTTTGTGCGCGCATGAGCGGTCATGACTACCTCCTTCTAAGTCTTCAGCAGCAAAATCCGGGCCAATCCGGCTCCAGGGGAACATGCCGTCGTCATGTAAAACGACTTTACGTCCAAAGCCGTTCCCTTTTCATTCTTATCAGAGGGATGGTCTTCAGCCCAGGACACGCACGGGCTGCCCGGCCGTCCGGGATCACGGACCGGACAGGCCTGGAATGGGCGATTCTTATGCCTGCCCGCCTATCTGAAGAGCACTCCGACAAGGGAAGAAGTGATCGAAAACAGATCCCCCCTGTCCGTTATCGAACAGTTCTGTCCACCTTGAGGAATGACCGATGCCGGCGTTCAATCCTTCTCGAGGTCGTAGTAGTAGTCGAGCCCGGTGTGGTGGATAAGGTCCGCGCGCCCGAGATAGCGCAGGGTGTTCAATAACTTGCTCCGCTGGATGAACAGGTCGTTCTCGGGATAAAGCCCCTTGCCGGCCATCGGGCTCTTGAAGTAGAACGACAGCCATTCCTGAATGCCGCGCATGCCGGCCCGGGCGGCGAGGTCGGCGAAAAGGACGAGGTCGAGGACGATGGGAGCGGCCAAGATGGAGTCGCGGCAGAGGAAGTTGACCTTGATCTGCATCGGGTAGCCCATCCACCCGAAGATGTCGATGTTGTCCCACGACTCCTTGTCGTCGCCGCGCGGAGGGTAGTAGTTGATGTCGACCTTGTGGCAGATCTCCCCGTAGAGCTCGGGGTGGAGGTCCGGATGGAGGATGGTATCGAGGACGCCGAGCTTGGAGATCTCCTTGGCGCGGAACGACTCCGGGTCGTCGAGGACCTCGCCGTCGCGGTTGCCGAGGATGTTGGTCGAGAACCACCCGGAGATCCCCAGGAGGCGGGCGGCGAGCCCGGGTGCCAGGATTGTCTTCATCAGGGTCTGCCCGGTCTTGAAGTCCTTGCCGGCGACGGGGACCCGGCTGTCGGCGGCCAGCTCGAGCAGGGCGGGGCAGTCCGTGGTCACGTGGGGAGCGCCGTTGATATAGGGCACGCCCATGCGGAGCGACGCGTAGGCGTAGATCTGGCTGGGGCTGATGTCCGGCGAGCTCGCCCGCAGGCCGGCCTCGAACGCTTCGAGATCCGAGTGGACGGCCTGCGCATCGCGGTAAGCTTCGGTCGACGCCGTCCAGCACATGACCAGGCGGTCGGTCCGGTGCCGGCCGCGGAAGTCGTCGATGTCCCTCATCAGCTGTTCCGCCAGTTCCATCTTCGAGGCGCCCTTCTTGACGTGGGGGCCGTCGAGCCGGCGGACGAATGTCCGGTCGAACACGGCCGGCATGGGCTCGACGCCCTTGAGCTCGTCCTCGACGAGAGCGATGTGCTCGGGCCGCAGGACTTTGGCCTTGAGGGCCGCCGCATGCGCGCTGTCGGGGAAGATGTCCCAGGCTCCGAAGACCATCTCGGCCGGGTCTGCGAGGGGCACGAAGGCCTTGATGGGCTCGAAGCGCATCTCGGTCCGCTTGCCCAGGCGCAGCTTTCCCGTCTGGGTCAGCGAGCCCACCGGGCTGAACAGGCCTCGGCGGGCGCCGAACAGGCCGGCCAGAAAGGTCGAGGCCACGGCCCCCAGGCCGGGCATCAGGACGCCGAGCGGGCCTTTGGCCGGCGCGATCCGTTCGCCACGGAGGATCTCGGTCATGCTTGGCTCCTTTCGGGCCCTCAGTTCGAGGACGGGGGCTCTTCCGCCGGCCGTTCGATGATCCAGAATCGGATGAATCGATAGATGATATTGAGGACCGGGATGCACAGCAGGATGATGATCAAAAGGTCCAGGCGGTCGGCCAGGGAGAAGGCGAAAATGCCCAGGAAGATGAGGCCCCGGAACTCTCCGCTGGCGCCGGAGCCCGTCTGGAGCCGGCGGAACTCGCGCTCGAGATAATAGAGCAGGGTCTGCAGCATGTAGGCGGCCAGGCCGAACAGGCTCAAAATGTAGAAACCGAGCCGCCCGGACTGGAGATAATAACCTGTCGCCAAGGCGCCCAAGACCAGGTAATCGGTGATCCGGTCAAGGTAGAGATCGAGGTAGGCCCCGAACCTCGTGCAGAGGCCCCTCGAGCGGGCCAGCATCCCGTCGGCGCCGTCGAGGACCGTCGAAAGGTAGACGAGGGTCCCGGCGATGATGAAACCTCGGTGGTCGCCCCGGAGGTAGAACAGGGCCCCGGCCAAGGACACGAGGAAAGCCGCGACCGTCAAGTGATTGGGCCTGAGACCCGCCAGGATGGCGGCCCGGACGGCCAGAGAGGCCAGCGGACGGTTGATCCACCGGTCGAACTGGACGAACCTCAGGGGAGTCCGCGGAGAGCCCCCCGGCTTGAGAGAACCCTTGAAATCGAAGTTGGGCGCGCCGCTGGGATGGTCTTTCATGGTACGAATTATATCATTCGGGTTCGCTTTGCGGCAACGTCCGCCGCTTGTCCCGTTGACCTCTTGCGCCTATAATGACCGCGAAATGAACTGCAACTCCCGTCCGGCGCGATGGGGCCGGCGCTTCAGCCGTCTCAATTTCCGCCGGATCGCCGAATGCGACCTCGCTTTGCGCTGGCTGGCGGCCGGGGCGGGGGACAGGGTCCTCGACGTCGGCTGCGGCGACGGCTACTACGATTGGCGCATCGGCCGGTCAGGGGCCCGCGTCACGGGCATCGATGTCCATGACCGGCGGCTGACGTTCGCCAGGCGGAGGTACGGGCGGGAAGGGATCGAGTTCCTCGAACTCGACGCCGAGACGGCGGTGTTCGAGGAAGGCTCGTTCGATAAGGCCCTGAGCCTGTGCGTCGTCGAGCACCTGCGGGACGACGAGCGGGTCCTGCGGAACATCGCCGCGGCCTTGAAGCCGGGCGGGCGCCTGGTCATCACGGCCGACAGCCTGACGAACCCCGGGATCACCGCCGCCGAGCGCGAGCGCCACATGAAACGCTACAAGGTGAGGACGTTCTATTCCGCGGATAGCGCCGCCCGCAAGCTCTCCCGGGCCGGCTTCGAGATCGAGAGGGCCGCCTACGTGCTCCACTCGGCCCTGTCGCTGGCGCTCGTCCGGGCTTCCTGGCGGATCGACGAGCTGCCGGCCGCCCTGGCCTTTGTCCGGCCTCCGGGATATCTGGCGCTGGGGGCCTTGCACGGGGCCCTATCGCGCTTCCGCGGAGAGAAGCCGGAGGCGGCCGAGGCCGGCCTGACGCTCGTCGTCCAAGCCCGAAGGCGGGTGGCGTGAAGGCCGTCATCATCGCCGCCGGCCGGGGAAGCCGCCTGGCGGGCCGGGCCGCGAGCAAGCCCCTCCTCGAAGTCGCCGGCAGGCCGCTCATCGACCGGGTCATCGACGCCGCTCGGTCGGCGGGGATCCGCGAGTTCGTCGTGGTCACGGGTCACGCCGCCGAGGAGGTTGAGGCCCATCTGCGGGCCAAAGCCGAGGCCGAGGGCCTGTCGATCGCCGCCGTCAGGAACGAGGAGTGGCAAAGGGAGAACGGCCTCTCGGTCCTCAAGGCCCGCGGTCCGGCGGGCGGGCGGTTCCTGCTCCTCATGGCCGACCACATCGTCGAGCCCCGCATCCTCGAAGGCCTTGCCCGCCAGCCCGTCGGGGACGGCGAGGTCATCCTGGCCGTCGACCGGCGCATCGTCGATCATCCCACCGTCGATCTCCGGGACGTCACCCGGGTGCTCGAGAGCGACGGCCGGATCGCGCTCATCGGCAAGAGCATTTCGGAATACAACGCGTTCGACACCGGCGCCTTCCTGTGCACGGACGGCCTGTTCGCGGCGCTCGAGGCCAGTCAAGCCCTGGGCGATGATTCCCTTTCCGGGGGCATCCGGTCGCTGGCCGCGGACGGCCGGGCCAAGACGTGGGCCGTCGGTGACGCGTTCTGGATCGATGTCGACGACGAGCCGGCCCTCCTCAAGGCCGAGGCGGCCCTGGCCCCCGGGACGTCCGGCCGGGAGCCCTCCGCGCGGGCGCCCGGGAAGGCCTGGAAGGCGGCCCGCTGGGCGTTCGGCGCGGCCGGCCTTGGGCTGTTCGCCTGGCTTATCTCGAGAATAGGCACGGCGGCCCTCGTCGAACACGTGGGGCGCTTCGGTCCCTGGTTCCTGGCTATCATCGGCCTGTCGCTCGCCTGGCTGTTCCTTCAGACCCTGGCCTGGCGTTCCGTCCAATCGGTGCATTCCCGGCCGGTCCCGCTGGGACGGCTGTATCGGGCCAAGATCATCAGCGACACCTTGAACGCGCTCGTTCCCTCGGTCAGCGTCGGGGGCGACGCCGCCCGGGCCTTCCTCATCCGCCGGCACGTCCCGCTCCGGGAGGGCATCCCCGCCGTCCTCGTCGATAAGACCATCGATTTTTCGGCGTCCGTGCTCTTCCTGCTGACCGGCTTCGCGCTCAGCTTGGCCCTGCTCGACCTCCCCGCATGGATGAACGCGGCCGCCGCGGTCTGCCTGGGAGCCACCCTGGCCGGCATCGCCCTCCTCGTCGCGCTCCAAAAGAAAGGCGTCGTGTGGACCCTCGGCGGGGCGGCCAAGCTGGTTCCCCCGCTCAGGCGCTTCCTGGACGCTCGGGAGGGCCCGCTTCGGGAGCTCGACGAGAATCTCCGGGTCCTCGTCGGAGGACGCGACCGGAGAATGGCGGCGGCGGCCGCCCTGCATTTCGCGGCCCGGCTCCTCGGCGTCGTCGAGGTCTTCCTCATCCTGAACGTGCTGGGGGCGGGCGCGTCCCTGATCCCTTCGCTGTTCCTGTCGACCGGAGTGACCATCGTCAATACGGCCTTCTTCATCATCCCCGGGCATGTCGGGGTCATGGAAAGCGCCCACGTCGTCATGGCCCACAGCTTGGGTCTGACCGCGGCCCTTGGGCTGAGCCTGGGCGTCATCCGCCGGATCCGCAAGCTGGGGACGGTCGCCGTCGGGCTTGTCCTCCTGGCGCTCGGCGGGGACCGGCCTTCGCCGCCCCCCTAGCGCCACTCGATCCAGTCCTCGATCCCTTTCAGCCGCTGCCGGTCGCCGACGACCGTCAGCACGTCCCCCATCTCCAGGACGGTGTTGCCGTTGGGCACGAGCGTCTGCCTGTCGCGGTGGATGTTGAGGACCAGGACGTTGCCGCCCATGCCCAGCTCCCGGAGGCGCCGGCCGGCGACCCCGGGATTCTGGACGCGGATCTCCCGGACGGCCTGGCCCTCCTGGGGCGTCGTCAGGATCCTGAAGAGGTCGGGGTAGCTGACCATGACGGCCAGAAGCGTCGTTTGATAGAGCGAGGGCGAGAACGTCAGGAAGCCCGGCCGGTCGATCCCGTGCTGCTCCTTGGGCGCATTGGACAGAGCGATGACCTGGCGGAAGCCGAGCTCCGACGCCTGCCGGCCCGCGTCGAGGTTCCGGCGGTCGTCGGAGGACAGGATGAGCACGGCCTTGGTCGTGTCACGCTCCATCTTTGCCAGCTCGGCCAGCGGGTCCGCGGCGGCGACGACCTCGAAGCCCGCCTCCCTCGCGCTGCGGGCCTGTTCCGGGTCGGACTCGAGGAAGACGAGCTTCTCGTCGTGTGTTCTGAGCTCGCGGGCGGCGTTCAGCCCGAGCGAGCTGACGCCCAGGATGCAGACCCGGTCCTCCCGCCGCCGGCGCCGGGGGGGCAGGACGGCGTTGAAGGCCATGGGGGCGATGGTCGAGGTCGCGGCGGCGATGAGGATGAAAGCCCCCTGAGCGGTCTCGTCGATGGCCCCCAGCCTCAGCCCGATGCCGGCCGCGGCGATGATCAGCGACAAGCGGGCCGAGAGGATGAAGCCCGCGGCCAGGGTTTCCTTCCAGCCGAAGAGGAAGCGGAACAGCAAGGCCGGCACGACCTTGATGACGAAGGCCGCGGCCAGGAAGAGGGCCGCGAACCTGAGGGCCCCGGGGTCCTTGACGAGGGCCACGAGGTCGAAGCGGATGCCGACCGTTATGAAAAAGACCGGGATGAAGAACCCGAATCCGATACCTTCCAGGCGGTGACGGACGGGATCGTAGCCGGCGGGGTTCAGCAGGGACAGGACGGCCCCGGCCAGGAAAGCGCCCAGGATCATCTCGGTCCCCAGGAAATGGCTGAGGACGACGAATGCCATCAGCAGGGCGATGGCCCCGTGGACCTTGGTCTGGGCGGATGACGCGGCCGAGATGTCCTCGATGAAATGGCTTTTCCGCAGGAGCCGCATGCGGGCCAGGCCGGCCCGGTAGGCGAGCAGGGCGGCCACGAAGAGGACCCCGACGAGGAGGATCTTGAGCGACAGCCCCGTCGAGCGGACGGCGACGAAGACCGTGATCAGGAACATGGTCGCGAAATCGGCCAGGACGGCGGCCAGCAGGACGGCTTGGCCGAAAACGCCCGAGCTGAGGCCCCGTTCCTTGAGGACCGGGAGAACGACCCCGAGCGAGGTCGTGGACAGGATGAGGGCCAGCATCCAGGGATCGCCCGGCCAGCCCCGCCGGGTCACGAACAGGCTCAGCGCGGCGGCCAGCGAGAGAGTGCCGGCGAATGAAGAGACGGCCACGATCATCGGCAGGAGCCTTTTCCGACCGGTCTCTCTTGCCGGCAGCAGGACCGAGAAGTCGATCTCCAGTCCCGACAGGAACATCAGAAAGGCCAGGCCGACCTCGGCCAGGAAATCGAGGGTGAAATCCGAACGTATCAGGTCGAACCCGGAGCGGCCGATGACGAGGCCGGCCAGGATCTGCCCGACGACACCCGGCAGCCATCGGAACCTCGCCAGGAGGGGGGGCACGAGGAAAGCCAGAAGGAGGACCAGGAGGAGGGGGAGGAAGGTCGTCTCGGCGTTCATGGCGGCGCTCTCCCGGCGGTCGATCGGCCCCCATTAGAGCACAGGCCCGGCCGCGAGGTCAAAGGAAAGGCGTTGCCATCCCTTCCGGCGCGTTCTAGAATGGGACCGCCTCCCGGGCCGGAGGATGATCAAGGAGAGGGACATGAGGACGACAGGAAGCTCCGATCGCGGCGCGCGCGGGACGCTGTCCCCGGCGCGCATGGCGCCCGTTCTGGCGCTGGTATTCTGCCTTCTGGCCACGCTGGCGACGGGTGTCGCTTGCCGAAAGGGCCGGCAGACGGCCGGCGATCCCTACAACCTCCCGGCCGATATCTCCGTCGAGGGCCGCGAGGTCGTCGTCTCCTTTCGCGGCAGGACCGTTTTTTCGGGGCGCGTGGAGAACGCGGAGGGCTCCTTCACCGTCACGAACAACATCTTCCGCAGGGGGAAGGCCATCTCCCAGGTCCTGGCCGTGACGGCCGCCCCCGGGGGGAGCGGTCTCGCTTTCCGGGGAACGGTCGAAGCCTCGGGCCAGGCGTTCCCCTGCCAGGCGGACCGGCCCGTCGGGGGTCCGGCCCTGGTCCGCCACGTTTCCGGCGTGAGCCGGAGCCGTCTCAATCGGGCGGTCTACGACCGGGCCGCGGATTGGGCCTTGTCGGTCGACGCCGGGCCCCGCGCGTCCGTCCGCTTCGAGGGGGAGGAGAACGGGATCCGTTCTTTCGGGCTGGAAGCCGAAGGCCGGGAGGTCATCCTCCGGTTCCGCCCCGCGTTTTACCGGCTCCACCGCGGCCTGGAGTTCTTCGAGCCTTGGACCTACGACGTCCCGACCGGTTCGGTCGCCGGCTGGATCTCCTGGTTCGCCTTTTTCGACGACATCACCGAGTCCGACGTCGTCGCGACCGCCGACACCCTGGCCGAGACCCTCCTGCCCTTCGGCTACGACCTGCTCCAGATCGACGACGGCTACCAGCGCGGGGAGGGACTCCCCGGCCTCTGGCTCGAGGCCAACGAGAAGTTCCCGCGCGGGCTGGGCTTCCTGCCCGCCTATATCAGGAGCAAGGGGATGTCGCCAGGCATCTGGACCAACGTGGCCTTCAAGCAGGCCGATTTCGTCGATTCCCATCAGGATTGGTTCGTCAGGGACCGAAGCGGCCGGCCCGCCCGAGGCAACTGGGTCGAGTACAGTCTGGACGCTTCGAACGAGGAGGCCCTCGACGGGATCGTCCGGCCCGTCTATCGCGGCCTGAAGGACATGGGGTGGGATTATTTCAAGGTCGACGCCCTGCGTCATCTCCGCTACGAAGGCTACAACGCCCATGCCGCGCATTTCGCCGGCCGCGAAAAAAAGCTGGTCGAGTCCTACCGGAGATACGTCGAGGTCATCCGGGAGGAGATCGGCCGCGAACATTTCCTTCTCGGCTGCTGGGGCATCCGGCCCGAGCTCGTCGGCCTCATCGACGGCTGCCGCATCGGGACCGACGGCTTCTCCTATGCCGGGCTGGCCCAGTTCAATTCCTGGAACAACGTCGTCTGGCGGAACGACCCCGACCATATCCAGCTCGATGACGAGAGGTACCGGTCCCTCCTGGTGACCTCGCTGACCGGCTCCCTTCTCCTGCTGACCGACAAGCCGGCCGTCTACCGGACGCAGGCGGCCGAGCCCGCCCGCCGGGCGGCCCCGGTCCTCGGGACCGTCCCGGGCCAGATCTTCGACGTCGACCCCTCGCGCTCGAGCCGGCTCGACAGGGTTGAGGCCGAGGTCAGCGGATCCGGGCCCCGGCCGTTCGACGCCGGGATGAGCCCGGCCTGCGACCTCTGGCTGCTGGAGATCGTCCGGCCATTCGAGAGCTGGTCGGTCCTGGGCCGGACGGGCGAGAGCCAGGCCGAGATCGGCTTCTCCGACATCGGCCTCGATCCCGAGCGTGAGCACCTGGTCTTCGAGTTCTGGTCGAGAAAGGTCGTCGGGAGCTTCACCGGCGGCTTCGCGCCGGGACGGCTGAGCCCCGAGTTCCGCTCGCAATGCTTCGTCATCCGCGAGCGCCGGCCCCATCCCCAGCTCCTGGCCACGGGACGTCACCTGACCGGGGGAGGGCCCGACCTGCTCGATGCGGCCTGGGCCGAAGGCCGGCTGAGCGGGCGGAGCCGCCTGGTCGCCGGCGATCCGTACGACCTCTATGTCCATGTGCCGGCCGGCTACCGCCTGACCGGCGTCGAGGCCGAGGGGGCCGAGCGGGAGGGCGCCGTCCTCGAGGGGGCCGCCCTCAGGGTCCGGCTGAGGTCGGCGTCGGGGGGCCAGGCGTCCTGGGCCCTGACCTTCTCCCGCTAGGGACGCCCGGCCGAGGCCCGCGCCCTTCGGGCTTGACACCCGCGCCGGCAAAAAATACAATCAGGCCACTTTCAGGTACCGAAGGAGAGGGAAAAATGATCACGACCCTGGCCCAACTCTTCGTCAACACGGTCAAGTCCTATCCGAAAGACGACTTCATGCTGGTCAAGAAGGGCGGTGTGTACACGCCCATTTCCACGCAGGAGTTCGGGGACAGCGTCCGGGATCTCTGTCTCGGACTCCATGCCCTGGGATTCGGCAAGGGCGACAAGCTCTGCCTGCTCTCGGAGAACAGGCCCGAGTGGGTGATGACGGACGTGGCGACTCTCTGCGCCGGCGGCCTGACCGTTCCGGTGTACACGACCCTCGTCTCGGAACAGATCCGGTACATCGCGGACGATTCCGACGCCTCGATCATCGTCGTCTCCAACGCCGAGCAATGGGCGAAGCTCGAGCCCCTGCGGTCCCGGCTCGAAAAGGTCAAGCACATCATCACCATGGCCGAGGAGGCCCCCGAGGGCGTCCTGACCCTGCGCCAGGTCATGGAGAAAGGCCGGGCCGCGGCCGCCTCGAAGCCGGGGCTGTTCGACGAGCTCGTGGGCCGCATCGCGCCCGGCGACGCATTCACCCTGATCTACACATCGGGCACGACGGGCCTGCCCAAGGGCGTCATCCTGACCCATGACAACCTTCTCAGCAACATCCGGACGGTCTCCGAGATCATCGAGTTCTCCGCGAAGGACACCGTCCTGTCCTTCCTGCCGCTCTCCCACGTCCTCGAGCGGATGGTCATGTTCACCTACATGTACAAGGGCTGCACGATCGCCTTCGCCGAGAGCCTCGAGACCCTGGCCCAGAACCTCCTGGAGATCCGTCCCCACATCATGGTCAGCGTGCCGAGGGTCTTCGAGAAGATCTACACCAAGGTCATGGACCAGGTCCTGGCCAGCCCCTCCGTGCGCCGCAAGATCTTCTTCTGGGCGCTCAAGGTCGGCAAGACGTGCGGCGCCCTGCAGCTGGCCGGCCGGCCCATCCCCGGCGGCCTGGCCTTCAAGCGATCGATCGCCGCCAAGCTGGTCTTCTCCAAGATCCTGGCCAAGACCGGCGGCCGGGTCCGGTTCTTCGTCTCGGGCGGCGCCCCGCTGGCCAAGGACATCGCCGAGTTCTTCTACGCCATGGGCCTGATCATCCTCGAAGGGTACGGCCTCACCGAGACCTCCCCGGTCCTGGCCGTCAACACCCTCGATCACCTCCGGCCGGGGACGGTCGGCCGGCCCCTGCCCGGCGTCGAGATCACCTTCGCCGAGGACGGCGAGATCCTGGCCAAGGGGCCGAACATCATGAAGGGCTATTTCAAGAAGGAAGCCGAGACCCGGGAGGCCTTCGAAGGAGGCTGGTTCCATACCGGCGACATCGGGCACCTCGACGCCGACGGCTTCCTGGTCATCACCGACCGCAAGAAGGACCTCATCGTCACCTCGGGCGGCAAGAACATCGCTCCCCAGCCCATCGAGAACCTGCTCAAAACCAGCCCTTACATCGCCAGCGCCGTGGTCATCGGCGACCGGCGGCGGTTCATCTCCGCGCTGGTCGTCCCCAACTTCGAGAAGCTCGAGGAGTACGCCCGGGCCCAGGGCATCGCTTTCGAGAGCCTCGAGGGGCTCTGCCGCGACCCGCGCGTCAACGAGCTCCTGATGTCCGAGATCGACAAGGCCACCCCTCATCTGGCCCCCTACGAGCGGATCAAGAAGATCACCGTTCTCACCCGGGACTTCGAGATCGAGAAAGGCGAGATCACCCCGACCCTCAAGGTCCGCCGCAAGAGCATCGAGGACAAATACGGTCAGATCATCGAGGCCCTGTACAAGGAGGACGTCGGGAACGGGCGGGACGGCGGGTGAGGGCCGCGGGCCCTCCGGGCCTCATCCGCCCTTGGCGGACTCGGCCTTCGCGGGCTCGGCCCTGAGGGCTTCGGGCTTGGTCGGCCAGTAGAGGATGCGGCCGCAGTTCTCGCAGAGGATGACCGCCGTCTTGTCGCGGATCTCGTTGAGCATCTGCGGGCGGATCCTCATGTGGCACATGGCGCAGAATTCGCCGCGGACCGGCGAGAGGGCGACACCGCCCTTCTTCTGGAAGATGGCCTCGTAGAGATGCCTCTGCTCGGGGGGGACGGAAGGCAGGAGGGCGTCGCGGTCGCGGGTCAGCCCGGCCTTCTTGGCCTCGGTCTCCTTCATCTTGTCCTGGAGGACGATCTTTTCCTTCCGGAGGCTGTCCTCTTCCTGGGCCTGCCTGCGGACGGCGCCCTTGATGTCCTCCTCGATGTCGTCGGCGGCCAGCATCTCGGCGATGATGGCCTCCTCGATGGTGTCGATCTTGTGCTGGGCCTCCTCGATCTCCTTGAGGAGCGAGGTGTACTCCTTGTTGGTCTTGACCTCGTTCAGCTGGCGCTTGTATTTCCCGACCTGGGCCTTGACGTCCTTGACCTCGGTCTCGAGGTCCCGGCGCCTCTTCTGGTTCTGGGCCATCCTGTCCTTGGCGTCTGCGACGACCTTCGAGCAGGCCTGGATCTTGGCGTCGATCTCCTGGATCAGGCGGGGGATGCCGTCGAGGACGAGATCGGCGTTATGGATCTCGGCGTCCAGGTGCTGGAGCTGGATGATCTGATCGAAATCGGTATCCACGGTCCTTCCGTCCTCGGCTTCTCGGTCGCATGGGCCTACCAGGATTCGAACCTGGGACCTGCCGGTTATGAGCCGGTGGCTCTACCACTGAGCTATAGGCCCTCGGCCCCCCTTTATAGCACAATTGCCGGTGCCGCACAAATTTACGTGTTGCTGGTGAACGATTTGAGCTTGCGGCTGCGGCTGGGGTGCTTGAGCTTGCGGAGGGCCTTGGCCTCGATCTGACGGATGCGCTCGCGGGTGACCTTGAACTGCTGGCCGACCTCCTCGAGGGTGTGCTCGTTGCCGTCGCCGAGCCCGAAGCGCATCTTGAGGACCCGGGCCTCGCGGTCGGTCAGCGACTTAAGGGCCTCCTCGATCTGCTCCTTGAGGTTGATGTGGATGACCGTGTCGGGCGGGGAGGGGATGAGCTTGTCCTCGATGAAGTCGCCGAGATGGCTGTCCTCTTCCTCGCCGATCGGGGTCTCCAGGGAGATCGGCTCCTGGGCGATCTTGATGATCTTGCGGACCTTGCTGACGGGCATGTCCATCTTCTTGGCGATCTCCTCGGAGGTCGGCTCGCGGCCGACCTCCTGGACGAGGCCCCGCGAGACGCGGATGAGCTTGTTGATGGTCTCGATCATGTGGACGGGGATGCGGATCGTCCGGGCCTGGTCGGCGATGGCCCGGGTGATGGCCTGGCGGATCCACCATGTCGCGTAGGTCGAGAACTTGTAGCCCCGGCGGTACTCGAACTTCTCGACGGCCTTCATCAGGCCCATGTTCCCCTCCTGGATGAGGTCGAGGAACTGAAGGCCGCGGTTGCTGTACTTCTTGGCGATGGAGACGACCAGCCTCAGATTGGCCGCGACGAGCTCCTTTTTGGCCTGGTCGCTGATCTTCTTGCCGGCGGTGATGGCCCGGACGGCCTTGCGCAGGGTCTCCGGGTCGAGGCCGATCTCCGTGGTCTGGCGCCGGAGCTCCCGGTTGGTCTCCCGCAGTTTCTGCTTGAGGGCCGGGTCGTCCTTCCTTTTCTTGGCCTGGGCCGCTTTGAGATCGTCGCGGCGGTCCTCGAGGTCGTTGATGGTCTTCAGCCGCCGGCGGAGGTCCTCGATGATCGATTCGCGCCGGGCCGGGCGGAGGTTGAGGTCCCGGATGAACCGGCTGATGCGGACGATGATCCGGCCCCTGGTGACCACGGTCTTGCGCTTGTCGGGGATGCGGTCGAGCTTGCGGCTCAGCTCCTTGATTCTCTTGACCTTGGCCAGGATCTGCTTCTTCTTCTCCTCGAGCTTGCCCTCGGCGATGTCGTCCTCGCTGAAGTCGAACATCTCCTGGATGGTGAAAGGATTCTCCTTGATGCGCTCCTCGAGCTCCAGGACCTCGTTGAGGACCAGACGGGTCCGCGACAGGGCCTTGATGATGCTCTTCTCGCCGCGCTCGATCTCGCGGGCGATGGCGATCTCGCCCTCCCGGGTCAGGAGCGAGATGTTGCCCATCTCCCTGAGGTAGAGCTTGACGGGATCGGTCGTCCGCTCCAGCCCGTGCGTCGAGACGAGGTCCGTCTTCCGCCGGCGGGGCAGGATCTCCTTCTGGCGGGAGTCCAGGATCTTGATCCCGTAGTCGTCCATGGACGACAGGAAATCGTCGAAGTCCTCCTCGGAGTCCAGATCGTCCGTGAAGGTCTTGTCGATCTCCTCGAACAGGAGGAAGCCCTGCTTGCGGCCTTTGGAGATGAGCTGGGAGATCTCGTCCTTGTGGAACTTGGTCTCAGGGGACACGGAGGGCACCTTTAGCCATGGCTTGTTCCTTTTCAGGTCATTGACAGGATCTGCTTGGTCACGTCCTGCTTCTGGTAAAGAAGCGCCGGGAGCTCCTCGGTCTTGCCGTCCCTCTCGGTCCTGGCGATCCGCCGCTGAATGTCCTTCAGGCGGTTCTGCAGGTGGACCTTGCGGAGCGACCTCAGGCACTCCCGGGCCTCCTCGACGGACGGGCCCCGCTGCTTTTCCGTGAGGGCCTCCACGAGCTGGGCCCGGAGCTCGGCCGGGATCTGGCCCTGGAGCTCGGGCAGGGCCCAATCGCGGTTGGTCCTGAAGCGATCGAGGATGTACCGGAAGATGGGCTCGCTTCGCAGGCCCTCGAAGATCTCTTCGCCGCACTCGTCGAAGATGTCGGGGGCCATCGAGCGGTCCTCCATCAGGATCTGCAGCAGGCGCTTCTCGCCGGGGCAGAAGCTTCCGGTCTCTTCCGTCGCGCTCCTGGCCGCCCGGGGCTCGACAAGGCGGCGGAGCAGGTCCTCGCCGACATCGAGATCGTGGCTGGCCTGCCGGAGGTATTCGCTGCGGGCGACGGCGTCGGGGATCCTTTCGATCTCCTTGACGACGGCCCTCACGATCCGCCCCTTCTCCTCCGGGATCCTCATGTCGACGCCCCGTTTCATCGCGGTGACGAGGAAGGTGAGCCCGGGGACGGCCTTCTTCTGGAGGGCCAGATACCGGTCGCGGCCGTGCTTGGCGATGAAAGCGTCCGGGTCCAAGCCCCCGGGCAGCACGAGGACCTCGACGTTCAGGCCCTTCTCCAAACAGAGGGGGACGGCCCGCGCGGCCGCCGCCCGTCCGGCGGCGTCGCCGTCGTAGTTGACGACCATCCGCGGCGCGAAGCGCATAGCCTGGCCGGCCTGGAACGGCGTCAGGGCCGTCCCGAGCGAGGCGACGACGTTCCTGACCCCGGCCTGGTAGAGCGACGCGAAGTCCGTGTAGCCCTCGACCAGGATCGAGACCCCCTGCTCGCGGATGGCGTCCTTGCTGACGTTCAGGCCGTAGAGGAGCTTGCCTTTGGAGTAGAGGGGCGTATCCGGGGAGTTCAGGTACTTCGGCTCGGCGTCGACGACCGTCCGTCCGCCGAACGCGACGACCCGGCCCGTCAGGCTGAGGATGGGGAAAATGACCCGGCCCCGGAACCGGTCGTGGTGGCCGCCCTTCTTAGGGCTGGGCAGGACCAGGCCTCCCTTCTCGAGCAGGGGGGGAGGGACCTTCTTCTCCCGGAAGAAATCGAGGAGGGAGCTCCAGGAGTTCGGGGCGTACCCGATCTTGAGCGTCTGGATGGTCTCGTCCGAAAGGCCCCTCTTTTTCAGGTACTCGAGAGCCTTGGCCCCATCGCGGGTGTTGAGGAGGTTCTTGCGGAAGAAGCCCAGGGCCAGCTCGTTGATCTTGAACAGCTTCTCCTCGAGCTTGAGGGCCTCGGGGCTGGCCTGGTGCTGGCGCGGCATGGGGACGTGGTATTTCTCGGCCAAGTGCCTCAGGGCCTCGGGGAAGGTCAGGTTCTCCCGTTCCATGACCAGGGAGAAGACATCCCCGCCGACGCCGCATCCGAAACAGTGGTAGAGCTGCTTGTCCTCGTCGACCGTGAACGACGGGGTCTTCTCCGCGTGAAAGGGGCAGAGACCGACCCATTTCCGGCCCCGCCTCCTGAGGGTCGTGTATTGACCGGCGATCTCGACGATGGACGAGACCTGCCGGACCTGATCGATGATCTCCATTAATCTCCGTTGGTCGGCCCGTTCCCATAGAATATAGGGGCGGGACGGCACCTTGTCAAGGTGTTCTATTCATTATTCTTTCGGGAGGCGGGGCCTCCCGCGGCCGGCCCTACGAATGGTTGATGAGGCTGGCCAGGAAGGCCGCCCCGAACCCGTTGTCGATGTTGACGACGGCCACCCCGCCGGGGCAGGCGTTGAGCATGGCCAGGAGAGCGGCCAGGCCCTTGAAGCTGGCCCCGTAGCCGATGCTCGTCGGCACGGCGATGACCGGGACCTTGGCCAGGCCGGCGACGACGCTCGGCAGAGCCCCCTCCATACCGGCCACGGTGATGATGACCCGGGCCCCGCGGATCCTGTCATAGTGGCCGAGAAGACGGTGGAGACCGGCCACGCCGACATCGTAGATCCGTTCGACGCGGTTCCCCAGGACCTCCGAGGTGACGGCGGCTTCCTCGGCCACCGGGATGTCCGAGGTCCCGGCGGTCATGACGACGACCGTGCCGCGACCGGGCGGGGGGGCGGTCCGGACCAGGGACACGGTCCGCGCCTCCCGGTTGTAAGAAGCGCCGGGGAGCTTGGCCTTGATCTTGGCCCAGACCTGCGGCTCGACCCGGGTCGCCAGGAGATTGGAGCCGTTCTTGAGGATCTCCCGGGCGATGCAGGCGATCTGATGGGGGGTCTTGCCGGAACCGAAGATGATCTCGGGCGCTCCCTTGGCCATCTCGCGGTGGTGGTCGACCTTGGCGAAATCGAGGTCGCAATAGGGATAGCCTTCGAGGAGCTCGAGGGCCTTTTCGGGGGACATCTTCCCGGCGTGGACCTTGTGGAGGATCTCGGCCAATCTCTTTTTCATCGCTCTATTCTACCACATAAAACAAGTGGCGCACGTAACGTCGGTCCCTGTCCCCGGCCGTGTCCGGGCGTCTATTGTCAAAGCCCGAGCGGTCGTGTAGAATAGGCCAAAATCCCAGCTTGTTCGGAGAGGATGACAGCCGTGCGAAACCAGCGATCGAAAAAGGACGAATACGAAAAGGTCCTGTCCGCCTACGGGCAGGCCGTCAAGGAGCTCCGGAAAGGCGATCCCGGGAAGGCCGCCGGGCTCTTCGAGGCCTTCATCGACAAGTACCCGGCCGAAAAAGAGTTCGTCGACCGGGCCCGGACGTATCTGGCCATCGCCCATAAGGACCCCAAGAAGGAGGCCTCATCGGAGAAGACCTTCGAGGACCATTGCCGTCAAGGCGTCGCTCGGATCAACGCCGGGGACTTCGAAGGAGCCGTCAAACTCCTTGAGAAGGCCCTCGCTCTCGGCGGCGACGAGGGCCTGGCCCACTATCTTTTGGCCGACGCCCGTTGCCTGATGGGGGAGACCGACACGGCCATGGAGCATCTCAAGAAGGCCATCCACAAGGACCGGATCTATTCGACCCTGGCCCAGAACGAGCCCGATTTCGAGCCCCTTTGGGACGACAAGAAATTCAAGCTGATCGCGCGCCTGGCATGAAAGAGCGGCCGGTCGTCCTCCTGACGGGCGTCGAGAGCTGCCCGGGATTCCCTTCCGTCTCGGCCAAGCTCTTCGAGCCCGTCCTGGGGCGCCCTTTGGCGTCCTTCGCCTTGGCCGCGGCCGCCGCATTGAAGCCCGAAGCGGTGGTCATCTTCCTGCGCGACGAGGACCGCGTCCCCGGCGAGCGCTGGGACGACCTGATGCGGAAGGCCGGATTGAGCGTGCCGGTCTTCCTCCGTTTCCAGCCGGGACGGGCCGGGGGACTGGCCGCCCTTCAGGCGGCGGCCTCCGCGCTGGCCGACTACCCGGGAAGGGAGATCGTCGTCGTCCCGGCCGAGCGCCCGCTCCTCACCGCCCGGACCCTTCGGAGGTTCCTCGGGGTCCACATGAGAAAAGGCTGCGCGTTGACCTTCATGAGCGCCGAAGGGGATGCCGCGCGGGCCGGGGTCCTGGCCTTCAGGTCGCCCGATGTCTTCCCGCTGGTCGGCGGCCTGCGGGCGTCAGGGCCGGCCGCTTGGCCCGAGGCGCTCTTCCGGGCCCTGGCCCGGGCGCGGAAGACGGCCGGTCTCTATGAGTGCCCCGATCCCGGGGAATTGACGGCCGTCCGGGACCGGGCGGACTTGCCGGGCGCCGCCGGCGCCCTGCGGGACCGCAAGAACCTGGCCATGGCCCAAGGGGGCGTCACGGTCATGGATCCGCGGTCGGCATGGCTCGATTGGGACGTTCGCGTGGGCCGGGGGACGGTCATCTACCCCTTCGTTCTCGTCGAGGGCGGGTCGCGGATCGGCAGGGACTGCCGTCTCTATCCCCACGTCCATATCCAGGGCAGCGTCGTCGGCGACCGCGCCCATGTCCTGAGCGCCACGGTCATCGAAGACAGCGTGCTCGAGCCCGATACGCGCGTCGGGCCCTTCACCCGCCTCCGCCCCCGTACCCGGGTCCGGGCCGGCTCGAAGGTCGGCAATTTCGTGGAGATGAAGAACACGGATTTCGGGCCCCGCTCCAAGGCCATGCATCTCAGCTACCTCGGCGACAGCCGGGTCGAGGAGGGGGTCAACGTCGGGGCCGGCACGATCACCTGCAACTACGACGGCGTGAGCAAGAGCCCGACCGTCATCGAGGCCGGAGCGTTCATCGGGTCCGGGACCGAGCTCGTGGCCCCCGTCCGCGTCGGACGCGGGGCCTATGTCGGGGCCGGCTCGACGATCACCAAGGACGTCGGCCCCGGCTCGCTGGCCGTGGCCAGGTCCCGTCAGGTCGAGAAGCCCGGCTGGGTCCTCGACAGGATCAAAGGCCGCCGGTCCCGCAAGCGGTGATCCCGGCGGGAGAGCGGCGGTCTTGAGCTCCCCGTCCTCCGGCCTTGCGCTCCGGGTCGCGATGCATTAGAATGTCCGCGTGTTCCGGCAAGGGTGGAATGGGATGAAAGACCGTGATCTCCAGCGCTTTTTCGAGAAGGGCCGGGCCCTGGTCTCGGCCCGAACGTACGCCATCGTCAAGACGGAGCGGGCCTGCAACGGCTCCTTCGCCGTCATCAAGGACGCCCGGGAAACGACCTGCATCATCGAGGAGTCCAGGCTCCGCTCCCAGAAGTTCCTGGGAATGGAGGGAGGCTGGCGGATGATCACCTTCGACATGATCCTGCCGTTCGGCCTGGTCGGCTTCATCGCCCGGGTCTCCGGGGCCTTGGCCAAACAGGGGATCGGCATCTTCGCCGTCTCCGCCTATTCGACCGACCATATCTTCGTCAAGGACCGCGATCTCGACCGCGCCGTGGAGACGCTCGAGAAGCTGGGGATGATCGTCCAGCGGGGCTAGCGGGCCGCGCCGCCGGACGCCGAAGGACATCGCAAGGAGGTCCGGATGCCGGCCGTCGTGACCCTCGCCGAGATCGAACGAGCCCTGGCCGCGGTCGATCCGTTGCCCCTCATCGAGGAGGGCTTCGCGGCCTACTCGCGCGGCCAAGTCGTCGTTCCCCCGGTCGGCGAAATGATCTTCGAGGACCCGCCGGGGGACGTCCACATCAAGTACGGGTTCATCAAGGGCGACGACTGGTATGTCGTCAAGATCGCCTCGGGCTTCTACGACAATCCCCGGCGGGGTCTGCCGTCCGGCGACGGGCTCATGCTCCTTTTCAGCCAGAAGACCGGCCTCCTGGACACCGTCTTCCTCGACCGGGGCCACCTGACCAACGTGAGGACGGCGGCGGCCGGCGCGGTCGCCGCCAAGTACCTGGCCCGGGCGCGGGTCCGGACGGCCGGGATCCTGGGAGCCGGGGTCCAGGGCCGGATGCAGCTCGAATACCTCCGCCGGGTCCGGGAGTTCGACGAGGCCGTCGTCTGGGGGACGGGCGAGGAGGAGCTCGAGGCCTATCGCCGCGACATGGAGGGCCGGGATCTCGCGGTCCGCACGACGACCGACGCCGAGGAGGTCGCCGCCTCCGCCGACATCATCGTGACGTGCACGCCGTCCACCCGGCCGCTGCTTCGGGCCGAATGGATCCGGCCGGGGACCCACATCACGGCCGTGGGCTCCGACACCGCGGAGAAGCAGGAGCTCGATCCGGCCATCCTGGCCAAGGCCGGCCGGGTCGTCGTGGACAGCCTCGCGCAGTCGGAGCTCCGCGGGGAGGTCTTCCGGGCCGTGGGGGCCGGGGCCATCGGGCGGGACCGGCTCATCGAGCTGGGGAGGATCATCGCCGAGCCGGAGCTCGGACGGACCTCGGACGACGAGATCACCGTGGCCGACCTGACCGGCGTCGCCGTTCAGGACATCCAGATCTGTAAGGCCGTCCGTCGCCGGCTAGGGTAGGCGGAGGCCCATCTCCTCGAGCAGGAAATCGGCGCCGGCGAACTTCTGTGTCACCCAAAGGACGTAGCGGATGTCGACGCCGATCGACCGGGAGTAGTCCGGGCTCCAGGCGTAGTCGTTGATGGTCGCCTCGTAGGTCCGGTCGAAATTGACGGCCACCAGCTCACCGCGGGCGTTGAGGACCGGGCTCCCCGAATTGCCGCCCGTCGTGTCGGCGTCGTAGAGGACGCACACCGGGACGCTCCGGAAACCTTCCGGCTTGTAAGGCCCGAAATCCTCCGCTTCGCGGAGATCGAAGAGCTTGCGGGGGGTGTCGAACGGCTCGCGGCCGGTGGTCTTCTCGAGGACCCCGTCGAGGGTCGTGACCGGCTCGTAATAGACGGCGTCCCGGGGGGTGTAGCCCTTGATCCGCCCGAAGGTCATCCGCAGGGTGCTGTTGGCGTCCGGGATGAAATCCTGCCCCATGAACGCGGCCTTGAGGTCCTGGAGCTCGGCGAACATCGGGTCGAGCCGGCCGTTCCACGCCCGGCTCATGGCCTGGAGCTTCTCGTGGAGCGGATGGAGCGCCGCGGCGAGGGCGATGACCGGGTCGCCGAGGGCCTCCAGCTCCTTGCGGGACTTGGTCCAGGCCTCTTTGACGAACTCAGGATCGGCCATCCGCGTGCCGGCGTAGAGACGCTCGACGAAGGCCTTGGCCGCGGACCCCGGATCGTCGGCCGCGGCCACCTCGGCGAAGGCGGCGATGCGCTCGTTCTCCGGCAGGTGCGAAGCCCGGAGGACGAGGGCCGCCAGGACGGCCTTGTCCGTCGGCTCATGGTAGTTGGCCAGGCCGAGGGCGACGCGCCGCCGGGTCTGGTCGAAATTCCGGTCCATGAAGGCGGGCTCGCGCTCGAGGTCCCTCTTGGCCCGCTCGATGGACGCCGCGTAGAGGGTGCCGGCCCAGCTCAAGAGGTTGACGTGGGAGCGGAGATAGGAGAGGACCTGCCCGACCTCGTGGCCTTCGCGGATCTCGTCGTAGATCGCGGCGAAGCGGTCCAGCAGGTCGCCCGACCCTTTCTTCCGCTCCGGGTCGGCGTCGATCCAGGCCTGAAGGGCCTTCTCCTCACTCCGCTTGGCGTCGACGATCCCGACCCGGGCCATGCCCTGGAGCTTGCCGCGGTAGTTCTTCATCGTGTTGGCCAGCCCCTTGATGCGCGAAGCGTGCTTGAGGGCCACGGCCCGGTCGCTCTCTCCCATGGCCTCCATCAGCTCGATCTGCCAGTCGTACCAGTCGGCGACATCGGGCATGCGGACCTCCTCCTCGTAGGCCAGGTAATGGGAGGTCCGGTGCCGGTAGGTCCGGCCGGGGTAGCCCAGAAGGAACACGAAATCGCCCTCGGCGGCGCCCTGGGGGGCCACTTTGAGGTGCTTCTTGGGGCGGTAGGGGACGTTGGTCTTGGAGAAGTCGGCCGGCGAGCCGTCGGGCGCGACATAGGCCCGCAGGAACGAGAAGTCGCCCGTGTGGCGGGGCCACATCCAGTTGTCGACCTCGCCGCCGAACTCGCCGATCGACCGGGGCGGGACGTAGACGAGGCGGATGTCCTTGAGAGTGGAGAAGACGAACAGGACGTAGGTCTTGCCGGCGAACATCTCGGCGACCTCGGCCCGCTTACCGGGCTGGGCCTTCTCGGTCCGGGCGACGATCTCCTTGATCCGCTGTTGGACGGCCTTGGTCCGGTCCTCCGGGGCCATGGATGGCTTGACGGCCGCCAGGACCTCGGTCGAGACGTCGCGGAAGGACTCCGTGATCCGGGCCGTCATGCCCTTGGCCTCGATCTCCTCCCCCCGGGTCCGGGCCAGGAAGCCGTCCCGGACGTAGTCGTCGGCCGTCGTGCTGGCCGCCTGGGCGGCCCCGAAAGCCACGTGGTGGTTGGTCAGGATGAGGCCCTCGGGCGAGACGAAGGAGCCCGTGGCCCCGACCTGGACGACGGCGTGGACGAGCCCGACGCCGCCCGGCTTGTAGATGTCCTCCACGGCCATCTCCAGCCCCTTGGCCTTGAGCCCGAGCCGGCCGAGCTCGCTGGCCGGCCACATGCCCTCCTCGGCGGCGGCGTAGGCCAGCAGGGCGGCCAGGGCGCCGATAGCCAGCAGGGCCGGCACATGCCGTCCCGATCGCGCCTTGTCTCTCGTCGTGGCCTGTCGTGTCGTCATCATCGATCTCCCCCTTTCGCCTTGTTCATGAATTCCTCGACGTCCTTGACCGTCCGCGGGATGCCGTCGGTCAGGTTCTCGCATCCGGTCGCGGTGATGAGCAGCGTGTTCTCGACCCTGACGCCGAGGTCCTCGTCCGGATAGAGGGCCATGGGCTCGTTGGCGAAGACCATGCCCGGGGCCAGGGCCGCCGGGCTGCCGCCGACGTCGTGGACGGCCAGCCCGACGTAGTGGCCGAAGCCGCCGCGCATCTGGCGGAAGACATCGGCCTTCGGGTTGAAACCCCTTTTCTTGAGGATATCGTCGACACCCTTGCGGACGGCCTCCAGGGTCAGCCCGGGGCGGTAAAGGCTCAGGTTGGCCTCGTGGACGGCCAGGCAGGCCTCGTAGATCTCCCTCTGACGGGGCGAGAACTTGCCGTTGACCGGGAAGGAGACCGTGATGTCGATGTCGTAGCCGTGGAGGTCCGGCCCGGCGTCCATGACCACGAAGTCGCCGTCCTGAAGGACGCGGTCGTGCTTGTAATAGTGGACGTAGGGATGGTTCTCGGCCGAACAGAGGATGATGTAGTAGGCCAGGTCCCGGGCCCCTTCCTTCTTGCAGTGGTATTCGAACAGGGCCGCCAGCTCGTATTCCGGCATGCCCGGCCGGACGGCCCGGAGGACTTCGCGGAAGGCCCGCACGGCGATCCCCGCGGCCTTTCGCAGGACCTCGATCTCGGCCGGCGACTTGATGACGCGCAGGTCCCAGATCATCGAGGAACAATCCCGGACCGCGGCGGCCGGGAAGCGCTCGCCGAGGAGCTTGGCGAACTGGGACTCGCGGGTCAGCCGGCCGTCCCAAGGATGGGCGACCATGTCGGCCTGCAGGGCCCGCCACTTCTCGGTCGAGCATTCCCGGGCCAGCTCCTCGGGCATGAACGGCGTGTAGAGGACGTACCCTTGCCCGGCCAGGCGGCTGAGGAAGCCGGACAGCTGGCCGGCCGGCAGGACCCGGTCGATGCCGGTGGCCGCCGCCGGGTCGCGGACGAGATCGAGAGGGATCCCGTCATTGCGGGCGGCCCGCTCGGTGAGGGTCATGAACAGGACGCTCTCCCGGCGCTTGCCGTCGACGACCAGGACGGCATGGGGGGCCTCAACCCCGCAGAGATAGGAGAAGTCGTTGGACTGGACGAAGGGCTGGTAGCCCGGGAGCGGGCGCGCTCCGGGGATGACGGCCGCGCCGTCGGGGATCCTATCCATGAGCCGGGCCCGCCGGGCCGCGTACTCGGACGGCTCGAACAGGAGCGGTCCGCCGAACGCCGTGGCGGCCAGAGCGAACAGGGCCGCCGCGAGGAAAGCTTTTTGACCGAGGCCTCGAACGTTCATGAGCATCCTTCCTTCCGGGGATTCATTCCGCCACGGGCCGGATGCGTGTCCTCTGGGTCAGCTTCTTGCCGAGGGCCTCGAGGACGACGACGTACTCGCCGGCCGGGACGGGCGGGGCGAAGCGGGCCCGCGGCCCGCCCGCGGCCTGGGGCGGAGCGGCCCCCCTTGCCGGGGAGCGCCGCAGGTCCCAGACGATGGAATGGAGGCCGGCGGTCGCCGGCCCGTTCAGGACCGCGATCTCCTCGCCGTAGGGATCGGTGATGCGGATCGTGACCGGGCCCTTGTCCGCCGTTCTCAGGTGATAGTTGACGACCAGCCCGGCCGGCTCGTTGGGGGCCTTGAAGGTCCGGTCCCCGTCGCTGCCCTCGAGCTTGGAGCGGCGGACGGGCCAGGGGATCTTGGGCTCGACCGGGAAGAGATGGACGTCGCTCGTCCAGAAGGCCCCGGTCATCTCCTGCAGGGGAGTGATATCGGTGACGAACAATCCGCGGCCGTGGGTGGCGGCGATGAGATCGTTGTCGCGGGGGTGGACGAGCAGGTCGTGGACCAGCGCGTTGTCGGGGAGGCCGCTGCCGAACCGGGTCCAGGACCGCCCGCCGTCGAGGGTGGCGAAGACGCTCATCTCCGTGCCGACGAACAGGAGGTCGGCGTTCCGGCGGTCCTCGACGACGACGTAGACCGTGCCCTCGGGCAGGTTCCCGGAGATGGGCGACCAGGTCCGGCCGAAATCCTCCGTTCGGAAGACGAGCGGCCGGTAGTCGTCGCGGTGCCAGCCCGCCTTGGTGGCGAAGGCCCGGCCCGGCTCGTGGGACGAGGCGGCGACGCGGGTCACGTAGAACTCCTCGGGCCCGCCGGCCGCCGCCAGGCCCCCGGTGACGTCCGTCCATGTCCCCCCGTGGTCGCGGGTCAGCTGGACCTTGCCGTCGTCGCTCCCCGTCCAGATGAGCCCCGGGACGAGCGGCGATTCGGAGATGGAGGTCAGGGTGCAGAACTCGATGTTGCCGGCCAGCTTGACCGGGTCGTTGGTGGTCAGGTCGGGGCTGGCCTCCTGCCAGTGGTCGCCCCGGTCGAGGGACCTCAACAGGTACTGGGCCCCGAGATAGACGATCCGCGGGTTGTGGGGCGAGAGATGGATGGGCGCCGTCCAGTTGAACCGGTAGGCGGGCTTTCCGGGCGCCGGGCGAGGCCGGATGGAGCGGGCGATCCCGGTCTTCTGGTCGACGCGCTGGATGGCCCCGTTCTGGGAGGCGTTGAAGAGCCAGCGGCTGTCCTCGGGGTCGACGATGTTGACCATCCCGTCGCCCCCGCCGACCGACGTCCAGTCGTCACGGGTGATGGACCCCGAAGGGCCGTTGCTGGGGATCCTGACCGAGCCGTTGTCCTGGAGGCCGCCGTAGATGTTGTAGGGCTCGTCCATGTCGACGCCGACGGCGTAGTACTGGGCGAGGGGAAGGTGGTCGAAGGCGTCCCAGGTCTTCCCGAAGTCGTAGGAAATGGCCATCCCGCCGTCGTGGCCCAGGAGGATGCGCTGCGAGTCGGCCGGATCGATCCAAATGGCGTGGTGGTCGACGTGGACCGAGGCGGCCAGGTTCTCGGGGCCCTTGGCCCCCCACGTCCGGCCGGCGTCGAGGGACCGGTAGAGGGGCGTGTTGGGGACGTAAACGACGCGGTCGTCGTTCGGATCGACGTAGATCTGCCCGTACCACTTGCCGCCGCCGATGGACTCCCCGTCGGCGTTCATCTTCTTCCAGGTCTCCCCCCCGTCCTCCGAGCGGTAGACCTCGCCGCCGATGGGCCGTCCCTTGACCTCGCGTCCGGCGGCCTTGGCCCGCTCGGCCTCCTCTTCAGTGAGCGGCCGCTGGTTGAAGTTGTCGATCGTCGCGTACATGATGTCGGGATCCTTGGGGAAAACGGCCAGGCCGATCCGGCCGAGATCGCCCGTTGGCAGGCCCCCGGCGAGCCGCCGCCAGGTCCGCCCGCCGTCGGTCGACTTGTGGATCCCGCTCCGTGGGCCGAAATCGTCGAAGTTCCAGGGGATGCGTCTCTTGTCGTAAGAGGCGGCGAAAACGATGTCCGGGGTCTCGGGATGGACGACGACCTCGACGACACCGACCTCGGGCCCGAGGTCGAGGGCCTTGTCCCAGGTCCGGCCGCCGTCGGCCGTCTTGTAGAGGCCGCGCTCGGGATTGGCGCTGAAATGGGTGCCCACGGCCGCGACATAGACGACGTCCGGGTCACGGGGGTGGACGGCGATCCGCCCGATGTGGCGGGTCGCGGCCAGCCCTTTGTGCTCCCAGGTCTTGCCGCCGTCGGCCGATCTCCAGACCCCGGCCCCCCGGATGGGGATGCGGCCCGAGGCCGGGTCGCCCGTCCCTACCCAGATGATGTCCGGGTTCGAGGGGGCCAGGGCGAAGTGCCCGACGGGGACGTTGCTCTCTCCCGGCAGCAGCGACTTGAAGGTCGTGCCGTTGTTGGTCGTCTTCCACAGCCCGCCCGTTCCCGGGGCGATATAGAAGGTGGACGGCCGGGCGGGGATGGCGGAGATATGGAGGATGCGGCCGCATTGCCGGGCCGGGCCCAAGGCCCGGTAGGTGAAGGCCCCGGCCAGGTCCTCCGTCAGACGGTCCTGGCCCTCCAAGGCTGTCGGGGCCGCGGTTCCCGCGGCCAGGATCCAGGATAGGACAACAACGATGGGGCGGACGCTCCGGGCGGTCTTCATCGGCACCTCCTTGGGATCGGCGGTCTTCCGGTCTATAGGTATTTCCGGACGATGGCTTCCATGTCGTCCATCTTCCGCTCCATCTCGGCGGCCATCTTGAACTGGGTCCGGGCCCGGTCGAGATTGTGGCCTTCGCGGTGGATGCGGAAATAGACGTCGCCGTCGAGGTGGTCGGTCAGGAAGCGGATGCCGCACTCGAGGGTCAGAAGGAGCGCGGAGAAGGCCAGCCGCTCCGTCTCTTCGGGAACGAGAAAATCGCGGGCCGCGTCCAGATAGCCTTCGGCCAGGCGTTCGAAGAGGAGGAGGTCGAAGCCGACCCGCGACAGGTCCCGCTCGTCCTCGACGGCCGTGGCCGCCCCGAGGCGGACCGAATCGCCGAAGTCGTAGAGGACCGAGCCGGGCATGACCGTGTCGAGATCGATGACGCAGATGCCCTCGCCGGTCAGGTCGTCGATCATGACGTTGTTGAGCTTGGTGTCGTTGTGGGTGACCCGCTCGGGGATCAGACCGGAGGCCAGGCCCTCGGCGATCCGGCCGAGCAGGCTCTCCCTCTCGAGGACGAAGCGGATCTCCTCCCGGACGGAGGCCGCCCGGTTCCGGCGGTCCCCGTCCACGGCGGCCTGGAAGGCCGCGAACCGCTTGGGCGTATTGTGGAAGTCGGGGATGGTCTCGTGGAGCCGGGCCCCGGGCAAGTGGCTGAGCATCTTCTGGAAGGCCCCGAACGCCCTGGAGGCCGCGTAGACGAGCCCGACGTTCTCGGCCCGGTCGTAGGTCCGGGCGCCGCTGATGAAGTGGAAGGTCCTCCAGTAATCGCCCTCCTCGGTCCGGTGGAACGACCGGCCGTCGCGGGCCGGCACGAGGTTCAGCGTCTCGCGCAGGGGATCGCCGCCGGCGGCCTCGATCCGCTCGCGGGCGAAGCGGGTCACCCGCTCCATGTTCTCCATGAGCTTTTCGGGCTCGCGGAAGACGTGGTGGTTGATCCGCTGGTTGACGTAGCGGGCCGAACGTCCCGAGACCTCGAAGGCCGAACAGTAGGTCTCGTTGATGTGCCCCGAGGGCACCGGGCAGCCGCCGAGGAAACGGCCCTCGATCTCAAAGGCGCCGCAGATCCTCCCCAGGTCGGGGTCCCGCTTGTTCATCATGTCTTCCGGGTCAGGCGCCCATTCTAAACAAGCCCGTCCGGCCCTGTCAATCCGTTTCGGCAGCCCCGGGGACGCCTTGACAAGACAGCCCCCGTGCCGTATTGTCTTGTCGATCCCGAGGGCTGAGGACGACCCGGACCCCGCCGCGGCCCTCCCCTGAGAGCGCGGCCGAGGGCCCCCTGAGATAGACGCGGACCGTCACCCGAACGACCGATGAGCGCCAAGACCATTCAAATCCTGGTCAAGAGCTGGGAGACCGTCCGTTGCGAGCTTCTCAACACCCGGATCTCGGACCTCCGTCTCCGGATCGAAGGATCGCCCCTCGAGCCGTTCATCCAGCGCCTCTACCGGGAGCTCGAGGCCAAGAGGATCCGTTTCAAGCCCCGGGTCTACCTGACGGACGGCTGGGGTTGCCCGGACCGGATGCCCGTCATCGGGGTCCCGTTCTATCTGGCCGACCGCCGCCTGACCGTCCTCGAGGAGGAGCAGAGCGGCGACATCGAGGACGCCCGGAGCATCATGATGCTCCTGCGCCATGAGGCCGGCCATTGCGTCAACTACGCCTACCGTCTTTGGCGTCGGCCGAGCTGGGCCGAGGTCTTCGGCCCGTTCTCGCGGCCCTATCGCGACGTCTTCCGCCCCGACCGGATGAGCCGGCAATACGTCCGCCACATCAGCGCCCACCCTTACGGCCGGACCTACGCCCAGAAGCATCCCGATGAGGATTTCGCGGAGACCTTCGCCGTTTGGATGACCCCCCGCTCGGCCTGGAGGCGGCGCTATCGGCACTGGCCGGCCGTCCGGAAGCTGATGTACGTCGACCGCCTCCTCAAGGATGTCCGCCGGAACCCCCCTCGGCCGGTCAAGGAGAGGTTCGTCCGCCCGGTCGAAAAGATGGACTTCCTGCTGGCCGAGCACTACGGCAAGGAGGCCGAGCGCTTCCGCCGGGCGGCCCGGGGCTATGTCGACGACCGTCTCCGGGAGGTCTTCCCACTCGTCCGCGGCCGGGCGCTCCGCCCGGCCGCGGCCCTGTTCCGCAAGCATCACGACGGCCTGCTCGGCCGGGTCATCCAGTGGTCCCTGCTGACCGAGAAGGAGGGGGAGACCATCCTCCTCAAGCTCGAGGCCCGTTCCACGGCCCTCAAGCTGGCCTACCGCCCGGGCAAGGAACCGGAAAAGCTCCTCGATGTCGTTTCCCTGGCCGTCGGCCTGGCTATGGATTACGCCTACACCGGTCGCCTGACGGTTTAGGGCGGCAAGGGGTCAGCGCTTGGACTTGCGGACGGGACCCTTGGTATTGAAGATCGGCAGGCTCAGATCGTAGGGCGGGCCTTCGAAGGCGGCCTTGACGACCTTCTGAAGGAGCTCGGGATAGGAAATGCCGGCCTGTTCGGCGGAGCGGGCCAATCCCATCCCCTCGTCGAGGCAGGGATTGCAGTTGACCTCGAGAACCCGCGGCTGGCCCTCCTCGTCGAGCCGGACGTCGACCCGCCCGTAGCCCCAGCCGCCGACGACCCGGAAGGCCTTGACGGCCATCTCGCCGATGGCCCCGGCCAGCCCCGGATCGACCTTGGCCGGGCAGATGATCTCCGTCCGCTTGTACTCGACCGAGGTCTCCACCCACTTGGCGGCATAGGACATGATGGGCGGGATCTTGGCGGGCAGCCGGGAATAGTCCACCTCGGCCAGGGGCAGGACCCGGGGACGGCGGCCTCCGAGCAGGCCGACGTTGAACTCCCGTCCCGGCAGGAAGCGCTGGACGAGGACGGGCTGCTTGAGGGTCTTGAGGAGCTCGCGGACCTTGTCCTTGAGAGCCGTCTTGGACCAGACCACGGAATCCCGGCCGAGGCCGATGCCGGCGTGCTCCTGGGCCGGATGGACAATGAGGGGGAACGGGCCCTTGTGGTGATCGGCCTCTGAAACGCGCTCGACGAGGGCCGTGCCGGGCGGGATGGGGATGCCGGCCCCCTTGAGGAGGCTGGCGGCCATGTACTTGTAGCGGCTCAGGCCGAGGCCCAGGGCGGGAGAGCCGGTCATGGGATAGCCGAGCATGCGGATGAAAGCCGCCACCCGCATCTCGTACAGGGCGCCGTGGACGTTGTCGTCGTACTGGTTGAAGACGACGTCGGGCCGGATGTTGCGGAGCTTGCGCTGCAAGGACTTCAGGTCGCCGGCCAGGGGCAGGACGGTGACCCTGTGACCGAGTCCGCGGAGCGTTCGGGCCATGCGCCGGATCATCTGCCGGAGGTACCAGAGACCGCCCGTGTCGGCCTTGGGGTCGGGAGGCCCGTCCTGGTAGGCGTTGTACAGGACCGCCACCCGGAGCCTTTTCATGGGCCCATCATAATGGAATTCCGCCGCCGGCTTCAAGCCGAAAGTTGGCCGCCGCGTCGCGCTCTCAGCCTTTGAAGGTCGGCCGGCTGATGACGTGGTAGGTGACGCCGATGCCGATGACGGCCAGGACGACGCGGAGAGCCAGTGTCTCGGCGGCCAGGGCCATCGAGACGGCCATGGTCGTCCACAGCAGGCCGATGGTGAAGACCTTCGTCCCGAGGGGGATGCCTCGTCCTTCGCGGTAGCGCTGGATGTACCGGCCGAGCCGGGGCCGGCTCATCAACCAGTCATGAAGACGCCGGGAGCCGCGGGCGTAGCAGGCCGCGGCGAGCAGCAGGAAAGGGGTCGTCGGCAGGATGGGAACGAAGATCCCGACGAGGCCGAGCCCCAGGGAGACCGTCCCGGCGATGACCAGCAGGGACCTGGTCATCAAGCGCTTCTTGTCCTCAGTGGTCTCATGGTCCCGCTCCCGGACCAAGATACCATCGCCGCCGGGCCCTGGTCAATTATTTGATGATCACCAGCCGGCCGGAGGAATAGGCGGCGAACTCGGGGGCGTAGAGCGACTGCAGCGTCGCCGGGGCGGCCTTGAACGTTCCGGCCATGGCGCACCGCATGCGGTGCTTGAGCGTGTATTCGCCCTGGGGCAGGCGCTCCATGAAGAAGTTCATGCCGCTGTCGCGGACTTCCTCGTAGCGGACGAGGCCCAGGTCCCACCGGTACCCGGACGTAAGCGTGACCGGCTCGCAGCCCGAGGGCCGCGGATCGCGGAGGTGGACGTACTCGGCCGGGTGGCGGGACCGGATCGACAGGTGGACCTCGATCTCGTCGCCGACGGCGAGCGCCGCGCCCTCAGCGAGCGGCTTGAGCACGGTTTCCTGACCTTTCTTTTCGCGTTTGAACCAGGTCCGCTCCACGGCGAACAGGTCGCCGTCGCCACGCTCGGGCATGCGCTCCGTGCTGAAATGCCAGGTGGCCGAGGCGAAGGCCAGGCCCGGGCCCGTTTTGGAGACCCGGACCTCGGCGCACTCGGGCCCGAGCTTGTCGCCCGGGATGACGACCTGGTTCTTCTTGCCGGTGTACGTGTCGGGCTGGAACGTGAAGTCCGTTCTCACGCCGCAGGCCTCGACGAGGACCGACTCCCTGGCGCCCAGGGCGCCGGTCGTCTTCAGGAAATAGGCCACCGCGTAAAGGACCTCGGAGGTGGCCCGGGTCGACTTCCAGTGGTTGAGCTTCTTGTTGAGGAACAGCCATTGGACGAGGCCCTCGCCGCGGGCGTCCTTCGGTTGAAGCTCCATGAGGGTCCGCAGGGCGAAGGCATGGGTCTCGATGCGGTCGTTGTACCACAGCCAGCCGCGGTCCTCGGGGGCCCAGGAGGTGCCCTCGTCCTCGGTCGTCCGGGCGCTGTCCATGACGCTGTCCCAGACGAGAGCGGCGTCCTTGGCGCGCCCGGCCCGGTTCAGGGTCAGGGCCAAGAAACCCTTGAGGTAGGGGGAGTGCTCCTTCCAGTGCTTGAACGAGAAATCGAGCATGGCCGCGCGCTCGGCGTCCGTGAACACGCCGCCCGTCCAGGTCGGGTCGGGGAAGTTGCCGATCGTGTAGCTGAGGAAGGTCACGAACTCCCAGCCGATGTCATCTTTCATCAGCCGCCGGGCGAACTCGTCGAGATAGTGCGAGTGGAGATAGCCGAAGGCCCGGACGATGGGTTCCTTGGGGACGGCGATCCCGAACTCGGCCGCCTTGGAGAAGCCGTGGACGATGTAGAGGGTCATGTAGGGCGAGGGCGGGCCGCCCGGCCACCACGGGAAGGCCCCGTTCGAGGTCTGGGCCTTGAGGAGCTTCCCGAGCGACGTGTCCCGCTGGGCCCGGGCGACGCGCGGATCGAGGACGTTCTCGAGGCCGTAGCCATGGTCCGTCCCGCCCCGGGCGGCCACGATCCACGGCGATTCCTCGAGGGCCATTTTGCGGTTGGGGTCGGCCGCGTCGAAGGTCTCGAAACGGGTCTCGCGCTTGCTCAGGGCCTCGGCCATCTTGCCGACCGCGGGATAGCGGCCGTAGAGGCTGGTCAGGATGCCCGTCGACAGGAAGCGGTTGAGGGTCTGTTCGGTGCACTCGTAGGGATAGTTGACGAGGTAGGGGAGGGCCTCGAGCAGGCCGTAGAAGAGCTGGGCGTCGACGGTCACGACGAGCTGTTCGTCGACGCGGGTCGGATCATCGGTCTTGGTCATGTCGGCGAAGCGCAGCTCGCGGGGCTTGCCCTCCCGCAGCGTCGCGAAGCGCGATTGGACGAGATGCATCCGGCCGGGGAGGACCGGCAGGGGCCGAAGCTCGCCGTCCGAGAAAGCGCCGGCCTTGGCCGTGACCTTGAAGGCCGCCGTCCCGACGCGGGCCGGCGCCGCCAGCGGGAAGACGACCGTGGTCCCGCCGCCGGCCTTGACGGTGAACGGCCGGGCCGGGACCTTGTCGGAAAGCCCGAACGCGGGCGCGAGGTTCTCCTTGGTCGACGGGTCGAACATCTCGAGCTCGACCCGCCCGGTGAGCTCCTTGGGCCCGGCGTTGTTGACGACCACCCGCAGCTCGGCCCGGTCGCCCTCGCGGAAAAAGCGGGGCAGGTAGGGGCGGACCATGAGGTCCTTGACGGTCTGGGCCTCTTTTTCGAGCGTCCCCCCCGCGAGGTCCTTGGTCAAACCGTGGACGAAAACGCGCCAGCCGGTCACGGAGTCGGGGACGGTGAATTCGATGGCCGCCGTCCCGTCCGGGCCGGTCAGAAGATGGGGCTCCCAGAAAGCCGTCTCCGAGAAGTCGGCGCGCAGGGGGACGGCCTCCTCAGTTGGGCGCCCCTCAGCTTCTTCATTCCGCGATTCCGACGGCGCGGTTTGCTTCACGGAAACCACCGGAGATTCGGCCTCGACGGTGGCCGTCATTTCGGCTCTCGCGACTCCGCCGATGACGCCTCCGACGACCGCCCCGTCGACGCGAAAGCGGCGCCGGCTGGGTCCGCCGATGCCGTATCCGCTCATGGCCTCCAGCTCATCGGGACGGAACACCGGGAAGCCCGGCACGCTCGCCCACCCCTGTTCCTCATCATAGGCCTGAGGCGCCAGGCCCAGCGCAGCGCGCCACGCGGCAACTCCCGTCCGGTCGGGATAGAGGCTCTGAATATGGGGCGGCCTGTGGGGCGCGAAGAGGTCCAGACTGCGGTCGTACATATAGGCCAGCAACTCGGCGGCCCCCCGTTCGGCCGGCTTGCCTCCGGGCGCCTTGACGGCTACGCGCCAGGTCTCGCGGCCTCCCGGCGCGAGCTTATCCCGGAAGCTGGTGAAAGAAATGTCCAGGTCCTTGTTGTCCCAGGGGACGAAAATGTCGGCCGAGGCGGTCATGACCTGATGGTCCCGGAGGGATGTGATCAGAACGGAAAAGCCGCCCCGGTCCTCCTCGGCGACCGGAACGTCCATGACCCCGCCGTGCTTGCCGGCTTCGAGCCAGCGCCGGTCCCGCCGCTCGCCGCCCTTGAACGTCTCGACGAGCAGGGGCTGACCGGTCCAGCCGCCGTGGACGAGAAGGCGCGCGGTCCCGCCGACCGGGACGGACGCCCGCTCGGCTTCGAGGACGAGCGGCAGCCGCAAGTCGTCGGCCGGTCCCGCGGCCGGGGCGACCAGGAACTCCGAGCTCTCGCGGCAGAGGGCGCCGAAGGCGTCCTTGGTCTCGTAGATCATCCGGTAGGCGCCCGGCTCGAGCGGGGCGACGGCCACCTCGGCCCGGCCCTGGTCGTTGTGTTCGACGCCGCCCTTGGCGACCTGAGGGCCATCCTTCCAGAGGCGCAGGATCTCTCTCGACGAGGGGCCCCGTCCCCATCGCGGGCGGAGCCGGTCGCCCGGCGTCTCGTAAGGGCCCTTGCTTCCGGTCGCTCGACCCGGCGGCTCCGGGAGCGGCTGGTCGGCCGGCAGGAGCGTGGCCTCCGGCCCGACGAGCCGCACGACCTGCCATGACCCACGGCCCTTTTTCGGGGCGCCGTCGAGGTCGGCGAGAGTGACCGTGAACCGGCACGCCGAGCCGGACCGATAGAACCCCTGCTCCGCTTCGATGCGGGCCGCGACGGAGACGAACCCGAGGCGGAACGCCCTCGTCGCCGAGCGGGTCTCTCCGCCCTCGTCGGTGACGTCGACCGAAAGGACGTAGCGGTATGTCAATCCCGAGCCCCGCGCCGCCAGCCGCTCGTCGGCCTTCGGCGTGAAGGCCGCCTCGAACGAGCCGTCATCGCCCAGCGGCGAGCTGCCGCCGGCGATGATCTGGGCCTGACCGCCTCCCGGCTCGCGGTCCCACCACCACCAGCGCGGATAGACGGGCTCGCGCCGGACCTGCCATGCGGCCGTCCCGCCGGAGACGGGCAGTCCGAAATAATAGCGGGCCTGGCCCTTGAGGACGGCCGGCTTGTTCAGCCTCAGCGGCGCCTCGGGGTCATTGACCGAGACCTCGAAGGTCGGACGTTTGTATTCCTCGACCCGGACGTGGGCCATGCCGTTGGGAGAGGTCCTCAGGCGCCAGGCGCCGAGGGGCCGGCCGGCGGCCGGAAGGACGAACTCCCCGCTGGCCGTGCCGAAGGCGTTGGTCGCCCGGACGGCCTCGGCGACCCGTTGGCCGTTGGCGTCCTCGAGCCAAACGGAGACGGAGGCTTCCTTGGCCGGGCGCCATCTCCCGATGTCGCGCCGGCCGCTGTAGGACAGGACCTTCCAGAAGATCTTCTGGCCCGGCCGGTAGACGCTGCGGTCCGTATAGACGAGGGTCGCCGCCCTCTCGCCGGGCGTACTCCGGGAATGCAGGGACAGGGAGTCCTGGTCCAAGGCCAGGTGACGGCCGTGGCGGGCCAGGAGGAAATAAGGGCCGCCGCTCCGGCGCGGGGCGAAAAGGGCCCGGCCGTCCGGGCCCGTCGCCCGGGTCTCGACGAGGTCGTGCCCCTGCCGCCAATTGAAGGCGTAAAGGTCGACCTCGGCCCCCTCGACCGGCCGCCCCTCGGCGCCGGACAGGACCAAAGCCGTCAGGCCTCCGGCTTCTTCGGAGCGGCTCGAAGAGAGGAGCACGATGTCCCCGACGATGACATAGACGGCCTGGGTCCGGTTGGCGCGGTTGGAGAAATCCTCGCGCGCGGAGGCGACGACGAGATGGAGGCCCGGGGCCAGGGCCCCGGGAAGCCGCGAATAGGTCCGATGGTCGCGGAAGTCGGGGGTCGGCGGCAGGTCCTCGACCCAGGAGGCCGCCGGCCGCCGCTCCTCGATGAGCCGCTGAGCCTCCTTCCAGCGGGGTAGGAGCGTGTAATCCTCGGAGGCCCTGATGATCGCCCGGAGGTCCAAGGCGTAGGCCCGGAAATGGACGCGGTCGAGATTGCGATGGGTGACGGCGACGGAGCGTTCGCCGGCCGCGTCGGCCCGCATGGCCTCGACGGAATAGTCCGGGGCTTCGATCGAACGGGCGATGTGCAGGCAGCGCTTCCCACCGGGCGAGCCCGGATGGAGAGACGCCCCTTCCCGGGCCAGGGCCCTGGCCCGGACGAGGGCGTCGGGGGCGTTCTCGGCCCGGGTGAGCTCGGCCAGCAAGGCCTGGCCCATGGCCCACCAGGGCAGCTTCTTCCGGGCGGAGGAGGCCAGATGATCGGCCAACCGGCCACGGATGAGGGCCCGGTCATCCTCCTGCGTCAAGGCCTCGTGAAGGATCGAGACCAGCTCGAAGCGGGCTTCCATGGCGCCTTCGGGCCGGCGGGGCGAGACGCTGAGACACCAGCTCTCATGCTCGGCGAGCAGGGCGGAGATCTTTTCCAGCGGGTGCGAGTCGGGCGATCCCAGGGAGGCCCGGGCGGCGTCGGCCGCTTTCCCCGGCGTCGGCGCATCGGCCAGAAGCCCGGCCAGGTCGAGGGTGTGGATCTCGTTGGATTGAACGGGCGTCCAAAGTCCCGTGTCCCCGAGGACGCGGGCCATGAGATAGACGACGGCGTCACGGAGCGTGTCGCGGATGCCGGCGGGGTAGTCGCCGGGCGACCAGATGTCGGGGAAGTCGCCGACCGTTCGCCCGCCCAGACGCTCCCGGTCCTGCCAGACCCGCATCAGGGCCTTCCAGGCCTCGCCCGTGATCTGCTCCTTGGTCCAGGCTTTGAGGTCGGCCGGCCCGGCGGCCTCGACGCGCTCGCGGCGGTTGATCTCCCATTGGTAGGCCCGGTAATAGGTATAGAGGGACCGGGCATAGACGAGCTCCAGCATATCGCGGTGGAGGGGATGGTCCGGCCAGTCCTGCTCCTTGAGGAAGCGGACCGCGGTCTCGAAGCCGTGAAGGGCCGTGCGCAGCTGGACCTCCTTGATCAGGGCCCACGTCCAGAGGGCCTGATGGCCGCGGCGCCGGGCTGCTTCGCGCACCTTGGCGGTTTCCCGGGCCGCCTCTTCGTACTTCTGTTCTTCGATCAGGCGCTCGACGGCTTTGCGGCCGCTTTCCTGGCCCGTTGACGGATCGTCCGGGAGAACGGGGTCCGGCTCGGGATTAGCCTCGGAGGCCGGGGAGGGATCGATGGAAGGAGCGTCCGCGGACCCGGCTGCCGGGCCGGAAGCGGCGGGGCTGGTCCCCGCCGGCGAGCACGATGGGCCGAGAAAAAGCGCGGCCGCCAGGGCCAGGCCGGCGAGCGTAGCCAGCATCGAGGCCGAGGTCCTTTTACGCGAACCATCAGGGCGTGTGTTCATGTTCCCCTCCCGGAGGTCTTGCTCCTATTATACTGAACATCGCTGCGGCGGTGAACCGTTACCCGCCGGCCTTGGAGCGTTCCTCGAGCGAACGTGCTCATGCCAAGGATACAATCCGCTGCCGCCGTTATTCCGCTAGGGGGGTCTTTAGGGGGACGCCTATCGGCTCCTCATGGCCGTCTGTTCCTCGGAATGGGGAGAAGTTGCATAAAAAAAGCGGCCGCCCCGGGAAGGGGCGGCCGCCGTGGCGTTGCGGGCGAGGTTCGGATTACCTGTCGGCGAAGGCGAAGACCGTCAGGAAACCGTGCCGGCTGATCTTGGCGATCAGCTCGCCGCTCGTCTTCTCGACGCTGTCGCTCGGCTGGTGGTAGTCGGCCGTCATGGCGGCCATGTGATAGACGAAGGGGATCTTGACCGCGGCGAACGACGAGTGGTCCGAGCCCCCGCTGCCCGCCCCCAAGGCGCTGAAGCGGAAGGCCAGGTCGAGCCCGACGTACTGGTTCATCTCCCGGGCCAGGTCCGCGAGGGCCGTGTTCTCGGTCACGCTGACCGTGACGAACCACGGGGCCCGGATCTTCTTGACCAGCTCCTCGGCGCCGGGGACGCTGTACTGCCGCATGGAACGGGCCAGGGTCTCCTGGTCGTAGGGGCGGCTGATCATGTCGTAGTTCAGATATCCGACCGTCTTCTCGATGGGGAAAACGGGGTTCTGGACATAGTAGCGCGATCCGAGCAGGCCCTTCTCCTCTCCGGTCCAAAGGGCGAAGACGATGGAGCGCTTGGGCTTGACGGGGCTTGCGGCGATGGCCTTGGCGATGTTGAGGACGCCGACGCCGCCGGAGCCGTTGTCGTCGGCGCCGTTATAGATGTAGCCGTCCCACGCGCCGAGGTGGTCGTAGTGGGCGCCGACGACGAAATACTCGTCCTTGAGCTTGGGATCGGAGCCCTCGATGACGCCGATGACGTTGTGGCACTGGATGAGGGACGTCTGCGTCGTCGTCGTCACCGTCATCCGCGTCCCGGCGAGGTCCATGGACGCCGGTTTGCGGGTCGTCTCGATCTTCTTCTTCAGGTCGTCGATCGTCTGGCCCGTGCCTTCCAGGAGGAAATCGGCCATCTCCCGGGTGATGGTCATGGCCGAGGCGCCGCCCCGGCCGCCCATCATGGGCCGGTTGTCGCCGGCGATAGACAACCTCCGGTAGGGCCGGTCGATGATCGGCCGCTCGTCGGAGGGCGTCCGGACCGTGGACAGGGCCTTGAAGATGTCGAAGTCCGAGCCCGTGTTCTGGACCTGGACGATGGCCGCCGGGCCGAGCTTGGCCAGCTCGGCGATCTTGTTGAAGCGCTGGGGGCCGCCCCGGGCCCGCATCATGGCCATCATGTCGAACGCGGGGGCCGCCGGGAAATACTTGTCCTTGAGCTCCTTGGTGGCCTGGAAGGGCGACTTGGGATCGTCCTTGCCGGGGGCCTCGGTCAGGACGAGGACGATCTTGTTCTTGAGGTTCAGGCCCTTGAGCTCGTCCCAGCCGATCGAAGGCTCCTGGATGCCGTAGCCGACGAAGACCACGGGCGCCGAGAGCGTGCCCTCAACCCCGCCCATGGCGGCGAAGTCCAGACCGCCTTTGAACGTGCGGGCTCTCATCGTGCCGCCCTTGTTGACCTCGATGGTCACGTCGGTTTGCGTGCCGGTCGTTTCCTTGAGGGCGAAGTTCTGGAAATAGGTCCGCTCGGGGGGCGTCGGGGGCGTGCCGCCCCGGGTCCGCCCCATCCGGAACCCGGCCGGGGCCGGCATGTCGCCGGCCGGCTTGACGCCCCACATCTTGAACAGGGAGGCGGCGTATTCGGCGGCCAGGGCGTAGCCGCGGCTGCCCGTGTCCCGGCCTTCGAGAAGGTCGTGGGCGATGTAGCTCAACATCGCCAGGGAGTCCTTGGCGGTGATGGCCTCCAGTCCGGCCTTGTACTTGTCGGGCGCGGCCTGGGGCTTGTCGACAAGGCTCAGGGCCTTCTGGACGTCCTCGAGCTTCATCTGCGATTGCGGCGGGGCCTGGGCCCGCAGGCCGAGGATCAGAACGAAGACGAGGGTCATGGCCAAAGCGTGCTTTTTCATAAAAACCTCCACCGGAAATTCATGGCCGTCCGTTTAGACGCCGGCCGGTCCGGGTTTCTTTCATCCCGGCCCTGCCTTGACTTCCATGAGAGGCCCCATTATAGTCCCTCTTCGAGAATCCGCAAGGCCGGCCGGCGATCGCATGCGAAGACTCCTCAAGGAATACCGGGCCCTCCTCAAGCCCCTGGCCATCGAAGGGGCCCCCGACCTGTTCATCTTCCGGCCCCTGGCCTTCCTCCTCGTCCAGGTCCTCAAAAGGTTCCCGGTCACCCCCAACCAGGTCTCCTTCTCGGCCATCGGGACCGGGCTCCTGTGCGGTCTTTTCCTGTCCTTCGGGACCCGGCGCGGCTTCTTCTGGGCCGGCCTCATGTATCTCCTGACAGTCGTCCTCGACTGCGCCGACGGCATGCTGGCCCGGTTGAAGAGGTCGGGCACGCCGCTCGGCCGGGTCGTCGACGGGTTCATCGACTATTCGAACGGCATCGCCGTCATGATCGGCTTGGGGATCGGCGTGTCCCGGATGGGGCTCGACCTGCCTCTCGGCCCGTGGGCCGTGGTGGCCCTGGCCGGGGCGTCCATGGCCCTTCACTGCGCCGTCGTCGACTACTTCCGCGGCCAATACGCCCTCCACGCCCTGGGCTCGAAGGACTCCCTGTTCGACGACATCGCCCGCCAGGCGGGCATGCTCGAGACGCTCAAGAAGGAAGGCCGGCGGCCTTTCCGGCGCCTCGTCCTGCGCATTTCCCTGGCCTATCACCGGGCCCAGGCCCGCGTCGCCGCCGGGCCGCGCCGGTTCGACGCCCGCGCGTACGCCCGCGCCAACCGCTGGGTCCTGCGCGGCTGGTTCATGATCGAGCTGACCGTCCACATCGTCGTCCTCGTCGTCTCGTGCTTCCTCTACGATCCGAGGATCTTCTTCGTCTACACGATCGTCATCGCCAACGCTTGGCTTCTCCTCATGATCCCCGTCCAGGTCCTCGTCAACCGGAGTGTCGCCGCCCGCGGCCGTCCGGCCGTCGCCGTCGAGGATGGACGCGGGCCGGCCGATGGGATATCATAATCCTCGAGTCGCGAGCGCGGCTCGAAAGCCCCGAACGGGAGGTCCGCCGACATGAACGCCAAGAAAACCCTTGTTCTCGCCTTGATCGCCACCCTGGCCGTGCTCGCGGCCGGGTGCCGGAAAGCCGAGCCCCCGGCCGCCGGTCAGGAGTTCGCCTGGCAGGTCGACCAGTTCGCCGACCTGCGGATCCTGCGCTATCAGGTCCCCGGCTTTGAGGACCTGACCCCGGCCCAGAAAGAGCTCGTCTACTACCTGAGCGAGGCCGCTCTCTGGGGCCGGGACATCATCACCGACCAGAACTACAAGCACAACCTTGTCATCCGCCGGACGATCGACGCCATCGTCGAAGGCTACCAGGGTGACCGCGACGGCCCGCAGTGGCAGGCCTTCATGACCTGGGCCAAGCGCGTCTGGTTCTCCAACGGCATCCATCATCACTACTCGACGGACAAGTTCGCGCCGGGCTTCGATCCCGCCTACTTCGCCGCCCTGGTCAAGGGCTCCGAGGCGGGCGCGCTGCCCTTGAAAGAGGGCCAGACGCTCGATGAGCTCGTCGCCTTCCTCGAGCCCATCCTGTTCGATCCGGCCGTCGACGCCAAGAAGGTCTCCCAGGACGCGACCAAGGACCTGGTCGCCCACTCGGCCGTCAATTTCTACGAGGGCGTCACCCAGGCCGAGGTCGAGGCCTATTACGAGAGCATCGCCGATCCGAACGACCCGACGCCCGTCTCGTACGGCCTCAATTCCCGGGTCGTCAAGAAGGACGGCCGGGTCGTCGAGCTGGTGGCCTCGATCGACGGGCTCTACGGCCCGACCATCGCCAAGATCGTTGATTGGCTGGAGAAGGCCGCCGGGGTCGCCGAGAACGACCGCCAGCGGCAGGTCATCGAGGCCCTCGTCGAGTACTACCGGACGGGCGACCTCCGGAAGTTCGACGCCTACAACATCCTGTGGGTCGGCGACCTCGACTCGCGCGTCGATTTCGTCAACGGCTTCATCGAGGTCTACAGCGACCCGCTGGGCATGAAGGGCAGCTGGGAGGCCTTGGTCAACTTCAAGGACCTGGCGGCCACCAAGCGGGCCGACACCATCTCGGCCAACGCCCAGTGGTTCGAGGACCATTCCCCCGTCGACCCCCGGTTCAAGAAGAAGGAGGTCAAGGGCGTTTCGGCCAAGGTCATCACCGCGGCCATGCTCGGCGGGGACTGCTATCCCTCGACCCCGATCGGCATCAATCTGCCCAACGCCAACTGGATCCGCCGGACCCATGGCTCCAAGTCCGTGACCATCGAGAACATCACCTACGCCTACGACCAGGCCTCGCTCGACTCGGGCTTCGGCAAGGAGTTCACCTGGTCCGAGGAGGTCCTCGAGAGGGCCAAGAAATACGGGGCCCTGGCGGGCAACATCCACACCGACCTCCACGAGGTCCTGGGCCACGGGTCCGGCCAGATCCTGCCGGGCGTCAGCTCCGAGGCCCTGAGGAACTACCATTCGCCCGTCGAGGAGTCCCGGGCCGACCTGTTCGCCCTCTACTACATCATGGACGACAAGATGGTCGAGCTCGGCCTGCTGCCGAACGCGGACGCGGCCAAGGCCGCTTACGACGCCCAGGTCCGCAACGGCCTGATGACCCAGCTGACCCGCATCCAGCCCGGAAAGACCATCGAGCAGGCCCACATGCGCGGCCGGGCCCTGATCGCCCACTGGGTCTACGAAAAGGGCCGGCCCGACAACGTCATCTCCCGGGAGACGCGGGACGGCAAGACCTTCTTCGTCATCAACGACTACGCCGCCCTGCGGCGCCTCTTCGGCGAGCTCCTGGCCGAGGTCCAGCGGATCACGAGCGAGGGCGACTACGAGGCCGCCCGGGCCCTGGTCGAGACCTACGGCGTCCAGGTCGACCAGGATCTTCACAAGGAGGTCCTCGAGCGCTACGCCAAGCTCGATCTGGCCCCCTACAGCGGATTCGTCAATCCCGTCTACACGCCGGTCATGAAGGACGGCCGGATGGTCGACGTCAAGATCTCCCTCGATGAGGGTTACGTCGAGCAGATGCTGCGCTACGGCAAGGAGTACGCGCTGCGCTGAGGGCGGCGGCCGCGCCCATCCCCCTGAAAGGAGGCCTTCGATGACACGAAGAACTGGCGCGACCATGGCCGGGGCGCTGGCCCTGGCGGGGATCCTCCTGGCGGCCCCGGCGTTCGTCTCGGGAGACGATTTCCTCATCGGCGGCGCCCGCGTCCGGCCCGGCGAGGTCCATTCGGGATACCTGACGGTGCCGGAGAAGGACGGAGCGGGGACGACCATCCCCTACACGGTCATCAACGGGACGCGCAAGGGTCCCGTCCTGGCCCTGGTCGCCGGCGTCCACGCGTACGAGTACCCGCCCATCCTGGCCCTCTACCGGCTCAAGGATCTGATCGAGCCCAAAGGGCTGAGGGGCACGCTGCTCCTGGTCCACATCGCCAACCTGCCGAGCTTCCAGCGCCGGACGATCTACTACAATCCCCACGACTGGAAGAACCTCAACCGGGTCTTCCCCGGCGATCCCGAGGGGACCATGAGCCAGAGGATCGCCCACGTGCTCAACGAGGAGGTCGTCGGGCGCACGGACGTTCTCATCGACATGCACTGCGGCGACGGCAACGAGGCCCTCATTCCTTACACCTACTGGATGACGACCGGCCGCAAGGCGTTCGACGAGAGGACCCGGCAGCTGGCCCTGGCCTTCGGCATCCCCCACATCATCATCGACGACACCCGGAGCCAGGACCTCAAGGAATCGAAGTACTTGGGCAACACGGCCATCCTCCAGGGCAAGCCGGCCATCACCACGGAGTCCGGCTATCTCGGCCGGACCGACGAAGAATCCGTCATCCGCAACGTCGACGGGGTCCTCAGCGTCATGCGCCACCTGGAGATGATCGACGGCCGGGCGGCGCCCGCGGCCGATCCCGTCTGGATCGACAAGTACGAGGTCGTCTATTCGAAGCACGACGGCCTGTTCGAGGCCCGGGTCGGGATGGGCTATCACGTCCGGGCCGGGCAGATCATCGGGACCATCACGGACTACCACGGCCGGCGGGTCGAGGACGTCCGGGCCCCGTTCACCGGCATCCTCCTCTATGTCATCGGGACGCCGCCGTGCAACGCCGGCGAGCCCCTCTTCGAGGTCGGCCGGGTTCTGGAGGAGGGCGGCCGCGCCTCGCGATGAGCTTCCGGGGCGCCATCTTCGACCTCGACGGCACGGTCGTCGAGAACGCCTACGACTGGCCGCGCATCAAGGCCGAGCTCGGCGTCGAGGGCCTGTCCATTCTCGACTATCTCGGCGGGCTCGAGGAGCCCGAGCGCTCCCGGAAATGGGCCGTCCTCGAGCGCCACGAGACCGAGCAGACCGAGGGCTCGGCCCTCCGCGAGGGGGTCCGCGAGCTGCTCGCTTGGCTGGCCGCGAGGGGCATCGCGACGGCTCTGGTGACCAACAACTCATGCCGCAACACGGAATACCTCCTCCACAAGTTCGATCTGAGGTTCGACTGCGTCATCACCCGGGAGAGCGGCCTGTGGAAGCCTTCCGGGGCCCCGCTGCGGGAAGCCATGGAGCGGATGGACGTGCGGCCCGAAGAGTGCCTCGCCGTCGGCGACACGCGGTTCGACATCCTGGCCGCGGTCGATGCCGGCCTGGGCGCCATCTTCATCCTGTCGGAGTCCCCGGAGGCGTTCGCCGGTTTCCCCGTCGAGGTCCTGCCCGACATGCGGGCCCTCGAGGGCCGATTGGAGGCCTTGCTGGCGGCGGAGGAGGGGGAGGGCGGATGAGGCTTGCGGGCGGCGCACCGGTCGGGGGGCCCTCCCGGGCATTCTCCCGGGTCCGGGCCATGGCCCTCGCGGCCTCGGGCGCGGCGGCCGTGGCCGCCCTGATGGCCTGCTCGACCGGCCGCCCGGGCCTGTGGAGGCCCGCCGGCGCGAGCCCCTGCTCGAGGGCCTTCGTATTCGTCGACCACGGCCGCCCGGCGGCCGAGATCGTCATCCCCGCGGGCGCGGCGATCGTGGAGAAGCGGGCGGCCGAGATCCTGCGCTCCTCGATCCGCAAGATGAGCGGCGTCGACCTCCCGGTCCGGACCGTCGAGGCCCCCGGGAACGGCCATGTCGCGGCCATCGGGTTCGACGGGGACGACCTGCCGCCGACGCTGGCCTCCCTGCGCTCCACGGTCCGCCGGGACGGTTTCCTCGTCGGGACGACGATGGGCAACCTCTATATCATCAGCGGGGGTGGCAAAGGGGCCATCTACGGCGTCGTCCACCTTCTCGAGAAATATTACGGCTGCCGGATGTACAGCCCGTCGGCCGCGGTCTTCCCCCCCCGCGACGACCTGGCCCTCGGCTGCTTGCTCGAGAGGGACAATCCCCTCAACGAGGTCCGCATCGTCAACGGCGACTTCGCCCGGGACCCCGACTACCGGGACTGGATGAGGCTCCACGTCCCCGACGAGATCTACGGGGCGGGATACTATGTCCACACGTTCCACAAGCTCGTCCCCTGGCAGGAGCATTTCGCGGACCATCCCGAGTATTTCGCCTGGATGAACGGCAAGCGCGTCATCGACCAGCCCTGCCTGTCGCGGCCCGAGGTCCTGGACATGGTCGTCGCCGGGCTTCGCGAGGAGATGGCCGCCCAGCCCGACAAGCTCGTCTGGTCGGTCAGTCAGAACGACAATTTCTCCTATTGCCGGTGCCCCGCCTGCGCCGCGGCCATCGAGGAAGAGGGCTCGCCGTCGGGGCCCCTCATCCGCTTCGTCAACCGCGTCGCGGCCGCCTTCCCGGACAGGATCATCTCGACCCTGGCTTACCAGTCCACGCGGCCGGCCCCGCGGCTGACCAGGCCGGCCCCGAACGTCGAGATCATGCTCTGCACGATCGAGTGCGACCGCAGCCGGCCCCTGGCCGACTCGCCTTCGGGCCGGGCCTTCATCCGCGACCTCGAGGACTGGGCCCGGATCTGCGACCGGATCTATCTCTGGGACTATACGGTCAACTTCTCGCACTTCGTCTCGCCGTTCCCCAACCTCCACGTCCTCGAGCCCAACATCCGGCTGTTCATGGACCACGGCGTCGGCCGTCATTTCCAGCAGACCAACACCGGCCCCGGCCACGAGGCGAGCGAGCTCAAGTCCTACGTCCTGGCCCGGCTTCTCTGGAAGCCCAACGGCGGGGCCGAGGCGGCCATGGATGACTTCATCGACGGCTATTACGGCCGGGCCGGCCCGTTCATCCGGCGCTACCATGACGCCCTGCGGTCGGCCCTCGAGCGCAGCGGCGCCGGCCTCGACATTTACGAGCCGCCGACGGCCCACGCCGACGACTTTCTTTCCGTTTCCGATGTCGCGGCCTACAACGCGATCTTCGACAAGGCCGAGGCCTCGGTGGCCCGCGACCCGGCGGCGCTGCTGCGGGTCAGGACGGCGCGCCTCCCCCTGATGTATGCCATGATCGAGATCGGCAAGAGCGACCTGTTCGGCCCGAGAGGCTTTTTCGCCGAAAGGTCCGGCCGCTTCGCCGTGAAGCCGGAGATGGCCGGTCTTCTCGAAGACTTCCTGGCGCGCTGCCAGGCGGCGGGAGTGCGCAACCTCAACGAGTCGGGCCTGAGCCCGGAAGCCTTTCACGAGGCCGCCCGGAGGTTCATCGACGTCCAGGTCGAGGGCAACCTGGCCTTCCGGCGCCCGGTCGCGGCCGCCCCGCCGCCGGCACCCAAGTACGCCAAAGGGGACACGGCCGTGCTGACCGACGGGGTCCGGGGCGCCAACGACTTCAAGGTCCATTGGCTCGGCTGGGAAGGCGTCGACGCCGTCCTGACCCTCGACCTCGGCCGGGCCGGCGCGGTCCGGGAGATCGGGATCAGCACGTTGTCGGACCAGCGCAGCTGGATCCTCCATCCTCGGAGCGTCGCCTGCGAGGTCTCGGCGGACGGCCGTTCGTTCCGCGAGATAGGCACGATCGCCGTCGAAGGCGACCATCGCGGGGAAGAGCCCGTCCGGCCGTTCGATTGGCGGGCCGGGGAGTTCGTCGACCCGGCCGCGCTGGCCTCCGTCCGCTACGTCCGGTTCCGGATCGAAGGGACGAAGGCCCTTCCCGAGTGGCACGCCTCGGCCGGCGGGGCGTCCTGGTTCTTCGTCGACGAGATCGTCGTCCGCTGAGCCGCGGTTGGGCAGACGGTATAGAGGAGATCGGCCAATGAGAAGAGCCGGGATATCACTTCCGGCCTGGGGAGTCTTTCTGGCCGCTCTCATTCCCGCGGCTCTTTCCGGCCAATCCGTGGCCGTTGAGACCATCGCTCCGAAAGACCTGGAGACCTTTCTGCGCGCATGCCCCTCAGAGATGGACGATCGCTGGCGGACTCTGTACGGCTTTTTCGAGGACGTCGGATGCGGGGATGGAAACCTGCTCACCCAAAAAGTGAAGGGGGCCCGGGAGCCCAATCTCATCGCCTTGCTTCCCGGCGAGACCAAGTCAACGATCTTGGTCGGAGCCCATCACGATTACAGCTCGGAAGGGCTGATGTGGTTCATTCCTGGAGGCAAGGGGGTAATCGATAACTGGAGCGGCGCCGTGATGTTGCCGGCCCTCTATGCGGCTCTGAGCCGCCATCCGCGGAAACACACCTTCGTGTTTGTGGCGTTCGCCGCGGAGGAGCGGGGGATGGTCGGCTCGAAGCACTATGCGAAGAATATGTCGCCGGACGAGAGAGCCAACTCGCGGGCCATGATCAACCTGGAATGCCTCGGCCTCGATTCCACAGCCGTCTGGGTCAAACGGTCGGACAAAGCGTTGTGGGAGGCCATGCTCCGCGCTTCGTCCGTTACGAAGTTGCCCGTTCGGGGAGTGGATATGCAGGGCGTTGCCGGCTCGGATGCCAGCCCGTTCCTGAAGCTGAAGATCCCCGTCCTGGAGATACATTCCTTTAATCAGGACAAGGTGAACAGGCTTCATACCTTTCTCGACGATCTCTTTTCCGTGAACTGGAAAGAATACTACGACAGCTACGCGCTCATCGCGACCTTTCTTGCCTACCTGGACGTGAAGCTGGGCCGGTCCTGATCTCCCCGATGTCGCCGGGCCGACGGCGAAAGTCGAGTTGGTCCTAAAGTAAGAGAATGGTTCAAAGAGCTATCTTCCGTATCCTTTGCCACGGGGTATGACGGCCAGAACGCCGATGCGCCTATTCGGGGCATCCAACTCGAAGATGACGCGGTATTCCCCGATCCTGAATCTGAAATATCCCTTGAGCTTAGCCTCGAGGCGGCGGACATCCTTGTGCTGAAGAGGGTTTTCATATTCCCCGAGCTTTGCGAGGCGGTCGAGGATCCTTGCCGAGGTCTTTTTTTCCAGCCGTTCGAGGGATTTCAGGGAAGGCCTTGAGAACTCAACGAGCCAGCCGTTCTTTAGCATCTCTTAAAGAGACGCTCTTGCGGGCCCGGAATTCTCGCGAGGCGGTTCGGACGCTTTCGTAGAGCCCCGGAATGGCCATGAGCTCGAGGCTCTCCTTACGTCGATCGATATATTCGTCGATCAGATCGACAAGGAGATCGTTCATCTTTCTTTTTTCCAGACAGGCGACAGTCTTGAGGAGGTTCCTCTTTTCTTCCGGGATGCGGATCGTCGCTGTTTCCATTCTTTCTCTCCAATGGTGGAATGATAGGCGCTTAAGCGCTTTTTGTCAACCCCTGTGACCTTGCCCTCTCATCTCTATCATAGGAAAGACGCTCGAAAAGGGCGGTTTTCTCAACGGATCTGCAGGTTCATTGCTATGGGCCGGGATTCGTGATAATTTTCCTCCGATTCCGGGGTGGCCCGCCTTCTACCCGAGTGCGCTGCGGCCCGGCCGGCGGGAACGATCGAGGACTCGACCGAACTGAAATGAAGCGGATCGAAACGACGCCCCTCTCTTCCGGAAGAGGGGGGCCGGCTCACGAAAGGAGTCCCAGATGACGCCCATGCGATCGCGGCAGGGTTGGGCCCTTGTCGCCGCCCTGGCGGCGTTCCTCAGCGTCCCCGCCGCCGCCCCGGCCCAGGACGAGACCGGATCCGGATACGATCCCGCGACCCGGCTGTGGTACACCCACCCGGCTGATAAATGGGAGAACGCCCTGCCCGTCGGCAACGGCCGGCTCGGGGCCATGGTCTTCGGCAAGACCGACGAGGAGGAGATCCAGCTCAACGAGGACACCTATTGGTCCGGCGGGCCGTATTCCACCGTCGTCAAAGGCGGGTCCAAGGCCTTGCCCGAGATCCGGAAGCTCGTCTTCGACGGCGACTATAAAATGGCCCACATCCTCTTCGGCCGGCACCTGATGGGCTACCCCGTCGAGCAGATGAAATACCAGTCGCTCGGCCGGCTGGTCCTCCGGTTCCCGTCGAAGGACGACTTGACGGATTACCGACACGAGCTGGACCTGGACGCCGCGGTCGTCAGAACGACCTACATTCAGGGGGGCGTCCGCTTCACCCGGGAGGTCTTTTCGAGCCCCGTGGACCAGGTCCTCGTCGTCCGGCTCACGGCCGACAGGCCGGGCCGGGTCTCCTTCAAGGCCCAGCTCCAGGGCGAGCGGAATTCGGCCCACTCCAACTACGCGACCGACTATTTCCGGATGGACGGCTTCCCGCCCGACGGCCTCGTCGTCCGAGGAAGATCGGCCGATTACATGGGCGTCACGGGCGCGCTCCGCCACGAGTGCAGGCTCAAGGCCCTTCCCGAAGGGGGGACGATGCGCCTGGACTGGGATGAGCTCAGCGTGACCGGAGCCGACGCCGTGACGCTGCTCATCGCGGCGGCCACGAACTTCGTCAGCTACAAGGACGTCAGCGCCGATCCGCGGGCCCGAGTCGAGGCGGCCCTGGCGGCCGCGTCCCCGAAGCCTTACGAGGATCTCAAAGCCGCCCACCTCAGCGAGCACAGGCGCCTGTTCCGCCGGGCGGCCCTGGACCTTCCGGCGACGCCGAATTCCCTGCTTCCGACCGACGAACGGCTCAAGAACTTCGACGGGACGAACGACCCCGCCCTCGGCGCCCTCGTCTTCCAGTTCGGCCGCTACCTCCTCATCTCGTCCTCGCGCCCGGGGACCCAGCCGGCCAACCTCCAGGGGATCTGGAACAAGGACATGAATCCCATGTGGGATTCGAAGTACACGACGAACATCAACACCGAGATGAACTACTGGCCGGCCGAGGTCGGGAACCTCGCCGAGTGCGCCGAGCCGCTCTTCCGCATGATCCGCGAGCTCACCGACCAGGGGAGCCAGGTGGCCCATGAGCACTACGGCGCCCGCGGCTGGGTCTTCCATCAGAACACGGACCTCTGGCGGGTCGCCGCCCCCATGGACGGGCCGAGCTGGGGGACGTTCACGGCCGGCGGCGCCTGGCTGGCGACACACCTCTGGGAGCACTATCTCTTCACGGGCGACAAGACCTTCCTCGCCGAGTACTATCCCGTTCTCAAGGGCAGCGCCGAGTTCTTCCTTGACTTCCTGGTCCCGCACCCGCGATACGGCTGGCTGGTGACCAACCCCTCGACGTCCCCGGAGAACTTCCCGGCTGTTCCCGGTCAAGCGCCGTTCTTCGACGAGATCACGACGTTCAGGACGACGACCTCGATCTGCGCCGGCTCGACCATCGACATGGCCATCCTCGACGACCTCTTCGGCGCGGTCGCCGAAGCCGCCGACATCCTCGATGTCGACCCGGATCTCAAGGCCAGGGTCCTGGCGGCCAAGTCCGGCCTGGCCCCCATGCGGATCGGGCGCAAGGGCAACCTCCAGGAATGGCTGGAGGATTGGGACGAGACCGAAAAGAGCCACCGCCACATTTCCGGGCTCTGGGGCCTGTTCCCGGGCCGCCGGATCTCCGCGCGGCGGACTCCGGAGTTCGCCGAGGGCAGCAAGGTCGTCCTCACGCAGCGCGGACTCCCCGGAAACGGCTGGGCCTCGGCCTGGAAGGCCGCCTGCTGGGCCCGGCTCGGGGACGGCGGCAAGGCCATGGAGAACTTCGCGTACGCCATGCGCCATTACACCACGGACAGCCTGTTCTCGATCTGCTCGCGCGCGATGCAGGTCGACGGGGCCTTCGGCCTGTCCGCGGCCGTGGCCGAGATGCTGCTCCAGTCCCACGAGGACGAGCTGGCGCTCCTGCCGGCCCTGCCGGCCGCGTGGAAAGACGGAGAGGTCAAAGGCCTCGTCGCCCGGGGCGGCTTCGAGGTCGGCCTGCGCTGGAAGGACGGGCGGATCTCGGCCGCGACCCTCCTGTCCAAGACCGGCCGGACCTGCCGGATCCGTTCCGCGGTTCCCCTCGAGGTGACGCACCGGGGCCGATCCGTATCCCCCCGTCAGCCGGAACCGGGCCTCATCGAGTTCAGGACCGAGCCGGGGGCCACCTATACCCTGGCGGCCTCGGCTCGCTAGAAGCCATGGACAGGCGCGAGTTCATGATCAAGGAGAATGAGACCATGATCGAAAGACGTCCTCTCGGCGCGATCGTCATCGTGATCGCCATCCTGGGCCTTTTCGCGGGCCTGGCGGGCCAAGACAAGGCCGGCGACCCCGGCCGCCTGACCCTGGAGCGGATCTTCGCTTCCCGGGAGTTCGCTCCCGAGCGTTTCGGGCCGGCGCGCTGGATGAGCGACGGGTCCTCCTACACGACCCTCGAGCCCAGCCCCGATCCCAAGGGCGGCCGCGACCTCGTCCTTTACCAGGCCGAGACCGGCCGGCGCGAGATCCTGGTCCCGGCGGCCAAGCTCGTCGCGCCCGGATCGGCCGGGCCTCTTGTCATCGAGAACTACGCCTGGTCGCCGGACGGCAAGGTCCTGATCGTCTTCACCAATTCCCGGCGCGTCTGGCGCCAGAATACAAGGGGGGATTTCTGGACCTACGAGCTGGCCTCAAGCCGGCTCCGCCAGCTGGGGGCGGGATTCGAGCCCTCGACCCTGATGTTCGCCAAGCTGTCGCCGGACGGCCTCAAGGCCGCCTATGTCGTGAAGAACAATATCTATGCCGAGGACCTGGCCACGGGCCGGACGAACCAGCTGACGTTCGACGGAGCCGCGGACATAATCAACGGGACATCGGACTGGGTCAACGAGGAGGAATTCTCCATCCGGGACGGCTTCCGCTGGTCCCCGGACAGCCGGTCCATCGCCTTCTGGCAGTTCGACACCCACGACGTGCCGGTCTTCACCATGATCAACAACACCGACTCGCTTTATCCCAAGGTGACGACCTTCAAGCACCCCAAGCCCGGGCAGACCAATTCGGCCGTCCGCGTCGGTGTCGTCCCGGCCGCGGGCGGCGCTCCGGTGTGGATCAGGACGCCCGGCGATCCGCGCAACACTTATATCGCCCGGCTCGAATGGGCGGGGAACTCTCGCGAGGTCATTCTCCAGCACCTCAACCGGCTGCAGAACACGCTGACCGTGTTCCTCGGCGACGCGGCGACGGGCGAGGTCCGAAGCGTCTTCACCGACCGGGACGAGGCCTGGGTGGAGATCATGGAGGACTTTGTCTGGCTCGACGGCGGCCGGAGCCTGCTCTGGCTGAGCGAGCGCGACGGATGGCGGCACGCCTACCGCGTGTCGCGGGACGGCCGCGACGTCATGCGGCTGACACCGGGCGACTACGACGTCCTCAGCGTCGATGCCGTGGACGAGCGCGGCGGCTGGCTCTACGTCACGGCCTCGCCGGCCGACGCCACGAAGCGGTTCCTCTTCCGAGTCCGCATGGATGGCAAGAGCTCCCCGGTGTTAGTTGGGCCGGCCGGTCAGACGGGCGTCCACCGCTACGACATCTCTCCTTCGGCCCGGTGGGCCTTTCACACCTTCGGCGGGATCGATACGCCGCCCGTGACCGAGCTCGTCCGTCTGCCCGACGGCCGGGCCGTCCGGACCCTGGCCGCCAACGAGACCCTCAAGGCCCGAGTCGAGGCCTTGGAGCGCAAGCGGGTCGAGTTCTTCAAGCTCGATATCGGCGAGGGCGTCCGGGTCGACGGCTGGCGCATCCTGCCCCCGGATTTCGATCCGGCCCGGAAATACCCCCTCCTCGTCTATGTCTACGGCGAGCCGGCCGGCCAGACCGTCCAGGACAACTGGGGAGGCAGCGGCTACCTCTGGCATCTCCTGCTGGCCCAACAGGGCTATGTCGTGGCCAGCTTCGACAACCGCGGCACCCCGGCGCCGCGCGGCCGGGCCTGGCGCAAGAGCGTCTATCGCCAGATCGGCATCCTGGCCTCGGAGGACCAGGCCGCGGCCGTACGGGCGGCCCTGGCCGCCTGGCCGTTCATCGACGCCGAGCGCGTCGGCGTTTGGGGATGGAGCGGCGGGGGCTCGATGACCCTCAACGCCATGTTCCGGTATCCCGACCTTTATAAGACGGGCATCTCCGTGGCTTCGGTGCCGGACCAGCTCCTCTACGACACGATCTATCAGGAGCGGTACATGGGCCTGCCCGACGACAATGCCGACGGGTACAGACAGGGCTCGCCCATCACCTTCGCCAAGGACCTGAAAGGCCGCCTGCTCATCGTCCACGGCACGGGGGACGACAACGTCCACTATCAGGGATTCGAGCGGCTGATCAACGAGCTCGTCGCCAACGCCAAGGCCTTCACGATGATGGCCTACCCCAACCGCTCGCACGGCATCTCGGAGGGCAAGGGGACGACCATCCACCTCTACACGATGTTCACCCGGTTCTTCAACGAGAACCTGCCGCCGGGAGGCCGGGCCCGCTGAGAGAGCGGCAGGGAAGATCCGTCAAGAACTCATAGCGGCCCCGAGCCGACCGCCGGCCTGGCCGAGACGAGAACGGCGCGGCGGTTCGGGCTTCTCGTCGTCATCGGAAATCGGCCCGGTCGTCGAGCAGATCTTCGATCGTCCGCCGGCACCGTTCCCGCAGCCCGGCCAGCACGCGGGCATGACCGGGATCGCCGGCCAGGTTCCTTTTTTCGTCCGGATCATCGGCCAGGTCGAACAGCTCCACGTATTCCGGGTGAGCCGGATACTGGATATATTTCCATCGCTCCGTCCTGACGCACTCGCTCCGCGGAATGTCCGGATGGTCCCAGAGCTCTTCGCAGAAGATCCCGGTCCGCCAGGCCGGCGTCCTCCGACCGAGGAGCGGTTTCAGGCTACGGCCTTGGGCCTGGCGAGGGACGGGGATCCCGGCCAGGTCCATGAGGGTCGGCCCGAGGTCGATGTTCAGGACCATGTCCCGCTTGACCAGACCCCGGCCCGCGCGCGGCGCCCGAGGATCGTAGACGACGAGAGGGACCCGGATCGACAGGTCGTACATCAGCCATTTGCCGGCGTAGCCGCGCTCGCCCAGGAAATATCCGTTGTCCGAGGTGAAGACGATGACCGTGTTCCCGTCCAGTTCGAGTCGGGCGAGCTCGCTTCGGATCCGCCCCAGGACCAGGTCGATCCCGCTGATCATCCGGTAATAGCCCTTGACCATCGACTGGTACTTTTCCGGAGTGTCGAACCGCCAGCCCCAGCGCGTCCGGTTCATCGTGTCCTTCAGGAAGGCCGGCTGGGCGTCGTAGTATCGCGGCGCCGCCATTTCGGGGACGGGGATGTCGATGTCCCGGTAGAGATCGTCCACGGCCGGCGGCCAGAAATACTGCCGGGGATCGCCGTCGTCGGCGTGCGGCGCCCAAGGGCACCACAGCAGGCAGAAGGGCCGCCCCGGCTCGACGCCGCGGAGGAAATCGATGACCCGATCGCCCTCGACCTCGGTCATGTGGCGCTCGGCACCGTCGATCGTTTGAATGTAGGGAAGGCCGTCGATGCGGGTGAGATCGAACATCTCCCCCAGGGCGTCCTCGGCCACCGCGACGCCGAACTTGCCGACCAATCCCGTCCGATAGCCGGCCTGCCGGAGTCGGGCCGGGAAGCTGATGTCCGTGAAGGACCTGGCCAGGGGAGGCTTGGTGAAGGTATAGGTGTGCGTCCGTTCGTACGTCCCGGTCAGGATGCTGGCCCGGCTGGCGGCGCATATCGGCGTGGTCACGAAGGCCCGCTCGAACCGCACGCCCTCGCCGGCCAGCCGGTCGAGGTTCGGCGTGCGGATGATCGGATTGCCGGCGCAGCCGAGCGCGTCGAACCGTTGATCGTCGGTCAGGATGAACAGGAAATTCGGACGGGCCGCCGGTCCCTTGCCGGCGCGGCATCCCCGGCCGAAGGCCAGGGCGCCCAGAGCGGCGGCGGAGATCCCTAGAAAATCCCGGCGGGTGAGCTCGGACATGGGTCACACTCTCGTTTTTTTCTTTTGCAGCCGCTCCGCCCGCCATCCCCCAAAATGGATCATTAGCTGGGAGTATAGCATAGGCCACCATCTGTGGCGGACGATCGATCTTCTCGATGCCTCTAGGGTGATCGGGCCGGCCTCCTTGACGAGGGTTTACTCGCCGGGGAAGTTCATCCGCCGGATCAATTCCTTGAAGCGGGGATCATCGCGCAGCGGATCCCACTTGGGATAGACGTTCAGATAGACGAGGTTCTGCATCTTCTCCTCGTAGGCGATCTCGAGCCAATCCAAAACCTTCTCCTCTTCCCCGGCATAGACGTAAAGCGTCGCGATGCCCATGGAATAGGCCCTGTTGGATCGAGCGGCCAACGCCTCGGCGGCCTGCCGCATCGCTTCTCGATAGCCGCCCGCCTCGTTGCCGCGGTTGAGCGCCTCGAGAAGATCCCGGGCGTCGGTCGCGGCATAAAGCCGTCTCGATACTTCCAAAGCGTCTTCGTGCATTCCCTTGAGGTGGTAACAATGCCTGAGACCTCCCAGGGCGTCGGCGAAATCAGGTTGTAGGGCCAGCCCTTTCTGGAACTGGGCGACGGCCTCGTCGATCTCCCGGCCGCGCAGGAAGGCAAGGCCCAGATAGCTCTGGTACATCGCATTCAACGGGTCCAATTCGATCCCGATCCTCATTTGGGTTTTGGCTTCTTCGAAACGGCCCATCGCGGTCAGGAACAGCCCGAAAAAAACCCTCGTTCCGGCGTCATTGGGATTGAGCTCCAGCGTCAGAAGATACTCCCTCTCCGCCTTCTCCCAGTCAAATTCGAACCAGACCGCGTTGGCCGCACGCATCGAACGGGCCTCGGGCGACATGCTGTCCAGCTCGAGACATCGGTCCAAGGCCGCTTCCCGATGCGGCATAACCTCACTGGACAGCATTCCGAAGTAGGTCATCGCCCCCCAGTAGGAGGCGATGCCGGCGTAGGCCGGCGCGAACGTGGGATCCTTTTTCAAGGCCAGCTCATAATACCGCAGGGCGGTTTCGAGATCCTCTTTCGTGAACTTGTCCCAATGGAATTCGCCTTTGAGATAGGCCTCGTAAGCCTCGGGATCGACCTGGCGGGCACCGGCCAGCCGCGTTGTTTCATCGTCCGTCAAGCTGACTTTGGCCGTTTCGGCGATGGCCCGGGCCATTTCGCCGTACAAGATAAGGACTTGGTCCCCGGCCCGCTCGTAGGTCTGGGTCCAGAGATTGCGCTCCTCGGGCAGGGCATCGACCACCTGGACGCGAATACGCACGTTTTCGCCGACTTGATACACCGTCCCTTCGACCACGGCATCGACGTTCAATTCCCGGGCGATATCCGGCAACGGCTTGTCGGTATGTTTGTAGCGGACAACGGACGTGCGGGAAATGACGCGGCGCAGCCCGCTGATCCGGCTCAGCTGCCCTATCAGCTCGTCGGTCACGCCGTCCACGAAATACTCCTGGTCGGCATCCCCGGTCAGGTTTTCAAAAGGCAGGACGGCGATCGATTCGATGGCTACGGCCCGGCCGGGGAAGAAGGTCAGGACCAAAGCAACCGCCAGGATGACCAGGCCGCCCGCGCCGGCGTACAAGATCGTTTTCCTCCGCCGGCGAAGCTTCTCTCTCCTCAGCCTGGCTTTGATCTCGTCGGGGACGAGCCCCGCGGAGAGGGACTTGAGATCGTCCAGGAGGTCCTCGACCTGTTGATAGCGCTTGTCCGCATCCTTCTCGAGGGCCCGGAACACGACCTGCTCGATCGTCGGGGGAATGTCGGTCTTCTGTTCTATGATGGACTTGGGCTTATCCTTGAGGATCGAGTGGATAATGGCCAGCTCGTGCTCGCCCTTGAAGGGAAGCTCGCCGGTGAGCATCTCGTAGAGGACCACGCCGAAGGACCAGATGTCCGTCCGGTGGTCGACCGTCTCCCCCCGGGCCTGCTCGGGGGACATGTAGGTCACCGTGCCCATGGCCGTCCCTTCCCGGGTGACCAGGGTGGCTCCCGCGACCCGGGCCAGACCGAAGTCCATGACCTTGGCCTGGCCCCGGGCGTCGATCATGATGTTGGCGCTCTTGATGTCGCGGTGGACGATCCCCCTCTTATGGGCCTCCTGCAGACCCCCGGCCACCTGGGTGGCGACCCGGAGCGCCTCCTCGAGCTCGATCGGGCCCGCGTCGATCCTCTGCCTTAAGCTCCGGCCTTCGATGTAGGCCATGGAGATGAAGGCCTTATCCTCGGCCTGGTCGAACTCATAAACCGTGCAGATGTTGGGATGGTCCAAAGCCGCGGCCGCCTGGGCCTCGCGCATGAACCGGTCCTTGACCTCCGGGATGTGCGTCAGCTCCGGCGGCAGGAACTTGAGGGCCACGGTCCGCTTGAGCCGGGTGTCCTCGGCCTTGTAGACGATCCCCATCCCCCCGCGGCCCAGTTCCTCGAGGACCCGGTACTTCCCGGCGATGAGGGCGTCCTGCGCAACAGCGGAGGGAGGGGTGACCAAGGTCTTCGTCAGGGAGGCGCCGTCAGGCCCCGCGGGGCGCAGCGGAGCGGCGCAGTTGTTGCAGAACCGGGAGTCGTCCCTGTTCGCGACGTGACAGTTGGGGCAAATGATGGCCATGCTCTTCCCCGTGGGGCCCAGTGATCCGAAGAATATCATTGCCCTCCGAAAAGAGTCAATGGAGGAGGCTGATCTGAGTTCGGCCCGGATCGCGATTTGATGAGAGGAACGGTCAGGGGGTCGGATCGCCTCCGGCATCCCCGTCTCCCGTTTGTGCTATAATCCCGTACGATTCCCGCCGGGGTGGCGGAATTGGCAGACGCAAGGGACTTAAAATCCCTCGTGGCGCAAGCCACATGCCGGTTCGAGCCCGGCCCCCGGCACTCGGCATTGCTGGCAGCCATTCCCGGCCGAATGGCCGGGTTCCCGGTAGGAGGCACAGCGATGAGCAAGGCCATCCGGTCTTTGGGAGTGACCCTCGCGATCTTGCCGGTCATGGCGGTGGTCTGTCAGGGGACGTGTTGGGGGGAGCCGGCCGGACGATCGGCTCAGCAGAGGATGGCGCCGAAGCGGCATCCGGATATCGCCAAGATCGAGAAAGCCTTGGAGAGGGTCGAGAAGAACAGGAAAGCGGTTCTCGCCGTTTCGAGGGCGGTCGTGAGCCGGGCGAACCGGTCCTTGGCCCTAGCCTTTCCCGACGTCTGCAAAACCCCGGCCACCGCAAGCCCGATCTCCATTCCCTATCCGAATATCTCATCATTGAAGGACACGACCTCGGGATCGAAAACCGCCAAGCTTGCCAGCCGGGCTGTGTCCGTCCAGAAGGAATCCGATCTTAAGAAAACGGAAGGGGACGAAGTCGGAACGGCCGTGAAGAAGCTCGACACGAAAGTCGGAAAGATCATGGACGTGAGGGCCTTGACCAGCGACGAGGAACGGCTTTTCCGGAAGGAGTGGATGGATCTCATCGAGCAGGTGAGGCGGATCGAGAGATCTCTCGAAAAGGACATCGAAGACCTCGAAGAGATCCTCGAAGCCGCCAAGAAAGAGCTTGGGATCAAGCCTCCGCTTGCGGTACCGGAGGGCGAACGGCCTTAGGCCTCTAAGAGGCCCAGGAAGAGCCCCCGCGTTCTTTCGACGAGGCCGTCGATCGTTCCCTTCCCATATCCCGCCATGGGCACGGGCGGCAGGACGATAAGCTCGACGACGCCCGGACGGATGAGCAGGCTGCCCTTGCGGTTAATCGCGGTGGCACCTCTCTGGACGACCGGTAGAATGTCGAGTCCCGTCTCCACGGCCAGGTGGAAGCCGCCTTTCTTGAAGGGACCGAGCCTGCCGTCCGGCGTCCTCGTCCCCTCGGGCAGGATGGCGATGGAATAAGCGGGCCTCTCGCGGACCAGCCGGGCCGCGCGGGCCAGGCTTTCCAGCGCCCGGGCCGTGTCCTTGCGGGCGATGGGGATCATGCCGATGCGCCTCAGGACGAGGCCGTAGAGAGGCCAGCGGAAGTGGCTCTCCTCCTCGACGCCCCTGACGAGGCCGGGGAAGCCGGCGAAGAAAACAAGCGGATCGAAGAAGTTGACGTGGTTCATCATGACCACGTACTGGGTGCCGGGGGCGATGTTCTCTCCGCCCCTCGTCCGGACCCGGACGCCACAGCACAGCAGGATCAACCGGCAGCAGGCTTTGATCAGCCCGTCCAGGGCCGGCCCCCGGTGGACGAGGGCCGCGGTCAGGATCAGCAGGCAGCTCGAGGCGAAGACGGGCAGGGCGACCGACCACAGGACGAGCGAACGAACGACGGCCCGCCAGCGCCTCATGCCAGGATCACGAGCTCCCCGGGCAGGACCTTGAGCCGCAGCGGCGTGTGTCCGAGGAGCTCGCCGTCGGCCATGATCCGCAGGGGAGGATCTCCGACGATGGTCATCTCTGCGGCCGCGGTCATCTCGACCTTGGGATGTCCGACGTGGGTGCCGCCGAAGACGCCCTTGAAGATGGCCACGATCTCCCGGCGGTTGACCTCGCGGAAGACGACCAGGTCGGCCTTGCCGTCGGCCGCGTCGGCCGGCGGGGCGATCATCATCTTGCCGCCCGTGAACTTGGAATTGGAGATGACCAGGGCGCTGTCGCGGACGGACCAGGCCCGGCCGTCGGCCGTGATCTCGATCCGATTGTTCAAACCCTTGGCCAGGCGCAGGAGGACGGCCAGGCTGTAGCCGGCCGAACCCAGGAACTTCAGGCGCTCGTTGGTCAGCTTGAGGATGTCGGCGATCAGGCCGACGCCGATGATGTTGAGAGAGAAACGGCGCTCCGTGCGCCCCCCCTCCTGGTATTCGAACTCGACAAGGTCGACGCGCCGCCGCCGCCCGGCCAGGATGCCGTCGATGGCCTCCTCGGCCGTCGTCATCCCGAAGTCGCGGAGGAAGGAATTCCCCGTCCCGGCCGGGATGAGGCCGAGCTCGAAGGGACGGACGGGACCCCGCGCGGAGCGCCACCCGTGGACGACCTCGAACGGGGTACCGTCGCCTCCGAGACACAGGACGCGCTCGAAGCCCCTTTCGGCGGCCTCCCGGCCGATCTCGACGGCCTGTCCCGGGCACTCCGACGTCCGGACCTCGAGGCCTGGGAAGTCCCGCATGAGCCGCGATCCGAGGGCCCGGAAGACCTTGGCCCCCCGGCCGTGGCCGGCGGCGGGATTGACGACGAGAAGGGTCGGCAGGCTCATATCCGGAGCCGCTTATACCACGCCTCCGCCGAAAGCGCAACGGGGCTTTTTTGACCCGCCCCGCCCGTCATGATATAAAGAAAGTCCAGCTCATGTTCTCGAGGCCCCGGTCGTCCAAGACGGAGGCCCCCCTGAAGACCCCCGGCAGCGGAACGAGACACGCCGGGCCGCCGGATAGGGGCCGGCGGGGCGTCCTTCCGTGGATCGCGGAGAAAAACGGGAGGAAATCGCCGGGAAGCGGCCTGTGGCCCAGGGGATCGTGAGCGATCTTTCCTAAGGAGGGGCTTATGCCGCTGCTCGACACCGTCTTTTATCACAATACGGTCCTGACCTGGATCATCGGGGTGGGTGTCATGGTCCTCGTCGTCGCCGCCCTCCGGCTTCTGAAGGGGCTTCTCCATCGACGGTTCGCCGCCATGGCCAAGAAGACCGTCACGGACCTCGACGACCTGGCCGTCGACCTCATCCGCCGCGTGAAATTCTTTTTCCTGCTGGCCGTGGCTCTTTACGCCGGCTCCCATTTCCTGACCCTGCCGGGGGCCCTCAAGACGTTCCTCGAGAAGCTCGTCATCATCGCTTTCCTCCTTCAGGGCGTCGTCTGGGGCGGCGCCGTCCTTGATTTCTTCATCCAGCGGGCCCGCAAGCAGAAAGGGGAGGAGGACAAGGCCGGCCTGACGACCTTCTCGGCCTTGGGCTTCGTCGGCCGCCTCGTTCTCTGGTCGGTCGCCCTGCTCCTCGTCCTCGACAACCTGGGCGTCGACATCACGGCCCTCGTCGCCGGCCTCGGCGTCGGCGGCATCGCCGTGGCCCTGGCCGTCCAGAGCATCCTCGGCGATCTGTTCGCCTCGATGTCCATCGTCCTCGACAAGCCGTTCGTCATCGGCGATTTCATCATCGTCGACAACCTGATGGGCACGGTCAAGCACATCGGGCTGAAGACGACCCGCGTCCAGAGTCTGACCGGCGAGGAGATCGTCTTCGCCAACAGCGACCTTCTGAAGAGCCGGATCAAGAACTACAAGCGGATGATCGAGCGGCGCATCCTGTTCACGGTCGGGGTCATCTACCAGACCCCGGCCGAGAAGCTGGAGGCCATTCCCGGAATGATCCGGGAGATCGTCGAGGCCCAGGAGAACGTCCGCTTCGACCGCGCCCACTTCAAGCAGTTCGGGGCCTTCTCCCTGGACTTCGAGACGTCCTATTACGTGAAGGATCCCGATTATCTGGTCTACATGGATATCCAGCAGGCCATCAACCTGGCCCTGTTCCGCAAGTTCGCGGCCGAAGGGATCGAGTTCGCCTACCCGACCCAGACGATCTTCGTCGAGAAGCCGTCCTCCTGAGCCCAGGCGGGCAGGGGACCGGAACGGTCCTTCTCAGACGGATCGGTCGAGGAACATCCTCACGTAGGCCATGTTCGACTCAAGGACCTTGCGGCAGTCCTCGGTGGCTTCGTCGATGGCCAGGCCTTCCTCGAGCATTCGCCCGGCCGGCTCCAGATCGACGGTCGGGTCCAGCTTGTGCCTCTTGATGATCATGTAGGCCGCGTTGTTCTTGCCCCAGGCGACGAGGTCCGGACGGCCCAGCCCTTCGGCCTGGCGGACGTATTCGAGATAATGCTGGAGGGCCTCGACGAACTGCCCGTTGGCGTCGTACTCCTCGGCCTTGGCCTTCGCGGCGCGCCAGTTGTCCCAAGAGATGGGCTGGGTCTCGCCGGCGGCGGCCTGCTGCTCCTGCCCGCCGGGCGGGCCGGCCAGCCCGGCTCCCGCGGCCAAAGCCAAGATCAGTCCCAGAACGAAGCACTTTTTCATGCGGGCCTCCCTTTTCGCGGATTCGGCGCCACGATTATACAGCAAAAGGAGGCCGGTCCCTAGCGTTCTCCCTCCGGCAGCGGCGCCCGCCGAGAGGGCCGGAAACTTCTCGCAAGCGGCCGCCTCTTTTACAGATGGCTCGAGCGGATGACGGTTCCGTCGGGCGAGACCGGGCGTCTGGGGGAGCCCCGGATCCGGAGCTCCGGCTTCGCGGCCGGGCTGGTCGGGGCATAGAGCAACAAAAATGTCGGCCAGCCCACGGTTTTGTCTTCTTGCTATCCTCGCGAATGGTTCTATATATATGAATATAAATAAGATAAAAATTGGCATAGTTCGTGCAAAGAATTGTCTTGGCTGGCAAGCCAATCTCAATGACCAAGGAGGTCAAAATGAAAAATCACAAAGCCGTCCTCAAGGGTCTTCTGGCCATGGCCGTGGTCTTCGGCCTGTCGGTGGGCTCGTTCGCTCAGAACCCCGCCCAGCAGCAGCAAATGCAGCAGCAACAGCAGCAGATGCTGAAGATGCAGAACATGGTCCAGGCCATGACCAAGGTCATGGAAAGGGCCCAGAACATGGTCCGCAACCTCGAGCAGAAGCTCCAGAACCTGCCCGAGAACGCCGTGCGGGCCCAGGAGCAGCACCGCAATCTGATGCACATGGGAGAGGCCATGGAAAAGGTCGCCGAGAACATGAAGCAGAACATGGAGATGCTCCAGGAGATGATCCAGAGCCGCGAGATGACCCAGAACAAGCAGATGACTGAGTACATGAACCAGCTCCAGAACCGCTTCGACAAGGTCTCCGGCGAGATGCAGGAGATGCTGCAGATCATGGAGCGCATCTCCAACCATATCGGCGCCGGCAAGTAGCGCATCCATCCATGATCGCGCGCCGCAAGATCCGCCTTGCGACGGCCGCGGCCGGGGCCGTTCTCGCGGCCCTGGCCGCGGTGCAGCCTGTCACGGCGGGCACCTTCTCGTACACCGGATCGTTCCAGCTGGCCCAGGGCAAGTATTTCTTCGACCAGACGACGCGGGGCCTGTACTTTTTCAACGGCTTGGCCTTCAACTCGGAGATCTTCACCCTGACCGCCACCATCCCGCTCATCTACCAGAGCACACCCTATATTTCCTACAGCGGCGTTGGGGTCCTGCCCTCGGGCGGGACGTCGGATGAGCTGGTCAACAGCCGGCGGCGGGGGGAGACGGTCTATCTCCCGGTCGCCGTCCAGGTCCAGCAGTTCGGGATCGGCGACCCCCTCCTGCACGCCGGCGTCCGGCTTTGGAAAGAGGGCCCGGCCCTGCCCTCGCTGACCTTGACGGCCAACGTCAAGCCCCCCCTGGCCAGCCTCGAGAGCGGGTTCGGGACGGGCGCATGGGATTACGGGGGCGGCCTGTCCGCGGCCAAGAATCTCGGCGGAGTGTTCCTTTTCGCCGATGTCGCCTACTGGGCCCTCGGCGACCTACCCGAACTCGAGCTGCAGAATCCCTGGACCTACTCCCTGGCCGTGGGCTTCCCCTTTTCGGGGGGTAAGGCGGCCTTGCTGCTGTCCTACATGGGGATGACCGAGGTCATCGAGGCCACCGCCCCGCCGTCCTCGCTCGGCCTGGGCTTGTCGTTCAAGGCCGGTCCCAAGAGCAGCCTGCTCGTCAACGGCCTCCTGGGTCTCTCGGAGTCCTCGCCGGACTTCGCCGTCTCCTTCGGCTGGTCGCTGGGTTTCTAGAGAGAATGGGGCGGGACAGGAGCGGGAGATGACGATCACGGCCGCCGAACAGGAAAAGGAACAGGTCCTGATCGATCGCCTCATCCGCTGGGTCGGCGCGGAGAAGGACACCGCCCGGATCCTCCAGGACGGCCCGCGGCTCGACGCCGAAAGGCGTCTGTACTGGAAGATCCGGTACGAGACGCTGGTCGATGTCTACTACCGGCTGACCGAGAAGGTGGACATCTGAGCGCCGCCGCTCAGAACTGGGCGTTGAGCCCGACGTTGACCATGCCCTTGTAGCCCACCCCGAGCTCGGCGAAAAAGCCGACTTTGCCGCCGAAACGAAATCCCAGAGCGTTGAGGTGGAACGTCGGCAGGACCTTGGAATAGGTCTCGGTCTCGCTCAGGCTGGTGTAGGTCCCTTTGCGGAAGCGGGCCCCGAAGCCGGCCCCCGAGTAAAGCTGGAAACCTTTCTTCAGGATCCAGTGGAGGTCGATCTCCGCCGCCAGGACGGTGTTGGTCTCCTTGAAGGGGCCGACGGGTTCGTCGGTGATGTTGCTGGTGAGCGTCCCCTTCGACCGGTAGCCGCCGACGGCCAGCCCGAACCCGAACTTCGAGTTCCTCGAATAATGGTAGGTCAGGAAGGGGGCTCCGCCGAAGGTCATGTCATCCTTGTAGAAGGTCCCGAGCGAGATGACGATGAGCACGAGGTCCTCGAGGACGTCGGCGATCTGGTCGACGGTGCCCCATCCGTACGACAGCGAGAGGTCGTGGCGCCTCGTCTGGGCCATGCCGAGCGACGAGGCCATGACGGCCAGGACGGTGAAACAAACGACAACTCTCAGGAGGCTGCGGCTTCTCATGTGCGGTATCTCCTTTCCGTTCGGGCTTCGTCTCCTTCCGCGAGTTGACACCCGGATCCAAAAGCCCGAGAATGAGGGCCTCAGGCCGTCGGCCCGGCCGGACCGGGGATCGGACCGCGAGGAACGGCTCGCGTTTTTAGTCGGGCGGGAAGTCCTTCCGTTGAAGGACGGGAGAGCAGGGGAGCGACGGGAGTCGAATGGTCATCAACATCGTGGTTCGCGGCGGGCGGCCAGGCGACGGGCCCCGTCCGGGCGAACCGGGGGGCCGTCTGAATGTCCGCGCTTGGCTTTTGGGCGCCACCGGTATCGCCGTGATGGCCGCGCTGGTCTTCTGCTCCTACGGCGGGCTGGATTACTGGCAGGGATGGGTCTATTTCGGGCTCAACATGGCCGTGATCCTGGCGACGAACTGGGTCCTGCGGAACGATCCCGGCCTGGTCGCCGAGCGGTTGAGGCCGGGCAAGGGCATGAGATGGTGGGACAAGGTCTATTTCTGCGCCTCCACGCCCCTTTGCTTCGCGGCCGTCATCGTGGCCGGCGTCGACGTCGGGAGGACCGGATGGAGCCCGGCCGTGCCGGCCGCCCTTTACGCCGCGGCCGTCGCCGCATACCTTCTGGGGCAGGCCCTTTTCCTGTGGGCCAAGAAGGTCAATCCGTTCTTCTCGAGCGTCGTCCGGCTCCAGACCGACCGGGGCCAGACGGTCTGCCGGGAAGGCCCCTACCGATATGTACGGCATCCCGGCTATCTGGCCGGCCTCCTGTTCGGCCTGGCGACACCCATCGTCCTCGGCTCGTTCTGGGCCCTCGTCCCTCAGGCTCTGGCGGCCGTCCTCCTGGTCATGAGGACCGGGCTCGAGGACCGCTTTCTGCGCAAGGAGCTGCTCTGGTACGAGGAATACACCCAGGCCGTCCGCGCCCGGTTGGTGCCCGGCCTGTGGTGAGGCTTTTGACACCCGCGTGTCGCCTCTGATATAAAAAATCCCTTATTTTCTGAATCCACCCAGGAGGGTCAGGTCATGTCCTCGAAGCCCCGTCTTTCCGCCCCCGGCCGGGCCGCGCTCGTCGCGGTCATCGTCGCCTTCGCGGCCGGCGCCTTCGCGGCCCCCGCGGCCGCCGAGGTCACCAGCCCCAAGGAGATGTTCGGGTTCGCCATCGGCGACGACTACCACGTCGTCAACTACCAGCAGCTCGTCGCTTACTGGAAAAAGCTCGAGTCCGAATCGCCCCGGGTCAAGCTGTTCGACATCGGCCGGACGGAGGAAGGGCGGACCATGCTCATGGCCGTCGTCACCTCACCGGAGAATCAGGGCCGCCTGGCGCGCTACAAGGAGATCTCCAAGCGGCTGGCCTTGGCCCAGGGATTGACCGATGCCGAGGCCCGGAGCCTGTCCAAGCAGGGCAAAGCGGTCGTCTGGATCGACGGCGGGCTCCACGCCACCGAGATCCTAGGCTCCCAGCAGCTCGTCGAGCTCGTCTGGCGCCTGGCGAGCGGCGAGGACGCCGAGACCCGGCGCATCCTGGACGATGTCATCCTGCTGGCCGTGCTGGCCAACCCCGACGGCATGGATCTTGTCGCCGACTGGTACATGCGCGAGAAAGAGCCTTCGAAGCGGTCCATGAGCGGGGTCCCCGTCCTCTACCAGAAATACATCGGCCACGACAACAATCGCGACTTCTACATGAACACCCAGGCCGAGACCAAGGCCATGAGCCGGCAGCTGTACATCGAATGGCACCCCCAGATCCTCTACAACCATCACCAGACGGGGCCGGCCGGCACGGTCCTGTTCGCGCCGCCGTTCCGCGACCCGTTCAACTACGTCTTCGACCCGCTCATCCCCGTCGGCCTCGACCTCGTCTCGGCCTCGATCCACAACCGGTTCGTCACCGAGGACAAGCCCGGGGCCACGATGCGCTCGGGGGCCAGCTACTCGACCTGGTGGAACGGGGGGCTGCGAAGCACGGGCTACTTCCATCACATCCTCGGCATCCTGACCGAGACGATCGGCAATCCGACGCCCATCGAGATTCCTTTCGTCCTGGATCGCCTGCTCCCCAAGCACGACTACCCCTATCCCATCGCCCCCCAGAAGTGGCACTTCCGGCAGTCGGTCGAGTACGCCATCACGGCCGACATGGCCATCCTCGACGTGGCCTCCAAGCACCGCGAGGACTTCCTCTACCGGCGCTACCTGATGGGCAAGCGGGCCATCGAGGCCGGAAGCAAGGATTCGTGGACGATCGTGCCGGGGACCTTGGCGTCCGTCCAGAAGGCCATCGAGAAGGAGCGGGGCGAAGCGGCCCAGACCGAGCCGACCGGAGGCCGGACGAGGTTCGGCCGCGGGGCCCCCGTCAAATACTATGAGGCCATCTTCGATAAGGCGAGCAGAGACCCGCGGGGCTACATCATCCCGTCCGACCAGCCGGATTTCCTGACGGCCACGAAGTTCGTCAACGCCCTGCTCGAGAGCGGGGTCACCGTCCATCGGGCCACGGAGGATTTCGCGGCGGCCGGCAAGCCCTATCCGAAGGGATCCTATGTCATCAAGACGGCCCAGGCCTTCCGGCCCCACGTCCTGACGATGTTCGAGCCCCAGGACCACCCCCACGACATCCCTTATCCGGGAGGACCGCCGAGGCCTCCCTATGACGCCGCCGGATGGACTCTGGCCTACCAGATGGGCGTCGTCTTCGACCGCATCCTGGACGGCTTCGACGGGCCGTTCGCGGTGGTCCCGGGCGTCATCAAGACCGCGGCCGGGGCTCTCGACTCGAGGCCGGGTGCGGCCGGTTACCTGCTCGACCGCCGGGTCAACGACGTGTTCGTGGCCGTCAACCGGCTGCTCAAGGCCGGCCAGAAGGTCCTGTGGCTGACGGAAGGCTTCGAGGCCGAGGGAACGGCTTGGCCGGCGGGCACGCTCTGCGTCCCGCGCACAGCCGAGGCCGTCGCTGTCCTGAAGAAGGCGGTCACGGAGCTCGGCCTGAACGCCCGCGCAGCCGCGGCCGTTCCCAAATCCGCGGCCCTCGAGCTGAGGCCCGTCCGCATCGGGCTCTGGGACACCTACGGCGGTTCCATGGCCTCGGGGTGGACGCGCTGGCTGCTCGAGCAGTTCGAGTTCCCCTATGAGCTCGTCTTCGCGCCGGCCCTCGACGCCGGGGATCTCAACGCCAAATTCGACGTCCTCATCCTGCCGGGCGGCTCTGTGCCGCGGCCCGCCGCGCCCGGGGCGCCGGACATGGGCTACAGAGGGTACCAGCCCCAGACCCCGGCCAACATCCCCGCCATGTACAAGGACAGGCTCGGCCGGGTCACGGCCGAAAAGACCATACCTCAGCTGAGGCGGTTCGTGGAGGCCGGCGGCCGCATCCTGGCCCTCGATTCGGCGGCCGTGCTGGCCTACCACTTCGGGTTGCCCCTGACCAACGCGCTGGTCGAGAGAACCCCGGAGGGGGAGGAAACGCCCCTGCGGTCCGAGAAGTTCTACGTCCCCGGCTCCATCCTCCGGGCCCGGGTGGACAACACCCATCCTCTGGCCCACGGCATGCCGGATGAGGTCGATGTCTTCTTCGACAACACGCCCTCGTTCGCCCTGCTGCCCGACGCCGGGCTCAAGGGCGTCCGGACGGTGGCCTGGTTCGAGGACGGGCCCCTTCTGCGGAGCGGCTGGGCCTGGGGCGAGTCCTACTTGTGGCGGACGGTCCAGGTCGCGGAGGCCCAGGTGGGCAAGGGGAAGGTTTTCCTCTACGGACCCGAGATCGCCTTCCGCGGCCAGCCCCACGGCACCTTCAAGCTGCTCTTCAACGGCATCTTCTACCGCTAAGAAAGGTCCTTCTTATGCATAGGGGCGGGCGGCGATGCGTTCCAAGACGCCGTGCTTCTTGGCCATGCGCTTCATGCCCCGGTTGCCCATGAACGTGTAGAGCCAGGTCGGCATGAGCCGCCGGCCCATGAGCGCCGCGGCCTCGGCCGGCACCTCGCGGCCGTCGAGGAGGGCTTCCGCGGCCATGTCCAGGGCCTTGACCACGTGGCGGACCATCCCCCCGGCCTTCTCCAAGGGGCGCCCGGCGACGGCCCCGCCCATGCCCATGGCCAGGGCCCCGGCCCATTCGAAACCGGCCTCTTTGGCGAACAGCCTCATGATGTCGACGGCCGGCAGGTTCTGCCGGGTCTCCGGAAATCCGCACTGGACGATGGCCATGATCCTCTGGGTCCCGGGCCCCGCCGCCGGCGAGGCCGGCAGCGTCCCCTTCCGCCGGTCGGCGATGAGCTCGAGGACCTGGACGAGGGGCGCCGGCAGCTGGTCGGCATAGAGAGGGAACGAGACCACGAGCAGGTCGGCGGCGTCGGCGGCCTTGTGCATGCGGTGCTGGTTCTCGGTCGACTGGAGGGCCGCGGCGACGGTCATCCCGGCGGCTTCCATGCCTCCCGCCTCGAGCCGGCCCAGGAGAGCTTCACCCAGAACGCGGGAGGTGCTCTTGGCGCCTCTCGGGCTGCCTATGAGCAGCAGGGCCTTCTTCTTGTCGCTTCTCCCGAACATCTGGATGCTCATCCCTGTTCCTCCAAGGACTCGAACATTTCTTTGATCCGCCCGTCCATCGCCGCCTTCGCCGTCCGCTCCTCAAGGACGGCGGATCCCGCAGACGCGTTGCCGAAGTTGAGGGCGTTCCTGCGTACGAGACCGTGGAAGATGCGCTCGGCTTCCGCATCGGGGGCCGGCAGCGTGCCCAGGGCCAGGAACCGGCGGCGCCGTTCGTAGCGTTGCGGATGATGGACCTCGCCGCCGACCCGGATGAAGAACGGGAGAATGCTGGGGATGAGGCGGTCCAGCGATCTCTTCAGGGCCGGCCCGTAGCCGCCGAAGGCGACCGGCGTGATCCAGACCTGGAGGTCGGCGGCCGCGGTGGCCCTCAGGACGGACTCCTGGCCGTCTTGGATGGCGCACGTTCCCGGGTGCTTGAGCCAGCAGGCGAAACAACCCCGGCAGGGCTTGATGGCCATCTGATCGAGGTCGAAGACCGTGACGCTCCAGCCCCGCCGCCGGGACTCGTCGGCAACGCTCTCCGCGATGCTCTGGCAGACCGCGCCGCGGGCATCGCCGGGTCCGCCGTTGAGGATGACAACGTTCATCTGGACTCCTTTCTGGGAGGGGCGATGTTTTTCTCATTGAGGATGCGCGCCCATTCGCGCTCGTGATCGGCGCTCTCGCAATCGGCCAGGCCCGAGACCTCGCCGAAGATCATCATGTTCCCGGCGTTCTTGAGAAGGCGGACGATGTTGTCGGTCGAAGGATCGATGCCGCGCCCGTAAACGATGGAGGCCGCCAGACCCAAGGTGTACATGCCGAGATAGTGGAGCAGCCGCTCGAGAGAGGGGAGAGGAAGAAGCCGGAGCATGGGGTCCGACCTCATCCGATCGAGGATGGAGGAGAAGACGCTGTCGACGATATCGGCGTGGTTATGGCGGGTATGGAACAGGGCGGTGAAGAGATGGGCCTCCTGGCGGGCGAAAACGACCATCCCCACCCCGATGTTGAGGAAGGCCCCGTCCGTATAAGAGGCCACGGTGTGCTCGTGGAGCCTCCGGCGGGCCTCTTCCAGGATCTCCCGTTCAAGGCCCTCCATGGAGCCGAACGTTCTGTAGACGGGGGCCACGGAGGAGTGGAGCCTGTCGGCCACGGCCCGCGCCGTCAGATTCTCCCAACCGCGCTCGCGGACCAGCTCCACCGAGGCCGTCAGGACGGATTCCTTGCTGAAGGTCGTTTCTCTCGGGGTCATGACCTCTCTCGATCTTTCGGGTCAATTTAATAACGATTGTAATATAACATATGTTACTTATTTGTCAAGCCCCTTTCGCCCATCTCCCGCAAGCTTTGGCCAATCAGGGCTTGAGGTGTGTCGGACCTCGCCTTGAGATACCTGCGGCGTTTCGCCCTTCCGGGGCCTGAGGCTCAACACGCGGACAGGGGCCTGGCTTCACAACAGGGGGCGGAAGAGAAGAATGGCGCCCATGGCCGCCAGGATGCCGTAGACGAGCTTGGCGAAGAGGGTATGGGGCAGCCTGCGGTTGAGCCGCCCGCCGAGAAAGACGCCGAAGACCAGGGCCGGCAGCGAGTAGAGGTAGGACTTCAGGACATCCGCCGTCCACAATCCGGCCAGGCCGTGCCCGGCGAGGACCAGCAAACCCGTCGGCAGGAAATAGGCCTGCAGGGTGGCTCGGAATTCCTCCGGCGGCCAGCCCCGCAGCATCCCGTAGGCCACGACGGGCGGGCCGCTGGTGTTATAGGCCCCTCCCAGGACGCCCGCCGTCCAGCCGACCGCCCACGGCGTCCACGGTCTCTTGGTCCTGAACCTGGCCCCCGGCCGGCCCAGGCCGAACAGGCCGTAGAGCAGGACGATCGCACCGAGGGCGATCTTGAGCGAACCCTCGGGCAGACGGGCCAGGCCGTAAACGCCGAGGGGGATGCCCAGCGCCGAGGCGGCGACGAGCCGGCCGGCCGACCGCACATCGGCCCGCCGCCATCCGCCCGCCAGCACCAGCAGGGAGATGGTCGGGCCGAGGAAGGCGACCAGGGGAGAGGCCGTCCTTATCCCGACGGCCATGGCCAACAGGGGCATGGCGATGACCGCGTCGCCGAACCCCAACGCCGAGCGGACGAAGGCCGCCGCGAAGACGATGCCGAAGACGGCGGGCACGGCCGGGTCTATTTCTTCTTCCTGCCCAGGATGCCGCCGCTCAGGAACAGCCCGGCCCCGAGCACGAACCCGAAGTTGTACCAGGTCCCGTTGTTGTGGACCTCGTAGAACCGGACGTTCTTGCTGAAGACCGAGATGATGAAGGTCACGGGGGAGATGAACCCATGCCAGAGACCCATGAAAAATCCGGCCGTGTTCCCTTCGGCGTCCTCGGTCTTCTCCAGCGGATTGGGGCCCGCGGCGCACGCGGCCATGAGCAGGACCGCGGCCAGCAGAAAGGCGGTGAGCATCGTTCGGTTCATCGTTCTCCTCCTTATGTGGACGGGGCCATTCTACCCCAGAAGAGGGGGGGCCTTCCACTCCTAAAGGACGCTCGGCCCGCCCGGACCCTCTCATCGCGCCTTTACAACGGCCGGCAAGAAGGTTAGAATAGGCTCCTATGAAAAACCCATCATCAGATCAGGGAGGTTACTTATGAAAGGCGATCCCAAACTCCTCAAAGCCCTCAATTCCTTGCTGGCCGACGAATTGACGGCCATCAACCAGTACATGGTCCATTCCGAGATGTGCGACGACTGGGGCTACGAGAAGCTCCATAAGGTCATCGAGAAGCGGGCCATCGACGAGATGAAGCATGCCGAGAAGCTCATCGGCCGCATCCTGTTCCTCGAGGGCCTGCCCATCGTCAGCGAGCTGAAGAAGATCTTCATCGGCTCCGACGTGCCCAAGATGTTCGCCAATGACCACAAGGCCGAGCAGGACGCCGTCAAGGCCTACAACAACGCCATCATCCTGGCCGGGCAGGTCAAGGATTTCGCCACCCGCGACCTCCTCCAGACCATCCTCAACGAGGAGGATGCCCACATGGACGAGATCGAGGAGACCCAGGACCAGATCAAGCAGATGAGCCTGCAGATCTTCCTGACGACCAAGGTCGGCTGAACCGGCCGCCTCGGAATATCAGTACCGGACGCACTTGAGGGCCAGCTCCCCCTCGGCGTCCTCATAGACATACACGAATCGGTTCTCGGTCAACACCCCGAAGGCCTTGATCCCGGCGTCGCAAGCCAGCGTTCGGACGGCCTGACAGGTCTCCGGATCGATGACATCGATCCGCATCGGCAGGGGGTCCTTGAGATCGGGATTGTCTTTGCGAATGTCGGCCAGCGCCTCGGCCACGGTCAGAACATAGAGCCTTCCGTCCGGCCCGAACTTCGCGGACAGGTTGACGAAATCGAGATCGGCCCTCATCTGGACGACCCCTTCTTCCGGCGAACGCTCGCCGATCAGCACGGGCGTCATGGGTTTAAAGGGCAGCGGCCTGTCGAAATCCCGGACCTTCCGGCCGGTCGTCTCGAAGACCTGGATGAGATTCATGGCGAAATGGGGCAGGAACAGCCTCTTCCGGGGCGAGAGGGCCAAGCTGACTCGATGCTTGATGGCCCTGATGAAGGGGTGGGTCTCGGGAAAATCGGGGGCCGACATCTCGGCCACCCGCTGCCCCTGTTCGTCGAGGACGTTGACCAGGGGCTGGCTCTTGGCGTCCGAGCCCATGGTGATGGAGTAGCCGCTCGATCCGAACGAGGGCACGGTGAAGAGCCGGTCCTCCACCCAGATGAGATCAGCCACCCTGACCTCGGTCACCTTGATGGCCCGGACGAAGGCCCCCGCAGCGTCGAACAGCTGAATCCGCCCGTTGCCGAAATCGGCCACGGCCATCCCTCCCCCGGTTAGCGGGCAGGCCCCCGTCGGCCTGGAGAACTCGCCCGGCCCCTGTCCCTTGCGCCCGATGGCCCGGATGAACCGGCCGTCTAAGTCGAAGACCAGGACCCGCGAGCTGCCCGCATCGACGACGTAGATCAGCGACCGGGCCGGGTCGAACTCGATGTCCGAGGGTTCGTGGAAATAGTCGCCATCGCCGAACACGGCCTTGGACCAGAGGACCTCCTGGGCGCCCGATGGCGAAGCGGAGAGGACCGTTACGAGAACCAGCCAGGTCATGAGCATGCCAGGCCGGGCTTTATGCATATCGGACCTCCTTGGCCTAGGGCTCAAGACATCCCTCATTATAGAATACGACGGTCTTGCGGTCTTCATTTAAGTTCCCAAGGAGGAGGGAGGGCGGCCTACCCGGCTTGACGGGGCCGTCCGTATAGATACAATGAACGGAGTGATCAGGAAAAAGATCGAGACGGATTCGATGAGCCGGAGGAGCTTCCTCCGCTGGGGGGCCGCGGTCGGCTCTTCGGCGGCCGCCTCCCGCAAGCTCCTGGGCGCCTTCCGCCGGCGCGACCCCAACCACGCCTTGGTCGAAGCCGCCCCGACGACCGAAGAGCGCATGGTCCGGGTCGGCTGCCCGTCCCATAACTGCGGCGGACGGTGCCTCCTGCGGGTCACCGTCAGGGACGGGGTCATCGTCCGCATCGAGACCGACGACCGCCCCGGCGACACCGTGGCCGACCCCCAGCTGAGGGCCTGCGTCCGGGGCCGGGCCTACCGCCGGCGCCAGTATCACCCCGACCGCCTCCGCTACCCCATGAAGCGGACCGGGAAGCGGGGCGAGGGGAAATTCGAGCGCATATCCTGGGAGGAGGCCCTCGACCGGATCGCTTCCGAGTTCGAGCGCATCAAGACGACCTACGGCAACCAGGCTTTCTACGTCCCCTACGGGACGGGCAGCTACAACCAGATCAACGGCCGTCAGACGGCCCAGCGCCTGATGAACCTCTACGGCGGCTCTCTCGGCTTCTACAACAGCTACTCGTGGGCGGCCATTTCGGCCGCTACACCCACCGTTTACGGCACGGGGGTCACCGGCAACCAGCGCCAGGACTGGCTGAACTCGAAGTACATCCTGATGTGGAGCTGGAACCCGGCCGAGATGCGCGACGGCACAAACACCGAGTTCTTCGTCCAGAAGGCCCGCGAGAAAGGCGCCCGCGTCGTTTGCGTCGACCCCCGGATGACCCTGAGCGCCGTGTCCCTGGCCGACGAGTGGGTCCCCATCCGGCCCGGTACGGACGCGGCCATGATGTCGGCCATGGCCTGGGTCATGGTCGAGGAGAAGCTTTACGACGCCGAGTTCGTCAGGACCCACTGCGTCGGCTTCGACGGCTCCCAGATGCCGGCCGGGGCCGAGGGCGCCGAGAGCTATCTGGACTATTTGCTCGGCGCCCGCGACGGCACGCCCAAGACCCCCGAGTGGGCCGAGGCCATCACCGGAGTGCCTCGCGAGACAATCGCCCGCATCGCCCGCGAGTACGCGACGGCCAAGCCCGCGGTCCTCTATCAGGGCTACGGGATGCAGAGGCGGGCCTACGGGGAGCAGCCCGTCCGGGCCGGCTGCGTGCTGGCGGCCATCACCGGCAACGTCGGCGTCCCCGGCGGCTGGGCCGGCGGCATCGCCCTTCAAGCGCCCGACGGCGGCCCGTTCTGGATCGTCTTTCCGACCGGCCCCAACCCGGTCAAGGCCCTCATCCCGAGCTTCCTGTGGACCGAGGCCGTGCTGCGCGGCAAGCGGATGGGCCCGGACGACGGCGTCCGGGGCGCCGAGCGCCTCGACTCGGACATCAAGTGCATCTGGGCCGTGGCCTGCAACGCTCTCATCAACCAGCACTCCAACATCAACCGCACGGCCGGCATCCTGGCCGACGAGAAAAAAGTCGAGTTCCTGCTCGTCCAGGACAACTTCCTGACGCCCACGGGGCGCTTCGCCGACATCCTCCTGCCGGTCTGCACCCAGTTCGAGACCTGGGGCCTCGAGGACGGCTGGAAGTACGGTGACGAGGTCCTTCTCATGCCCAAGGTCGTCGAGCCGCCCTTCGAGACCAAAAGCGACTACCGCATCTGCGCCGAGATCGCCTCCCGCCTGGGCTTCGAAGAGGCCTACACCGAGGGCCGGACCGAGCGCGACTGGGTGGACTGGTCGCTCGACCGCTACCGCCGGACGCGCTTCCCTGGCCTGCCGACCCTCGACGAGCTCGAGCGTTCCAACGCCGGTGTCTATTCGGTCCCGGTCACCGAGCCGGCCGTGGCCTTCGCCGATTTCCGGCGCGATCCCGTCAAGAATCCCCTGCCGACCCCTTCGGGCAAGATCGAGATCTTCTCCAAGGCCCTTCATGATATGGACCGCCCGGACGAGATCCCGGCCGTGCCCAAGTACATCCAGGAGTGGGAGAGCCCGTTCGGGCCCGAGGCCGCCAAATTCCCGCTGTCGGTCATCGGGCACCATTACCTGTCGCGCGTCCACTCGACCATGGAGGGCGTCGACTGGCTCGAGGAGGCCTTCCCTCAGCGGCTGTTCATCAATCCCGTCGACGCCGAGCCCCGGAAGCTCAGGAACGGCGACCTGGTCAAGGTCTGGAACGACCGCGGGGCCACGGTCGTCCCCTGCCGGCTGACCCGGCGGATCATGCCGGGTGTCGTCGCCCTTCCCCAGGGGTCCTGGTGGACGCCCGACAAGGACGGCGTCGACCGCCGGGGCTCGGTCAACGTGCTGTCGTCCGAGCGGTGGACGCCCCTGGCTTTCGGCAACGCCCAGCACACGATCATGGTCCAGGTCGAGCGCGCGGAGAAGGGCTGACATGGTCACGCAATACGCCTTCTTTTTCGACGCCGCAGCCTGCAGCGGCTGCAAAGCCTGCCAGGTGGCCTGCAAGGACCGCAGCGACCTCGGCCCCGGCATCCTCTGGCGGCGGGTCTACGAGGTCGTCGGCGGCGGCTGGGAGAAAAAGGGCCCGGCCTGGGTCGCCGGGGTCGTGGCCTACAACATCTCCGTGGCCTGCAACCACTGCGAGAACCCGGTCTGCGGCGCGGCCTGCCCGGTCAAGGCCATCTGGAAGCGGCCGGACGGCATCGTCCTCATCGACACCGATCTCTGCATCGGATGCCGCTACTGCGAGTGGGCCTGCCCTTACACGGCCATCCGCTTCAACGCCGCGACCAACACCGTCTCCAAGTGCGATCTCTGCCAGGACGAGGTCGACGCCGGCCGGCCGCCGGCCTGTGTCGCGGCCTGCCCCCGGCGGGCCCTGGACTTCGGCGATCTGGACGAGCTGCGGAAGAAATACGGCGACCTGAGCCGCATCCACCCCCTGCCGGACCCCGAGCAGACGCGACCGGCCCTCGTCATCCGACCCCACCGCGACGCCGCCGGGGCCGAGGAGCGCGGGGCCGAGATCGCCAACTGGGAAGAAGTCTGAACGGCCATGCTCAAGGAGTGGCCCCTCGTCGCCTTCACCATCTCCGCCCAGACGGCCGTCGGCCTGTTCCTCGTCGCCGGACTGCCGCTGTTCTTCGCCCGGGGCGGCGCCGTCGACGGTTCGGCCCGGGGAACGCGGCTCGCGGTCGTCCTGACGACGCTGGGCCTGATGACCGCGGCCGCGGCACTGTCCTTCTTCCACCTTCATCATCCTCTCCGGGCCGTCCGTGTCCTGTCCAATCTGCGGACCTCCTGGCTGAGCCGGGAGATCCTCTTCGAGCTGGGCTTCATGGCCCTTTTGGCGGTCCTGGGCCTGCTCTTGAGGGCCGGAGCGAGGGACGAGGGCCTGCTGCGCGCGCTGGCCGCGGCTGCGGCCGGCGCCGGGCTCCTGTTCCTCTGGAGCATGGCCAGCGTTTATCGGCTCCCGGCGGTCGCCGCTTGGGACAGGGCCTACACTCCGGTGTCCTTTATCCTGACGGCCCTGCTCGCCGGCGGCCTGACGGCGGCTGTCCTTGCCGGAGCCGGGGGCCTTGGCGCGAGACCCGGCCTCCGGCTTCTCCTGATCTTCGGCCTGTCCCTCACGGCGACGGTGTTCCTGGCCGCCCTCCTGCTGGCTCCCGGGCACGGGGTCCTCGCCTCGCGGGCGGGGGCGTCGCTGGTGCCGCCGGGGAGCGCGACCCCGGTCCTTCATCTGGCCCGGCTGATCCTTCTCGCCGGGGTTTTTGCCGTCCTCGCGGCGGCCCTGTCAAAGGGCGGCAGCGCGTCCGGGGCCAAGAGCCCCGGCACCGTTCTCCTGCTGATCGCTTGGCTGCTAGCCCTGGCCGGAGAGGTCGCCGGACGGTTCCATTTCTACGGCCAGGTCGGACGCCCCGGCCCCTAGCCCCTCCACCGGCATACCCTATCCGCCTTCTTTCCGTAGGGCTTGATGGTCGTCGCATCGGCCCACTTCCGGTGAAGTCCGCTGCTCGGCTGCGTGAAGGATATCGCCGCTTCACCGCCGCGCGGCGGACTTCGATCGTTGCCGGCTATGTGATCCGACGTGACTTCAAGTAGTGCAGGTAATTGGCGCGGGTGTTGAGGTTCCTCAGCCGGCGGTCCCTGCCGATCCGGAGGACGGCTGTGGGCCGGCGTTGATAAAGGGGGAGAATGCTGCGCTCCCCGGACCGCAGGAGGGCTTCGATCTCCGAAATGACCGATCTCCTATAGACGGCGAAGAGCGGCTCGTAGCGGCCTTCCGGGTCCAGGGGAACGGCGATCTCGGCCCGGCCGGCCGCTTCGGCCAGCGAACGGAGCAGGGCCACGTCGACGTCGGGGATATCGCAGGCGACGACCGCGCAGGCGTCGTTCGCCGCGGCCTTCAGCCCGGTCAGGATGCCGCCGAGGGGGCCGTGGCCCGGCAGCTCGTCCTCGACGATCCGCATGCCGCGGTCCCCGGCGGCGGGCCGGCGGCCCGACGGCCCCCGGCCCTCCTTGGCCGCCGCGATCCTCTGGCCTGGGGAGACGCTGACCAGGATCTCCGCGACGTGCGGCACGAGCTGGGCGGCGACGTGCTCGAGCAACGTCTTGGATCCGATGGCCAGAGTGGCCTTGTCGGCTTTCATCCGCGAGCCGCGGCCCCCGGCCAGGATGACGGCCGTCACGGGTCGTCCGGCGCAAACGAGCTTCCGGGACATGGGTCCATTATAACCAATTCTTCTCCCGCCTCCGCGATTTTCCCGTTGCGGACGCGCCGATCGAGGCCCCGTTTGATCCTGCGCTCGTCGACGACGGGCCGACAAGCGCTTGACATGCGCGCGAGCGATTCCCATAATGAACGGGCAGCACGATCCCATGCTTCTCAAGCACCAGGAATTTTACGATTCTCTGACCGCCTTGTCGCCGGGCCTCGTCGAGCGCATCCGCAAGGTCGTCGAGGAATCGGAGCGGAAGTTCTCCGGCAAGAGCGACGGCCGGAACGGGTTCCTCTGGGAGCACACCGTTCTCGTGGCCTCGATGGCCTTCCGCCTGGCTTGCGTCGAGAAGGAGGACCCGGCCCTGGCCTCCCTCGTGGCCCTCTTCCACGACGCGGGCAAATTCTCCGGAGGCCGCTATCACAACGGCGAGAAGCCCGAGGAGGAGGCCGCCTCCCGGCTGGCCCGCTCCGCCCTCGAGGAGTCGGGCCTGCCGATGGCCGCCGTGGGCCACGTCGTCCGGGCCCTGCGGTCCCTCTATCTTTCCGGCGCCCGCCGGAACAGGCTGGCCGATATCGTCCACGACGCCGATTTCCTCTCCAAGTCCGGCTACCTGGGCGTGGCCAACTTCTTCGTCAAGTCCGCCCTCCGGGGCCGCAACCTCGAGGCCGCCGTCATGGATTTTCTCGGCCGGGAGCTGACCTACGCGGCCGTCCTGCCCCAGAACATGAGGACCCAGGCCGCGCGCCGGCTGGCCGGCCGCAAGTCGGCCGACACGCTTCGTTTTTACAAGGCTTTCCTGGCCGAGCTGAGAGAGACCCATAACATGGACTTCCGGGTCCGGACGGCCGCCGTGGCCCGGCGCGGAGGGCGCGGCCGCCGCGTCAAGGTTTCCTACGCGGCGCCCGTCTCCTGCGGCCTCTGCGGGGGCAAATGGGAGGTCAGTGTCAGGACCGAAAAAGGCCTGAAGTGCGAAAAGGTCGAGGTGTCGCTGCGGTGCGGCGCCTGCGCCCAGGGTCACACGCTGTCCTTTTGCCTTCCCGAGATGGGTTGATGGCGCCGAAAGCCGGATGGACCGCGGGGACCGTGCTGGGGGCGGCGCTGGCGCTCCTGGCCGCCTCGGCCTGCCGCGTCGCCCAAATCCCCCCGGCGCCGGCCCGGCCCTCGAAGGTCGTCATGGGCTATTACGCCTCTTGGACCGGAGGGCTGCTCGACCACACCGGGATCCCGTTCGCTCACCTGACCCACATCGCCCACGCCTTCGCCTGGCCCGATCCGTCGGGGAACCTCGTCGTCCCGCCCGGCTTCCTCTATCCCGAGCTCAATGCCGCCGCCCGGGCCCACGGCGTCAAGATGATCCTCAGCCTCGGGGGCTGGGGCAACTCTTCGGGCTTCCCCGGGACGTGCGCGGACCCCGGGAACCGGGCCCGGTTCATCGGGCAGGTCGTCGATTTCTGCCGGGCCAACGCCTACGACGGGGTCGACCTCGACTGGGAGTTCGTCAACGGCGAGGAGCAGCGGGCCGGCTTCACGCGCCTCGTCGAGGGGCTCGGCGAGGCCCTCAAGGCCCAGTCGCCGCCCCTCCTGCTGACCATGGCCGCCCCTTCGAACAACTTCCACGGACGCTGGATCGAATACGAGCGCCTGGCCGCCGTTCTCGACTATGTCGGCTTCATGACCTACGACTACCACGGCTCCTGGTCGGATCACTCCGGCCACGACGCTCCCCTTTACGCCTGGCCCGGCGACGGCTGCGGATCGGTGGATGAGACCTTCCGTTACGCCCTGGGCCGCGGCATCCCCGCGGAAAAGATCCTGGTCGGCCTGCACTTCATGGGCCGGTCGTTCGACACCGGCGGCCTGTCCCTGCCTTTCAAGGAGAGCGAGGCCTGGGCCTATGCGGAGATCATGGCGCTTCCCGACGCGGAGTGGGCCCTCGTCTGGGACGCCGCGGCCCAGGTCCCCTCGCTCCGCCGCCGGGACGGATCGATGATCATCGCCTTCGATGACATGAGGTCGATCGCCCTCAAGTGCCAGTACGTCAAGGACCGCGGGGCGGCGGGCGTCCTTATCTGGGAGCTGAGCCAGGACCGGCGGTCGGGGACTTCCGAGCTTCTCGAGGTCGTCGGCCGCTCGTTCCGGTCCGGCGCCCGCCCGGCCGTCAAGGCTCCTTGACGTTCCAGCCCGACAGACGGACCCGGGGCTGTTCGCCGCCGAGGTCGTCGGTGAAGAAGGTCCCGGACACCCGCCGCTTCTCTCCCGGAAGGAGCGTGATGTAATTGTCGTCGAGGAAGACCGGCAGGACGGTCTGGCCGGACAGGGAGCGGACGACCTGGATCTCGGTCATGAAGGCCAGCTCCTTGGACCGGTTCTCGAGGTCCAGCGTGACCTTGGTCATCGGGCCGTCCTTCGAATAGCGTTGGCGGACCTTGAGCTCGACGGGCTTCAGGTCGTTGAGGGCCGTCAGGTCGCCGTACTCCTTGACCGGGGTCACGTACCAGGTCGTCTGGCCGTCGTCGAGGGTCTCCGGCTTGGCCGAGAGGGCGTAGAAGTTGGTGTCGACGAGCCGGCCCTTGGCGTCAAGCAGCCGCAGGTCGACGAAGAAGACGGGCGTCCGGCCCGACGGGAGGCGGAGCTGGTCGATCGTCCGGACCTCGTCCGGCCTGAGCGAGAAATCGACGGTCTTGGCGATGACGCTCTTGAGGTCGGCGTCGAGGACCCGGATGGCGGCCTTGAGGCCGTCGGCCGGCGCGAGCGTGTTGTTGACCGCGGCGATCTCGCCGTTTCCGTAATTGTAAAGGATGTGGACGGGCTCGCCGGCCTTGCGGGCCCCGTAGAAGGCCCCGTTGGGCATGAGGAACCAGTCGTAGAGCTGCCACCAGAGCTTGGGCCAGGCCGCGTTGAGCATCCACTGGATGACGCCGGTCGCCCGGGGCCTGTTGACCGTGAAGGCCTCGAACATGGCCCGCATCCCCTCGTAGTTGAGGAACTGGGCCTTGGCGGCGTATTCCTCGACCGAGGACGCCGGCCCCAGACGGCGCTCCATGGCCTCGTTGTAGCGGTCGAGCGCGGCGAACCTGCCCCGGCCCCCGTGGAGCGTCCAGACGTCGTTGATCGGCCAGAGGTCCTTTTCGCCGAACATCCGCTGCAAGCTCGGGAGGGGGGGCACCTGGGGGCCGGGTGAGCTCTCGGTGTTGAAGCCGTAGGCCCCGCCGTTGCGGGTGTCCACGTACCAGTAGACGGGGGGGACGTAATCGTAGGGGCCGAGCATCTTGACGCCCGTGGGCCCGGAGATCTCGCTCGTCTTGCCCTTGGCCGAGGTCAGGGTCGGCCGGGTCGGGTCGACCTCCTTGTGGATCTCGATGTAGCGCCGCTCGAGGTCCGGGTGGGGGAGAAGGTCGCTGGCCTGGACCCAGACGAGGATCGACGGGTGATTGCGCAGCCAGAGGAGCTGGTCCTTCCAGGAGCGGGCGAGGAGATCGATGTCCTCGGGCGAGGTGATGCCGCCGTAGGGCTCGCCGGCGGGCTTGCCGAGGGTGTTCTCCCACTCCCAGTGGCAGCTCCAGCCGACCATGAGCAGGAGGCCGTTCTCGTCGCAGAGGTCGTAGAGGTCGCGGCTCGTGCCCCAGAAGCCCTCGAGACGGAGGGCGTTGAGGTTGGCGTGGCGGGCGTAGAGGATCTCCGAGACGAGCTTTCGCCGGCGGACGTCGAGGAGCAGGTCGTCGGTCCAGCCGGCGCCCCGGATGAGGACTTTCTTGCCGTTGAGGGTGTAGCCGCGGTGGCCGCGCTCGTCGACATAGTCGGCCACCTCGCGGATGCCGAACCGGACGCCCCGGATGTCGGAGACGAAGTTCCGGGGCGGCGCGGACCTGGGTCGGCGGGTCTTTTCGGCGGCCCGCTCGGCTGCCAAGCGCTCGGCCTCGGCCTGTTCGGCGGCCTTGTCGCGCTCGGGCTCGAAGGCCAGGATCAGGACGTAGAGCTCCGGGCGCCCGAGGTCGTGCGTCCACCAGACCCGGGGATCGCCGATGATGAGCTCGGGGTGGCTCTCGGGGCTGAAGACGATGGTCTTAGTCTCGCCGGGCCCGAGGCTGACCTTCTGCAGGAAGCGCCGGGATTCGATACGTCCCTCGAGCGTCCCGGCGACCGGCCGGTCGGCGTGGTTGCGGAGCTCGGCCGAGACCGTCAGCCGGGCCTCCTTGAGGGTCTTGAGATCGAGGCGGGTGGCGACGAAGGGGAATTCGATCGACACGTCCCCGGTGGACCTGACGCGGACCTCGCGCCAGAGCCCCATGCTGTTGTCGGGCGGGGCCGGGTTCCAGTTGACGAATCCGATGGCCGGCTCGCCTTTGCGGGGAGGGAAGACCTCGACGGCCAGGACGTTCTTCTCGGTCGTCTTGACGGTCTCGGTGATGTCGATGGCGAAGCGCCGGAATGGCCCGAAGGTCGTCTCGGCGTCGGCGATGCGCACGCCGTTGAGCCAGATGTCGGCCCGGTAGTTGATGCCGTCGAACTCGAGCTGGGTGCGGCTGAGGCCGGCGCCCATGGGTACCGTGAATTCCCGGCGGTACCACCAGGAGACCTGGAAGGGATCCGTGGGGACGGACTTCAGGTTGTCGCCGATGTAGAGGTCGGCGTGGATGTTGTTCTGGACCAGGGTCCCCAGGACCGTCGAGGGCACGAGGGCCGGGTACCAGCCTTCGATCCGGAAACCGGGCCGGGAGATCTGCTCCCCGGTCCCCTTGACTTTCTCGGAGGACTGGATGTTCCACAGGTCGTTGAGGACGACGGCCCGCTCGATGGGCGCCCGGAGCACGGGCTTCGCGTCGGGCTGGTCCGCCGCCGACGGCGCCGCTTGGCCGGGGCCGGCGGGGGACGAGGCGGCCAGGCCGGCGATCAGGCCCAGGAAAGCGGCCCCCCGCATCATATCCTTGAAGGTCTTGGACGTTCTCATGGTCATGGAGCCTCCCGAAACAGGGATATGTCCATTATATCGGATGGCCCGAGGACGGCCAAATCCGTCTATTCGCCGATGATCTTGACGAGGATCCGCTTTTTCCTGCGGCCGTCGAACTCGCCGTAAAAGACCTGCTCCCAGGGGCCGAGGTCCAGATCCCCGGCGGTGACGGCCACGACGACCTCGCGGCCCATGATCGTCCGCTTGAGATGGGCGTCGGCGTTGGTCTCGCCGGTCAGGTTGTGCCGCCAGCGGGCCGGATCGTGGGGGGCCAGGCCCTCGAGCCAGAGGTCGAAGTCCTGATGAAGGCCATGCTCGTCGTCGTTGATGAAGACGCTGGCCGTGATGTGCATGGCGTTGACCAGGCAGAGGCCCTCGCGGACGCCGCTCCGACGGACCAGGTCCCGGACCCTGTCCGTGATGCGGACGAAGGCCCGTTGTTGGTCCGTCCGGATCCAGATGTGCTCGGTGAGGGATCTCATCGGGATCATCGGCCGCGGCCGAGGGCCGGCGCCGGGGGGTCCGCCGGTCTCAGCTTGAAGACCCAGGCGTGGCCGCAGGGCGGATCGTCGAGCGCGCTCCGGGGCAGGGTCAGGAGGGCTCCCTGTCCGACCTTCTCCCAGCGGACGGGCTCTCGGACGCCCAGCATGGCGACCGTGGTGCCCGGCTTGGGGGAGGTTTCGGTCAGCATGACCTTGGACGGCGGGGCCGTTTCGCCCTCGGCGGCCAGGTAGATGGCGTAGACCGTGCCGTCGGGGAGCGACGTGAAGCGGAGACGGGCTTCCTGATAGGGCGCGATGGGGCGGGTCGCGTAGATGGCCTCGGCGTTGACCTTCATCCAGGCGCCGATGCCGCGAAGCCGGTCGTAGGCCTTGGGGGCCAACTCCCCCTCGGGGCTCGGGCCGACGTTGAGCAGGAAGTTGCCGCCCTTGGAGACGACGTCGACGAGAAGATGGATGAGGCGCCGGGTGTCCTTGTAGGTGTCGTCCGGGTTGTACGACCACTGGCCGGCCATGGTCATGCAGGTCTCCCAAGGGTAGGGGAGGGGCTTTTCGGGGATCTCCTGTTCGGGCGTCCGGTAGTTCTCGTAGCGGCCGGTGACCGTGCGATCGACGATGAGCAGGCCGGGCTGATGGCGCCGGGCCATGGCGGCGATGCGGGGCATGTCGATGTCCATGTTCTTGGCGTTCTTGAGGAAATGCCCGGGGGCGATCTCGATGAGGGGCCGTGGCCGGACCCAGCCGCCGTCGAGCCAGAGGACGTCGAGCGGGCCGTAGCCGCTGACGAGCTCCTCGATCTGGCGGTAGGTGAAGTCGCGGAAGCGCTGCCAGCGGTCGGGATATCTCTCGATGCTGTAGTTGACGTTGCGGTCGGGGGTGGCCCACTCGGGCGCCCAGAAATCGGGATGGTGCCAGTCGGGCTTCGAGAAGTAGGCCCCGGTGCCGAGGCCCTCGGCGCGGAAGGCGTCGAAGACGGCCCGGGTGATGTCGGCCTTGGGGTGCGTGTGAAAGGGGACCTCGGGCGAGGTGATGCGGTAGTCGGTCAGCTTGGTGTCGAACATCGCGAAGCCGTCGTGGTGCTTGGTCGTGAAGACGACGTAACGCATGCCGGCGGCCTTGGCCGCGGCCGCCCACTTGGCCGGGTCGAAGCGGACGGGATCGAAGGTCCGGGGGAGGGCCTCGTAGGCCTTCTTGTATTCGACATAGTTGTCCATCGTCCGGCGGCACCAGGGCTCGTCCTCCGAGCAGAGGGTCCAGGACTCGACGACCCCCCACTGGCTGTAGGGGCCCCAATGCATCATCAAGCCGAACTTCCAGTCCTGCCAGCGGGTGAGCTTGGCCAGGACGAGGGGGTCGGTCTCGGCGTCCTCGGCGGGCGGGCGCGGGGCGTCGCGGCCCATGGTGCCGGCGCCGGCGGGGGCTAGGACGGCAAGGGCCGCAACGAGGGCCACGGTGACAACGGCGGCCGGCCGGAGAGCGGCGGAGACAAGGGCGTTCGGACGGCGGGTCATGGGGCCTCCTTTCCCGGGGCTTTCACGATACGATATCCTTTCGCGCCGAGGCGCGTCATGTCCGTTCCTGTTTGGCCCGGGACGCGGGCGGGCCCCAGGAGAGGGGGCGGAAGGGCCGTCACCGGTACCGGCCGAAGCGGAAGCGCTCGACCTCCGGGACGCGCCTCGCTTCGAGCATGATGTCCTCGATCCGGGCGGCGATGTCGGGGCGGCGGTCGGCGACATCCTCGCTTTCGGCGATGTCGCGTTCGAGATCGTAGAGCTCGAGGGGGGCGGCGGGATCCTTGCGGAGATCGCGCTTGACGCCTTTCCAAGGGCCCATGCGGACGGCGAGCTGGCCGCCGTAGCCGGCGAAGTCCCAGAACAGGAAGTCGTGCTGCTTGCGGGGCAGGGGGCGGCCGCGGAGGACGGGCAGGAAGCTGAGGCCGTCCGATCCGGGCAGGCTGTCGGCGGACAGCACGTCGGCCAGGGTGGCCGGCAGGTCGTAGTGGGCGACGGGGAAGCCCGAGAGGGCCCCGGCCCCGATCCTTCCCGGCCAGCGGGCGATGAGGGGGACGCGGATGCCTCCCTCATAGACGGAGCCTTTGAGGCCCCGGAACGGGCCCGCGCTCCCGAAGAACTCGGTGTCGACCTGCTCCTTGAGGTGGGTCGGTCCGTTGTCCGAGGTGAAGACGACGATCGTGTCGTCGCTGAGGCCGAGCTCTTCGAGCAGGTCGACGATGGCCCCGACGTGACGGTCGAGGATGCTGATCATGGCCGCGTAGCAGGCCCGGGGCGTCGGGTGCGGCTGGTAGGATGTCCCCGTGTAGGGCGTTTCCGGCCAGAGCCCCAAGTAGCGGTCGATCTCCTCTTGCGGGGCCTGGAGGGCGAGATGGGGGAGAGGTGTCGCGTGATAAAGGAAGAAGGGCCGGTCCTTGTGGGCCCGGATGAACTCGAGCGCCCCGTCGGCGATGACCTGAGGCGCGTAGGTCGCGCCGGTTGCGCCGCCAGGATTGCCCTCGAGAGGGAGCTTCCCGGAATCCCGGACGAGGTATTGGGGGTAGAGGTTGTGGGCGTGACGCTGGCAGTTGTAGCCGAGGAATGTGTCGAAACCCAGGTTGAGCGGATCGCCGGTCGAGCCGACGCCGCCCAAGCCCCACTTGCCGAAGGCCCCGGTCGCATAGCCCAGGGACTTGAGCATCGACGCCAGGGTCGGCGTGCCGGCGGGAAGGGGCAGCTGGCCGTCGAACGACTCCCAGGTGCCGACCTCGTGGTTGTCGCGGATGTAGGCGTGCCCGGCGTGCTTGCCGGTCATCAGGGAGCAGCGGGCCGGGGCACAGACCGGCGAGCCGGTGTACGCGTCGGTGAAGCGCATCCCCTCGCGGGCCAGCCGGTCGAGGTGAGGCGTCCGGATCTTGGTCTGCCCGTAGCTGCCGAGCTCGCCGTAGCCGAGGTCGTCGGTCAGGATGAGGACGATATTGGGCTTGCGGGCGGGCTTTATCAGGCAAGCCGGCGCCGTGGCGGCGGACAGGGCCATGGCGTGGAGGCCGGCCGTTTTGATGAATTGTCGGCGGTCCATGGGAAAACCTCCTCAAAGCGGCCGATGGGGCGCGGCGGGTACGGCGGGCGCTGGGCCGGAGGCCCGGGCCGGGCCGTCAGCCCTTTTCCTTGGCGATCCTCTTGAGCTTCTCGTTGGCCATGATGGCCAGGTCGACGCGGCGGTTCTGCTGGCGGCCCTCGACGGTGTCGTTGGGAGCGATGGGCTGGTCGGGCCCGTAGCCCATGACCGTGAAGCGGTTGGACTGGACGTTCTGCTCGGCCAGGAAGATGGCCACGGCTTTGGCCCGGTTCTCGGACAGCGGCTGGTTGATCTCGCGGGTGCCGGTCGAGTCGGTGTGGCCCTCGATGAGGATGTTCGTGTCCGGGTACTTCTTGAGGATGGCGGCCAGCTTGACCAGGTTCTGGCGGCTCTCCTCGCGGAGGTCGTATTTATTGACGTCGAACATCAGGCCGGAGTCGAAGGTGATCTTGATGCCTTCCCCGATGCGCTCGACCGTGGCGCCCTCGAGGTCCTGGCGCATTTCGGCGGCCTGCTTGTCCATCTGGCGGCCGATGTAAGCCCCGGCCGCCCCGCCTATGGCCGCGCCGGCGATGGCCCCGATCAGGGTGTTGCCGGCGGCTTTGCCTATGACCCCGCCGACGACGGCGCCCCCGGCCGCTCCGATGGTCGCGCCTTTGGCCGTCTTGCTCCAGCTGGCGCAGCCGGCGCTCCAGGCGACGAGGCTCAGAGTGAGGGCGAGAATGACGATCCTTTTCATATTCATGATGGATTCTCCCTCCGAGAGATCGTTGCGTCACTCCAACTTATCACGAAGCCCCTCCTCTTTCAAGCTCCGCCTTGGCTGCTGTAATCGATTGATATCAAATAGGATAAGTGATAATTGGGGCCTCTTTTGGGGCCTTAAACGCGATTTTTTGGTCGAAAAAGGCGCTTTATAAGGGTCGGGCGGATCGTCCAGGCCATCAGTGCTCGATCCGCTTTTTCGGCATCAAAAAAGCGATTTAAGGCCGAAAAAGCGGCCTCCTTGAGCAGTTATTTGCTTTCTAATGTGTGTTTTGCGTCAGCCAAGGCATAATCGAGGAGGATGTTGGCCATCAGGGTGACGCCGATGGGGATGGCCGCCTCGTCGGCGACGAAGGTCGGGGAGTGGACCGAGGTCGACTCCAGGTCGGCGGGAACGACCCCGAGGTTGAGCATGACCGCCGGGGCGACCCGGCCGAAGTAGCTGAAGTCCTCGCCGCCCATCTCGGGTCTCTGCTCGACCAACGCCGACCTGCCGCCGAGGACACGCTCGGCCGTGCGCAGGGCCGCCGCCGTCAGGTCCGGATCATTGTAGACCGACGGCGTGCCGAGCGTGTAATCCAGCTCGAACTCGGCCCCGGCCGAGGCGCAGATCCCGGAGATGACCCGGGTGATCTTGTCGCGAAGGACCTTCCTCTGCTCCTCGCCGTAGTTTCGGACCGTCGCCTCGAGCTTGGCCGACCGGGGGATGATGTTACGGGCCGTGCCGGCGTGGAAGGTGCCGACGGTGATGACCGTGTGGTCATGGACCTCGATCTCCCGCGGGATCATGACCTGCAGGGCGGTGACGATCCGGGCCCCGACGACGATGGGATCGACGCACGAGTCGGGATCGGCGCCGTGGCCGCCCTCGCTGAGGATGGTCAGGTCGAAGCCGTCGACATTGGCCGACATGAAGCCCGAGGCGTAGCCGAGCTTGCCGGCCTTGAGCGTGTCGTCGACGTGGAAAGCGAAGAAGGCCTCTGGCACGATGTCCTTGAACGCCCCGTCCTCGATCATCCGGTTGGCCCCGCCGTCCTCGACCTCCTCGGCCGGTTGGGCCACGAAGACCACGGTTCCCGGGACCTCGGCCTTGACGGCGGTCAGGACCGAGGCCACGCCCATCAGCACGGTCGTGTGGATGTCGTGCCCGCAGGCGTGCATAACTCCCGTCTCGCGGCCGTCGAGCACGGCCCGGACCTTGGAGGCGAAAGGCAAGCCGGTCTCTTCCGTGATGGGCAGGGCGTCCATGTCGCCGCGCATGGCGATGACGGGGCCGGGCCGTCCGCCCCGCAGGATGCCCAGGACACCCGTCTTGGCGTACCCCGTGCGGACCTCGAGCCCGAGCTTGCGGAAGTGTTCGGCGACGATGGCCGAGGTCCGCGTCTCCTGGTACGCGAGCTCGGGATGACGATGGAGGTCGCGGCGGACGGCGATCAGCTCGGGCGTCAGCCGTTCGGCGAGGTCCCGGATCTTCTTCTCGAGCGGGGTTTGGGCCGTCAACAGGACGCTCGGCAGCAGGGTCGCGGCCAGGGTCAGCGCCAGAGCGTTGCGGGCGAGGCGGGTCGTCGGGCTCATCGCATCCTCCTTCCAAGGGACGGGCGGAAAGCTATGGTATCCCAATGGCGGGTCCCTCTTCAACAGAGAACGGGGAGCGCTCGCGGGCAGGAGCCCCGCCCCCCGCGCTTCGGCCTCGCGAAAGGGTAGGATCTTGACAGGATAACTTAGGCACCCCGGTCCGGCCTCCACAAAATATCGAGAATTCATCGATCGGACGTCATGGGTACGCGACAAAAAGAGCCGGCCGCGCATAGAGCGGCCCCTCGTGGGGCCGCCGGGAAGGAAGTCAGGAGAGAAAGGGTGCAAGGAGGGCCTGGAGAGGAATCCCCGTTGATCCGCTCCTTTGATCGCAGTAGCCTTGGAAGAAGGCCCTCCTTGCGATGGCCACAGTTTCGCCCGCCGGCCCCGCCCGGTCAATCGCCCTCCCCGGCTAACGGGCGGGTGATTTTCCCTGCCCTCGGCTCCCCGCCGGAGGCGAGGCCCCGTCCCCGCAAGGGATCAACAGGAAGGAGATTTGACCCCTTCTTTCCAAATAAGTATGATGAGGCCACTCCAAAGCAGGGAGGCGGCCATGAACGTCAAGAAATTCATCGACACCCAGATCGACGAGATCCGCAAGACAGTCGGCGACGGCAAGGCCATCTCGGCCCTGTCCGGCGGCGTCGACAGCTCGGCCTGCACCGTCCTCGCCCACCGGGCTCTCGGTCCCCAGCTCAAGTCCATCTTCTTCGACACCGGCCTCATGCGGGCCGGCGAGCCCCAGCAGGTCGTCGAGATCTTCGCCGGTCTGGGCATCGACGTCGAGATCGTCGACAAGTCCCACGAATTCTTCGCCGCCCTGGCCGGCAAGACCGATCCCGAGGACAAGCGCAAGGCTTTCCGCTACACCTTCTACAGCGCCTTCGGCCGCGAGGTCCTCCGGAGCCAGGCCCGCTACCTGGTCCAGGGAACGATCGCCGCGGACATCATCGAGACCCAGAAGGGCCTCAAGACCCAGCACAACATCCTCGAACAGATCGGCATCGATCCCGACCAGGGCTTCGGCTTCAAGGTCGTCGAGCCGCTCAAGGAGCTCTTCAAGCACGAGGTCCGCCTGGTGGCCAAGGAGCTCGGCCTCCCCGAGTCGATCTACGCCCGCATGCCGTTCCCCGGGCCGGCCCTGGCCACCAGGGTCATCAGCGAGGTCACCCCCGAGCGCGTCGCCCTGGTCCGCACGGCGACGGTCATCGTCGAGCAGGAGATCGCCGCCCTCAAGCCCTTCCAGGCCTTCGCCGTCCTGCTCAACGACAGGGGCACGGGCGTCATCGACGGCCGGCGGGCCTTCGGCAACATCATCATCATCCGCTCGGTCGAGAGCAAGGACGCCATGACCGCCGAGCCGACCCCCGTCCCGTTCGACGTTCTCGTGAGAATGGCCCGGCGCATCACCGCCGAGATCCCCGAGGTCACCCGGGTGGCCTACGAGCTGACCTCCAAGCCGCCCGCGACCATCGAATACATCTAGGGGCGTTCCGGCCCGCGCGGCCCGCCGCGCCGCGCGCCCGAAAGACGCCCGCCGCGAGGAAGGAGGAGCCATGCCGTTCGCCGCCAAGAAGCGTCCCGACGCCCCGACGCTCGGGGTCTTCGTGCCCTGCGATCCCCGCATTGACGAGGAGTCGCGCGCCCGCGCGTTCAATATCGGCAGGATGACCGCCGCCCTGCTCGCCAAGCGCCTCCGCCTGCCCGACGGCCACCCTCCCAACGTTTTCTTCTGCTCCCGCCTCGTCGACAGCGAGCGCACGGCCGACGACGCCGCCCGCGAGCTCAAGGAAGCCGGAGCCGGCGCCCTGCTGATCGTCCCCGACACCTGGTTCTTTCCCGGTAAGACGGCCATGGCCGTCACGGCCCACTTCGCCCCCTCGACGCCCATCGCCTGCGTCGGCGGCAACAACGCCCCCAAGCCCGGGGTCGTCGGCATCGACGCCGTGGTCGGGGCCTACGCCCAGACCGGCCGCCTCTGCCCGATGGTCATCGGGACCATGCCCGAGACCGGCCTGAATCCCGCGTTCGACAGCAAGACCCAGGACGAGGTCGTCGACCTGGCCTACGCCATGCTGGCCCGCGTCGCTCTCCAAGGCCGCCGCTTCCTCTCCGTCGACACCGACTCCATGCAGATGGAAACGGCCCTCAACCACGTCCATGCCGCCCGCCGCTTCTTCGGCCTCGAGAGCACCCGCGAGTCGATGAAGCTGTTCGCCGACATGCTCCACAAGAAAGGCGGCTACGATCCGGCCGAGCTGCGGGCCCTGCGCGACTGGGTCGTCAACCGCAAGTTCAAGGACCGCATCTTCACCGATACCGACGACATCAAAGCCCATCACCGGGCCATCCTGACCGGGAAGAAGGTCAGGCCCCGGCCCCTCTCGGCCGCCGACAAGGCCAAGCTCGACGAAGGCTTGGCCCTCTATCTCATCATCCGCAACTACATGAACGACACGAACGCCATCGGGGGAGGCTGGACGAGCCAGCTCGCCTGGGGCTCGGACCGCCGCGGCATCCCGTTGACGACGGCCGACATCGCCGAGTCGCTCTTCAACTCGACCGAGGACCACACCGGCCGCAAAACGGTCATCCCCTTCGCCACCGAGAACGACATCCAGGCCCTGCTGACGATGATCGCCTACTGCTGGTTGTCGGGCGGCCGGCCCACCCTGTTCATGGATTTCCGCAAGGTCTACGAGCCCTGGGAGATCGAGCGCAACGCCCGCGACCTCGGCCTCGACCTCCGCCCCTTCCGCGACGAGCCCTGGATGGAGCGGGGATTCATCGACGGCGACAACTCCGGCTCCGGCTCGCTCGACTACGGCGAGAAATGGTTCCTGTTCAAGGCCGTCGAGTACTACTTCCCCGGCCTGGGCTTCTCGGTCAGCTACCTATCCCCGAAAGGCATCGAGGGTCTGGCCGGCCGCGTTGCGTACTCCGACCTGTCCGGCCTGTTCACCATGGTCCAGGACGAGGCCCAGTCGGTCGAGCTCCCGGCGCCCCTCGCCGAGCGGGTCTGCCACGCCTCCGACTACACCTGGCCCCACACCTTCCTGACCTTCGACCACGTCCCCGCGAGCCAGGCCAAGATGGGCATGCCGGCCAACCACTTCCACATGGTCACCGGCCTGCCTCGCCGACGCTGGCAGCACTTCTCCGATTATGCCAACATCCTCAACTACCGCTGGGAGGGCACACCCGAGTTCGTCGAGGGACTCGACCGGCCCCTGCCGATGCTTTACCGGATCAACGGCGGCGAGACCGCGGCCAAGCTCATGCTTGCCGGCCGCCGCAGCTAGAACGGCGCGCCGTCCTCGAGCTTTTTCCCGGCCAGGACGTCGAGGAAGCGCCTCAGGGACAACGGCGCGCTGCCTTCGTAGTGGTTGTTGAGATTGAGGTAGGTCAGGACGCGCCTCTTGGCGTTGGCCCGGACGATCCTGGCCGCGGCCTCGAGCCCCCCCGGCTTGGGGGCGACGATCCTGTTCCAGACCTCGCCCGTCTCCTCCTCGATCTCCAGACGGTCGCCTCCGTGGAGCCGGACGACCTGGAACGAGGCCGTCTCCGGTCCGTGTTTCTCGAACACTTGACCGATGGGCGGCATATAGTAACCGTCGAGATAGACGAACCCGAGGCCGCGCTCTTTGAGGAAACCGAAGAAGGCCGGCGAGTAATAATTGGGGTTACGGATCTCGACCGCGTATTGATACCCCTTCGGCGCCCCGTCGATGAACGCCCCGAAGCGCTCGAAAAACTCCTCCTTGGACGGCATCTTCTTTTTGTTGAGGTATTCGAACTGGAACATGATCGGCCCGAGCTTCGACCGCAGAGGGGAGAGGGTCTTGAGGAACCGTCCGAGCAGATCGTTGTCGAGGAAATGGGGATTCGGCTTGTTCGCGAATTCCGCGTTTTGAGGCGTCTGCTTGGCGTAATAATGGGTCAGGGTCAGGGAATTCGGGGCCTTGACCGTGAAGACGAAATCATCCGGGACGCTCTTCGCGTAGCGGCGCGCCGCGGCCGGGTCGGGCAGCTTCAGTCCTCCGGGGAACAGGCTCCAGAACCACTGGTCGACCTCGACCGAATCCAAGTGCCTCGCGTAATCGGCGAGGTAATCGTCGGCCCTGTAGGCCTTGGCCGGCTCGTAGACCAGCCCCTTCCAGCTGTCGTACTTCCAGGAGCACGTCCCGAGGCGCAACTCCCCCCGGAGCTCTTTGGGAACACTGAGATCGAGCGCCATCTTGCCGCCCCCTCCAGATTAGGCTCCGTGTCTGCCGCTGTCAACTAAAAGGGAGGGCATATCCTGTATGTCTATGGCTCCGGTTCATGCACCGGCTTGACCTTTTCTTTTCCCTGAACGGCGCCATTGGGGAGTGCCCATATCCCAGAGCCATGGGTCCCCGGTTCGTCGAACGGCGATCGTCGAACAGCGGTTGACAGCCCCGAAGGAATCTGCTATTTATGATGCTCCCTTGCGGCGCTATCGTCTAGAGGCCTAGGACAGGTGGTTCTCAGCCATCAGACCGGGGTTCGAATCCCCGTAGCGCTGCCACTCCCCCTGCGATCCGAAAAAACGCATTCGGATCTTCCTCCTATGAGCGGCGTTTCTCTAGGGGCCGCCTTTCGTCAGGATCAGGGGGACCGCTTTTGTCGAGGACGTCGGGGCGCAGCTTCTTGACCTCATCGACGATCTCGTAGAATTTTTCCCCGATCTCTCCGACGCTTTCCATTTTCTTGAGCAGGTAATAGAAAGCGATGCTCTCATCGAGGTGATGCTTCCAGCCATGACAGTCCAGCGTATTGAATCGGGTGAAGAAATAAGGGCATCCGCCGGCGCAGATCGGGAGGAGCGGACAGGTGCGGCATTCGAGCTTGCGGGGATCCCTGGCCGTCCATAGACGTGCGTTCTCCTCCATCCGGGGTGTCGTCGCCCGTAAGAGGTGACCGACTTCCCGGTCCGGATCCGAGGCGTCGTTCCAGCACTTGGCGACTCCTCCGTCCGGGGAGATCACCCAGCTGTTCGGACGGTCGGCCATGCAATAGAGATCGCGGCTTTGAGGGACGGTGAATCCACCCAAACCCCTCTTGATCATCTCCAGGCCCGTTTCGAGCTCGAGGAGAGCGAAATCCGCGTCGGAGAGGCATATCTCCGCGACGTCCTGGCAGACCTCCGTATAGGGCTTCGTATGCCCCAGATAGGGGAAAACGGACGACTCGAGCCCCTCCCGAACCAGGACCTCGAGGAGGCGGGGAATGGAATCCCTATTGGAGCTATCCACGTTGATCCGAAGATTGATGGTCAAGATCGAGGAGGCCTCTTTGAGATTGGCCAGAATGGTCTCGAAGGTTCCTCCGCCTCCCGCCTTCGGCCTTCGGGCGTCGTGGATGTCGGGAGGCCCATCCAGCGTGACCTGCACTCTTTTGACACCGATCCCGTCGAGCCGTTTCGCGACCTTGCCGGTCAAGAGGTAGCCGTTGGATATCATGCTGGCCGAATAAGCGGACTTGCGGTCATGACAGATCCTGAGGAAGCCCTCGGAGAGACGTTCGATGATGTCCAGACCGAGGAGCGGCTCCCCGCCGAACCAGGTCACGGACAGTTTCTCCCCCGGGGGAAGGCGCTCCTCGACAAGGCCGAGGACGGCCGCCTCCACCTCGGGCGTCATGCTTCGTGCCCGATGGGTTTCGTAGCAGTAGACACAACGGAAGTTGCAGGCGAGGGTGGGAAGCAGGGTCAGGCCGAGGCCGCCCCTGTGGGCTCGGGCCTTGTCGAAAGAGTCCAGCAGAGTTTCCGTCTCGTCGATCCGCGCGTCGACGAGAAACCCCTTGTCGATGAGGAGCCGGGCGATCCCCGGCACACGCTTGCCGCCCCATCCCCCGGGCTCCCGCAGATATCTGTCCGCCCGGGCCGCTTGGTCGGAACGCAGGGCGATGAGGTTGAGCGTGTAGAAATTGAAATAAAGGACATCCCCGTCAGGGAGCGCCGTGCGGTGGTTATAGATCGACGGCTTGAACCGGGCGGGGTCGGCGGATCTCCCGGCCTTCACTCAGATCTGAGGGACCTGACGTTGATCGTCCGCCGGTCGCGGATCATCGTTTCGACCTGAACGGCGAGCTCGTTGACATTGGTCATCTTGAGCTGCTGCATGAGATCCCGGATGAACGGATCGTTGCGGTAGATATTGATCAATCCGGCGATGTCTCTCTTGTTGCGGCCGCATCCGCTCAGGCTGGGACAGCTCTGCTCCGTGCACTCATTGTCGCCACATACGTCCAACTGCCCGCAGTCCTGGCCGTTGCAGTCGTTGACGCCCATGCATCCCCCGCCGCCGCCGCTTCCGCCTCCGAAATCCTGGCCGTTGCAGATGTTGTCGCCGCAGGTGTTCAGTTCGGAGCAAGCGGAACCCCCGCTGTCCGAGAAGAGGCCGCAGGCGGAGAACGTAGGACAGTCGGCCCCTCCCATGGCACCCGCGGCTCCGGCGAACTGGACCTGGCAGCCCATGGCTCCGGCCGTTATGTCCGGCCGTGTGGTTTGAATGGGACGGACCTGCGTCAAAGGCTTGGCTTGCGTGGTGGGCAGGCTGGCGCTGGTCGTGATCTTGACCTTGGAGGCGGACACAAGCGGGGTTGCCCGTCCGAACTGGTTGGTGAAGATCCGGCTGTTGAAGCCGCTCAGCCGCAACTTGAGAAATTTCAATCGGGTGGGATCCGTTTTCTGGACCTTCCGGAGCGTCTGGGCAAAGAGCTTGCCATCGGCGGCGCCGAAGCCCGCTGCGACGGCCACGAAGGCCAGAAGCCTTTCCATGGCCTCCCTTCTCCCGATCCCGTCTTTAGACATCCTGCCTCCTTAATCAAGAGTTTATGATAGATGAAATGAAGCCGCCGCCTTCCGCCGTACAGGGGAGAGCGGCCTTTCTTTCCGGGGCGCAGAACTCCCTTGCGCCTGGAAAATCCTTCCCGCTTGCCATGACTAAGAACTTAATGGACCACATCAACTCAAGATTGTCAAGCTGTCACTTTCATCAACACTCGTTCCTCTGATCTTCGTACCACCTAGGAATCATTTTTTCGCATACGTTAGCGAGAGCAGGCTGAATTGCGCATTTAATGCTGCCAGACTATCACCGAGTCTTGCGCGGGAAGGAACAGCTTCTCGCTTTGAGACGGGGCACGCTATCTCATAATCCAGTCAGGCGCGACTCGTTCGTGGGATCGATCCCCTTCCCCCGCATTTCTGATCCTCCTCTCAACTAAAACCTTAGTTGACACATAAGCCGGCTTTTGTTAGAATGGATATCCGCGAAACGGGAAGGACTGCGCCATGTTCAAGAACGATCTCAAATACGCCTTCCGTCGCCTGGCCAAGCATAGAGGCTATTCCGCGGTCAACGTGTTCGGGCTGGCGACCGGGATGGCCACCTGTTTCCTGATCTTCTTCTACGTCCACTTCGAATCGACCTATGACCGTTTCATTCCCGAGGCGGAGGACAAGTATCGGGTCGCCCTGCGGATCAGCGGCGAAGATGCGAGCTGGGAGTTCGCCCAGATCTCGGCTCCCGCGGCCTTGGCGTTTCGGGATCAGTACCCCCAGGTTGAACGGGCCGTTCGCTTCGCCAGGGGATCCAAGATACAGGTCATGCACCAGGACCGCGTCCATGAGGAGGACGAAGTTCTTTTCAGCGATCCCGCGTTCCTTCCGTTTTTTGGGATCAGCCTGTCCGAGGGCGATCCCGAGATCTCCCTGTCCCGCCCGGGCACGGTCCTTCTCACCGAGGGGATAAGCCGAAAATATTTCGGGGACGAAAGCCCGCTTGGCAGCCGCCTGACGATCGGCGACACGGTCTACGAGGTAACGGGGGTTGTCCCGGACGCCCCGAACAATTCCCACGTCGGTTACAACTTCATCGCCTCGTTCGAGCGGTTCGAGAGGGACCAGGCGTTCACCAAGGACAACTGGACCAGCAACAGCTTTTTCACCTATGTGGAGTTGGCCGAGGGAAGCGATCCCCGCCGGTTCGAACAGCAGATCCAATCGCTGACGGACCAGTCGGAATCCCCGGGGTGGGACTATCAATACTTCCTCCAGAACGTCACCGACATCCATCTCCGTTCGAACCTGGGAGGCGAGCTCAAACCGCCGGGCAACCCCACGAACCTGTTGATCCTTTCGGTCATCGGCAGCTTCGTTTTCTTCATCGCCTGCTTCAACTTCGTCAACCTGTCCACTGCCCGGTCCATCAAGCGGGCCACCGAGGTCGGTATCCGGAAGGTCGTGGGGGCGACCCGGACGCAACTCGTCCAGCAGTTCACCGGCGAGGCGGTCCTGGTCATCCTGCTGGCCCTGGCCGGGGCCGTCGCGCTCACCGTCTCCGTTTTCCCCGCGTTCCAGGGCCTCGCCGGACTCACCGCGGAGATCCGGGACGTGCTCAAGCCGGTGTATGTCCTGTTCTTGGCCGGGTTGACCCTGGTCGCCGGCCTGGGCGCGGGGAGCTATCCGGCGTTCTTCATGGCCCGGTTCTCCCCGCAGGAGATCATCCGAGGGATCACTCCATCAGGGGCGAACAGCATGGTCGTCCGCAAGGCCCTCGTCACCCTCCAGTTCGCCGTCGCCTCCGTTCTCATCATTTGCGCCCTGCTGATCAACAGGCAGATCTCGTTCATGAAGGACCAGCGCAACTACGGGTTCGAGACCGAGAACCGCATCGTCCTCCGGGCCAGCTCGGACACGAAGATGGCGCCTTCGGCGGCCGAGAGCCTGACGAACAGAGCCACGTCCCTGAAGGGGGAGTTCGCCCGCCATCCCGCGATCGAAAAGGTCTCCGTGGCGACCTGGGTTCCCGGGCGGGGCATGATCCAGAACGCCGTCCGGAAACCCGATGAGGACTGGAGCCACAAGCGGCCCTTTTATGAGCTGGGAGTGGACTTCGATTTCCTTCCCCAGTATGGGATCGAACTTGCGGCGGGCCGGATGCTGGACAGGTCCATGCCCTCCGATGCCGCGGGAGCCGTTCTCGTCAATGAGACCGCCGTGAGGAACCTCGGCTGGGCCTCGCCCGAGGACGCCCTGAGCGGGGAGATCGTTTTAAGCGGCGACGAGGCTCCCCGGCGGATCATCGGCGTGGTCAGGGACTTCCACTACATGGGGATGCAGAGCCCTATTGAGCCCCTGGTCATTCAATACTTCCGAGCCGGCCGGCGTCCCGTCGGCTACTTCACCCTCTCCGTGGCGGCCGGCGGCCTGCGGGAAGCGATCCGGTTCGCCGAGCGGACCTGGTCCGGCCTTTTTCCCGAATATCCCTTCGAATATTTTTTCATGGACGACGATTTCCAAAGGTTCTATGGCAAGGAGGAGCGTCTCAGGCAGATGATCGGCGCCCTGACCTTCCTCGGGATATTCATCACCGGCCTCGGGCTCTGGGGACTGTCCTCATTGAGCACCGAACAGCGGGTCAAGGAGATCGGCATCCGCAAGATCCTGGGCGCCTCGGTTCCGGGGATCATCCTGCTCCTATCCAAGGATTTCTTGACGTGGGTTCTGGCCGCCAATGCCATCGCCTGGCCGGTCGGCTTTTTGGTGTTCAGGAATTGGCTGCGGAATTTCGCGTACCGGGCCGATATTTCCCCCCTCGTTTTCATCTTTTCCGCGGCTTTTGCCCTGACCGTTGCCCTGATGACCGTGACCCTTCAGGCCAGGAGAACGGCCCGAGCCAATCCCGTGGAGTCGCTGCGGTATGAGTGACGCCGGTGCGGAGGGCCGAAGCTTGATCTAATCCTCAGGACAGGTCACGGATCCGCTCCTTCCGCCAGGAGCACCGGGTGCGGGAAAACGTCGGCCGTTCCTGATAGAATGATGGGATGATCAAGCTCCTCGCGATCTGCGTGCTGCTCATGAACGTCGGTCCGGCCGCCGGGTCTTCGGCCTCGGAGCCGCCGATCGATATCAAACTCGGCCCGCCGCTCGAGATCGGCCGCGAGGGCCTTTTCTTCGGTTCCGTCTCCTCTGTCTGTGAGGACGACCGGGGCGATATCTATGTGGTGGACCAACGCGAACAACGGGTCCTCAAGTTCGCTCCCGACGGCCGCCTCGTGCTGATGTTCGGACAACGCGGCCAGGGGCCGGGCGATTTCCGGTCGCCTCGCGAGGTCGCCTTCACCTCCGAGGGGGAGCTGGCCGTGCTCGAGGACGTCAATTACGTTTCCTTTCACCGCACGGACGGGACCTTCATCAGGCGCCTCGACCTCAACGGGCGCCTCGGACCGGGGTTCGTCGGTCCCGCCTGTTTTCACGTCTGGGATTGGCGGCCCGACGATCAGCAGCAGCTCCTTGTCGATGCCGACAACAAGGTCATCAGGACCGGTTCGACCATCGACAGAGATCTGTTCTCGGCCCTCCTGCCGGACGAGACGGGGCGCATGGTCATGTTCAACTACAGCCGCGACGAGTACGTCCCGCGATTCCTGCACGCCTACGGTTCAGGCCTCTCGGCGATGGGCATCAGCGATCGTTATGAGATCGAGCTTGTCGACGAGCGCGGCAGGACCACCGCCGTCATCCGGCGTGATGTCGCGGCCCGGAGATTCCATCCCCGCGAGAGGCAGGCCCTCGAGCGGGAGCTGTCGGAGTTCGTCCGATCCAAGCGATGGCCCGACGGAGTGGCCCGCGAGCTTCGCAAGAAGATCCCCGCGGAGATCAACAGGATCAAAACGGTCTGTGTCGCGCCGGACGCCGTCCTCGTCGTCCGGCATCTCTCCGATATCACGGCCGCGGCCCCCCTGTTCCCGGTCGACATCTTCAGCCGGACCGGGGATTTTGTCGGCACAGGCGAGCTTCCCGAGGCGCCCCTTTTCGTTTCGGGGAGGGCCATGTATTTCTCCCGCGAAGATGCCGACGGCAATGTTCACTTGGTCAGGCGGTCTTATTCGTTTTAACGAAGGCTGAAGCCGCGCCCTCCCGGACCCCGGGAACGGCCCGTACGGCCGACTCCCGGGCGATCTACCTCGAGTGGCCGTCGTGACCGCGGCCGGACCCGCGCCCGCCGTGGCCTGATGAGCCCCGGCCGCCGCCCGAGCTCCCACGACCACCCGAGCCGCGGCGGCTTTCGGACCCGGTGGACCCTGAACGTCGTCCCGCGCCTCCGCCGGACCGAGCTTCCGAGCCTGCCGACCCGTGTGAGCCCCAGGAACGGTCCCCGGACCGGCCGCCCGAACGACCTTCCGAACGGCCTCCCGACGGACCCCCGGACCGGCCGCTTCCCGACCTGCCTCGCGAGCGCCCGCCCGCGCGCCTCTCGCGCTCCGGCGGGGGAGGGGCCCCGACGCTCCTGTCCCTGGCGAACAGGTCGAACGTGGCTTCCACGACCGGGATCCTCTGGCCGATGTAGGCCTCGACGGCGTCGAGATGCTGGCCGAACTTCTCGCAGGCGAACGACACGGACTTTCCGGTCTTGCCGGCCCGGGCCGTTCGGCCGATGCGGTGGACGTAGTTCTCGGCGTCCTGCGGCAGGTCGTAGTTGACGACCATCTCCAGGCCCTCGATGTGCAGCCCGCGGGCGGCGACGTCGGTGGCCACGAGGAAGGGGAACTTGCCGGTCTTGAACTCCTCGAGGACCCTCTCCCGCTCGGCCTGGGTCAGGTCGCCGGTCAGGTGCCGGGTCGAGTAGCCGTTGAGCTTGAGCCGCCGGGAGAGCGACTCGGCCGTGTGCCGCATGTTGGTGAAGATGAGGGCGTTGCGCGGCTGGTCGCGCAGCAGGATCCCGAGCAGGAGATTGTCCTTGATGTGGCTCTTGACGTTGTAGAGCTCCTGGACGATGCCGTCGACCGTGACCTGCTCGGGCGTCATGCGGATGGTCGCGGGGTCGTTGAGATATTCGTAGGCGATGGACTGGGACAGGACGTTGAGCGTCGCGCTGTAGAGCATGCTCTGGCGGGCGTGGGGCGGCGGCATCCGGCGCAGGATCCTCCGCAGATCGGGCAGAAACCCCATGTCGAACAGCCGGTCGGCCTCGTCGATGACCAGGACGCCGACATCCTTGAGCTTGAGGACGCCGCGGTCGGCCAGGTCCAGCATCCGGCCCGGCGTGCCGATGACGACGTCGAGTCCCGCGGCCAGCTTCTTGAGCTGCGAGTCGTAGCCGACGCCGCCGTAGAAGCAGCCGATCCGGAACTCCCCCCGCGGATCGAGCAGCCGGGCCTCGGTCTCGATCTGGGCGGCCAGCTCGCGGGTCGGGGCGATGACCAGGGCCGGTTTCCTTCGCTCCCGGCCCTCCCTGTAGAATTTCTGGTAAATGGTGATGAGGAAGGCCGCCGTCTTGCCGGTCCCGGTCTGGGACTGGACGGCGACGTCCTCGCCCCGCAGCGTCCGCTCCAGGGTCTTTTCCTGGACGGCGGTCATCTCCGTGTAGCCCCGCGCGGCGATGTCGCCGAGCAGGCGGGGGTCCAAAGGCGCTTCACTGAACAGCATGTCGGTTCCTTTTGAGTCTCGAATGTAACACGACGGGAGGGTCCGCTGAGGGAACGCTTTGACCGGAGGGGAAAGGCAATTCGCTACGCTTGTACCCTGCGTGATGTTATAAGAAGACATTATACCTCAATCCGGCCCGGGCGGCAACAACGGGGAAATTGACAACGCTCGCGCCCTGCCCCTACAATGACAGCGATGGCCAATGAACGTCACCTCGAGATGGTCCGGGGGGCCCCGTCCGGCCGCTGGAACGACTGGCGGCGCAAGAACACCCGGGTCCTGCCCGATCTCGCCGGGGCCGACCTAACCGACGCCGACCTGGCCGGGGCCGATCTGGCCCGGGCCGACCTCAGCGGGGCCCGCCTCGAGGGGGCCCGTCTGTCGGGCGCCAACTTGACCAAGGCCCGCTTCTTCGGCACCTCGCTCGCCGGGGCCGATCTCGACCGGGCCATCTTGGTCAAAGCCAACCTCAGCCGGGCCGACCTGGCCGGGGCCAACGCCAACGCCGCCGACCTCAGCCAGGCCTTCCTCATCAAGGCCAACCTCAGCGGGACCAGTCTCATCGGCGCCCGGCTCGAGGGGGCCAACTTCGGCCAGGCCTCGCTGTTCCGGGCCGACCTGTCCCGGGCCGTCCTGCGCAAGGCCTCCTTCTTCAAAGCCGATCTGACCGAGGCCCGCCTCGTCGAGGCCGACCTCGACGGCGCCAATCTCCAGGAGGCCGTCCTCGAGAGGACCGACCTGCGGGCCGCCGACCTGTCCAACGCCAACCTCTGCTTCGCCACCCTCCTCAAAACGAACCTCGAGCGGGCGGTCATCGACAACTGCTCCGTCTGTGGCGTCTCTCTCTGGGACGTCGACCTCAAGGACGCCCGCCAGCAGGACCTCGACATCATGCCGCCCCAGCAGCCCGTCCTGGCCGTGGACAATCTCCCGACGGCCCAACTCGTCGGCATGCTCCTCCATCAGCAGAAGTCCCGCCACGACGTTTTCTCCGTGTCCCTCAACACGGTCCTGGTCATGGGCCGGTTCCCTCCGGAGCGCAAGCCCGTCCTGGCGGTCATCAAGGACGCCCTGCGGCGCTGCGGCTACTCACCGCTCGTCCTCGATTTTCTCATTCCCGGGACGCGCGACATGAACGAGACCGTCAAGACCCTGGGCCGCATGTCGCGGTTCATCATCGCCGATCTGACGGACGACCGCCGCATCGCTCCGACCCTCGACGCCGTCGTCCATTACCTGCCGTCGGTGCCCATCCAGCCCATCGTCCGCGAAGGCGGCGGCCCCGGTGTCGAGAGCCGCCACTACATCAAGTTCCACTGGGTCCTTCCGGTCTGCCGGTTCAAGGACACCGACGACCTCGCCGGCCGGATCGACAAGGGCGTCATCGCCCCGGCCGAGAAGAAGACCTTCGAGGTCCGGTTGAAGTAGGAGGCGAAAGGAAACACCTATGAGCGGTCCTCTCCAACTCGTCGCCGACCGGTTCGCGAAGCACTTCGACGGGAAGCCGCTCCTGGTCCTTTCGCCGGGCCGTGTCAACCTCATCGGCGAGCACACCGACTACAACGAGGGCTTCGTCATGCCCGGGGCCACGGACAAGGCCATCGTCCTGGCCGTCGCGCCCAGGACCGACACGGCCTGCCACTTCGTCGCCGTCGACTTCGACCAGGAGTTCCGCTGCGAGCTCGGCGCGCTCCACCGGTCGCCCCTTCGCTGGCCCGACTACCTCCAGGGCGTCCTCGACCAGCTCCTCCTCGCCGGCCATCGCATCGGCGGCATCAACTGCGCGTTCGGCGGCGACATCCCCATCGGCGCCGGGATGTCCTCGTCGGCGGCCATCGAGGGCGGCCTGGCGTTCGCCCTGAACGCCCTGTTCGGCCTCAAGCTCGACGACCTGGCCCTCGTCCGGCTGGCCCGCAAGGCCGAGAACGAGTTCGTCGGGGTCCGCTGCGGGATCATGGACATGTTCATCAACATCCACGGCCGGGCCCGGAGCGTCCTCAAGCTCGACTGCCGGTCGCTCGAGTTCGAGCGTCTGCCGTTCGAGCGCCCGGATCTGAGGATCGTCGTCGCCGACACCCTCGTCCGCCGGGAGCTGGCCGGCTCGGAGTACAACGTCCGGCGGGCCCAGTGCGAGGCCGGCGCGGACCTCCTCCGGGCCCACGATGCCTCGATCGCCAGCCTGCGCGACGTCAGCCTCGACCTTCTCCGGGAGCACCGGGAAGAGATGGACCCCGTCGTCTACCGGCGGTGCGAGTATGTCGTCCGCGAGAACGCCCGGGTAGGGGAGGCCGCGGCGGCCCTGTCGCGAAACGACTTCGCGGCCTTCGGGGCCCTCATGGACGCCTCCCACGCCGGACTGCGCGACGACTACGAGGTCAGCTCGGCCGAGCTCGACGCCCTGGTCGAGGCCGCCAGACGCGTCCCCGGGGTCCTCGGATCTCGGATGATGGGGGCGGGTTTCGGCGGCTGTACCATCAGTCTCGTCGAGGCCGAGGCCGTCCCCGAGTTCGAGGGCCGCGTCGCCGGCGACTACGAGGCCGCGACCGGAAAGGCCCCCAAGGTCCATGTCGTGCGCATCGAGGCCGGCATCCGGGCCGTTGTCAATGCATCCTAGGTTTGTCATAATGAGCACCAAGACGAAGGGAAAAAGAAGGTCGAGATCCGAGCAAAAGACCAGGTGATCATGCCGGAATGGCCGGTCCTCAAGCCCCGGGAAGTCATTAAAGCCGTCATAAATCCGGGCCGGGACGTCGCCCGCAGGAAAGGGAGCCTATCATCATGACCAAAGAAGGGCCCCCTGCGACACTTCCGGCGCCGGATCATCCGGAAGTGGCTCGGGGGACTCTGCGAGCGCTCATCGGCAGGGCCGGGATAACCATCGAAGAATTCCTCAACGCGATATAAACAAGAAACGAGGAGGGCTCCGATGAGAAAACGCGGTTGGTGTCCGGCTATCCGGATGGCGCTGGCCTTGGCGGGCGTCCTGGCCATAGGGCCCGCGGCCTGCACCTCGGGAAAGAGCGCGGCCCTCAAGAGAGCTTACAACGGCCCTTACGAAGGGTCCTCTCTCAACCGGGTGGCTTTCCCCATCGGCGGCATAGGCGCGGGCATGTTTGGACTGGAGGGCACCGGGGCCGTTTCCCATCTTTCCGTCCGCGGCGTGATGCGGTTCTTCAACGAGCCCTGCGCCTTCGCCGCGATCACGGTCAAGGGGGACGCGAACACGGCCCGGGTCCTCGAGGGGCCGGTGCCCGGCTGGAAGCTCTTCGGTGCCTCCGGAACCGGTAACGGGGCCTCCGGGGCGAGCTACGGCCTGCCGCGCTTCGAACGGGCCTCCTTCCTGGCCCGCTTCCCCTTCGCCACGATCGACCTCGAGGATCCGGCCGTCCCGCTCGAAGTGACCCTGACCGGGTGGAGCCCGTTCGTCCCCGGCGACGCCGATGACTCGAGCCTGCCGGTCGGAGGCCTCGAGTACACGTTCCGCAATCCCGGCCCGTCGACGGTCGAGGCCGTGTTCACCTACAGCGCCAAGAACTTCATGGCCGCCGGCTCGCGGCGCGACGGCATCGGGCCCATCAAGGGGGGATTCGTCCTCTACGATATGGGGACAGAGGACAAGCCGGCCGACGCCGGGTCCCTGGCCGTCTTCGTCGACGACCCGGAGGCCGTCGTCGACCACGGCTGGTTCCGGGGCGGCTGGTGGGACGCCCTGACCCTGGCCTGGAGGAACATCCAGGAGGCCCGGCCGGTCGCCAATCCGCCCCTCGAAGGGCCCAGCCCGGGCGCGACGCTGTTCGTGCCCCTGACGATCGAGCCCGGGGCCAGCCGGACGGTCCGGCTCATGATGGCCTGGCACGTCCCCCTCACCGACCTGCGCTACGGCCGCGACCCCGCCGGGGCCCCGCCGGCCGCGGCCGATGCTTGCTGCTCCTCGCCCTACCACGTGCCTTGGTATGCCGGCAAGTTCAAGGACGTCCACGACGTCGCCGACTACTGGCGCTTCAAATACGACCTGCTGCGGGAGAGGTCGGTCCTCTTCCGGGACGCGTTCTATGCCTCGACCCTGCCGCCCGAGGTCCTCGAGGCCGTGGCCGCCAACCTGACCATCCTCAAGTCGCCGACAGTCCTCCGCCAGACCGACGGGCGCCTCTGGTGCTTCGAAGGCTGCTCGGACGACCGGGGCTGCTGCCACGGCTCGTGCACCCACGTCTGGAACTACGCCCAGGCCCTGCCCCACCTCTTTCCCGATCTCGAGCGGAGCCTCCGGCGGACCGAGTTCAACGAGAGCCAGGACGAGCGCGGCCACCAGACCTTCCGCTCGGCCCTGCCCATCCGGCCCGTGGCCCACGACTTCCACGCCGCCGCCGACGGCCAGCTCGGGGGCATCATGAAGGTCCACCGGGAATGGCGCGTGTCGGGCGACACGGCCTGGCTCGAGGAGCTCTGGCCCAAGGTCAAGCTCAGCCTCGACTACTGCATCCGGACCTGGGACCCGCGCGAGCGGGGCGCGCTCGAGGAGCCGCACCACAACACCTACGATATCGAATACTGGGGCCCGGACGGCCACTGCGGCAGCTTCTATCTCGGGGCGCTCAAGGCGGCCGCGGAGATGGGCCGGGCCCTCGGCGAGGATGTCTCCCGCTACGTCCGGCTTTTCGAGAACGGGGTCCGTTTCCTCGAGACCGAGCTGTGGAACGGCGAGTACTTCTTCCAGAAGATCCAGACCGAGGGGCTCGACGCCGTCTACGAGCCCCTCGACTACTCGGCCAACGGGCCGGGATACAAGGACACGGTCGAGCTGCTCAACCGCGAAGGCCCCAAATACCAGTATGGGACGGGCTGTCTGTCCGACGGGGTCCTGGGCGCCTGGATGGCCGAGGTCTGCGGGCTGGGCGGCATCCTCGACGCCGAAAAGGTCCGCGGCCACCTCCTGGCCGTCCACAGGTACAATCTCAAGCACGACCTGAGCGGCTTCGCCAATCCCCAGCGTCCGGCCTTCGCCGCCGGCAAGGACGGCGGCCTTCTTCTCTGCACCTGGCCGCGCGGCGGCGAGCTGGCCCTGCCGTTCGTCTACAGCAACGAGGTCTGGACGGGCATCGAATACCAGGTGGCCTCCCACCTGATGCTCATGGGCCGGGTCGAGGAGGGCTTGGAGATCGTCCGCGCCTGCCGCGACCGCTACGACGGCGTCGTCCGCAACCCCTTCAACGAGTACGAGTGCGGCCACTGGTACGCCCGGGCCATGAGCAGCTACGGCCTGCTGCAGGGGCTGACGGGCGTGCGCTACGACGCCGTGGACAAGGCCCTGTACATCGACTCCCGCCTCGGCGATGATTTCCGGGTCTTCCTGTCCGCGGCCACGGGCTTCGGGACCGTCGGGCTGAAGAAGGGGAAGCCGTTCGTCGACATGGCCTCGGGGACGCTCGAGGTCAAGGACGTCTATGTCTCCGGCGTGAAGAGGGCCCTATGACCCCATCCAAACCTAACGGAGGAAAAGGGACCCCGGCCGGCGGTCCCCGGCGGTTCGACCTGGTCGTCGTCGGTTCCGGCGCCGGCCTGCTCCTCGTCGAGGAGGGGCTTCAGAGGGGCCTCGAGGTGGCCCTCGTCGAGCCCGGGAAGATCGGGGGGACCTGCCTGACCCGCGGCTGCATCCCCTCCAAGATCCTGGTCGTGCCGGCCGACATGGTCCGTCAGGCCGAGCGGGCCCGCAAGGTCGGCGTCTCGCTCCGCCTCGAAAGCGTCGACTGGGACCTGATCGGCCGGAGGATGTGGGCCAAGATCGACAAGAGCGACAGGATGGAAAAGAGCCTGGCGCGAGCCCCCGGCCTGACCCTTTACCGCGGCAGCGGGGAATTCTCGGGCGACGGCCGGATGAGGGTCCGCCTCAACGACGGGACGGTCTCCGAGGAGTTCGAGGGCCGGATGTTCGTCCTGGCCCCGGGGACCCGTTCGTCCGTCCCCCCCATCCAGGGGCTCGAAGAGACGGGCTATGTCACGAGCGAGAGCTTCTTCGGTCCCGAGTTCCCGAATAAGCCCTGGAAGAGCCTGGTCATCGTCGGCGGAGGGATCATCGCCGCCGAGTTCGCCCACATCTTCTCCGCGCTGGGGACCAAGGTCACGGTCTTGGAGATGCTGCCCCGCCTGCTGACGACCGAGGAGCCCGAGATCAGCGATCTGGTCGAGAAGGGCTTCCGCCGCAGGATGGACATCCGCCTCAACGCCAAGGTCGTCGCCACCCGCCGGTCGAAGCGGGGCAAGACGGTCGTCGCCGAGGACGCCTCGACCGGGAGGACGATCGAGGTCGAGGCCGAGGAGGTCCTGGTTGCCGTCGGCCGGCGCTCCAACGCCGATACGCTGGCGCTCGACAGGACCGGCGTCGAGACCGACAAGGCCGGATGGATCGTCGTCGATGAGCACCTCGAGACCTCGCGGCCCGGGATCTGGGCCATCGGCGACGCGACGGGCGGCTTCCAATTCCGCCACAAGGCGAACTACGACGCCGACATCCTCATCCACAATATGTTCGGCACGCCCGTGCCCGTCGCCCCCGGCGTTCCCGGGCCAGCCCCGGGCGACGCGTCCAAGCTGGCCGTCGACTACTCGGCGGTCCCCTGGGCCGTTTACACCGATCCCCAGGTCGGTCATGTCGGGATGACCGAGAAGGAGGCTATCGACGCCGGCCGCGAGATCTACGTGGCCGTCAACCGCTATTCGGGCGTCGCCAAGGGATACGCCATGGGGTATGAGCCGGGCGACGAGGACGACGGTCTCGTCAAGCTGGTCATCGACAGGTCCCACCGGATACTCGGGGCCCACGTCGCCGGGCCGAACGCGGCCATCCTCGTCCAGCCCTTCGTCTATCTCATGAACGCCGGATTCACCTGCTCGTGCCCGGAGACGGGCGCCGGGGCCCCGGCCCTCCTGCCCAAGGCCGAGCGGGCCTGCCCCGAGGCCGGCTCGTTCCTGCCCATTTACCGGTCGATGATCATCCACCCCTCGCTCAACGAGGTGACGGGCTGGGCGTTCGGCAATATGCGTCCGGTCAATATTAAATGAGCGGCCGCGGGTGAAACATCGGGCCGCCCGCTGCGTAGTACAGGGCGTAGGAGAAACCATCGAAGGAGCATGAGATGTTCAAGAAAACCCTGCTGATCGTCTTCGCCCTGACGGCCCTGGCCCTGGCCGCGGCCCTTCCCGTCTGGCCGGGGACGATCCCCGCCTCGGTCGTCCCCGAGGGGACCCGTTGGATCGCCCATCTGGACATGGAGAAATTCGTGGCCACGGACCTCTATTCCTATTTGGAGAAAGAGGGCCCGTTCGAGATCAAGACCGGCGATCTCGACCGCTGGCTGAAGCTCGACGTCCCCAGGGACATCCTGAGCGTGACCATTTTCGGGCTCGAGGGGGCCGGCGATGACCAGGCCGTCGTCGCCGTCAGCGGCCGCTTCAACCGGGCCGAACTCCTGGCCTGGTTGAACAGGGACGAGGATCACCAGGAGATCGCCCACGGCGCCTACACCATCTACTCGACGGACGACGATGAATACGGGGCCTTCGTCACCGACACCCTCGTTGTCCTCTCCGAGAGCCGTGAAGCCATCCAGAAGGCCTTGGACGCGGCCGCGGGGAAGGGCAAGACTTTCGCTTCCACCAAGCTGGCCGCCTCGCTCAAGGACGTCCCCGCCGGGGCTTTCCTCAGCGGCGTCGTCGAGGACATGAGCGGCCTGGGCCGGGAGCTCGACCAGTCCAAGCTCGTCGGCAAGGCCTCGGGCCTGTTCTTCCTGGCCCAGGAGAACAAGTCGCGGCTCCAGATGCGCGTCCAGATGAAGGCGGATTCCGCCGAGAACGCCAAGAACATTGCCGATATCGTCCAGGGATTCATCGCCCTGGGGCGGATCAGCGGCGCCCGCGGCGAGATGGGCGGGGTGGCCCCCCTTCTGGACGGCCTCCAGGTCAAGCTCGACGGGCCGACCGTTCGGCTCGATTTCGAGGGCTCGTCGAAGGACATCGCGGCGCTTCTGTCGCGCGACCGGAAGACCGGCGACCGGCGGGATTGACGATCGAGGGGAAGGATGAAGACCGACGAAGAGCTGGCCCGCGAGGCCCGGGCCGGCTCGCGGCGGTCTTTCGAGGAGCTGGCGGTCCGTTACCGGCGCCGGCTCTTCGTCTATCTCCGCCCCCGCCTGGGGAGCGACCAGGACGCCGAGGACCTGGTCCAGGAGACCTTCCTCAAGCTGTACCGGAACATCGGGAGCTACGATCCGGCGTTCCGCTTCTCGACCTGGCTCTACACGTCGGCCTCGCGCCTGGCCATCAGCGCTTATCGGAAGAGAGCAAGGGTGCCGGGCATGATCCGCCTGGAGGACGGCCGGGACCTGCCCGATCCGCGAACGGCGGGCCCGGAAGAAACCCTCGGGTCGGGTCTATGGGAAGCGGCGCGGACCCTCGGCGAAAGCCGATTCCAGGTCCTCTGGCTGCGCTACGGAGAGGACCTGGAGATCGCCGAGATCGCCAGGGCCGTCGGCCGAAGCCGGCTGGCCGTCCGCGTCCTTTTGCATCGAGGCCGGATGGATCTCATGAGGCGTCTCGGCCCTTCGCCGGCCGGGAACATGAAGGTGGCCAAAGCCGCGGCCGCCGGCCGTTCGCGGTCAGGATGAAGGAAGGGAGGACGACGATGCTGTGCTCACTCGCAAAACGGGCGATCTCGCGGTCCGAGGACCGCGGAACCGAAAGGCCCCGTTGGGTGGAGCGGCACATCGCGCGCTGCGAAGCCTGCCGGGAATACGCTCGGTTCACGGATTCCCTGAGGGGCCGCCTGGCCGCCGAGAGGGAGGCCCTGCTGGCCGGAGTCCCCGAATTCCCGCTGAACGAGGCCGCTTGGACCCGGGCCGACGAGGGCAGGCGGGACCGCCCGGTCGCGGGCCGCCGGCTCGTCCTGCGTCCCCTGCCGGCCGCCGCGGCCGGATCCGTCGTCGTCGCGGCCGCCCTTTTCCTTTTTCTTGTCGTTCTCAAGCAGCCCGCGCCGACCGTGACGGACCGCCCGCCGGCTCTGGCCTCCCTTCGGTCCCTCACCGCTGCCGCCGACGGGCTTCCGGGCGTCGTCGCCGAGGCGGAGACGTCGTTGGACAGGGAGAGGCGCATCCTGGAGAGTTCCCTCGCCTCCGCCGTCGAGTATCTCCAGGCCCGGCTCAACATCAGGATCGAGCGAAGGGAGCGGCAGAAGCCGGCCTGAAGCTCGGCCTCCGAAGGAGGATCCATGGACGTTGAGATGGAACGGCGAACGTGTCTCGCGCCCGACGGCGTCGAGATCGTCTATTCGGTCGCCGGACGGGGAGAGCCGGCCCTCCTCTTCATCCACGGCGGGCTGGCCGACAGGAGCTTTTGGGACGGCCAGCTGGCTGAATTCGGCGCCCGCCACATGACGATCGCACTCGACCTCGCCGGCCACGGCGAGTCCGGACTGGACCGAAAGGAATGGGGCATCCCCGAGTTCGGCGCCGATGTCAAGGCCGTCGTCGACGCGGAGAAAGCGGCCAAGGTCATCCTTTTCGGGAACTCCCTGGGCGGACCGGTGGCGGTCGAGGCGGCCCTGCTGCTTCCCGGCCGCGCGTTGGGCGTCGTGGGAGTGGATACCTTCCAGCTCATCGACGAGGTCTTCACGGCCGAGGTGATCCGCGAGCGGGCCGAGCTCTTCGAAAAGGATTACGCGGGGGCCCTCAAGGCCATGATCGGGATGCTCTTCCACAAGGACGCCGATCCGGCCGTTGTCGCCGACTCGGAGCGACGCATGGCCGGCACGTCCCCCGCCGCGGCCAAGGCCATGTTCCTGGGGATGGCTGGATATGACATGGGGGCGGCGGTCCGCCGCCTCGCGGTGCCGTTGCGGGCCATCAACGGCGACCTCTATCCGACCGACCTCGCCGCGAACAGGAAGGTCAAGCCGGACTTCGAGGCCGTCATCATGAACCACATGGGCCACTATCCGATGCTCGAGCGGCCCGAGGAGTTCAACCTGCTGGTGGCGGAGGCGGTGGCCACCTTGATGAACTCAAGGCCGGGTCGCTGACCGTCCGGCGAGCCCCCCTTCCTCTATGAGGGTGTTCAGGGAGACGTCTATCGTCCCCTCATGGCCATCTGTTCCCCGGAAATGAGAGAAGAACCATAAGATCGAGGGATCTCGAGACCCGGATGCCGACAGTCCAGAAACGACGGCCGACTTTAGGCAGCGACGGGAGAGGGCGGAGGGATCAAGAATTTGTGAAAATATCGTAAAGCGAAATGGCACGGGAAAGCAGGGGATGTGGCTGGGAAGCTAGGATTCGAACCTGGATCGCATGATCCAGAGCCCCTATATCAGCTAATTGCCTCTAAATACGTTAACCACTCTCCAATGAATGAGTTAAATGGTCTTGGGAAAACTCTCTAAAAAGGTTGGCTTTCCGTATTCCTTTCTGGATAATGACGGTCTATCTGGCGGCTGATGCGGACTAATCCACCACCTTATCGTTGTGGGCGTACTTGCGGACAGCCTCATCGATTTCTGCTTTCATTGGGCTGTTTCCAATGTGTAGCACTAGATAATGCTTGAAGTCATGGTCATCGAAGTTTGTGTTGAGCACAAAGAAAAACGCCACGTCGTCTGGACTCTCGCCGGCGTGAGAGGTTGTCATTACGAATACGGTGTCCTTGAATTCCTCCGGTTCATTCAGATGCTGATCGACAAATACGAAATCGACTGAAAGGTGCCAGGCATCGCAGTTTTGCCCGCCGCAGACTGCATAGCGACAGCCGGCATTCAGGAGTGTCCTGGCGATCTGCTCGCGCTCCGCGTTAGCGAAACGACCTTCATGGTCCCAAATCAAGCAAGGGAACGAAATGCCGGAAAACGGGGACACGAAATCCCCGGGGTCATAAGTGGTAATGGCTAAGTATATCCTGCCATTATTCTCCGCTAACTTAATCATGCGCATTCCTGCGGCATCCGTCCGTCTCAGACTCCATTAAGGCCTAATGATTCGCCAATGCCAATATTTATTATCATTGTTTGTATCGAGAATCGGCCAGTCCTTTGAAAGACCAAATACATTGGGCCTCCCCCGAAACCTGATCCACCCAGAAGTGGAGTTTTTCAGCTACTTTCGCTGTCCTTGTATTTAGCAACGAACTGCTCGGGAGTCAAGTCTCCGAGCGAGCTGTGCGGCCTGATGCGATTGTAGGTCTTTCGCCAGGCCTCCACGGGAGCCCCAGAATTTTCTTGCTTGGAGCCACCTTAAGGAATCAATTCTATTACAAAACCGACTTTTAAAGCAGAGCAGACGCCTCCCTCCATGTCACCGCTACGTAACAGATTGTGCTAAAACTCGCCTCGTTCTGCCTAATGGTGCTCAAAGCGAGGGAAAACGCAACTCGCTCACTTATCAGAGGAAACATATGGGGAATGAGGTGGCTGGGAAGCTAGGATTCGAACCTAGATTGCATGATCCAGAGTCATGAGTCCTGCCGTTGGACGACTTCCCAGCAGGACCTCCATAATAAAGAAAAGCGCCGGGGATTTCAAGCCCTTTTCGGTCGGTCCCCGATCCGTTCAGGCGGACCGGAAAATATGGTAAGATGGGCCGCCGATGGGGAAAAAGCTGCCGAAGGTCCTATTGGCCGTCGCCGTGGCGGCCGCCTTCTTCTATTTTTTCGCCCGCAGTGTCGAGTGGCGGAAAGTCCCCGCCTACATCGCCGACATCGACCCGGCCCTGTTCCTCCTCATCGTCCCTGCCGCGGCCGCCCACTTTTTCACCCGGGCCCTCCGTTGGCGGTTCCTCCTGGCACCGGTTAAAACAGGGCTCCGGTACCGCAACCTGGTGGCCGCCAACATCGTCGGCTTCGCGGTCAACGCCGTCTTCCCGGGCCGCGTCGGCGAGCTGGCCAAGCCGCTCTATCTGGCCCGCAAGGAAGGCCTGCGCCCCGGGTTCCTGGTGGGCACGGTCGTCGTCGAGCGCATGTTCGACTTCTTCACGATGTGCTCCCTCCTGGGGCTTTTCCTCCTGGCGCGGCCCCTTGTCGGCCGCTCCCATCCCATCGAGCCGGCCGCCTACGACCGGCTGACCTATTGGGGGGTCCTCGGCGTCGTCCTGGCCACGGCCGTGCTCGCCCTGACGATCCTTCTCCACGTGTTCCGGGAGCGCGCCCTGCGGTCCATCGGGCGCCTGCTCGCCCCGCTTCCCGAGCGGTTCCGGGCGCGGGTGCTCGTTCTGCTCGGCGAGTTCATCGACGGCCTGAAGTCCTTCCGCACCCCCGGCGTGCTGGCCGGTTACACGCTGCTGTCCTTCGTCGTCTGGACCGGCATCATCCTGTTCTACTGGTTCCTGTTCGCCGCCTACCGCATCCCCGTGCCGTTCTTACTCGTCGTCCCGTACGTCTTCCTGACGGCCGTCGGGGCCTCCATCCCGACCCCGGGGATGGTCGGCGGCTTCCACTACTTCAGCAAGATGGCCATGACCTCGCTCCTGCTCGTCGGGCCCGACCAGGCCGCGGGAGTGACCTTGGTCGCCCACGCCCTCCAGATCGGAGTGACATGCGTCCTGGGATATGCTATATTATCGGCTGAGGGTCTGACCCTTTTCCAGCTCCGAAAGATGGGAGAGAGCGACAGCCGATGAGGTGCCCTTTCTGCGGCTTTCTCGAGAGCAAGGTCATCGATTCCAGGGAGAGCAAGACCGGCATCTCCATCCGCCGCCGCCGCGCCTGCCTGTCCTGCAAGCGGCGGTTCACGACCTACGAGAAGATCGAGGAGATCCCTTACATGGTCGTCAAGAAGGACGGCACGCGCCAGCCCTTCGACAGCCAGAAGCTCCTGCGGGGCATGATGAAGGCCTGCGAGAAGAGGCCCATCCAGATCAGCCAGCTCGAGGAGATCGTCGAGGAGGTCGAGGCGCTCCTCCAGGAGCGGCCGGACAAGGAGATCGGCGTCCCCGAGATCGGCCAGCTCGTCATGGACAGGCTCCGGGACCTGGACAAGGTCGCCTACGTGAGGTTCGCGTCCGTCTATCGGGAGTTCCAGGACGTCGCCGAATTCCACCAGGAGCTCGAGAACCTCATGAAGGACAAATAACAGGCTCCGACGCCCGCGATGGTCCGACGAATCAAGCCCGTTTCACGCGTCCTCAACTCGGAGACCGAGGTCCGCGCCCCGGCCGACGAAGGCCGCGGCCGGCGCCGGCGGCTGCCGCTGCCGGGAGAGGTCACGGTGCCCCCGGCCGACGTCTACGAGACGGGCGAGGAGATCGTCGTCGAGCTGGAGCTTCCCGGCGTCTCCGAGAAGGACGTCCAGGTCCTCCTGTTCGCCGGGCGGATCGAGGTCACCGGGCACAAACGGGAGCTCGCGGCCCATCAGGGGTCCCGCTACCTGAGGCTGGAGAGGGAGTTCGGGGCCTTTCGCCGGGAGGTCGCCGTGCCGGCGGCCTTCGACATGGGCCGGGCCCGGGCCGTCATCGCCAACGGCGTCCTGACGGTGACCCTCAGGAAGACCCCCCGCCGGCCGCGGGACGTGAGCATCAAGACCCGCCGGCCCGGGGAATGAGATCGGAGTATCCATCATGGCCAGTATCGATAACAAGAACGACGACCAGATCACCAATATCCTCGAGGAGCAGAACCAGAAGCTCCAGGTGCCGACCAAGCTGCCCGTCCTGCTCCTCCGGGACATCGTCATCTTTCCCTACATGATCGCCCCGCTGTTCGTCGGGCGCGAGAAATCCAAGAACGCCATCGACGCCGCCCTCTCGGGAAACCGCATGATCCTTCTCCTGACCCAGAAGGACATGGAGATCGAGGACCCCAAGCGGGAGGAGGTCTACGACGTCGGCACTGTGGCCCTCATCATGCGCATGCTGAAGCTGCCGGACGGCCGGGTCCGCATCCTGGCCCAGGGCCTCATCCGGGCCCGGGTCGAGTCCTTCGAGGAGGACGGACCCTACATCACGGCCGGCGTCACGGTCCTGGCCGAGCCCGACGCGCCCGAGAAGAGCCTCGAGACCGAGGCCCTCATCCGCAACGTTCGCTCGGGCCTGGAGAAGGCCGCCTCGCTCGGCAAGACGCTGCCGCCCGAGGTCCTCATCATCGCCTCCAACGTCGACGAGGCCGGCCGGCTGGCCGACCTGACGGCCAGCAATCTCGAGCTCAAGGTCGAGGAGGCCCAGCAGATCCTGGAGATCGACGATCCCACGCAGCGCCTCAAGCGGGTCTACGAGCTGCTGACCCGGGAGCTCGAGCTCCTCGACGTCCAGTCCAAGATCTCGACCGAGGCCAAGGGCGAGATGGATAAGCTCCAGAAGCAGTACTACCTGCGCCAGCAGATGAAGGCCATCCAGAAGGAGCTCGGCGAGGGGACCGAGATCCAGGAGGACATCAAGGCCTACCAGGACAAGCTCCGCCGGATCCGGGTCTCCGACGAGGTCAAGGAGGAGCTGGAGAAGCAGATCGGCCGTCTGGCCCAAATGCATCCCGAATCGGCCGAGACGGCCGTCGTCCGCAACTATCTCGACTGGATGTTCTCGCTGCCTTGGAACAAGAGCACGGTCGATAACCTCGACCTGGTCAAGGCCAAGAAGATCCTCGACGAGGACCACTACGGCCTGGCCAAGGTCAAGGAGCGCATCCTCGAGTACCTCGGGGTCCGGAAGCTGTCCAAATCGGCCAAGGGGCCCATCCTCTGCTTCGTCGGGCCGCCCGGGGTCGGCAAGACGTCCCTCGGCCGGTCCATCGCCCGGGCCCTGGGCCGCAAGTTCGCCCGCATCTCCCTCGGCGGCGTCCACGACGAGGCCGAGATCCGGGGCCACCGGAGGACCTACGTCGGGGCCATGCCCGGGCGCATCGTCCAGGGCATCCGGCGGGCCGGCTCCGAGAACCCGGTGTTCATGATGGACGAGGTCGACAAGATCGGGGCCGACTTCCGGGGCGACCCGTCCTCGGCCCTCCTCGAGGTCCTCGATCCCGAACAGAACAACCAGTTCCGCGACCACTACCTGGGCGTGCCCTACGATCTATCGAAGGTCCTGTTCATCACCACGGCCAACCTCCTTGACCCCATCCAGCCGGCCTTCCGGGACCGCATGGAGGTTCTCGAGCTGCCGGGCTACACCGAGGAGGAGAAGCTCCAGATCGCCTTCCGGCACCTCATCCCCAAGCAGGTCGCCGAGAACGCCCTGACCCCCAAACTCATCCACTTCACGAGCGCCGCGATCAAGAAGATCGCCTCGCTCTACACCCGGGAGGCCGGGGTCCGCAACCTCGAGCGCGAGATCGCCTCGGTCTGCCGCAAGGTGGCCCGCAGGGTCGCCGAGGGCCGCAAGGCCCGGACCGTGGTCACGGCCCAATCCATCGACCGCTACCTGGGACCGCCCAAGATCTTCAAGGACCAGCTCCTGCAGAAGGACCAGGTCGGCATCGTCACCGGCGTCGCCTGGACGGCCACGGGCGGCGAGATCCTGTTCGTCGAGGCCAGCCGGATGCCGGGCAAAGGGGGGCTGTCCCTGACCGGCTCCCTCGGAGAGGTCATGAAGGAATCGGCCCAGGCCGCCTTGACCTACGCCCGGGCCCACGCCGCGGAATTCGGCATCGACTCCCGGTTCTTCTCCCAGAACGATTTCCACGTCCACATCCCCGAAGGGGCCATCCCCAAGGACGGCCCGTCGGCGGGCGTGACCATCGCCACGGCGCTGCTGTCGGTGTGCACCGACAACAAGGTCATCTGGGACGTAGCCATGACCGGCGAGATCACCCTGCGCGGCAACGTCCTGCCCGTCGGAGGGGTCAAGGAAAAGGTCCTGGCCGCCCAGCGGGCCGGGGTCAAGAAGATGATCCTGCCGGCGGCCAACAAGAAAGACCTCTACGACATCCCCAAGAAGGTCATCCGCGGCATGGAGTTCATCTACGTCGAGGACATCCGGGACGTCTTCCGGCACGCGCTCGTCCGGCCCCTCGGCGCGGCCCCGAAGAGGGCCGCCAAGGCCGGAGCGGGGAAGAAGGGGAGAGGGGCGAAAACGTAGGCGGTCCGGCCCGGAGGGGCTCATGCGGCTGAACGAACTCGGCGAGCGGCGGCTGGTCGAGCGCATCCGGCGGGCCTTCGGCGGGCCGCGGGCCGGCGTCCTCATCGGCATCGGCGACGACGCGGCCCTGGTCCGGACGCCGGGCTCGCTGCTCCTCGCCAAGGACCTGCTCGTCGAGGACGAGGATTTCCGGCGGGCCCTCCACCCCCCGCGCCTGCTCGGCCGCAAGGCCCTCAACGTCAATCTCAGCGACATCGCCGCCATGGGCGGCAGACCCCTCCACGCGTTGGTCGGCCTGGCCATGCCGGGGGATGTCGAGGCCGGATGGCTGAGGTCCTTCATGGCCGGATTGGGCGACGCGGCCCGGGCGGCGGGCGTGGCCCTGGTCGGCGGCGACCTGTCGCGGGCCGGGAGCATCTTCATCAGCGTCACGGTCACGGGGGCGGCCCGCCGTCCCGTGACCCGCGGCGGCGCCCGGCCCGGCGACCGGATCTTCGTCTCGGGGACGTTGGGCGATGCGGCGGCCGGCCTCCGGTTGCTCGAGGCCCGGAGGAGGGGGCCCAAGAGAAGGGGGGAGGCCGCCCTTCTCAAGGCCTTCCTCGACCCGGCCCCACGGCTGGAATTAGGCGCGGTCCTGGGGCGGCGGAGGCTGGCTTCGGCGATGATCGACCTTTCGGACGGATTGTCGATCGACCTGGCCCGACTTTGCGGCGAAAGCCGGGTCGGGGCCGAGGTCGATCTCGACCTCATCCCGCTGTCGCCGTCCTTGGAACGCTTTGTGCCCGACCCCATGGCCGCGGCCCTCGACGGGGGGGAGGATTTCGAGCTTCTGTTCACGGCCCGTCCCGACAACGCCGGCCCCGTCCGAAAGCTCGGCGGGACGCATCGCCTGACGGAGATCGGGAAGATAACGGCGGCCCGAGGGGTCAGGGCCTTCCGGCGAGGGAACCGGCCGCGCCCCCTGCGGCCGCGGGGTTTCGATCACTTCGGATGACCGGCTGGAAAAGGGCCGGCCCGGCGCGGCGGGGGCCGGCAAAGAAAAAAGCTCCAGGACCGGCCGGGGCGTCCGGCCTCAGCCCGTCGGGAAATCCCCCGAGAAGATGAAATCGGCTGGCCCCGTTTGGATGACCTCTCCGCCTTCGGGCCACTCCACGGTCAGGGCGCCCATGGCCGTCCGGACGCGGACCCGACGCTCCGTCAGGCCCTTGATCATCGAGGCCACGGCGGCCGCGGCCGAGCCCGTGCCCGAGGCCAGGGTCTCGCCCACGCCGCGCTCCCAGAAATGGACCTCGATCTCGTCGCGGCCGGCGACCCGGATGAACTCGATGTTGGTCCGTTCGGGAAAGAACGGGTGGGTCTCGATCCGCGAGCCCAGCTGATGGCGTTCGACGCGGCCCGGCAGCTCCTTGGAGAACAGGGCGCAATGGGGGTTGCCCATGGACACCAGGGTCACGGGGATGGACGAGGCGCCGATACGCAAGGGGTGATCGATGACCGAGTCGTGCTCGGACCCGTCGTCGAAAGGGATGTCCTTGGAGGCCAGCAGGGGCGGGCCGAGGCCGGCCTCGACCTCGAAGTGAAGGCCGCGGACGGAAATGATCCGGCAGGTCCGGTCGCCGGCCGCTGTCCGGAACACGAACCCGCCCGGGGGCGTCTGCCCGAAGCGGGACAGCCAGGCCGCCGCGCAACGCAGGCCGTTGCCCGAGATCTCGGCCTCGCTGCCGTCGACGTTGAAGATCCGGAACGATGTCCGCGGCGGAGAGCCGGGTTCGGAGCGCAGCAGGATGAGCCCGTCTGAACCGACGCCCGTGTGCCGGTCGCACATCCGGCGGGCCAGCTCGTCGAGCCCGCCCGGCTCCTTGCCGAGCCCCGGGCCGACGACCAGGAAATCGTTGCCGAGGGCGTGGAGCTTGGCGAAGCGCATCAGCGGACTTTGACGGAGACGATGAAGTCCTGGGTCTGGCTCTCGGCCTCCTGGCGGACGAGGAGGATGATCTCTTCGCCGCTGTCGGTGGCCTTGAGGATGGTCTCGAAATCCCGGACCGTGACGACCTTCTTGCGGTTGACCTCGACGATGATCATGCCGGCCCGCAGTCCCTGGCGGGCGGCCTCGCTCGACGGCCGGACCTCGGTGATCAGCAGGCCTTCGGTCGTCCGCAGCCCGTAGCGGCGGGCCGTCGACGGCGACAGGGCGACGACCGAGATGCCGATGTCCTTCTGCGGGGCGACGGCCTCGCCCTTTTCGGCCACGGGCTCGAGCTCGTCGACGACGGCCGTCACCTTCATCTCCTTGCCGTCCCGGACCACGGACAGCTGGACCTTGTTGCCGGGCATGATGTCGGCGATCTTGAACCTCAGGGCATCCCCGTTCTTGACCGGTTCGCCGTCGACGTGGGTGATGACGTCGTACTGCTTGAGACCGGCCTTGTCGGCCGGGGAACCGGGCTCGACGGAGTTGACGATGGCGCCTTCCCTGGACTTGAGGTCCAGGAGCTTGACCATGCCCGAGGTGATGTCGCGGATGGTCACGCCGAGGCGCCCGCGGACGACACGGCCCTTCTCCTTGAGCTGGACGACGACCTTCTTGGCGATGTTCGAGGGGATGGCGAAGCCGATGCCGATGTTGCCGGCGTATCCCGAGGTCAGGATATTCGAGTTGATGCCGACGACCTCGCCCTTCATGTTGATGAGCGGGCCGCCGCTGTTGCCGCGGTTGATGGCCGCGTCGGTCTGGATGAAGTCCTGGTAGCTCTGGGTGTCGATCTGCCGGCCCTTGTAGCTGACGATGCCGGCGGTGACCGTGTGCTCCATGCCCAGGGGATTGCCGATGGCCAGGACCCACTCGCCGACCTTGACCTGGCCCGAGTCGCCGAGTTCGGCGAAGGGCATGTTCTTGGCCTCGACCTTCAGCAGGGCCAGGTCCGTGCCCGGGTCCGTGCCGACGATCTCGGCGTCATAGTCCTCGCCCTGGATGGTGCTGACCGTGACCTTGACGGTCTTGTCCTTCTCGACGAGATGGTTGTTGGTCAGGATGTAGCCGTCCGCGGAGATGAAGAACCCCGTGCCGCCGACCTGGACGGTATCGGATTCGGGCCGGGGCTGCTGACGCGGCCGGCCGAAGAAGCGCTCGAAGAAATCGTCGCCGAACGGCCACTCGTCCTGGAAGCCGAACGACCGGGAGGGCTCCCGGCGCTCGGCCTCGATGCGGACGACGACCGGGCCCATCTTCTCGGCGATGGTCACGAAGTCCAGGGTCACTTTCTCCTGGGGCGGGGCGGACGCGAACAGGTTGGGCGACAGGTCCGCGGCCGGCGCCTTGGCGAAGATGTCCGGCGGAGGGGTTCCCCTGTCGTGGGGGGCAAGCAGGAGATAGCCCGCGACGAGCAGGCCGAGAGCGAAGCTCGACAAAGCGATTCCGGCGTATTTTTTCATCGTGGACCTCCGATGCGAGAGATTAAAAAATACCATATCGACCCTGAAAATTCAATTCGGCCCGACCCTCTTTCAACCCGTTTCCCCCCTCGAAAGTTGCATTCGCCCGCTGCCGGGGCTATGATGGCCTCCCATGTCCCGAAAGCTCCGTAAAGGCGTTCTCGTCGTCCTCGAGGGCATCGACGGCTCGGGGAAGACGACCCAGGCCCGGGCCCTTCTGGGGCGGCTGCGCCGAAGGGGCTACCCCGCCGCTTTCTTCAGGGAGCCCACCCGGGGCCGCTGGGGCCGGGAGATCAAGCGCCGGGCCGCCCGGGACGGCTCCCTGACGCCCGAGCAGGAGCTGGAGCTCTTCGTCCGGGACCGCCGTGAGAACGTGGCCCGCAACCTCAAGCCCGCGCTGGAGGCCGGGAAGGTCGTCGTCCTCGACCGGTACTACTTCTCGACCATCGCCTACCAGGGGGCCAAGGGCATCGACACGAGCCGCATCCTGCGGATGAACGAGGCCTTCGCCGTGTCCCCGGACCTGGTCGTCGTCCTCGACGTCGATCCCCGGCAGGGTTTGGCCCGCATCGCAGGCCGGCCGAGGCGCGACGAGCTCTTCGAGCGCGAGGATTACCTCGTCCGGGTGGCCGCGCTCTTCCGGAAGTTCCGGGGGCCCCGGTTCCTCCACCTCGACGGCCGGGGCGACCGCCGCGAGATCGCCCTGGCCATCTGGGAGAGGGTCCGCGCCCTCCTGCCGCCACGCTCCTAGACGGCCCCGCGCAACCGGCCGGTTTTGTCTTTTGGGCCTCCTTTTGCTATCATGAAATCCGTGGAGAACAACAAGGTCCCGCCCGATGGAAAGCCCGCGGAGATGCCCGCGGAAACGCCCCCCCCGGCCCATCGGCCGCGGCTGCCCAACATCCGCTTGCCCTCCATCCGGATCCCTTCGCTCAAGATCCGCATCAAAAAGATCGAGAAGGGCAAGCTGCTCAAGGCCTTCCTCCTGCTCGTCCTGCTGGGCCTGGCCGCCTTCCTGGGAGGGCTCTACGGGTCGTACCGGGCGATCGTCAACGACCTGCCGCCGGTCTCCGACATCGAGAGCTTCCGGCCCAAGCTGATCACGACCATCTACGCCGAGTCCGGGGAGGTCCTCAAGGAGTTCGCCCACGAGAGGCGGGTCGAAGTGCCGTTCGAGCAGCTGCCGGACGACCTGGTCGACGCCATCGTGGCCACCGAGGACCCCAGCTATTTCCGCCACAGCGGTGTGGCCTTGAGGGGCATCCTGAGGGCCGTCAAAGCCGACGTCTTCAAGGTCCTCCGCGGCCGGCGCCCGGAGGGCGGCAGCACCATCACCCAGCAACTGGCCCGCTCGCTCTTCCTCCACCGCGAGGTCAGCCTGCGGAGGAAGCTCAAAGAGTGGTTCCTGTCCATCCAGATCGAAAAGAAATATTCCAAGCAGGACATCCTGACGATGTACTGCAACCATTTCTATCTCGGCCACGGGGCCTACGGGGTCGAGACGGCCTCGAACCTGTTCTTCGGCAAGAGCGTCGGCGACCTGACCCTGGAGGAAGCGGCCCTGATCGCCGGCATCTTCCGGGGGCCGTCCATCTATTCCCCCTATACGAACAAAACGGTGACTCTCGCCCGCCGCAATCACGTCCTCAACCGGATGATGGCCGAGGGCCTGATCACGAAGGAGGAAGGCGAGGCGGCCCAGGCGTCCCCGATCGACGTCCTCCCGCTGAGGCGGACGAGCGCCGAGTTCGGGGCCTACTTCTTCGAAGAGGTCCGCAAGTACCTCGAGAGAAACTACGGGGTTGAGGCCCTCTACGGGGGAGGACTCAAGGTCACCACGACCATGGATCCGGCCTACCAGCGCTACGCCGAGAAGGCCTTGCGCAAGGGCCTTCGGGACATCGAGAACGGCCTGAACGGCTGGCGGGCCGACAAGCCCAACCTGCTGGCCGAGAACGCCGAGACCGACCTCGAAGGCGAGTGGCTCGAGACCTGGGAGAACCCGTTCCTCGAGGTCGACGGGGTCTACGACGCCATCGTCCTGGAGGCCGCCCGGAACGAGGCCTCCGTCCGGGTCAAGAACTTCGTCGGCAAGATGACCGCCCGGGACATCGCCTGGACCAAGGCCGGTCGCCTCGACGCCCTCATCAAGCGCGGCGATGTCGTCCAGGTCCGGGTCAACGCCTTCGACGATGAGGCCAAGCAGGCCCAGGTGTCGCTCGACCAGAAGCCCGTCCGCAACGGAGGCTTCCTGGCCATCGATCCCCGCACGGGCCAGATCAAGGCCATGGTCGGGGGGTATTCGTTCCGGGACAGCCAGTTCAACCGGGCCGTCCAGGCCCCGCGCCAGACGGGCTCGGCCATCAAGCCGTTCCTCTACACGGCCGCCGTCGAGCACGGTTTCACCCCGGCCAGCGTCATCATCGACGAGCCGGTGACGTTCATCGACCGCTGGAACGGGGAGCCCTGGTCCCCGAAGAACTACGACCGCCGCTACAAGGGTGCCGTGACCCTCCGCCGCGGCCTCGAGGAGTCCCGGAACGTCGTCACGGCCCGGCTCCTGGATTTCGTATCCCCCCAGGTCGGCGTGGATTACTGCCGGAGGTTCGGCATCACCTCCCCGCTCTACCCGTACCTGTCCTTGAGCCTGGGGACCTTCGAAGTGACCCTGGCCGAGGTCGTCTCGGCCTTTACGACCTTCCCCAACAAGGGCGTCCGTTTCAAGCCTTACCTCATCTCCCGGATCGAGGACAAGGACGGCAACGTCCTCGAGGAGGCCCGCGTGGAATCGGAGGAGGTCATCTCGCCGCAGACGGCCTATGTGATGACCTACATGATGAGAGGGACGGTCGAGGGCGAGACGGGCACGGCCCGGGCCCTCAAGGCCCTCGAGTGGCCGCTGGCCGGCAAGACGGGAACGACCGACCGCTACTCGGACGCCTGGTTCATCGGCTTCTCGCCGACGCTCTGCGCCGGCGTCTGGGTCGGCCACGACATGCAGGTCACCCTTGGCGAGAGGCAGAGCGGAGGCGTGGCCGCCCTGCCCATCTGGCGGGATTTCTTCGCCCGGATCATCGATGACCAGCGGCGGAAGGCCGAGGCCGAAGGCGTCGAGCTGGTGCCCGAGGACTTCGAGGTCCCGCCGAACCTGGTGTTCGTCGAGATCGACAAGAAGACCGGCCTGCTGACGACCCCCATCTGCCGCTACCCGTTCCTGGAGGTCTTCTTTCCCGGCACGGAGCCCGGCCGGTACTGCACGCTGGCCGACCACATGCGCATCCTGGATTACTACGGGGCGCAGGCCGAGGTCATCGACCAGGACTGAAGGCGGGGGGCTTCGGGGGGATATCTATCGGCTCCCCATGGCGGTCTGTTCTCCGGAAAGGGGATATCAACAAAAAAAGGGGGCGCCCCTCCACACCGGCTCGTAAGGAGGGACGCCCCCGTATGGGAAAGGGATCGCTATTTCTTTCTGACGCTCCCGCCGGAACTTCCTCGCGAGGAAGACGAACCGCTCCGTGCCCCCGAAGAAGAGCCCCGCGACGAGCTCGAAGACCGGCCCGAGGTCATCCCCGTACGGGGTTGAGAGCCCCTCGATGAGGACCCCGACGACCGGACGGACGCGGGACGGCTTCGAGAGCCGCTCGAGGACGGCCCGAAGTAGTTCCTGGACCTGGCCGCCCCGCCGTCCCCTTGGACCTTGGCCCGGCTGATGGCCGGGGAGGAGGGATAGCCGTGGACGTTCCGGGAGTTCAAGGCGCCGGTGCCCGCTCCCGAGGCCGGCTCGGCGTCCTTCTTGCGGATCTTGCGCTCCGCCGTGCCGGAGGTCTTGCCCGTTCCGGAGGATGAGGCCGGCTTGGCCTTGGACGCCTGGCCGCCGCTCTTGACGGACGGTGTCCGTCCGGAGGGCTGGGCCTGGCCGCCGCTCGGCTCGGAGGGCTTGCGGATGACCCGGGGGGAGGCCGCGGTCGATGAGCCGGACGGCCGGAAGCCGGTGGTCCGGTCGTCGCGCCGGAGAAGGACCCGGCTGCCGTCCATAGGCTGCACGGTGATCTTGGTGCCGGCCGGGCGGACGTCGAGCGTCCGGCTGGTCAGGCTGATCTTGTTGAGGCCCGACAGGCTCTCTCCCCGCAGGGCGTTGGCGGAGATGTTGGGGGCCTTGAGGGCGTTCTTGCGGACGACGGTCAAGGCGGCCGAGCCGTAAGGATAGTACGGCCCGTAGTAATTCCCGTAGAAAACGCCGCCCATGACGACGACCGGATAGCCCCAGTAGCTCATGGGGGCCCAGGCGTAGAAATCATAGTCCCACCACCAGTTGACCCACGCGGGACCCCAAAGGCTGGTGGGGATCCAGTACCAGCCGAAACCGGTCGCCCAGTGCCACCGTCCATAGTGGAAGGTCGCCCATCCCCAGGGCTCGTACGGCCACCAGGTCCAGCCCGTCAAGGGCAGCCAGGACCAGCGGCCGTAGGAGTAAGGCCGCCAATCATCGTCGATACCACCAGGGACCCAGACGTTGCCGTAGGGCTCCATATAGACCCATTCGCCGTATTCCTCGAGCTCGGCCTCGAAATCGCCCAGCTCCTCGGGCAGGTAGCTCTTGGAAGCGGCCCGCTGGGTGGCCGCGTTGCGGGACTCGTTGAACTTGTCGAAGCCGTCGTTGGCCACGGCGATGAACGAGGACGGCTTGGACAGGAAGCGGCCCTCGGACACCTCGAGGCGCTGGGAGGCCTTGAGAAGGGTCGAACCCTCCTCGCCGGCGGCCTCGATGAGGCCCTCGAAGACCTGGATCTCCGTGTCGCGGTTCTCACGGACGTCGACCCGGTAGATGCCCCTGTCGAGGACGTAGAAGGAGGAATCGGCCGTGTGCAGCTCGATGGCCTTCTCCTGCCGGAGGCTGCCGACGACCAGATAGATGCTTCCCGACCAGACCCTGAAGCGGGCCGACTCGTCGCCCTTCTTGGGCAGGTTCAGGACGTCGACCTTGGTCTCGCTGTCGAGCCGGACATAGTTGCCCCGGCCGAAATGGACCTCGGCCCGGCCGTCGGTCGTGCCGATGCGGTCGCCCTCGCTGACAGGCATGTTGAGGGCGCCTTCCTCGAAGCCGAGGTCGGAGGCCCTCTGGACGAACGTCTGGCCGCCGACGAAGCTTATGCGGGCCACGGATTCGTTGGTGTATTTGATATCCTGATCCTGGGCGTAAGCCGCTCCCCCGGCGAGGAGAAGGATGATCCCGAGAACGCTTGCTTTCTTCATTTTCTCCTCCTTTACACTTTTATTATAGCAAGAACCATGCCAAAGGCCTCCCCTGGGGTTCAGGCGGGGGAGGGAGGAGGCCTGTCCTGGAAAGGGGACGCCGTTCCTCCCTGGAGGACACCCGCCAGCGGCGGGGCTCTCAGGGACCCGGGATGGCCCAGAACTTCCGGAAGGCCTTCAGGCAGTATCCGAGCTCGACCCGGGAGGCGTCATCGAGAACGCCCGGCTCGGGGAGTGCTGCAAGGTCCGGCGCGGCCAGGGCGGACAGGACCTCCCGGGCGCCGGCCCGCAGGGCTTCCAAACCATAGCCGCCCTCGAGGACGACGGCCAGCCGCCCGCCGGCCGAGCGCTCGGCCATGGCGCGCAGGGCCGCCGTCATCATCCCGAAGCCCCGGGGGGTGACCGACATCCCCCCCAAGGGGTCGCCGGCGGCGATGTCGAAGCCGGCGCTCACCAGGATGAACTCCGGCTCGAAGCGTTCGGCGACAGGGTCCAGCAACTTGAGGAAGACGTGCAGGTAGTCGTCGTCGCCCTTGCCGGGAAGCAGGGGGACGTTGAGATTGTAGCCGAGCCCGTCGCCATGACCCATGTCGCGGACGGCCCCGGAGCCCGGGTAGAGAGGGACCTGGTGGGTCGAAAAGTAGAGGACGTCCCGGCGCGAGTAGAAGGCGTGCTCGGTGCCGTTGCCGTGATGGAGGTCCCAATCGACGATCAGGACGCGCTTGAGGCCGTACTGGCGGATGAGGAGCTCGGCGCCGACGGCGACGTTGTTGAAGAAGCAGAAGCCCAAGGCCCGGGAGGCCTCGGCGTGATGACCGGGGGGGCGGACGGCGGCGAAGGCGCTGCGGATCCGGCCCTCCATGATGAGCTCGAGCGACCGGAGGAACCCGCCCGCGGCGAGCAAGGCCGTCCCAAAGGTCTTGGGGCCCGCCGTCGCGTCATGGTCCAGAACGACACCGTCACGGCCGGCCGTCGCGGCCAGCAGGTCGATGTAGCCGGGCTCGTGGACGGCCAGCAATTCCTCGCGCGTCGCCGGCCGGGGCTCGATGGGCAGCAAAGGAGCGGGCGGGTCGTCGACCACCATGCGGTTGATGACCTCGACCCGGGCGGGCGACTCGACATGGGAGGGGCCCATGGAGTGGTCCATGTAGCGCCTGTCGGCCACCACGCCCGTTCTCATCGGCCGCCTCCCTCGCCGGTTCTCGTGCGTATCATAGCACAAAGAAGGCCGGGGGAGCGCCGCGAAAGGCGCGTCCGGTGAAGCGCTCAGCCCTTCTTCGGGAAGAACTTCTCCAGCTCCTCGGGCTTGGGCTTGGGCGTCAGGAGGCTGACGATGACCAGGGCCCCGAGCGAGGCGACGAGCGAGGGGTAGATGAGAGGGATGCCCCAGGGATCGCCTTCGATGACCGGGATCCCGAGCCCCTCCAGCTTGGACAGGGCGAAGAAGGTCAGGCAGACGACGGTCCCGGCGATGATCGAGGCCAGACCGCCCGCGCGCGTCACCCGCTTCCAGGCCAGGGCGGCGATGAGGGCCGGGGTGATGGCCACCCCGTAGATCGTGTAGGCGAAGAAGCTCATCTCGAGGACCGACTTCAGCTGGGTGGCCAGAAGGAAGGCCAGGATACCGATGGCCACGACCAGGAGCTTCTGCAGGGCGACCAGGCCCTTGGGGTCGGGATCCTTCTTCAGGAACCGCTGGTAGATGTCGCGCATGATGGTCGTCGAGGGGGACAGGAGATAGTTCATGCCCGTCGAGATGACCACGGCGCAGGCCGCCCCGAGCAGCAGGACGCCGACGGGGAAGGGGACGAGCTCCTTGGCGGCCATCAGGACGACCTTGCCGCCGGCCTTGGGGACGCTCAGGTCGATCTGGCCCTGGAGCTTACTGAAGGCGAAGACGGCGATGACCACGACGACGGTCTCGACGAAGATCGTCCCGACCGTCCACCAGGCCACGGATTTCTTGGCGTCCTTGGCCGACTTGGCGCTGTAGAACTTCTGGTACATGCTCTGGACGCCGAGCAGGAGGAACATCGTCGACAGGAAATAGCCGATGGCCTTGAGCCACGGGTGGGCCCCGAACTGGGTGTTGACCACGGCGAAGTAGCCCGGGTCCAAAGCCTGCTGGGCCCCGCCCAGACCGCCAGCCGCGGCGATGACGAAGGGCACGGCCAGCAGGCAGGCCAGGACGATGATGATGCCGTTCGGCAGGTCCGTGTAGGCGATGGCCACCATGCCCCCGAGGGCCGTGAAGAGGATGACGAACCCGGCCGCGATGAGGGTCCCCGTCGCCTCCGAGATCTTGCCGTCGGTGATGACGTTGATGATGAAGCCGCCGGCCACGAACTGGTAGGAGACGATGGAGACGAACGACAGAATGAGGGCGATGGCCCCGAACAGGCGGGCGGCCGGCCCGTAGCGGACCTCGAGGACGTCCCCGACCGTGTACTGGCCGAAGGTGTGGATCTTGGCGGCCAGGAAGTAGATGAGGATGATGCCCACCCAGGCCCCGGCGGCCAGCCAGAGGGCCGAGAAGCCCGCCTTGGAGGCGAACTCGGCGCCGCTGATGAAGGTCCCCGAACCGATCCAGGTGCAGATCAGGGTGAAGACCATGACCTGCCACTTGAGGCTCCGTCCGGCGACCATGAACTGCTCCTGGCTCTTGATCCGGCGCGACCGGACGAAGTTCAGGACGGTCAGGGCCAGAAGGTAGGCCAGGATGATGATGAGATAACTCGACATGCAGCCCTCCTCGCTCTCTCGCGTCTCGTTGGGGCCTCGCGGTCCCCGCCCGGGGGCGGGGCCGGCCCTATTCCGCCGAACGGCCCGCTTCCGGGCCGCTTTTTTTCTCGAGCTTGACCGACAGGAGCTTGGTCATGTTGGGGTCGGGCATGGTCGTCCCGTAGATGTAGTCGGCCACTTCCATGGTCTTGTAGTTGTGGGTGATGAGGATGAACTGCGTCTGGCCCTTGATGGTCTTGAGCAGGTCGAGGAAACGAGCCAGGTTGACGTCGTCGAGGGCCGCGTCGACCTCGTCGAGGAAGCAGAAAGGCGACGGCCGGTAGCGGAACAGGGCGAAGAGAAAGGCCAGGCTGGTCAGAGACTTCTCGCCCCCCGACAGCAGGCTGAGGTTCTGAACGCGCTTGCCGGGAGGCTGGGCGACGATCTCGACCCCGCTCTCCAGCGGGCTTTCGGGCTCGAGGAGCTTGACCTCGGCGTTGCCGCCCTTGAACAGGGACGAGAAGATCTCCTGGAAGTTCCGGTTGACCTCCCCGAGGGCCTTGAGGAACTGGGTTTTGCTCTCCTCGTCGATCTTGCGGATGGCCTCCTGGGTCGAGTTGATGGAGTCCCTCAGGTCCTGGCGCTGCTGGACGAGGAAGTCGTAGCGGGTCTTCTGCTCGACATACTCCTCCTCGGCCATCAGGTTGACGGCCTTGAAGCGGTTGAAGGCCTCGCGCGAATCCTCGAGCTCGCCCTCGACCTCGTCGTCGGCCATGTCGGCGACGGGGCGCCACTTCTTCGTCGACCGCCGCGGCTTGGGGGCCGGGGCGGGCCGGCCGTCGGCGGCCGCCTGCCCGGCGGAACCGGGCGCGGCCTCTTCGGCCTCCTCGCCCTCTTCGTCGGCGTCCTCGTCGGATCCCTCGGCCTCGGGCCCCGGTTCGGGCTCCCCTTCGGCCCCTGATGAGCCATCCGGCGCGGCCGCGGAGGCCGTCTCGGTCCGGACCTCGGCCAGGGTCTTCTTGAGCTCCTGCCAGCACATCTCGTCGAGGTTGACGAGGTCGCGGTCGATCTCGGCCTTGCGGATCTCGCGGCGGACGCGCTCGTCCTTGGCCGCTTCCTCCTCGCCGCGGCTGCGCCCCAGGGACGCTTCGAACTCCTCGAGCGTCGCGCGGGCCTTCTCGAGGGCCTCGTGGGTCGTTGCGAGCCCGGCCTCGGAGCGTGCCAGCTCCTCGCCCAAGGACTTGAGCCTATCCCGCAGGCCGCGGATCTGACCCGTGAGGTCCTCTTTGTCGGCCTCGCACCGCCGGGCGTCCTCCTCGAGCTGGCCGATCTTGGCCTCGGCGGCTTCCTTGCGCCTGCCGATGCCGAGAGCCTGGGCCCTCAGGCCGTTGATCTTCTCCTGGAGAAGGTCGAGCCCGGACTTCTTCTCGAAAAAGGCCCTCTCTTTCCGTCCGGCTTCCTCGGCCAGCCCGGAGAGGGTCCGTTCCCGGACCTCGATCTCGTCCTTGACGGAGCGGATCCGGGCCTCCCGCTCTTCCCGGCCGAGCCGTCCGGCCTCGTCGGCGCGGGTGAGACGCTCTTTCTCGGCCCCGAGCAGCTCGAGCTCCCGTCCGATCAGATCGCGGGTGGCCGCGTTCCTCTCGCTCTCGGCCAGGCTGGCCCTCAGGTCCCGTTCCTTGTCCTGGACGGCGCGATCGGCCCGGGCGAGGGCCTCGGCGGCGGCCGACGCTTGGCCGTCAACGGCCTGCTTCTCCCGGGCCTTGGCCTCGAGGGCCTCGGTCAGGGGGCCGAGCTCGCTTTCGAGGCCGTCGACATCCTCGGCGAGCTTGCGGATCTCCGCGGCCAGGGCCACGAAACCCTCGGTCCGCTGGCCGAGCTTGAGGAGCCCCGACGACAGGAGGAGGTCACCGCCCGGTGTCAGGAAGCTCAGCTCGGGACGTTCGGCCCAGATCGCGACGGCGGTCGCGACGCAGTCGACGACCACGGCGTCCTCGAGCCCGGCGAGGCCGTCGGCTTCCGTGCCGGAAGGCTCAAGGCGGCTCTTGAGGAGGCCGAGAACTCCCGGCCGGCGGAGAACGTCCTCGTCGATCATCGGCCGGGCCTTCAGGGGGACGAGGAGATAGCTGCCCACGAGGCCGTCCGGCAATCCCCGGAGAAAGACCTCGGCCGGCACGACCCGGGCCCGGGATTCCTCGCGCCAGAAGGCGTCGAAGAGCGGGGCGTTCTCGGGGCTCGTGCGGATGATGTCGGCCAGAAGGCCGAGGGCGCCGGGGACCTCGGCGGCCGGGGACTCGGCGCGCTGCTTATCCTCGATCCTTCTCAGGGCCTCGAGGTGGTGGGCGGCCTCGTCCCGGCGGGCCCGCAAATCGTCGGCCCGCGACCGGAGGCCCTCGAGCTCGCCCCCCAGGTTTTCGGCCGAGCTTCGTAGCTCATCGAGGGCCCTGCCGGCTGAGCCGCGGGCGGCCCGCAGCTCGTCAGCTTCGCTCTCCAGGCCCGCGGACCTGGCCCGGTCGTCCTCGATCAGCCGGTCCTGGGCGTTGAGCTGGGCGGCGAGCTTGTCTTCCTGACGGGCAAGGAGCTCGATCTCCTTTTCGGTCCGGGCCGTCTCGTTGCGGATCTCCGTCAGCTCCTGGATGGCCGCGAAATAGTCGTCGCGGAGCCGTCCGATGGACGAGGCCTCCGCGGACCGGGCGTCGCGCGCCCCGCGAAGGGCCTCTTCCGCTTCGCCGACCTCGGACCGGTTCGCGTCGAGCGTCCCCGACAGGCCCGCGAGCAGGCCGTCGGCCTCTTCGAGCTCCCGGGCGAGATGGAGGACGTCGGTCAGCAGCTCGTCGCGGTCGGCCTCGTCGCGCTTTTTCTTCTCCTCGAGGAATTCGACCCGCTTGGACTCGCGCTCGATGTCGCCCTCGAGCCGGGCGATCTGCGACCGCAGGGCATAGAGGCGCTCCTGACCCTCTTTGAGGCCCGTCTCCAGGTCCCAGAGCTCCTTGCGCCGGGAAGCCATGAGCTTTTCTTCCTCGCGGACGCGGGACGTGATGTCCTTCTCGCGGGCCAGGGCGGCGTCGTAGAGGGCCGCCGCCTCCTTCTGGGACGCTTCGAGATGGATGAGTTTGCGCCGGTAATGCTCGGAGGTCAGCTCGCGGATGCGCTCGCGGAGCCGCCGGTAACGGTTGGCCGCCTGGGCCTGGCGCTGGAGGGAGTTCTTGGCCTTGTCGACCTCGATGATGATGTCCTCGAGGCGGACGAGGTTCTGCTCGGTGCTCTCCAGCTTGTTCTGGGCCTGGCGTTTCTTGTCCTTGTAGTAGGCCGTGCCGGCGGCCTCCTCGATGAACAGGCGCTTCTCGTTCGGCTTGGAGGTCACGAAGTTGCCGATGGCGCCCTGCTCGATGACGAAGTATTCCTTCTCTCCGATGGCGTGGCGCCAGAGCTCGTCCTGGATGTCCTTGAGGCGGACGGTCTTGCCGTTCATCCGGTATTCGCTCTCGCCCGAGCGGAAGACGCGGTGGGAGATGACCAGCTCCTCGTCGTCGCCGGCGAGGGTCAGGACGACGTCGGCCATGTTGAGGGCCGGCTTCTTGGCGTTGCCGTTGAAGATGACGTCGTCGGTGCGGTCGCCGCGGACGGTCTTGCTGCGCAGGCCGCCGATGACCCACAGCATGCCGTCGACGAGGTTGCTCTTGCCGGTGCCGTTGGGGCCGACGACGGCGGTGATGCCGGGGTGAAAGGCGATCTTGGTCCTGTCGGCGAATGACTTGAATCCCTGCAGCTCGAGCTTCTTGATGATCATACCGCTCATGATATCTCTTCTGTCTTCAGCGCTTTCCGTCGGCCGGCCCCGACAGGGGGGCGGCGAAAGAGGTATTCTAAGCGATTCGCCCCGAATTTGAAAGGGGCCATGCGGCTTGATCGAGGGACGCGGGCCGCAGGGCCGTGCCCCCGTTCGGGGACGACCGGACGGCCTTCGGCCGGGTCGATTGTTGCAGCAACGTGATAATGTCCTCTCTTAGCAAAGTAAAAATGTCCTATTAGGAGTCTTGTTGGTGTAAGGTTCT